>Ga0163215_100073_pt1 | contig 323222 bp, 297 predicted proteins | sample SynspAceP_FD_185934 | JGI IMG/M metagenome (GOLD analysis project Ga0163215, IMG submission 185934) | Saline lake microbial communities from Ace Lake in Antarctica - Synechococcus sp. Ace-P (Hybrid Assembly) | ecosystem: Environmental > Aquatic > Non-marine Saline and Alkaline > Saline | place... | reverse complement strand
TCCAATCACAGATTGGAGCTTCCCGGTTTCTCTAAGGATTCATTTTATTTTCCAAAAACAAAAATTCAAGGGACAACATCAAAATTAGCATTTGTTTTCAATTCGAAATTTTAGTCGGACAACAATGGTTTCGAATAGATTCATTTTGCCAGTCTGTCTTCAAGGCAGGCTAAACTTGAATATGAGGTTTAACTATCAATACAATGGATAACTAGGACCTGATGCTTAAATTTCAATTGAAATTTTGACCTTACCTCCGAGTCCTTTTTCAACTATATCAAACAATGTTTTTAAGGTTAAGTTACTGCCATTGTTTTCAATTCTAGATATGTAAGTTCTTTTTTTATCTACAAGTTCGCCTAATTGTTCTTGTGTTAAATGTTTTTTTTCTCTAGCTTCTCTAAGCTGAAGCCCAATTTTGAAAGATTCAAAGTCTCTATCAAGAGTATCTCTTCTCTCAGTACCTTTTTCTCCGTAAACGTTGTCTTTAATTTCTTTCCAAGTCTTAGTTTCCATAATTATGTTTTTTCGTTGAAATACTCTTTTTTAAGCCTTAATGCTTTATCAATTTCTTTGAGTGGTGTTTTCTGTGTCTTTTTTGTAAAACCATTAAGAAGAATAACAAGTTTACCCTTATCAAAAAAGCAGAATACTCTCCAAATATTAGAACCCAATTTTATTCTTGCTTCATAAAGCCCGTCTGTTCCTTTTATTATTTTTAAATAGGTTGTAGGAACTTGCTCATAGGTTTCGATTATCTCAATAATCTTAAATACTTTATCTTGAACTTTTCGAGTCTGAGCCTGAAGAAACTTTTCAAAGTGTCCTTTATAAGCTATTACTTGTCTGACCTTATTAGCCATTAAAAACAAAGGTAACTTAAAAGTTACAATTAATGTAGGGTAAGTTGAGAATTATTAAACTTTTTACGCACACTTTCATGATATTTAGCTATTTTCATACTTTGAAAATCCGATTGATTATGAAATTGAAAGACCTTTTAGTTGTATCCTTATTTTTTTTGATTAACGTTTGCTTTGCACAGTCAGAGTTGACAAGCCCAAAAACAGACTGCAAATATGTTCTTGCTTGGACATGCAATGAATGCACTTTTGATTGGACGGGAGACTGTATCGATAAATTGCCTAGCGGAAATGGAATTCTGACTGTTTATCTCGAGGAGGATGAAATAATGAGGTATGAAGGAGACATGGAGAATGGGAAGTTTGAAGGAAGTGGAAGTTATAGAGACGGGATGAATCAATTTGAGGGAGAATTTGAGAATGGTTCTTTTGTAGATAACAATCCTCATGCGTTAAGAAGAAAAGCAAGGATTGATACTACCGCATTTAATAAAACAAAAGATTGGGAATTAAAGCCTACGATAACAAAGCAAATAGATAATCTCTATTTTACTTTCCCTGCAGACGGATATGCTTTTGATAATCGGGACTTATTGGTAAAAAAATGCATAGATGCTATTGAAGAAAATTGCCAACTAATAAACGATACGAGCTATACAGAGTTTACAAGAATTCGATTTGTAAAATCAAAAGAAGAAATGCTATTACATGCTGATTTGTATGTAGGTGGTGGAATGGTTAATATTTGGACAAGATCTATATTTATGATGGCAACAAATGAAAGTAAAAATGAAGAAGAGAATTTAACAAACCCTCCAATAAAGCACGAAATGATGCATATGGTATCATTAACTGAATGGGGAATGCCACCTAGTAATAATACTTGGTTAAATGAAGGTTTAGCAACTTATGCAGCAAATGACTGCTCAGGATACAGTGTAGGAGAAATTTATAGGTACTTCCTAGAAGCAGACCTGCTAATTACAATCGACTCGTTAACAAATAATTTCTACCAAACAGCGGAAATGATTGGTTATCATCAAGCAGGTTATATAGTCGAATACATGATTACAAACTACGGAATACCAAAATTTGAGAAGCTCTGGAAAAATGGATTCTCAAGTTTTGAAACTATTTACGGGTTTCCTTATTCACAATTGGAAAAAGACCTGAATAAACACATAGTTGAATTATATCCTGTTCCGCCCGCTATTGATTGGGAAATATTAAGAAAAGGTTGTAAAAAGTAAATTCTAATCCAATGAAAATGTAATTACTGCGCTATTTCTATGTGCTTTTCAAAGTTTATCCCAGTTCCCTCACGATTGCAGAATAGGCTAAGGAAAGGCACTAAAGCCTACAAAAGGTATGACCCAAAGATGTGGAAACTTCTTTTTTAATTAATTCTAGAATCGAATAAATGCTCATGATTAAAAATTACCACTTCAGAATTCCAGAAGGACTTTATTTTGTCACTAAAACCTCCAAGGTCTCGAAGACCTTGGAGGTTTAGCAACTAGAACCAGGACATGTTTATTAAGCAAAAGATTATATCTATAAAATCGCAGTAAATTATGCAGCAGAAACATAATTGAATTTTTATTAATTGGTTATGTTTATTTACACACGATGTTATCGTTATTGCGCGGGAAAGGAGAATTAGGCATCAATAGATTTAAGTAATTGTTAAGAAATGATTTATACAAAAAATTGAAAACACCTTTAGTATATAATTGGTTCTTATTTGTTATCTTCATTACTTGCTTATTATTAGCAATAAATGATAAGATTGATTTCGGAGTAGGCTTAGGTGGTTTATTTTATTTCTATTTATTATGTATTTCAAGCTTGATTCTATTAATCTTCAATGTAAATAAAAAGCTACACAGATTTAGTCCAATCTTTTCAATAATCTTCAGCCTGATATTTATTTATATTATCTATTCTTTTACCTTGGGCAGAGGGTTAGAGAACCCTTGGGATGGTAATGTATTTACAAATGAATGACAATTAACAAGAAAAGTGCCTGATGATGTATAATTCAAGTAAAAGCAAAATTAGAGGTTGGAAAAGGCGATTAAAACATATTGATAGTTGGTTTGAGGATAATAAAGAGCCAAATTTTGAAGCTTTTAATTATTATCAAGAAGATTACGTTAAAATCAGAATAGATCCATGGAATCGACTTTGTGAAAGAAATCCCCCTGTTTGGTATTCAAGAATAATTCTTTCAAAATTGATAAAGATTTATAATCATTGGGACGAGGAATATAAAAAACTAGAGACTCCTTATGACCTTCAATTATGGTTAAATGATCCTAACTTTATTAGAAGTGAAGTCGTCTGCGCTAAAGTTGATAAGCCTTCGGATCAAAGAAATAATTATTTCAGAAAATCAAATAAACAGATCGATTTTCCATTGGGAAAGTGGAATTCTAGAGAAAATAATTTGAAGGTATTTAAATTTGAATTATTTAAGGATGAAAACTTTTCTTTTGAAAAGATGGAGAGTTTAAATCAGGAAGATATTGCTGAACTTTTAGCAGAAGGATATGAAAAAGACACAATCACCATCGATGGAAAATCTGAAAATAGATACAGTCAAGAAGTAGGTAATTTTTGGGTCGGGAGAAAAATAAATTAATTATTCAACTCTAATGCAGAAGTCACAACTCTCTAATCCTTGAGTCTCCCTTTTACCAAAGCCTGCACACCGCCAAATCCCTTACCTAACAACTTCATCCAACTTTATACCAACACTTTCATCATAATTAGTTATTTTCATCCTTTGAAAATCCGATTGATTATGAAATTGAAACACCTTTTACCACTACTGGCTTTTTTAACTCTTTTTGCCGCTTGTGGAGATAAGAAAGAATCACTTCCACCAATTGACCCTGCTTTTACGAATTACATCAGAGGTTTTACTGCCGGAGTAGTTTCTAACAAAACGACCATCAAAATAAAACTGGCGGAGGCAAATCCAAAAGCGCAGGCAGGAGAAGAAGTGAATGAGGATGTTTTTGATTTTAGTCCTGATATTGAAGGTAGAACGGTTTGGGTAGACAATACTACTTTGGAATTTATTCCAGATTCAAGATTGCCTTCAGGGGTTATTTATGATGCTGAATTTGAGTTGGGTGATTTGCAAGATGTGCCGAGTAAATTAAGCACTTTTGAGTTTCGATTTCAAACAATCAGACAAGACCTTTATCTTGTTTTTGAAGGAATGCAAGCGTATGAAGATGATAAATTGCAGTGGCAACAATTATCCGGAACATTACAAACAAGCGATTTTACAGAAATAGACGCCTTGCAAAAAACGTTGACAGCCACACAAAATGGTAAAGAACTAAAAATTAGGTGGGAGTTTTCAGCTGAAGGATTGGTTCACACTTTCAAGGTTGATAGTGTTTCCCGTAAAGAAGAAGCACAAAAGGTGATACTCGCATGGAATGGTCAGGAGATTGATTCTGAAGCAGAAGGAGAGCAAGTGATTGACATTCCGGGTTTGGGAGATTTTACTGTAATGAGTGTGATTGTGGAGCAATTGCCAAAGCAAAAAATCACCATTAATTTCTCAGATCCTTTAAGTTCATCCCAACAAATTGAAGGATTAATTTATACCAAAGAAGCGGACGAATTCCAATTGCGAAAAGAGCGCAACTCAGTATTTCTTTATCCGACTAAAGACCTTTCGGGCGATAGAAAACTAGTGATTAGCAAAGGAATTAAAAATAGCCTGGGATATGGCTTGAAAGAGTTGGTGGAAAAATCAATCAACTTTTCTAGCATGAAGCCAGAAGTCGTTTTTGTAGGGACTGGCAATATTTTACCCTCATCAGATGGATTTAAATTTCCAATAAAAGCAGTAAATCTTAGTGGCGTCAATGTAAAAGTGATTAAGATTTTTGAAGACAATGTTGCACAGTTTTTTCAATCCAATCAGTTTGATGGAGAAAGTGAGATAAAGCGAGTAGGACGGATCGTTTACAAGGAATCTATTTCGCTAGTAAGCGAGAAGAGCGTCAACTTTGGAAATTGGAATACCTATCACATAGACCTTTCTAAAATGGTAAAAGTAGAGCAAGGAGCTATTTACCGAATCACCATTGGGTTTGATCAAAGTCAATCATTGTATCCTTGTGATAGCAGTTCCAATAACGAGCATGAATTGTATACCATCACTGATAGCGAATTGTCGTGGTTTGATACGCCGAGTGATTACTATTGGGATTACTACGAAGATTACTATGATTACGAAGATGGGTACAGCTATAGAGACCGAGATAATCCGTGTTCTTCTTCCTATTATAGAAGAGCCAATCATGACATCACAACCAATGTACTAGCTTCTGATATCGGGATTATTGCCAAAAGTGGCGATCAGAATGAGGTGAAAATTGCAATCACGGATTTGAAAACCACAAAGCCAATCTCAGGAGTTACTGTTGAGCTGTATAATTTCCAACACCAATTAATCGGTAGTTTACAGTCAGACAATGATGGGTTTGCGACTATTCAGCTGAAAGGAAAACCCTTTTTAATTGTTGCAAAAAGAGGAGCTGAACGAGGTTATTTAAGAGTCGATGACGGATCTGCGTTGTCTTTAAGTATGTTCGACGTCTCAGGAGAAAAAAATCTAAAAGGTGTAAAAGGATTCTTATACGGAGAACGCGGTGTGTGGAGACCTGGAGATTCATTGTATTTGTCTTTTATATTGGAAGATAAGAATCACTCATTGCCTGAAAGTCATCCTGTAATTTTAGAGTTATACACTCCAGAAAATCAGTTATACACTCGATTGGTAAAGAATAAAGGATTAAATGGTTTCTATGATTTAAGAACCAAGACCAGTGACAAAGCTCCAACAGGAAACTGGCAAGCAAAAGTAAAAGTTGGTAATTCTACTTTTTACAAACGGATTAAAATTGAGGCGATAAAGCCCAATCGACTAAAGATTAACATCGACTTTGAGCAAGAGATACTAAGCAAGAATAACACAAAAGGAACCCTTAGTTCTAAGTGGCTGCATGGTGCTGATGCGAATGGGCTGAGAGCCATGGTAGAGATGAACTTATCAGGAGGGAGCACCAGTTTCAAAAATTTTGAGGAATATCAATTTGATGATCCCTCTAAGAGTTTCTCTACTGAAGAAAAAGTGGTTTTTGATGGTCAACTGGATGCAATTGGAGAAACGTCAATTGCTCCAATAATCGAAGTAGGAAAAGGAGCGCCAGGAATACTCCAAGCTAATTTTAAGACGAGAGTATTTGAGCGAGGTGGAGATTTTAGCATCGACCGATTTAAAACAGTTTATTCCCCATTTAGCAGCTATGTTGGGGTAAAAATACCTGAAGGCAAAGGATGGAACAATGCATTGTTTTCAAATGAAACGAACCTTATTCCAATTGTTACATTGGATGAAAAAGGAAAGCCTGTAAACAGAAAAAATCTAAAAATAGAAATATTCGACATCAGTTGGAGATGGTGGTGGGAACGTAACGATGGAGATGATTTAGCTCGCTACGTGAGTAATAGAAGTAAAAATCTAATTAAAACGGAAACCATAAACACGGTAGATGGCAAAGCGCTCTACCAAATGACTTTTGATCAAGACCGTTGGGGTAGAAAATTGATTCAAGTGACAGATCCAGTTTCTGGTCATGTTACTGGCGGTATATTTTATTTAACCTATAAAGGGTGGTGGAATAATTCAGGAAGCAATAATCCAGGTGGCGCAGAAATGCTGAGCTTCAATACCGATAAAGAAAATTATTTAGTAGGTGAAGAAGTAATATTGAATCTGCCTGAGATTAAGGAAGGAAGAGTGTTGGTTAGTATAGAATCTGGTTCGAAAATTATAAGCACGTTTTGGAAAGAAGCTTCTGAAACTAAGAACGGAATTGCGTTTAAAGCCACTGCTGATATGGCGCCTAATGTGTATGCTCATTTAACATTGATTCAGCCACATGCGAGTACGGTAAACGATATGCCGATCAGAATGTATGGCGTTCATAATATTTCAGTGGAAGCACCAAACACGCATTTAAATCCGGTATTAAAAATGCCAGATGAGTTAGAACCTGAGCAAAAAGTAACGCTCAGTGTTTCGGAGAAAGATGGAAAGGAAATGACTTATACAATTGCCGTGGTAGATGAGGGACTTCTTGATTTGACTCGATTTAAAACGCCTGATCCATGGTCTCATTTCTATAAAAGAGAAGCGTTAGGTGTTAAAACTTGGGATTTATACCAATACGTAATGGGCGCATTCAATGGAGAGATCTCTGGACTGTTAGCCTTAGGAGGAGATGATGCCTTGAATGCAGGTGAAGGAAATAAAGCAAACCGTTTTGAACCTGTAGTTCGATTCTTGGGGCCTTTTAAATTGAAAAAGGGGAGTGACAATTTACACAGTTTTACCATGCCCAATTATGTAGGATCTGTTAGAACAATGGTTATCGCAGGGAATAATGGCGCTTATGGATCAACTGAAAAAACGACTGTGGTTAAGAAACCCTTAATGGTATTGGTTACTTTGCCGAGAGTGGTAAGTCCGACAGAAATACTGAAATTGCCGGTGACCGTTTTCTCAATGGATAAAGCGATTGACAAGGTAAAAGTAACAGTTGAAACCAATGAGTTTTTTACACTAACCGCTAAAGAAAAAGAGATTCAATTTTCTAAAATTGGAGATCAACAAGTCTATTTTGATTTGAAAGTGAGTGAGAAAATTGGTGTGGGAAAAGTAAAAGTGACGGTGAGTGGAAATGGAGAAAAGGCAACTCATGAGATCGAAATCGGAGTTCGATTACCAAATCCGGAAATCAATAAAACCATTAGTGCCGTAATTGAACCTGGAAAATCTTGGTCTACCGATTATAGTCCTATTGGGATTAAGGGAACCAATAAGGGTTCGGTAGAAGTTTCGAGTATTCCACCACTAAATTTAGAGAAAAGGCTAGGTTACTTGATTCGATATCCTCATGGATGTATTGAGCAAACAACATCGGCTGCATTTCCTCAATTGTATTTAAGCGAGTTGATGGAGCTGTCTTCAGAACGAAAGAATGAAATTCAGAAAAACGTGACGAAGGCGCTAGATCAATTGAGAAGTTTCCAATTGGGGAGTGGCGGTTTTGCATATTGGCCAGGGAATATGGAGGTGAGTTCATGGGGAACTTCTTACGCCGGACATTTTATGATAGAGGCAAAGTTGAAAGGATATTTGTTGCCAACAGGATTGTATGACGATTGGATCAGGTACCAGACGAGAACGGCAAATTCTTGGGCTCCAGATTATTCGCAGAATCGATCAACATGGCAGATTAAAGCGCAAGAATTAGAACAAGCTTATCGACTTTATACATTAGCATTGGCTGGAAAGCCAGCAATGGGCGCTATGAATCGATTGAAGGAGCAAAATAATTTGCAGGAATCAACCAAATGGAGATTAGCGGCAGCTTATGCGTTGGCAAATAAAAAAGAGGTGGCAAAAGCTATGATTGTCAGCTTGTCTACTTCGGGAGAAGCCAACCAAATCTCATACACCTATGGAAGTCAAACAAGAGACCAAGCCATGATTTTAGAATCGTTGCAATTGATCGGTGATAAATTAAAAGGAAAACAAGTGATGGATAGAGTCGCTGCTGAACTCAGTTCAGAAAGTTGGATGAGTACGCAAACGACGGCTTATAGTCTGCTAGCCATTGCCAAATTTGTAGCCGCAGAAGGCGAGAGCCAAAACATGGAATATGAATTAGTCATCAATGGAGATGATAAATCTTACGATACGGATAAATTTATTGAGCAGACTAAATTGCCAATGAAAAAAGGAAAAGTAGAGATTAAGAATGAAGGAAATAGAACATTGTTCGTTCAATTGAATTTAAGCGGTGTGCCATTAAATGGGGTGAATGTAGATTCAGATAGCCGATTGAACATGCAGGTGAATTATTTAAACATGGATCGAACTACATTGGATCCATCTAAAATTGGACAAGGAACAGATTTTATTGCAGAAGTGACCGTGAAACATCCTGGAGGAGCTGAAGTCGATTATAAGGAAATGGCCATCAGTCAACTGTTTCCATCGGGATGGGAAATCCGCAATTTTAGAATGGATGAAACCACTTCCAATCTAATGCGTGACAAACCCAATTATCAAGATATTCGTGATGATCGAGTGTATACGTATTTCGATTTACCTAAGAGCAAGAGTAAAACCTTTACAATTTTATTGAATGCAGCCTATTTGGGTAAGTTTTACCTGCCGGCAGTTGAGTGTAGTGCTATGTATGACAATACGATTCAATCAGTAAAGAGCGGAAAATGGGTAGAAGTCGTAGAGTGATTGAACAATAATAATGACTGATTGGAGAGAACGAAATTGTTTTAAATAGTGAGCACAAAGCAGAAAAGAAAGTATGTATTCGGAATAATAATAGTCTGCATCATTCTATTCTTTCTAATTCCTATTCCGAAACCGCTTTTCAGCGATCCATACTGCACGGTGTTGGAGTCAAAGAAGGGAGAATTGCTATCTGCAAAAATTGCGCAAGATGGACAGTGGCGTTTTCCTCAAGGGGAGTCAATTCCTGAAAAGTTTTCTACTTGTATTCGTTTGTTTGAGGATGAGTATTTTTTCTATCACCCTGGAATCAATCCAATCTCAATGTTTAGAGCCACTAAGCAAAATTGGAAAGCTGGTAAAATAGTGAGCGGAGGAAGTACTTTAACCATGCAAATCGTGCGAATGGCTCGAAAGGGAAAGCCGAGAACAGTTTGGCAGAAATTGATTGAAGTGTTTTGGTCGCTAAGTTTGGAGCTGAGGTATTCCAAAGAGGAATTGTTGCAATTGTATGCTTCCCATGCTCCGTTTGGTGGAAATGTGGTTGGCTTAGAAGCTGCATCGTGGCGGTATTATAATCGTCCACCACAAAAATTATCGTGGGCAGAAACGGCTACTCTTGCCGTTTTGCCCAATGCGCCTTCACTGATATTTCCTGGTAGAAATCAAGATGTACTACTTGAAAAACGAAACCGTTTGCTGAAAAAACTAGAAGACAAGAAAATTCTAGATGCAGAATCTGTGCAATTGGCCATGAGTGAGCAGCTTCCTCAGAAACCACATCACTTACCTCAGGAGGCGATTCATTTGTTGAATAGAAGTTTATCAGAAGGGAAAGAAGGCAAACGGTTGCGAACTACCATCGATAAGGAGATACAACAAAATGTGAATCAATTGGTGAATCAACAATACCTCCAATTGAAGCAGAATGGAATTCACAATTTAGCAGTTTTGATATTAGACAATAAGAGTAATGAAGTGCTGTCTTATGTAGGAAATAGTAATGGGCGAGGACAAAAGCATGGTCATCGCGTAGATGTAATCACTGCAAAGAGGAGTACAGGGAGCTTACTGAAGCCTTTTTTGTATGGCTTGGCATGGCAAGATGGACTAATTCTACCCAACTCTCTATTGGCCGATATTCCTACCCAATTTGGCGGATACGCACCTAAAAATTTCAACAAAGAATATGATGGAGCAGTTCCTGCTTCCAAAGCATTGATTCAATCATTAAATATTCCTGCCGTTAGACTTTTGAAGGAGTATGGCTTACAGCGTTTTTACGATGAGTTGAATCGGTTTCCAATCCCTTCGATTAATCGAGGTTCCGGTCATTATGGTTTGTCGATAATTCTCGGTGGAGCAGAGGCTTCCCTATGGGAAATGTCTACTGCATACAAAGGAATGTCTGAGAGTCTTAGAAGTTGCCATGAACGGATGTATAACTATGAGGCTAAAGACTACGATTTTCCAAAATGGATAATTGACAATAATGAATCTAATATAGAGAATAGAAGCAATTCCAATTATACACCGGTGCTCAAAGCTGCACCCATTTGGCAATTAGTAGAAAGTTTAAGAGAGTTAAATAGACCAGGGCAAGAAGAGGGCTGGGAAAGCTTTGAGGGAAGAAGAACGATCGCATGGAAGACAGGAACAAGTTTCGGTTTTCGTGATGCATGGGCCATTGGGGTTTGCCCTGAATATACCATTGGAGTGTGGGTTGGAAATGCAGATGGGGAAGGTCGGCCTGGATTAACTGGGATTAGTGCTGCAGCGCCAATTCTATTCGAAGCCTTTAATTTATTAGGAGAAAGTACTTGGTATACACCTCCGCATGACGAGTTGTATCCGCTAGAGGTCTGTCGTCAGAGTGGATTCAAAAAAGGCCTCCATTGTAATGAATTTGATACTTTACTAACGGTAAAAACGGCAAGTCACGTTAATACATGCCCTTATCATGAAACAATACAATTGAATGAAAAGGGGACCAAGCGGGTGAACAGCAGTTGTTATGCTGTAGCTGATATGCAACAAAAGCAGTTTTTGGTATTGCCGCCACTAATGGATTGGTATTACAGGAAAAAAGAACCTAGTTATCAAGTATTGCCACTTTGGGACGAAGGATGTAAAAAAGAAGCAACTAATCCCATGGAATTAATTTCTCCTGAACAAGCAGACAAAATATTAATACCTATAGAATTGGGAGGTACAAAAGGTCGATTAGTCGTTGAGGTGGCTCATCGGAATCCGTACGCTAAAATTTATTGGCATGTTGATGAGAACTATTATGGTGAAAGTGAAGGGGTGCATTCCAAAGAGATGGACTTAGCTGCAGGAAAGCATGTTTTAACCTTAGTCGATGCGGAAGGGAATACTTTGACGAAGCTTTTTGAAGTGGTTGAAAGTGAACTTTAGAATATTGTTCATCTCTTGAAATTCAATTTGCTTATTTTTAGATCTATAATCTATCGTTTTTAGCCATTTCACTCCCGACAATTAAGTAAAGACTACACCTATAGAAAGCTTATCGGTTCCTCGTTTGGACGAGGGTTCGACTTCCTTCGGCTCCATAAAACAGTAAATCCTTAGTGCTCTGCAGCACTAAGGATTTTTCTTGAAAACAAACCAATTATATAAAGTCTTCTGAGATAATTAACAGCTAAAACCGAAATCCTACTTTGCTGTAAAGTAGAAGTTCATAAGAAAGACGACTATTGACTGTCCTTTCTTTATCGATTAGATTTGCCATTCTGTAACCTATCCCTAAGTCATAATAAAAGTGATCACCAATAAAGCGCTGGCTTCCTATAGTGAATTGTGGCTGTAAAAAATTAAAATTTTGCTTTTTATACTTTGGGTCTAGGTAACTAACAGTTGAATATGGATTAACTATGTAGTCATCATTTTGATAGTAATTAAATAATCCTATTGAGACATAGTCAGCCGACAATCCATTCCCAGTTTTACCTTTTAGAATACGATTTTTTAAATTGAAGTAATACCTTGACTCGAAGAGGTACTCAACATTTATTAATAAACGTTGGCGATCAATATTAGATTGAAAGATATAACCGCTAGGAGGTGGAGTATTATTATAATCGTTGATACTGTATGAAAATTCTAGATTGGTACTCAATGTATTATTAATGGAGAAGGACGATGTTCCCAATTTGAATTCATGAGTCACTTCGGGGTTTAGCTGTACACCGAAATTGTCACTTGATAACCCTATCCCAAATAAATTTGAAATATTTATTTTAAAAACAGAACGATCAGATTCAAAACACTTAATAACTGAACAGAGGTTTTTATCATTTAGTGATGATTTGTCTTTTGCAAATGCTAATCCTATTGAGGTGACTGAATGAAGTTGAAAACTATTATTTAAATCTCCGTTTAATCTGTATACTGCTTTGATTCCAGCATCAATGAATCCATTCTTTAAATAACGCCGCTGCATTCCCCATTTTAGGAAATAGGCAGAATTAAGTGCTCGTTTGTATTTATGATATTCCATCCCATTGATCGTTTCCTTTTCTAAAGATGTTCTTCTATTATCTACCTCATAACCCAATGAAAAGTAATTTCCTGATAAGTTAAATGGCGTATTTCTATTTTTATTTCTAAGTTTCATATTATAATAATACCTCACGGATAAGTTGGCAATTAGTATATTACTTAAGTTTTTTATAGAACTATTTGCAGTAAACCCACCTTTAATTCTCCGCTCAAAGGCTAAGAAAAGGCTTTCTCTAGAATTTAGACCACCTTTCAACATCCATGGAGTATCTTCATGAAACATAAAGGCGTATTCCATTGGGGTTAAGTATTGGGTAGAGTTGGAGTCCACACCATTGGTAATTTTTATGGTGTCGTTCTGCGCGAAACCGTTCAAGCCGATTAACAGAAGAAGAATTGTCGAGATATGTAGAGTCTTAAATTTCATTGCTATTTACTTAGAAATTACATTTGAATACTAAATTGTTTAAAATCGGAATCCTACTTTATTGTAGATTATCAAATCATTAAAAAAACGACTACTTGCTATTCGTTCTTTGTCGATTAAATTATTCATTCTAAAACCAAAACCGATATCATAAAAGAAATGCTCTCCAACAAAACGTTGTGTTCCAATGGTGAGTTGCGGTTGTAAATAATTGGATTTTTGATTACGATATTCAGGTGTTAGATAATTAATACTAGAATATAGATATATATCGCTATTATTATGATAATGATTATATATACCTAAAGAGAAATAGTCAGCAGATAATCCATTACCAGTTTTACCTTTTAGGATTCGACTTTTCAAATTGAAGTAATATCTACTTTCAAAAAGATAACTCATATATACAGATGGAGCATTATTAAATCCAGAGGACTGTAGTTCGAGATTTATAGTGTTGTTAATTGAAAAGGATGACTTTCCCAATTTGAATTCATGAGTAATTTCAGGATTTAGCGTAAAGCTGAAGTAGTCAATGGTTGTACTTACACCAAACATATTTGAAACATTTAATTTAAAAATTGAACGATCAGATTCAAAACACTTAATTACTGAGCACAGACGCCTATCATTTAAGGATGACTTATCTTTTGCAAAGGCCAGGCCTATCGATGTTTCTGAATGCAATTGCAAACTATTATTAAAATCTCCATTTAAATTATATGAAGCTCTAATCCCAGCATCGATAAATCCATTCTTTAAATAACGGCGCTGCATGCCCCATTTCAGAAAATAAGTTGAACTAAGTACACTTTTGTAATCTTGATATTCTACTCCATTGATAGTTTTCTTTTCTATTTTTATTCCATTATTATTTACCTCATAACCCAATGAAAAGTAATTGCCTGATAAGTTAAATGGGGTATTTCTACTTTTATTTCTAAGTTTCATTTTGTAATAATACTTCATGGAAAAGTTGGCAATTAGTATATTTCTATTTTCTAAAAAGGAAAGGTTGTTTATATTTTTTAGGGAAATATTTGCAGTAAACCCACCTTTAATTCTCCGCTCAAAGGCTAAGTAAAAGCTTTGTCTAGAATTAATAGCAGCCTTCAACATCCATGGCGTATCTTCATGAAACATAAAAGCATATTCCATTGGGGTTAGGTATTGGGTAGAGTTGGAGTCCACTCCATTGGTAATTTTTATGGTGTCGTTCTGCGCAAAACCGTTTAGGCCGATTAGCAGAAAAAGGATAGAAATGTATTTTTTGAGTAGCATAGAAGTTTTATTTAGAAAGTGCTTTTAACGATACGATACCTGTATTGGATTTAATATCGATCACTCGAGTTGGTTTAGAATTAAAAAGTGAACCGATAATTTTGAATTCTTCTTTTAATGAATAGCTGACAGTGGCAGTACTTGGGAAATTAAATTCAGATTTCTCTAAATCAAATAATATGTAATTACAACTCAAACAGGTTTGAGATAAATTAATCTCTGAATGATCGTCTTCTATCGTTGAGGTTTGTTTAGGGGTAATATTGATCAGGTTGATCTTTGAAAAACTAGATTTTAAAATAAAATCTCCTTTATGGTTTTCAATGTTCAATTTGGAATGCTTCGCAGATAGCGCAAGGTTACCTTCCACATTATTCAAGTTTACATCTCCATAATAAGATTCTAGTTTTAAGCTGCCTTCATAATTCGTTATTGTAATTGGACAAAATTTACTTTCAATAATAGCATTCGCTGCAATGTTGGAGAATTCAATTTTTCCGAAATCATTTTTGATTTTAAATTCACCAATCATGGACTTAGGAACCTCAATTAAAAAAGTGGTTTGAAGGTTAGAAGTAGGTTTTGATTCTCCACTAGATAGTTCTACATAATTTACAATAGAGATGGTGTTTGATTTTTTAGTAATAATGTGTTTTTGTAGTGTTAAGTCTTTTTCAGCCAATTGTTTATTCTCATTCTTCGAACTCAATACTGCCGTTATTTTGATCAATTGGTTTGTCGTAGCAATGACTTTAATATCTGCTTTGTTGGATACAATAGAGAATGCCGTTTTGGAACCTATTTCAAATTCCTTGACAATAGTAGACTCCACATTGTAAACCTTAATTTGTCCGATAAGTGGCATCGAAACAAGCAAAGGAATAATGAGTAAAAGAAGCTGTTTTTTTAGTTTCATTGTTCTGTTATTAAGCTGCATGGAAGGAAATTAAACTTCTCACGATTGAACTTTTTTCTAACTCTATTCGTGTAAGGATCAATTCTAATTCTACGTTTTCACTGTATGGATTCACTTCGTTTAAAATCTGTTGTTTGGAATCCAAAAGGTTGTTGTATTCTCTCTTTAATAGGTTGTATTCTTCTGATTTTAAAAGAAGAGGAGTCTCGGTCTCTTTTTGTTCTATCAAAGCTGCTATGCTTCGGTCTTCTTCTATATTCCAGCTTTTAGCATCTATTGGTTCAATCCATTCTTCTGTATAAGTGATAATTTTCGTATCCTTTTTCATCGGATTTAATAATGCGATCAGGTAGCCAACTCCAATAATAAAGACAAAAGATGCTGCTATTTTTAGAATATTCGTAAGGGTAATAACTCGATCCGTTGGTGGTGGTTGAATCTTATTCCAAACTTTTTCTGAGGGAATATATTGAGGCAGCGCATCAAGCAATTCTTGATTGTTTAATCCAGTTTCAATTGCATTCCAAATATTTTCATTTGGACTATGCTCAGGAAGATGTAGCTTATTTTTATCCATTGATTGAAAAGTTTTTAAGTTGATCTCTCAGTGTTATTTTAGCATTTCTCAATTGTGTTTTAGAAGTGCTAGTTGAGATTTCTAGCAATTCAGCAATTTCATGGTGCTTATATCCTTCAATCTCATAAAGTGTAAATACGGTTCTGTAGCCATCAGGTAAACTCTGAATGGCCTTTTCTAAGTATTCAACATCAGAAGGGTAAACAATTTCTAGCTGACTGTCATCTTCAAGTATGTCTATGGTTTTATAATTTACGTTGTCTTTTATTTTTCGAAAAGCCGTGCGAACGATAATGGTGTGAATCCAAGTAGAAAGCTTCGATTCTTGATTAAAACTGCTCAGATTTCTAAATACTTTTAAGAATCCTTCTTGCAACACATCTTCTGCATCTTCAAAACTATTCGTGATCCGATAGGCAAGTGTATACATTGGTGTTTTATAGGAGTCGTATAATTTCTTTTGAGAAATTCGATGCCCGTTTATACACTGTTCAATTAGTTCTCGTTCTTGCATTATTCAATAGTCGCTCTATGGAATTAGAGTCAATAGTTTCAGATATGGTTGTATGAAGGTGGTATTTTTTTCAAAAATCGGTATTCAGGATGAATTTGAAAGGGTGAGCTATTGCTTTACTGAATAAAAGACAATTCTTGTGGAAAGCGGTTTGTACTTTATTTTGGATGTGTAACTCTTTAATAGTTTAGTCGTTCTGTTCAGGATATCAACTATTTCTCCTATCTTCAGATTTGTAAAACAACTACAATAAAATGGAAACTGTCGTTTATTCGTTTTTAACTGTCAGACTTTCGGCTGAAACGATTAATAAATGATTTTTTTGATTGATTGTAAGTTTGTTAGGCGTTTTATAAAAAATTAATAATAAGTGAACACATAAGTGATATAAGTGCCATTGCGCTTATACAGTTGTTGCCAGTAATTAAAAACCAATCAAACTCAAAATGACAGTATATTTATCTGAAGAAGAAAAAAACAGAATTGAAGCGGCTAAGAAATTAGTTAATTTACTTGACAAAGAAAGCGATAGAGGCTGTTGTTTACTTGCTGTTTCATTTTTGGATAATGAAATAAAATTGCTTTTAGAAAAAAAACTTGTTGGAACTAAAAAGCAAAAAAAAGAAATGTTCGGATTTAATGGAGCATTAGGAACATTTTCATCACGAATTAATTTAAGTTATTCTATTGGATTAATAAATAAACAAATATCGGATGACGTTAATATAATTAGAAAAATAAGAAATGACTTCGGACATAATTATGAATATTTAGATTTTGAAACAGAAGCGATTAAGAACAAAATTTTAGGCTTAAATTATAATCTACATAAAAAAGAAGAACATAGTAGTCGAAAAAAATTTATTGACGCAGTAACTATTATTCTTTCCGAAATCCACGAAATTTTAGAAATTCATCAAGAATTCAAAGAAAAAAGCAACAAAAAATATTTAGAAGACCCAGCTCTAAGAGAACTAGTTAAAAAAGTAAATGAATTGATTTATAGTGAAAAGAAATAACTACTGGCAACACCGTATAAAAATAATTGCGGTTTAGTGCTTAATCAAAGGTCGTTGCGTGTTTGTAACGTCTGATTTTCCTTCGGAAAATCCTCGCATACAAACCCGCAACTATTCTTATACATAAACGTTGTAAACAATTAGAATAATGAATTTCAGATTATCAATTTATATACTTTTAATACCGCTTTTTTTTTCTTGTGGTCAAAGTAGTAAGTCTTATGAAATTTTAAATGACACAGAACACTTAAACTTATTAAAGAAGGAAATAATTTCAGGAAAGAAAATAATTCGATTTGAAAGTATAATGAAGTTTGAGTGGGACTCTATGATTATATTGACTCCTTACAGTTGGCCTGAAAAAGTTGGAGAAAAACACAATGTGGATTTAAAATCCATTGAGCGTTTTGGAATCAAAAGCAGGGATGATATAAACTTAATTGTCTTTTTAAAGAATAATAAACCAATACGTGTAATTGAATATCCTAGATATCCGGGTGATTTTTCAAATAATGAAATTGAAATCATAGAGAAATCTAAAGCCAATTATATGATTGAATTGACGGACCAAAAGACTGTTGATGGAAGACAATGGATAAGATTAACAAAAAAATAAAAAATCGCTAACAATATGTACAGTGCATAGCACCACTCAGGTGGAACAACCGTTAAAAACCGTTGATACTAAGCAAAGTCAATTGCACATCTAATTGTGCAATTAATGCAAAAAAGCGTTGAATGCACTTTGCAAACCCTTCGTGAACCTGCCTATCGCAGGCATGGCTATCGGTTAAAAACCCTTCGAAAACGAAAGAAATCAAATGCGTTTATTTCAATAACGAATTGGTTATAAAACGTAATTTCGCGTTAAAATTAGATAATAATGGCCTCTTTAATTCCTTTAGCAGAACGATTACGTCCCACCAATTTCGACAACTACATCGGTCAGAAACATTTGATTGGAGAAGGAGCGGTATTGCGTAAACTAATCGAAAAAGGAATGGTTCCTTCCATGATTTTATGGGGAACACCCGGAATCGGAAAAACCACTTTGGCCAATATCATCGCACACGCCACTGATCGTCCATTTTTTACGTTGAGTGCCATCAACTCTGGAGTAAAGGACATTCGTGAAGTCATCGACAAAGCAAAAAAGCAGCAGTTCTTCAATGCAGATCGGAATCCTATTTTGTTTATTGATGAAATCCATCGATTCAGTAAATCGCAGCAAGATTCCTTATTAGGAGCGGTAGAGCAGGGGATTGTCACTTTAATTGGTGCCACAACCGAGAACCCATCTTTTGAAGTCATTTCTGCATTGTTGTCTCGTTGTCAGGTTTATATTTTAGAACCGTTAACCAAAGATGAGCTGTTAAGCTTGATTCATTTGGCCATAAAAAACGACAAAGAATTAGCAAAAAAAGACATTGAAGTAAAGGAATATCAAACCCTGATGCAATTGTCTGGTGGCGATGCTCGAAAGTTGCTGAACCTTTTGGAACTGACAGTAAACAATAGCGAAGGAGATAAAGTAGTCATCACAAACGATAAAGTAGTAGCCGTAGCTCAGCAATCAATTGCGAGATATGACAAAGACGGAGAGCAGCATTACGACATTATTTCAGCATTCATAAAATCCATTCGAGGGAGCGATCCAAATGCAGCTGTATATTGGTTGGCACGAATGATTGAAGGAGGAGAAGATGCCAAGTTTATCGCCCGTCGATTATTGATTTTAGCGAGTGAAGACATTGGAAACGCCAATCCAACGGCGATAGTAATTGCGAACAACTGTTTTCAGGCAGTGAATGTAATTGGTTGGCCGGAGAGTCGGATTATTTTGTCTCAAGCGGTGACTTATTTAGCTTGCTCAGCAAAAAGTAATGCCGCTTATATGGCGATAAATATGGCTCAAGCTGAAGTGAAACAATCAGGTAATCTAAATGTACCATTGGCGCTGAGAAATGCTCCGACAAAATTGATGAAAGAAATAGGTTATGGAAAAGAATACCAATACAGCCACAATGGGGCTAGTAATTTTGTAGCACAAGAGTTTATGCCCCCTGAAGTAGCCAATACTAAGTTTTATGACATGGGTGAGAATCCTAGAGAGCGCGAGCTTCGCGAGCGAATGAAACGTTTCTGGCAAGACAAGTATGGCTATTAAAGTATAGCTAAACTATTGTAGAAATCTCTTTTTTAATTATCTTAAGGTCCTGAATTTACTGGTACAGTAGATATTCAGTTTACCCTATTTTGTTTAAAAAATGAGAAAACACAACTACACTGCAGAATTAAAATGGACAGGAAATACTGGCACAGGAACTTCCAATTATTCCGCTTATGAGCGCTCTTTTGTAATAGAGAGTGGAGAGTTTAAAGTACGTCCAATTCTAGGTTCTTCAGAACCTGTTTTTCGCGGCGACAAAACGAGATACAATCCCGAAGAAATGTTGTTGCATTCGGTTTCTTCCTGCCACATGCTTTGGTTTTTGCACGTTTGTTCAGACAATGGAATAATCGTGACCGCTTATGGCGATCACCCAACTGGCGAAATGACTGAAGATGATATAAGTGGTATAGGGCAGTTTACCAAAATTACCCTCAATCCAACTGTTCAAGTAGCCGATGAATCCATGGTGGAAATGGCAATTAAATTACATAACAAAGCGCATCAAAAATGCTTCATTGCCAATTCGTTGAATTTTCCGATACAGATAAAAGCAAATGTTGAAGTTGGATAGTTAAATCACACCAATCGCTCCATTTGATTTTGATGGTGCTTGGCGTGATCTACAATAAATTTTATCGTTTGCTCAATTGAAATCATCCCGGCATACGGATGTTTGAAAACGGCTTTGCCTTCCAATTCCTTAGGGAAGTGCTGTAAGAATTTTTCAAATGCAAATTGTGTAGCATTCCAATCGGTCACCAATTGGTCAAAGTCTAGTTTTTCAGGAATCTCACTGACCTTTTTTGGCGTCTTAAATTTCATATTGGTGCTCAACAATACTTTTAACGAAAAGTACCTTAGTGTTGCTTTTAATCCAGCTTTTTGAGTCAATTCGCCTTTTGCATTTTTATAATTAATGTAATCCAATACCGATTTTTCTACATTGTTTAAATGAAAAATCAATTGGTTGATCGACCATTTTTCGGTTTCTTTAATTGAATTTTTATCTAGGTTAGATTGCTTGGCTTGAGTCAACATCCATTCTTTTTGTTCCTTCGATTTTTGATAGGCTTTTACTAATTTTTCCATCTTACGTTGTCTTTTTTTGAAGAAGCTCTATGGCATCTGGAGCTGTATAATTTTCCATTCGGTCGATTAACTCAACGATAGAATCCGTACAAATAATCATCTCCACAAACCGGCTTTGCACCATTTCTTCTTTTTCCATCTTTCTCAATTGATCCATCAAAGGCGTGTAAAAACCGTTGGTGTTGAGTATCGCCATTGGTTTTTGATGCAATCCCAATTGCCCCCATGTCATCATTTCAAATAGCTCTTCCATAGTGCCGTAACCTCCGGGAAGAGTAATAATGCCGTCACTCAATTCATGCATTTTTAGCTTACGCTCGTGCATGCTTTCTACCATAATGAGCTCTGTAACGTGGGTAGCTGCCACTTCTCTTTTGTTTAAAAAATGAGGTAAAACGCCAATTACAGTTCCTCCATGCTCCATGCAACCTTTTGCCAAAGCACCCATGCAGCCCACACTTGCTCCCCCATAAACTAACCTGTATTGGTTTAAAGCGAGGTGTTTGCCCAAGGCGTAGGCAGATTCCATATAAATGGCGTTTACTCCGGTTGATGAGGCACAAAAGACGGCGATACTTTTCATTGGATTGATTTTAGTTTTGCAATATTAATGTAATCCATATAATCTTACATTTGGGATAAATGTACGTGGTTAATTTCCATCATAAAAAATTAGCTGCAATTAATTAAAAAGAACATGAAACTTCCAAAATCAATAGCTACAGCAACAAAATGTGTTCATTCAGGCACTCAAATTGATGAAAATCAAGGAGGCGTAAATACACCAATTCACACCTCTACAGCATTTAAATATTTAGAAGACTACGAGATGAAGTATCCCCGAATGGCGAATACTTCAAATCAAATAGCGATTATTGATAAAATAAACGCGTTGGAAAATGCAGAAAAAGGAATGGTTTTTAGTTCTGGTTTGGGTGCTATTGCAGCTGCATTAATGGGATTGTTAAACCCCGGGGATCATATCATTGTACAATCAGATATTTATGGAGGTACAGCGCATTTTATGCACCATCAATTGGAACGAATCGGTGTAACGATTTCTTTTGTGAATTTCTCTGATACCAGTGAAATGGAAAAAGCCATTACTTCTAAAACAAAGCTGGTTTATATAGAAACACCATCAAACCCATTGATGAAATTAACGGATATTGCGATGGTAGCAGAATTTGCCAAAAAGCATCAATTTATATCTTTTGCAGACAACACATTTGCGACGCCACTTTTTCAACAGCCATTGGAAATGGGTATTGATTTGGTAATGCATTCTGGTACCAAGTATTTTTCAGGCCACAGCGATATTATTTTTGGTTACGTGGGTGGAAAAGCTAGTTTTATTGATGAGATAAAAGTCGCACAAATAGATTTTGGCTCTACGCTGGATGCTCGTTTGTGCTATGAAATCGAACGAAGTATGAAAACTCTACACCTTAGAGTGGAGCGTGCTGCTGAAAATGCAATGGAATTGGCAACTTGGTTAGAGAAGAATGAGAATATTGAAAAGGTGTATTATCCAGGATTGTCAAGTCACCCACAATTTGAATTGGCAAAACGCCAAATGAAAGGTGGGTTTGGAGCGATGATGAGCTTTAGATTGAAGCCTTCAATTGATCCAATAAAATTTCAAAAAGCGTTAAATATTATTTGTCCTGCGGTAAGCTTGGGCGGAGTAGAATCGTTAATTGGTTCACCCTATTTAACCTCGCACAAAAGCATCAGTCAAGCTGAACGAGATTCAATGGGAATAAGTAATCAAGATGTTCGTTTCTCTGTTGGCATTGAAGCAGTGGAAGACCTGAAAAATGATTTAGAGCAAGCCATGAAAAAGTAGCATGCTACTTTTTCTTGTCGAACAATCTAAAGTTGTAGCCCAATACTAATGAACGCTCATAGTAGAAGATCGTTTGTTCTGCATGAGCCGAATGATCGCCTTTAGGAACAGTTGCAATCGCCCACATATTTTGGAATCCTCCTTGTAGCGTCAATCTTAAAAAGAAACGCTTATAAATAGTGGCTTGAGCAGCGCCAAAGATATGTGCACCTAAACCCGATACTTTCGGACGATCATCATTTCTTTTACCAAAAATGGTAGAGTTGGTCCATGGAAATGCAATTCCAGCTCCGGCACCTGTAATGGCACTAAGCGCAAAATTTTGATCTTTGGTAGTGTATAAAAAGTCGGTGCGTTCTAAATTAATATTGATGACGTTAAAGCCATCAGAATGTTCCATTTTTACAAGGTTAAATTCATCCATAATAATTTTATCATGGTTGTAATAACCAGCATAGAGTGGAGATGCGGAAGCATCAATACGGCCTGTAATAATTGCTGGTTGCCCACTTCTGGTTTGGTATTTCATGTGATCCCATCCCAGTGCCAAAGCATATTTGTCTGATAAATGATAGCCAACACGGAAATTAAACTGAGGAATCGTTAACTTTTTAGGATTAAAGTATACCGAAGAAAACTCTTCAGGCAAATCTCTTGCTTTTACATCCGAAAGGATGAAGTCGTAATCTGGCCCTTTTAAATGAATGTCACTTTTAGCGTATGAAGCACGATTGTAGCCCCAATAGAAAAAGAAATTACCTTTTTGTTTTTTGATATCCAATTGACTTTTCTTAAAGTTCCAATCAATTTTCTCTTTTTCTTGAGCAGATAATGAGTAGGTAAAAGAAATAAGTTGCGCTACAACTAAACCTGATAAGATTAAATTTTTCAAGGCGATCTGATTTTAATTCGAGATAGCAAAATTACTCCCAATTTTTGAATTCGTCACATGAAATTATTAGCAACTTCCTGCCATTTTATTAGGATTAAATTAACCTATTAATAACCTAGCACTGTTAATAAGCTAACTGGATTTGTCCAATTTTGTAAACTATAGTTGCAAAAACTTACACTACGTTGGGGAAAAAAAAGAGCAAAAAAGAGAATCTAAAGACCTTAGATTTAGTTGCTATATTAGTTAAGGAAAGAGGTTTTCTGACCATCATTTTATTGGGTTTTGTTTTATCAGCCATTTTGGTTGGATTTGGTCAAGCAGCCATGTGGCTAGGATTCTTTTTCGCTGCTTATGCAACAGTCGCCAATGACAGTATCCAGTCATTGGGAACATTCATAGAAAGTAATCAGAATAGAAAGTGGTGGATTCTATGGCTCTATATCGGAGGGATCTTTATTGTTACAGTCACTTTTAGTTGGTTCTATTATGACGGAGATGTGACTTACCAAAGATTATTATCCGCTGATGGAATTACGGAATATCCTCATCCAGAAAACTTCAACTATTTTCAGATAATAGCACCTTTAATCCTATTGATTTTGACTCGATTAAGAATGCCGGTGTCAACTACTTTTTTGATGTTGAGTGTGTTTAGCGCTTCTTCTAGTGGGATTGTGTCTGTGGTTAGTAAAAGTCTTTCAGGATATGGAATGGCGTTCATTTTATCCTTTTTGGTATGGTACTTTTCTTATGGAATCATTCGAAAATACTTTTCTCAGCGGTTTACACACAATGCTTGGAGCGTGGTGCAATGGGTAGTAAGTGGGGCTTTATGGGCCGTTTGGGTCATGCAAGATGGAGCGAATGTGGCCGTTTTTCTCCCTCGTCAGCAAACGTGGTGGCAATTCTTAATCTTTACTTTGACCATCTTTTTAGGGTTAGGATTACTGTTTTTCCTTAAGGGAGATAAAATACAGAAAGTAGTGAGTGAAAAAGCACGGATCTCTGATGTTCGAGCAGCTACTCTGATTGATTTGACTTATGTGATTTTATTAATTTATAAACTCTTTATCAGTACTGTTCCAATGAGTACCACCTGGGTGTTCTTGGGGGTGATAGGAGGTAGAGAAATCGCTGTTAATTTTTCTCGAACGAAGGAAGGGGGAGAGCATAAAATAAAATCCATCAAGATGATTGGAAAGGATGTGAGTTATGCGGCAATTGGGCTTTTTGTTTCTTTGGCATTGGCATCTGGAGCAAATCCTGCTATTCGGGATGAAATAATTAGTTATTTTGTTCCTGGAAAATAACAGGATATGAAATCAAAGAACCTACTTCTCGTTCTCATTAGTTTAATTTCTTTAGGTGCTTTTGCCAAAGAAGGACAACCTAAACTGGTAGTTATTGTTACAGTCGATCAAATGCGATACGATTACCTCGCCAAATACTGGGATCGTTATTCCGAAAATGGATTCAAGCGATTAGTAAATAAAGGGTTTTCATTTAAAAACGCCAATTTTAGTTACGTACCAACCTTGACAGCAGTTGGTCATGCAACAATTGGTACTGGAACTACTCCTGTTCATCACGGGATTGCTGCTAACGATTGGTACGATCGGACTAAAAAAACAACTGTTTATTGCGTGGAAGATTCTACCGTTACTTCTGTGGGAGTGAAAGGAGCGGATGGTCAACATTCACCCAAAAATTTAAAAGCAAATTCGTTTACCGATCAATTAAAACTATTTTCTCCAAAGAGCAAAGTGTTTGGAATTTCAATTAAAGATAGAGGGGCAATTTTACCTGTGGGATATTCAGCCAACGCAGCATATTGGTTGAGTGGAGATGAAGGGAAATTTATTTCTAGTTCGTATTATATGAATGATTTACCAAAGTGGGTGTCGTCATTTAATTCAAAAAAATACGTGGAGAATTATTTAAAATCTCCTTGGAATACATTATATCCGATAGAGACTTACACCGCTTCTAGTGCTGATGCTGCTGAATTTGAAGGCAAATTTGATGGGGAGAGTTCAACAACATTTCCACATCAATTGCCTGACATTGAAAAAATAAGTGGACTCAGTTTGATTAAAGAAACCCCTTTTGGAAATTCCTTGTTAGCTGATTTTGCAATAGAGTTAATCCGAAACGAAAAGTTAGGCAATGATGAGATTACTGATGCGATTAGCATTAGTTTTTCATCTACTGATTACATCGGTCACCAATTTGGGCCACAGTCGATAGAAATTGAAGATACTTATTTAAGACTGGATAAAGATCTGGCAAGATTGTTAAAATTCTTAGATGAAAGTGTGGGGGAACAACAATATGTATTAGTGCTGACAGCCGATCATGGAGTGGCCGATATTCCTGCTCATGCTAAAGGGAGTGCCGATTATTACGACAATAAAGTGTTTAAAGCGGCTCTTAAATCAGGGTCAATGAAGTTGTATGGGGCTGATGTGATTGAGAAAGTAATCAACCATCAGATTTATTTGAATTACTCGGAATTAGAGCGACTTTCCTTAAAGCAGAATGAGGTGAAACGAGCCCTGTTGGACGTTTTGTTAGATTACCCAAACCTCACTTCAGCTGCAGATATGAGTGGAAGAGTTTGTGTGGGTGATGAAAATGTTTGTAAAAGGATGTACAACGGATTTGATTCCAAAAGGAGTGGCGATATTTTCTATAGTTTTCAGCCTGGTTGGTTAAGCGATTATTATCAACGAAACGGTGGAACTGGACATAGCACGGCCTATAATTACGATACGCATGTTCCCATGATCTGGTTTGGTTGGAATGTCAATCAAGGAAACCAAGCTGAAGAAGTGGCCATCAAGGACATTGCAGTGACACTTTCTTCTATGTTAAAGATCCCATTTCCAAATGGAGCTACTGGAAAACCATTAGATCACTTTTTTGTTATTGAAAAGTAGAGTAATCAGTTGTTGTCAATTGTTTGACACTATCAACTTTATTTAGTTTTTTTAATGAATTAAGTTGGCTCTCCGATTACTTTTTTCTTAATCTTATCATTCAAAAATCTAATTGAACGCATAACTCGTACTTATAAAAACAAAAACATGGAAAAGACATATTACGACCCAAAAGACCTAAAGAAATTTGGACAAATTGCAGAATTTGAACCAGAGTTGGCGGAGAAGTTTTTTGACTGGTACGGTGCAGTATTTAAAGAAGGAGCATTGACTCAGCGGGAGAAATCGCTAATTGCTTTAGCTGTTTCTCATGCGGTTCAATGTCCATATTGTATAGATTCTTATACTGAAGATGCCATGAAGAAAGGAGCAAACGAAGCCATGATGATGGAAGCTGTACATGTTGCTAGTGCGATTAGAGGTGGAGCTACCATGGTACATGGCGTTCAAATGATGAACAAAGCGAGAAAGCTTTCAATGTAAAAAAAACGAAAAGTCATTTATGATTAAATCACTTAAAGCTAGAGGAAATAAACTAGCTGACATAAAAAACCAATTAAAAGTATTGAACGGAAGTCCATTTGATGGAGAGTTGCCAACTTTTAAAGAGCAGTTGACCAAGTTGGGAGATTTTCCAATGAAGCCAACGAATATCGAAATTTTTCAGATCAACGTAGGTTATATGTGCAACCAAGTTTGCAAGCATTGCCACGTAGATGCAGGTCCTGATCGAAAAGAGATTATGACCAAAGAATACCTGCAAAAGTGTTTGGATATTTTAGAAAAGACGAAAATTCACACAGTAGATCTCACAGGTGGAGCGCCTGAAATGAATCCAAATTTTCGTTGGTTTGTGGAAGAAGCTACCAAAATTGGAGTGAAGGAGATTATTGTTCGATCCAACTTAACGATCATTAGAGCCAATAAGAAGTATTTCGATTTGCCTGAGTTTTTCAAAAAACATAATGTGCACGTTGTTTCTTCTTTGCCCTACTATCAAGCAGGAAAAACGGATGCTCAGCGAGGAGACGGAGTTTTTAAAAGCTCCATCGAAGCATTGCAAAGCTTAAATGCACAAGGTTATGGTGTTCCTGGTTCTGATTTGCAATTGGATTTAGTATATAATCCAACAGGAGCATATCTTCCAGGAGATCAAGCGCAGTTGGAAATGGAATTCAAACGCAACTTGAAAAAGGATTTTGACATTGATTTCAATGGCTTATTTACCATTACGAATATTCCAATTAGTCGATATTTAGATTACTTAGTAGCAAGCGACAACTACGAAGATTACATGGAGAAGTTGGTAATGGCTTTTAATCCAGGTGCTGTAAAAGGTGTCATGTGTCGGAATACCATTTCAGTAGATTGGGACGGATTCATGTACGATTGCGACTTCAATCAGATGTTGGACATGAAAGTGGCCGCTCCATCTTCTCAACACATCAACGATTTTGATATTGAAGCGTTATCGAAACGAAATATTTTAACCAATCAACACTGTTATGGTTGTACAGCCGGTGCAGGGTCTAGCTGTCAAGGAGCAGTAGCGTAAATTAAAAAAGGAAGAGCATTGCTCTTCCTTTTTTAATGCAAATAAGACTGGAAAAGCAATATACTTATTGATAGAAATTTTCCTTGTTTAAACCAATTAGAATTGATGGGTTCCGAAAAGGATGTTAACTTGTGATAAAAAGAGGGAAGTCGAAGCTGAGATTTTCGTTTGATGGGCTGTATTGAATGCTTATTTAATTTACCTTGTGTAATTTCGCTATAAATATTGAAGACATGATAATAGAACAAATATATACGGGTTGTTTAGCCCAAGGAGCATATTATATTGAAAGTAACGGTGAAGCTGTAATCATTGACCCTTTAAGAGAGGTGAATGATTACATTCAAAAAGCAGCGAAGAATGGAGCAAAGATTAAGTACATCTTCGAAACCCATTTTCATGCAGATTTTGTAAGTGGACACGTGACATTGGCTGAAAAGACTGGTGCAACTATCGTTTACGGACCAAATGCAAACCCTTCGTTTGATGCATTAATTGCAGAAGACAATCAGGTGTTTAAAGTTGGAGATATTACTTTGACTGCATTGCACACTCCAGGTCACACTATGGAGAGTACCACCTATTTATTGAAAGATGAAAGTGGGAAAGACATTGCAATCTTCTCTGGCGATACTTTATTTTTAGGAGATGTTGGTCGTCCAGATTTGGCTCAGAAAATGGGTTCAATTACTCAAGATGATTTAGCGGGAATGTTGTTCGACAGTTTGAGAAGTAAAATTATGCCATTGGCAGATGATGTAATTGTTTATCCAGCGCATGGTGCCGGCAGTTCATGTGGAAAAAACATGATGAAAGAAACGGTAGATACATTAGGGAACCAAAAGAAAATGAATTACGCCTTGCGTGCAGACATGACCAAAGCAGAGTTTATTGCTGAGGTGACCGATGGTTTATTGCCTCCTCCAGCTTATTTTCCATTGAATGTGAAGATGAATAAGGAAGGTTATGCCTCCATTGATAGCGTTATGGAAAAAGGGCAAACAGCTTTATCTCCAAATGAATTTGAACAAGCAGCGAATGCTACAGATGCGATCGTGTTGGATGTGCGTCATCAAGATGATTACGCAAAAGGGCACATTCCTCAATCTATTTTTATTGGATTAGATGGACAGTTTGCCCCTTGGGTAGGAGCGATGATCGCCGATGTAAAACAACAAATATTGTTAGTAGCTCCTGAGGGAAGATTAGAAGAAGCAATTACTCGATTAGCGCGAGTTGGTTTTGATCAAATCATTGGATTTTTAGATGGTGGATTCGATGCATGGAAAGCCTCAGGTAAAGAAATAGATACAGTAGAATCAATTGATGTTGAAGGATTGAGTGATGTGCTAAAAAACAAACCTCAATTTCCAATTGTAGATGTGCGAAAAGAAAGCGAATATGCTACTTGTCATTTGCCAACATCTAAATTAATTACACTAGATGAGATTAATAGTTCTCTGAAGGATTTTCCAAATGAACCATTTTACTTGCATTGTGCAGGTGGTTATCGATCAATGATTGCGATTTCTATTTTAAAGGCAAGAGGCAATCACAATGCCATTGATGTGAAAGGTGGTTTCGGAGCAATTAAACAAAGTAATATCCCATATGAAGTGGCAACAGCCTAGTTATTTCATTGATTGAAAAGTATTAGCCTTTAGAGTAAATCTAAGGGCTATTTTTTTATATGAGTATTTTAGTCATTTATAGATAGAATAGTTCATTTGAGCACTTTATTTGCGTTGTTAGTCTAAAATATAAATAATCAGGAAGTTGTGTGTTTTTAACTCAATAACTTGTTTTACTTTTGCAGCATGTCATTTGAACTTGAAAAAAAGAAGCTTAGTGAACTTCAAGTACTTATTTTAGTAGTTGATGAGATGGAAGGTTTTACTATTATGGAGTTAATGAACGCCATGAATGATTATACCTATGTGGGGTTTCATGAGTCTTCGTTGAAAAAAGGAAAGAAAATTTTGAAAGAGGCTAAAATCGATGTGGTTTTAGTCGATTTAGGTTTACCTGATTTTTATGGTGCACACACATTAACTGCTTTGTTCGATGAATTTTCTACTACACCGTTTGTCATTCTTACAGATTTGGAAGATGAGGCAATTGCTTTGAACTCCGTTTTAGAAGGCGCACAAGACTTCTTAATAAAAGCTCAGATAAACTCTCTCATACTGAACAAATCTATTCATTATGCGATTCAACGAAAGAATACGGAGAAGCGGATGGTTAGCGCAATAATAGAGACAGAGGATGTTGTTCGAAAGAGAATTGCAATAGATCTTCATGATGGAATAGGTCAATTGTTGAGTTCAGCTTCAATGAATTTGCAAACAATGGTAGACGAAATTTCGGAATTATCAGATGAAGGTCAAATAGCTTTCCATCGAGTATTATCAACCTTGCAAACTGCAATCTCAGAAACTAGAGGCTTAGCCAGAAATTTAATGCCAAAAACAGTAGAAGAGTTTGGGCTTGTGCCTAGCTTAGAGGCTATGATTGAGTATTTAGATCAATCAGAAACAGCATTCTACTTTTTTAATAATCTAGAAGAGAAAAGATTGCCGATATCAATAGAATCGATGCTTTATCGTATAACTCAAGAATCTGTAAATAATATTTTGAAGCACGCCAAGGCAAAAAATGTATCTATTCATTTAATAGAATACAATAATAGTCTTAACTTAATGATTGAAGATGATGGAGTGGGATTTGCAATGAATGCCTCTAGTTTCAAGACTGGAGTAGGTCTTTTGAGTATTAAGAATCGAGTGAAATCTTTAGGTGGAGCCTTAACAATAGATAGTTCTATTGGTAGTGGAACAACGATAGCAGTAGAAGTCCCTCAAAATAAAATAGTATGATAAAAATTTTAATTGTAGACGATCATAAGCTAATCCGTGACGGAATCTCCTCATTTTTATCCGATAATTCAAAATATGAATTAATTGGCGAAGCTTCAGATGGGATTGAAGCGTTGAATGCAATTAAAATCCAAAATCCAGATTTAATAATTACGGATTTGAATATGCCTAATATGGATGGAATGGAACTAATCGCTCAGGTCCGGAAATTATATCCAAATATAAAGCTGATTGTTTTGTCAATGGTTGATGAAACTCAATACATCCGACAAGTTTTGAAGTTGGGTGCTAATGGCTATTTATTAAAAAATTCAGGAATTGACGAAGTTAAAGCAGCGATAGATGCTGTATTGAAAGGGAATAATTTCTTTAGTGGGGAAGTAACAAATTCCATTATGAGTCAGTTGACTTCAGGCGTGAAAAAGAAAAAAGTGGGCAGGTTTGATAACGCATTCACCTTAACAAAAAGAGAAAAGGAGATTCTAAAATTGATTATTCAGGAATACAATAATGGAGAAATAGCCGACAAGCTTTTCATTAGTATCCGAACGGTTGATGCCCACAAACGAAACATGATTGAAAAAACTGGATCTAAGAATATGGCTGGTCTTTTAGTCTGGGCAATAAACAATGATGTGCTTGATCAAGAGTAAGTGTTTTCCCTATATACTTAATATCAGTTATACTTGGATATAAATCGGAAGCACTCTGGTTAATTTTGATTTGAATTAACCGAGATGTATGAGCCTATCTACTTCCCCCGATATCGATTATTTTGATAAAACATTTCTTTCCTTTGATAATGTGATCCAGTTTGTGGCGAAAAGAGGATTCTCCGCTGGTATCCTACATTTAAAGAATAGTCGACCAATAGACTTACATTCATTTGAGCAATCAGATATACTATTTATTTATCACAATGAATATTTAAAAGAACGAAAAGGATTAATCAAGCTTTTGCTGGTAAATAGTAGACCGAATCAGTTGATTATTGGTGTGCTTGATCAGTTTGAGAAGTCTGCCTTTTTTGATTTTATCGAAATAGGAATTCAGGATTTTATTTTTAAACCCATTACAACAGATTCTTTAGTAGATCAACTAGATCCATTAATTCATCTCATAATGGATAAGAATGAAAATCATCTAAAAAAATTACCGATTAATCTTGGGAAAAATTACACTGTTAGAAACAGTTATCTATCTATTGATGAGGTGATAAAAAAGACTTTTGTCTATTCTTCTACTGTTGGGGTTTTAAGTTCAGATTTAACTTTCGGTAGAAAGTTAAACGGTCATCTTCTTTTCATTTTAGGAAAAGGGAAGGATAATAATATTTCATCGGTGTTAAAAACTGCTGAATTATATAGTTGGCTTGATAAGCAAGTTGAATTAGAAATTTCATTTTCAGATATTATTGAAGCTTTAGAGAAGAATACTGAGATGACTTTTGAAATCGCATTGTTAAATAGTGACTCTAAAGCGTTAAAATATATTGGGCACAGTGATTTAATAGTAATCCGTAAAGGAAAGTTGCTTCAAATTGAAAGCGGATTTAGCTTAAAACTAGAATCAGGCGACACTTGCTTCCTTTTTTCAAAAGGCTGTTACCAGCAAATTGGAATCTGTAATAATTTGTTGGGAAAAGATGTTTTTCTAGGAATTTTAAAAATGATAGAATCACACGATACCGTGGAAAGTAGACGTCGTTTAAACTGTTTCTATGAAAATTTTCTAAAATCAAAGGGTCAAAATGATGATATTTCTCTACTTAGATTTAGGGTTTGAAATGGTCTTTTTTGCTATTTGAGATAGTTAATTCATTTTTCTCAATTTGAAACGGATATTCTATGGTAGCGGTCTAAGAATTCCTAATTTTGATAAAAAATAAGAAGGATGAATTACCAAGATTTAGCGATGAATAGTAAAGTGTGGATTTATCAATCCAATAGAATTCTAACCAATAAGGAAGCGGAAGCTATCCTAAATGAGGGCAAGAGTTTTATTCAATCTTGGGCAGCTCATGGTGCGCCTCTTGCTGCAACTTTCTTAGTTAGAGATAATTTATTTCTGATATTGTTAGTTGATGAAGTTCAGGCTAAAGCGTCAGGATGCAGTATTGATTCTTCGGTTGGATTTATCAAAAATATTGAAAAAAGTTATGACTTGGATTTGTTCGATCGCTTGCAAATTGCATATGAGCAAGGTGGTGAAATTAAAATGACCAAAATGCATGCATTCGAACAATTGCTTAAAAGTGGGGAATTGAATGAAGAGACGGTTGTCTACAATAACTTGGTAGCTAATAAATCAGAATTGGAGACGAATTGGAAAACCACTGTAGGGAACAGTTGGCATGCGAAATTACTCGCCTAAAAGCTACCTATTTTCTTTCCGTTTAAAATCGCCTCGCTTCCATGCTTCTACAAATTTGGCCCATGCTATTGGGTTCAATAAATTGTTTGGAACATATTGACCAGCATAATAAATCTGATTGGTACGTTGCTGCATTTGCAATCTAAAGTTCATGCTTCCGTTCATTGGCATGGCTTCAAAACGGGCAGACATTTGCTCATCGCTTAGGTTTTTGCGCGCAATTTCTAAATCATCATCTGGTATGTCTAAATTTAAAAACGCTGTTTTAAATTGTTCTTGAGTTGGCCAAGGATATACGATTGCTTCGTCTAATAAAATGGTATCATTCTGCAGCATTTGAATCAATGAATATCGGGAATCATTTAATGAATCAGGAACCACAAATGTGCTTCGTTTGAACCCTATCGATGAAAAAACAATGGTGTCTAAGGGTTTTGCAACAAATGAAAAGTAACCGTAGTAGTCAGAAGTCGTTCCTCTTTGGGTGTTTTTAACGATAATACTGGCAAAAGGCACAGGATTCAAACTGTCACCAGTTATAATAATTCCTGAAAATTGGATTAAATCATTGTCATCATTTTGCGTTTGACAAATTGCAGATCCGCTGATTGTAAGTAACAAAAACACTAAAACTGTGGAAAGACTATTTTTCATAGAATATAAAAGTAAGTGAATATCTTATTTTAAGCTCCTATTAATTGTTAAATTTTAAATCAATTTTAGCGGTGTTACTTGTCCCATCTCTAACTTCAAAAGTCAAAGTGTGGTTGCCTTTTTCGATGGAGCCATCAAAATAATGGAAGAATAAATTTCGTTTATAATCGTATTCAAACAAGATCCACTTCCCGTCCACTTCCCCACGGTAATAATCTATTCCTGAAAGATTGTCTGACCCTTTTATCATTATGGACCATTTCCCACTCATATTCGAACCATTACTAATGTTTACAGGCACGATAACAGGAGGAGTAGAGTCGATCATCACGCAATAGCTTCCAAAGGTTCTAGACTTAACGCTTATGTTATCACCGCTCCATTTGCCACCTTCTGCAGAAAAATTCCGTTTATTGGTCGTCGAAACAATCAATGACTTTTCTTTCAATGCATCAGACAAACCTTCCAATTTTATGGAAACATTCATATAAGAATGCAATGGGGTGTATTTATTGTGCAAATTGTATAATGGTGAAATGCACCTTGAATTGGATTCTTTGGAGTATTCAAATTCTAAATCTTCGTATAAATAGTAATCTGGAATATTTACTAAAATGTCATCTTCCAGAATCACACTTCTACGATTGTAGTTAAAGAAACGGTTATCACTTGATTTTACCGAGGCATTTCTGCTCGCCGAGCTCGTCTTTTTTCCAATTACTGTAAAGTTGATCTCACTCGCATTTCCGTATGCATCTTTCAATTCATACTTCATGGATTTAGAATCTCCATTCTGCAATGTGATTGGGCCTGATTTTTTATCCAATTGATAAATGTCCAATTGATTATTATCCAATACAAAGCTGCGTTGAACATCTCTTCTTGTTTTCACTTTCTCCTCATAATCGATGTGCGCATTCATAAAACGCGACTTATTAAAAGGAATTTTATCAATAACATGACTGTAAATTAGTTGATCATTTTCTTTCAAATCAATGGTATAGACGCCAATTCGATTGCCCACTCCATTTGCTTGGTCGATGGTTTCAATACCAAATCCAATTCTGCCATAAGCACTGATTGAACTCACTAATAATCTATAATTCCCATTGCTTCCAGTAGCTGGAAATCTCATTTTATTGTGACTGCCATTCACAGTTGACGTATCATCCAATGGATAGGCATAGATGGATTGTACAATTGGCTTGATGTTATCCTTAATGTCAAATCCAAAAAGCATCACATTGAGTGGCGCTTCAGATTTTGTTTCACGAATTTCAAAATGTAAGTGAGGGCCACCTGAACCTCCTGTATTTCCTGAATAAGCGATTAAATCACCTTTTTTAACTTGCAGTTCACTACTCATTGGAAACAATTCTACACTAAAGCTCTCCTGTTTATATTGAGCCGCTTTGATGTATTTTTCAATCGTTTCACTAAACTTTTGAATGTGGCCATATACGGTGGTGTAGCCGTTTGGATGCACCACATAAATGGCTTTTCCGTATCCGTATGGCGAAATTTTTATCCGACTCACAAATCCATCTGCCGCAGCATTGACAGGAATTCCTTCAACACCCTGGGTTTTTATATCGATACCTGCATGAAAGTGATTGGTTCTAATTTCTCCAAAATTGCCAGATAAGTACAATGGAATATCCATAGGAGCGGCAAAATAGTCTTGAGGATACTTGTTTTCTTGTGCAAAAGAAAAGTGAACAGTTAAAACAAGGAAAATAGGAAGAAGAAATTTCATAAAATGGTTCAGGGAATTAATTTAAATCTATTGCAAAACTAAGTTTTAGTAAATGGACGTAAAATTTTAAATCATATTTATTTCAACAGTTAATGGCTCAAAAAAATTGTTAGCTTTGTAAAAGACTTAATTGAGTTATTTTTAAAACGGATAGGGAGAAGTGGAAAATCTAAGTTTGACAGTTAAAAGTATTAAAACTAAATTGTTGGCATTGATAAAGAAGCATCAACAGACGTTGGAGCAATTGGAGAGGGAGCAAAAGCGCGTAGAAGAATTGCAACAAGAATTAACCCAATTAAGAAGTGAAATGAACGAGTTGGATGATAAAAACAAAATTTTGAAAATTGCTGGACAGTCTTCGGATGGCGGTAACAGAGAAATGAAGTTGAAATTAAACGAACTTGTACGGGAAGTAGATAAGTGCATTGCACAATTTAACAAGTAATGATTAATCCGTGAGGAATCTTTCGATAAAGGTAGTTATTGCAAATCGTCCTTATCCGTTAACGGTAAGTGGAGAAGAGGAAGAAGAGCTAATTCGTAAAGCGGCAAAACGCATCAACGAAATAGTGAAGGACTACGAGAGCAAGTATGCAGTGAAAGATAAACAAGATTTATTGGCGATGTGCGCATTGGAATATGCCACAAAAGCAATAGAAATAGAGTCGAAAGACATCATCGTTGACGACGGATTGAGTGAAGAGTTGGAAGAATTAGATGCCTTGGTATCGAAGTTCTTATAACATAAAAAAGAAGCGTTCTTAAAGTATACCCACTTGGTGGGAAAATGCATGCCCGTGCAAATTTGTAATGTTTGGTAAACTCAACATGCTTAACAGCTTGAGTTTAACTTAGTGATGCCAAAGACAGGCCTTTAATTATCCTAGTTTCGACTAGGGGATTTCTCAATTTATTGGGAGACGTTGGAAGTCTGCGGTACTCCGGAAAGCTCAAATCCTTTTATTAGGGGTTTACTCAAACGTCAAATTTGCCCGGGTTTTTTTATTTAAATAAATTATAAAACGAATGGATATAGTAAGTATCATAATTGGTTTGCTCATTGGTGGTGGAGTAGGAGCAGCCGTTGTTTTTCTTGGTTTGAAGAAAGCAATTGTAAAGCAAAATGCAAACATTATTGAAGAGGCAAAAGCAGAAGCCGAAGTCATCAAAAAAGATAAAATTCTTCAGGCAAAAGAAAAGTTTTTGCAATTGAAGGAAGATCACGAGAAGGTAATCAGTGAGCGCGAGCGAAAAATGGCTGATGGTGAAAATCGCATCAAACAGAAAGAGAATACTTTCAATCAACGATTGAATGAGACCAATAAAAAAGAGAAAGAAGCTCAAGCAATTAAGGAAAACTTAGACAAACAGTTAGATTTAGTTCAGCGGAAAATAGAAGATTTAGAGAAAGATAGAAGGAGACAAGTGGAGCAACTGGAAACAATTGCTGGCTTAAGTGCTGAAGATGCCAAAGCTCAATTAGTAGAAGCGTTGAAGGCTGAAGCAAAGACAGATGCAATGTCATATATAAAAGACATCGTAGACGAAGCGAAGATTAATGCGAACAAGGACGCGAAGAAAATCGTTATTCAAACCATTCAGAGAGTGGCAACAGAGCAAGCTATTGAGAATTCAGTATCTGTGTTCAACATTGAAAGTGATGAATTAAAAGGTCGAATTATTGGCCGTGAAGGTAGAAACATTAGAGCATTAGAAGCTGCTACAGGTGTTGAAATTATCGTAGATGATACTCCTGAAGCGATTATCCTTTCTTGTTTCGATCCAATTAGAAGAGAATGTGCTCGTTTAGCGCTGCACCAATTGATTTCTGATGGTAGAATTCACCCAGCTAGAATTGAAGAAGTGGTTGCTAAAACCATGAAGCAATTGGAAGAAGAAATTATTGATACCGGTAAGAAAACATGTATCGATTTAGGAATTCACGGATTGCATCCTGAATTGATTCGTATGGTAGGTAGAATGAAATACCGGTCTTCTTACGGGCAAAACTTATTGCAGCACAGTAGAGAAGTAGCCAATTTATGTGCGACTATGGCAAGTGAGTTGGGATTGAATGCGAAAGTAGCTAAGAGAGCCGGATTATTGCACGATATAGGTAAAGTGCCAGATGATGAGCCAGAATTGCCACACGCAATTTTGGGGATGAAATTGGCTGAAAAGTACAAAGAGAAACCAGAAGTATGTAATGCGATTGGTGCTCACCACGACGAGATAGAAATGACTTCATTGATTTCTCCAATTGTTCAGGTTTGTGATGCCGTTTCAGGTGCACGTCCAGGAGCACGTAGAGAGATTGTAGAATCGTACATCAATAGAATTAAAGAATTGGAAACTTTAGGTATGTCGCACAACGGTGTAACTAAAGCTTACGCGATTCAGGCAGGAAGAGAATTGAGAGTGATTGTAGAAAGTGAAAAGATTTCTGATTTAGAAGCAGATACTTTATCATTTGACATTGCTCAAAAGATTCAAACTGAAATGACTTACCCAGGACAGGTGAAAGTAACTGTGATTCGGGAAAAAAGAGCAGTGAACTACGCGAAGTAGACTTCCGCTAATTATATAAAAGCCCTCATTCTGATGATTCAGATTGAGGGCTTTTTTGTGTGGTTAAAATACCGATTGCTTTATAAAATCCTCCAAAAGGGCGGACAAGTTGTCGCATACGTCATTTCATTTCGACAACGCTCAATGTAAACTAACATCGTATACTCCTTTTATAATAGCTCGGCATTTACCAATTATAGCTTTTAAAATGTTTAAAATTTGCTTATTCACGGCATTTAAAATCTTAATTGGTATAACTTAAATTTTTCTTCTAATTATTAAGATTTCATCGTCTGAAAATTCCATCCAAGCAATATCATATAGGAAATGGTACATTTTACCTTGTTTGTTTACATTGAAGTGGGTGAGGTATTTAAAATTGAATTTCTTTTTTGAAAGTACGAGTCTTTCTACTTTTTTCTGAATGGTGTTTTTCCCTAATATTTCAAGTAATATTGAACGGTTTCTATGAAGGATTTCATCTATGGATTTTGCTTCTTTATTCGTAACTCTTCGCAAATTTACGTGATAATAATTTTTGCAATTTACCGAACAGAAGACTTTATCTTCTCTTCCTGCGATCACTTTTTTACAAATTTTACACTTTTTCATGTGCTGTATCCTATGTAAATATTAAGGTTTGGTGTTAACCGTTGTTAACGGTTAATAAACGTTTACAAACGACAAAGTACGACTTATTATAATCTTTACGCCTACTTTTAAGTTGATGGACTAACAATACAGCTATGAAACGTGCAATTATTTACGAGCCAAAGAAGAATTCAGGTCGGATTAAAGTGTTTATTCCGTATCAATTACACGCCATTAGGGCCGAATTTAAAAAGTTGGATACCACCTTTTGGCATCCCAACCAAAAGTTATGGTCGATCGTGAATACTTCGGAGAATTATGAAAATGTGAAGCGTGTGTTGGATAATGATTATGAGATTAAACAAGAGTCTATTTATAAACGTGTTGAAATTGAATCGTTGAACGAAAAATCTGTTCTGGCTTTGGATGAATTGGAAAAGCGGTTGGTTTTAAAAGGCTATAGTTCTTCAAGTATTTCGACCTATAAGAATATGCTAATCATCTTTTTTAGTCGTTTTCAGCATAATGATATAAAGGAGGTAACTAAAGATCAAATTGAGCAATTTGTATATGAACTGATTAAGAAGAATAACATTAGTGAGAGTTATCAGAACCAACTAATAAATGCGATAAAAGCGTATTATGAGCATGTATTGGGAAGACCTAGAACTTTATATTTTATAGAGCGGCCAAAGAAAAGTGTGCAGTTGCCTAACGTGTTGAGTAAAGAAGAAGTACTAAAGATCATACAATCGCCTGAAAATATTAAGCATAGAGCTATTCTTTGGACGATATATAGTGCAGGGTTGCGTATTTCGGAATTGATCAATTTGCGAGTGGTAGACATCCACTCTAAGGAAGGTTATATATTTGTGAAAGACAGCAAGGGTAAAAAGGATAGAAAAACCATATTATCGGCACATTTAGTGGATTTGTTGCGCACCTATTATCAGCTTCACAAACCTTCCTATTGGCTATTTGAAGGCCAGACCGGTGGGCAATACAGCACCACTAGTATTCGTAAGATTTACCGAAAAGCAGTAAAAGATACTCACGCCAATCCTTGGTCTACGGTGCATACGTTGCGGCATTCATTTGCGACGCACTGCATTGAAAATAACGTAAACTTAAGGTATGTTCAAAACATGCTAGGCCACAGTTCACCCAAAACGACAGAGTTATACACAAAAACAATTCAAATAAACAATAAAAATATTTCTAGTCCGCTAGATAATTTAATTAATAATAATAACTTGCAGACATAATAGATATAAGTGCCATTGCACTTATACAGTTGTTAGCAACAAGCCTAAAAGACAACGACATAGACAAAAACAATATGACAGAAACGAAAAAATATTTTTGCTGCAATATGAAAAAAGAAAAAAGCCAACGCTCAATCGGGCACATTTGCTTGCCCCAACACACGAGCCAACGCTTCGCAAGCAAAAGAGCCCGATTTTTTGCCAACGCTGACGTAATAATAAGTAATTTAGACGTCTAGAAAATTATGGCAAAATTTATACAAAATCTCATAGATGAAATAATAGACCAATATGTATATGCGGACGAGACAAATCGACCGTGGATTATTGGTTTTAGTGGTGGAAAAGATTCTACCGTTATGCTCCAACTTGTTTGGAAAGCAATTTCACAAATCAAAGAACTGACAGGAATTGTAAAGCGTGATATTTATGTAATTTGTAATGACACAATGGTTGAAAATCCAGTTATTACAGAATATGTATATCGTGTACTTGACAAAATCGAACAAGCAGCAGTTGAACAAGACATTCCAATAAAAGTAATAAAAACAATTCCAAGATTAGAGGATTCATTTTGGGTTAACCTTATTGGACGTGGTTATCCTACACCAAACAACGCTTTTAGGTGGTGTACGGAACGACTTAAAATTAAACCAACTTCAAGGTTTTTAATTGAGCAAATAGACGAATTTGGTGAAGCAATTATTTTAATTGGAACTAGAAAAGCCGAAAGTGCATCACGGGCAAGGTCAATGAAAAAACACGCTATTAAAGGAAAGCGTTTGACAAAACACCCAACTCAACCAAATACTTATATGTATGCTCCAATTCGTAGTTTGAGTTTAGAAGAAGTTTGGTATGTGATTAATACAATGGAATCTCCTTGGGGTTCAGACAATGCTGAACTTTTTCAAATTTATTCAGATGCAAGTGCAGATGATTACGAATGTCCAACTGTAGTAACAAACAAGGAACACAAATCTTGCGGACAAAGTCGTTTTGGATGTTGGGTTTGTACAGTAGTTAAAGAAGATAAATCAATGACAGCTTTAATTGAAAATGGGTTAACTTGGCTAACTCCATTATTAAAATACAGAAATGAGTTAGCTTCTGAAAGAAATATAATAGAGCATAGGATGCCAGAGCGAAGAAATGGAACTGCTGCTATTAATGGTATGGGACCTTATCATCCTTGGTATAGAGCCAAACTTCTTGAAAGACTTTTTGAAACTCAAAAAGAAATTCAAAAAGAAAAACCACACGTTGAACTGATTACAAACCAAGAATTAGTAGCCATTCAAACAATATGGTACAGAGATTTTATTTTTAACCAAAAAGTTTCAGAATTATATCGAAAAGCTTACAAAATTAATTTGGATATGAAAGACCAAAACGAAAAACACGAAAAAGAATTAGAGTTGTTAAAAAAATCGTGTGAGGACAAACCCACAGATTTTGACCTAATTCAAGAGTTATTGACGCTTCAAAAAAACAAATCGCTTTTGAATAGAAAAAGAGGTTTGAAAGAAGATATTGAAAACCGTATTGAAGAGTACTTAAAGAAAGAAAAATAGTATGTATATAAAGGAAATTGAGTTAAACAACTTTAGAATTTATAAAGGAGTTAACAAAATCAATTTATCGCCTGAAAAAGACAAAAATATAATTGTTGTAAGCGGTAAAAATGGTTTTGGTAAAACTACTTTTCTAATGTCACTTGTTTGGTGTCTTTATGGTAAGAATATGCAAAATGTTGATGAACTTTATCAAAAAGAAATCGGAGACAAAGGCGGTTATGGAAAGTACATTGGCAATAGTCTAAATAGATTAGCAAAATCAGAAGGTGAAACAAAATTTGCAGTTTCTGTTACTTTTCGAGATGTGAAAATTCCAGAAATTACCTGCAACGAAATTAAAATCACAAGGACTTATGACATTGTTACAAGTGCCAGTGATAAAGTTGAAGTGCTTGTTGACGGTTTTCAAAATGAGCTAATTCAAGATTTAACAACTGACGGAAAGCAAGATGGAGAAGAAATTTTTATACGTGATTTTATTCTTCCTATCGAAATTGCTAAGTTTTTCTTTTTTGATGCAGAAAAAATCGTTTCACTTGCTGAAATAAATTCTCCTGAACAAAGACGACTTTTAAGTAAGGCATATACAGAAGTTTTGGGGATTAAGAAATATGAAGATTTAAAAGACCAACTTGAATCAATTCAAGACGAATACAGAAAGAAATCAGCAAAACCACAAGAAAAAACTGAACTTAGTCAAATAATTGCTGACATAGACAAAACTCAAATTGATATTGAAGAAATTGAAAAATCAATTCAAAAAATCAATGATGAAAAATTAGAAAAAGCAAACGCTTCAAATGATATTCAACGAAAACTAATTCAAGAGGGTAATCAAATGACTCTTGAACAATTGAATAAGTTGAAAGAAGAAGAAGCAATTTTAAACACAAAACTTTCAACTCTTCAAGACGACCTAAAAGAACTTTTTGATTTAATTCCTTTTGGTTTAGCAGGAGAAACATTAATGGAAGTTTCAACGCAATTAGCAAACGAAAAGAGTTATAAGACAAATAAATTCATACAAGAAGATGTTGGAGAAAAAACCAACAAAATCCTTGATGATATAGAGCAAGAGAAAAAATCTTTTCCAACTGCTATTCCAACTGAAATTAGAAACTTCTACGAAAAACAAATCAAAAATTTAGTTAGAAAACACTTTTTTGCAGATGCACCTGAATTGCCGTCTAATTTCGAAGCATTACACGATTTTTCAGATGCCGAAACCAATGAATTAAATGGATTGGTAAACAATTTAAAACATACATTTAAAGAAGTGTTTACTCGCTTGAATGATGAATATTCACGTTCGAAAAATCAATTAGATTCAATAAGACGGAAAATTAGAGATGCTGAAAAAGACGCAGAGGATGAATACATTTCGAATTTGAGAAGCGAAAAAGAGCGTTTGGATTTACGTGTAATGTCTATCGAAAAAGATATTTACGATTACAAAGAAAAAATTGGCGGCTTTAAAAATGACATCAAAACATTGAAGCAACGCCAAGAAGAATTAAGAAAAAAAATTGACGATTCTAGAAAATATAGTGCAAAAGAAGAAAAAGCACAAGAATTAATAGATAAACTCAGAACTTTTATAAAATCCTTAAAGGAAGAAAAGAAAATTTCTTTAGAAGCAGGTATTTTGAATGAGTTAAATATTCTGATGCACAAAAAGGGATTTATCAAAAAAGTGGCAGTTGATATTAATCAGTCAGGTGATGATGTAGATATTAATTTGTTCAATTCAAGAAATGAAAAGATTGATAAAGGTTCGCTTTCTATGGGAGAGCGACAAATGTATGCTTCTGCCCTTTTGAAAGCCTTGGTTGATGAATCAGATATTGAATTTCCTGTTTTCATTGATTCTCCAATGCAGAAATTTGACCGTGACCACGCTGAAAATGTGATAAAAGAATTTTATCCTAACGTTTCTAAACAAGTCGTTCTTTTTCCATTAATTCATAAAGAGTTAACAGAAAGTGAATTTAACTTGTTGAAACCAAAAATCAGCAAGGCATATTTGATACACAATTTTAGTTTGGATGCTTCAAAATTTGTAGAATCTGTTCCAGACCAATTAATAAAAACTTACAACGAGCTTTATGCAGATTAATATAAGAACTTCAGAAGCCAATCAGGAAATTGTTAGAAAACTGACGAATAAACTTCCAGTTGGCACAAAGGAAAACGTAATTGCAAGAATTGCTTTGGGTTACTCTTTACAAAACGGAAGAAAGTTCAGTAATTCAGAATTTAATTTGTACGATTCTAAAGGCAAAGAGTACAAAGAACATATTCTTTTTGATGCCAAATACAGAGATTTTTTCGTATCCTTAATTTCTCAATATTATGGTATTTACAAAACTCACGAAAACATTCCGAAATATGTAAAACTTCATATAGACCACGGTTTGGAGTTAATGGACAATTTATTCAACAACAATAACAATTATACGTTTTTCGATTTCTTAATTGAGCATTTAGACAAAGGAATTTCAATGCTTGATACAGTAACAGTAAGTTTAGATGCTGTTAGAAATAATAGCCAAAACATTGAGAAAACGTTTTTTAAAGAACCTATTAAAATCAATGTTGGTAAAAACACTTCAACAAATGAAGATATTTTACTCGGTTTCAATGATACCAATATTTACAATAACTGCCATATTGCAGTTGCAGGAAGTTCAGGCACAGGAAAAACACAATTTGCTTTAGAGTTGTTAAACCAAATAAGCAGTGAATCAAACCATCACGTAAGTTTTATTTACCTTGATTTTAAAGGATTGAAAGATGATGATTTAAAGTATTTTCAACCCTTCTTTGATAGAACAAAAGCATCATTCATTGATGCTCCAAACACGCCATTTCCAGTAAATCCACTTTCATTTATAGACAGTATCAATGAAGTAAACAAGCAAATGGGAGTTGACAAATTTGTGGATATCATTTGTAAATACTCAAACATTGGAATCAAACAAAGAGGAACATTGCGTGATGCCACGCTAGAAGCATTTTTAGACAAAAAGCCAGGAGAATATCCAAGTTTCCCCGAAATTAATGAAAAATTATTGGAAATTGTTGGAGACAAAAGAGATACTTTAACCGAAATTATTGACGAATTAAGTCGTTACAACATTTTTAAAGACCCTAAAAAAGGAGCAACTTTTTTAAATCAAAATATTTACTTGTCTTTGTCAGGCGATTTGTCAAATTCAGTTCGTTTCACTTCCTTGTTTTTGATTATCAATTACATCTACAATACGTTTATGAATATGGACAGCACACCAACCGAAAACGGTCAAAGAGGTATGCGATATGTATTGTTGATTGATGAAGCTCACGTAATTTTCAAAGAGAAAAAATATCAAGATATTTTAGAAAAAATCCTTCGTGAAATTCGTTCTAAAGGCGTTTCTGTTATTATGCTTTCACAAGGTATTGATGAATTTAACCAATCTAATTTTGACTTTTCAAGTATGTGCGAAATGTCATTTTTATTGGATATTAAAGACAAAACAAACACCAAAGCCATTAATAAATTCCTTGGACTTAGCGACAAAGACGGAATCAAGGCAGCTCGAAGTCTTGAAAAAATCCAAAAAGGGCAAGCTATTTCCAATATCAAAGAATTTACAAAAGGTGAGTTATTTGAATTGAAACAATTTTATGCGAATTAATATATTGCAGTATGATAAAAAATGAATTTAATCTTGTTAAAGAGTTTTTGGGTGAGAGGTTTAAAGCACCCTTTAAATCAGTATCTTTTATTCTTTATTTTATATTCGTTACACTTTTAGTTGGTCTAACGGGTTCGTTTTTATCAAGTTTTGATACTATTAATTTTAATGGTACTGTAAATTTAAAGACTGTTGCAATGTCTTTAGTAGGTTATGGTGTTGTACTTCTAAGTTCATCTTCAATTGAGTTAATTTTTATAAGATTAAATCCAGATGAAAAGGAAAAATTTAGACCTGTTAAAAAAGCTATATCTATGATTGGTGTCGCTTTAATAATTTTGAGTTTATTTTTATCTCTTCTTGTTTATTCGTTTCCAAATGATATTTTTAAATTTTCCATTTCATTAATCCTTTGCATAATTGCACTTTATTTTTGGTGGGTTACTAACTCAAAGTCATTGATAGTTTTAAACGATATACCACCCGCACCCACTACGAGTGAAACGACAGGTGGGGATGAAAACGTAGAATTAGCAGGTATTGTACCAACTGAATATAAATCGTAATGAGCTATCCAAAAAAATATAATGCATTAAAAGTAAGTCAACCATTCGGTGAGTTTTTTGTGATTTCTATAAAAGCGATTGACCTGCTTGAAGTTACATTTAGTGATGTGCTTAGATACAATGAAGATGGTTCATTGAGTGGTAGCCAAAGACTGCTTGATGAGAAAAAAAGATTAAAAGAAATTTCTGATTATATTGATTCTCAAGATTTAGCTTTTCCTAACTCAATTATTATTGCCGCAAATTATAATGAAGAGGGGTTCATAGTTAATGATGAGGAAGATAAAAATATAAGATGGTCATTTGATGAAAAAACTAATGGTATTTATGAATTAACTATACCTAGTTCAGCCAAAATTGCTGCGATAATAGACGGTCAACATAGATTAAAAGGTTTTAAGGATGCTACATTAAAAAGACAAATGGAAACTGATTTAATTGTTGCTGTATATTTTGATCTTCCCTCTCCATATCAAGCTTACATTTTTGCCTCAATAAATTATAATCAGAAACCCGTAAGTAAAAGTTTAGCACTAGAGCAATTTGGCTATTTAACTACATTATTACCACAAAATAAGTGGTCTCCAGAGTTATTAAGTGTCTTTTTAGTTAGAAAATTAAATACCGATAAAGAATCAAGTTTTTTTAACCATATTAAAGTAGCTCCTCAAAATGATGAGTATTTATTAGAAATTAATCCAAAAGAACAAGAGTGGTTAATTTCTACAGCTACTGTTGTTGAAGGAATATTAAGATTAATATCCACTAACCCTAAAAGAGACAGTAATGCTTTAAACAAACTCAAAGAAAATGAGCGGATGAGAAGTTCATTACCAACTGACAATAGCGTTTTAAGGAAATTCTATTTGGAAAATAATGATGTATTCATTTACAAGATTATTGTTAATTATTTTAACGCTGTTAATGTAGTTCTTTTTGATTCTTCTAAGGGTAATTCATTCATAAAAAAAACAGTTGGCATTCAAGCTCTTTTTAATGTTTTGAGAATAATATTAACTGATAAACTCTCGACAGATAAGGATATAAGTTTGGAATACTTTAAGAGAATTTTAGAAAAATTTGAAGACATTGATTTTTCTGATAACTTCTTTACTGCTTCGGGTATTGGGAAATCTAGAATTCAAAATGTTATTTTAATAAAATTAGGGTATAAAAAAATTGACGAAATTAGAAAAGAAGATGAAAAAGGAGATTATTTAAGGTTAACGAAATCTCAAAGTTAAAACATTAAAACAAGCTTGTAATAAAAGAGTCTTTTCTTGTGGGCAAACCTTTTAATTTTTTAAACTTTTAATAAAAAAGATATGAACGATATAATTTGCCCCAATTGTAAAAAAGCATTTAAAGTTGATGAAGCAGGTTTTGCTGACATTCTTAAACAAGTTCGTGACCACCAATTTGAAGAAGAAATTCTTAACAGACTTGCACTTGCCGATAAAGAAAAAGAAAGTGCGGTAAAATTGGCGGAAGCTAATATCAAAAACTCTTTACAAGAACAATTTGCCAAAAAAAACCAAGAATTAGCCAAACTTAAAGCTCAAAAAGAAAATGAGTTGTTAGAACTCAAATCCAAAATTGAAAACGCTGAATTAGAGAAAAAACTTGCCATTAATGAAGCGACTCAAAAAGTTGAAAAGGAACGTGATGATTTAGCTAATGTTGTTAAAATAAAAGATACTGAAAAGCAACTTCTTGAAAAATCTTTAAGTGAAAAATATGCTGCTGATCTAAAAGAAAAGGATGCTATAATTAAACATAAAGACGAAGAAATCGCACTCCGTAAAGATATGAAGTTAAAATTGTCAACTAAGATGGTAGGCGAAACCCTTGAACAGCATTGTGAGACAGAGTTTAACAAACTTCGTGCAACAGCCTTTCAAAGAGCTTATTTTGAAAAAGACAATGACTCAAAATCGGGCAGTAAAGGTGATTTTATTTATAGGGAAACTGACGAAGCGGATAATGAAATTATTTCAATAATGTTCGAGATGAAAAATGAAGGAGACGAAACAGCTACAAAAAAAAGAAATGAAGACTTTTTAAAAGAACTCGATAAAGACCGAAATGAGAAGAAATGTGAATATGCTGTTCTTGTTTCACTTTTAGAAGCCGACAGTGAATATTATAATTCGGGAATTGTTGACGTTTCACACAAATATCCAAAAATGTATGTTGTTAGACCTCAATTTTTCATTCCAATAATTACATTACTACGCAACGCAGCAATGAACTCCATTCAATACAAAGCTGAACTTGCCTTGGTAAGAAATCAAAATGTTGATATTACTAATTTTGAAGAAAAAATAAATATTTTCAAAGAGGGCTTTGCGAGAAATTATGAATTGGCAAGTCGGAAATTTAAGACTGCAATTGACGAGATAGATAAAACAATTGACCATTTGCAAAAGACAAAAGAGGCATTATTATCTTCTGACAATAACCTACGACTTGCAAATCAAAAAGCAGAAGATTTGACTATTAAGAAATTAACACACGGCAACCCAACAATGAAAACAAAATTTGATGAATTAAATAATGAACAGTAAAACCCAACGCTAAAGCCATACACATTGCCAAGCCGCACCAGCCAACGCTAAAGCCAAAGCTTTTCAATAAGTATGTCTTTCCCCAACGTGCGTACAAAAAATATTGCAGCAAAATGAAACGACTTAACACGACAGAAAAAGAAGGCCAGTTGCTAACAATGTATATAAAAAATAGGCGAAACAGTAATAGATTCAAGGTTTTTGGCTCGTATCAAACTTTGTGCTTATTCGAAAGTTTCGTGCTTCGTAATCGCCTACTTTTCATATACTAAGCGTTACCTGCAAGCTAAAAAAACCAACGAGCAAATATGAATCAAAACTTGAAAAATAAAATTGATGCAACTGACATTAGCATCAGTTCAATACTGAAAGACCAAAAATTTTATATAGACTATTTTCAAAGAGAATATCGGTGGCAAGAAAAACACATAAAACTACTTGTCGAAGATTTGACTTCGACATTCTTAAAGTCGTACAAACCGACTGACAAAAGACCAGCAGTTGCGAATTACCAAAGCTACTATTTGGGACCTGTGGTTTTTAGCGTAAATACAGATGACGGAAAAAAATCAATAATTGATGGTCAACAAAGAATTACTTCTATAACTCTTTTGCTAATTTATCTCAATCATTTACAATCGGATTCAAATGATAAAGTTGCCATAAGCGACCTTATATTTTCAGAATCTTATGGCGAGAAATCGTTTAATATGACTGATGAAGTTAGAGAGCCTTGTTTGAAAGCATTATTTGAAACAGGAACTTATTCTGTCCAAGAAGATGATGATGAAACTGTTCATAATATGGTTGAGCGTTATGAAGATATTGCTCAAACTTTCCCAGAAGAATTGAGTAATGGAGCACTTCCTTATTTTATTGATTGGTTCATTAGAAATGTTGTTATAGTCGAGATTACTGCATATTCAGACGAAAACGCTTACACCATTTTCGAGACAATGAATGACAGAGGTCTCAACTTGACACCAACGGAAATGCTAAAAGGTTTTGTTCTCTCAAAAATAACCGACAAAAAAGAAAGAACGGAAATCAACGAAATTTGGAAAAATGAAATTCAAAAACTACACGAATATGGCGACACGGTTGACCAATCATTTTTTCAAGCTTGGTTTAGAGGAAAATACGCAACAAGTATTCGACCAGGAAAAGCAGGTTCGGAAAACCAAGATTTTGAATTAATCGGTACTCGTTTTCATAATTGGTTTAAAGACAACCATAAAAAACTTTTCAAACTTAAAACTTCAGATGATTTCTACAACTTCTTTAAACTTCAATTCCCGTTTTTTGTAAAATGGTACACTAAAAGTTGGGATGCACAAGCAGATTTTGAAAGTGACTTATCACATTTGAACTATATAAATTCTTGGGGAATTGCCGAATCACTTCAAGACCCATTATTACTTGCATCAATAAAATTTGATGATGATAAAACAACAATCAAAAGGAAACTTGATTTTGTTGCTCGTTTCATAGAGACTTTTACTGTTAGACGTGCTGTTAATTATAGAAAATTCGGTCAAACGTCTATTAAATATACAATGTTTGGGATTATCAAGTCAATTAGAAATAATGATTTGCAAACTTTAGGACAGAACCTTAAAAATGAAATTATTGAACTTGACCAAAAATGGGATGCAGTTGACGATTTCCGTCTGCACGGAATGAACCGTAAATTTGTCAAACATCTTTTATCGAGAGTTTCAAGCTATGTGGATAATTTAGTAGGTAAAGACACCAATTACGTTGCTTATCACCATCCAAAGGGCAGACAATTTGAGATTGAACATATTTGGGGAAATAAGTTTGAAGAACATAAAGACGAATTTGACCAAAAAGAGGATTTTCAGGAGTGGCGAAATTCCATTGGAGCTTTGATTTTACTTCCAAACGGAACAAATCAATCTTTTAATAGCGACAAATACGCAGAAAAGTTAAAGCATTATATCAAAGAAAATACGTTTGCACAAACTTTACATTCTAATTATTACGAGAAAAATCCAAATTTTTTAAAGTCGCCTATTATAAACGAATTGGATTTTAAATCACATAAAGAATTTAAAAAAGAAGACATTTCGGAACGACAAGAACTTGTGAAACGGATTTGCGAAAAAATATGGGATACGAACTATTTTGAAACCGAAGAATAAAGCCAGCAGGTAACAATGTATATAAAAAATAGGCGAAATAGTGCTAAATTCAATGCTTTAGGCTCGTATCAAAGTTTGTGCTTAACCGAAAGTTCAGTGCTTCGAAATCGCCTACTTTTCATATACTAACCGTTATGGGCAATTCCAAAAACAAAATATCAGAATGAAAATTTGGCACATAATTATTTTAATTCTAACTATTTGTTGTGTAGGTTGTCAATTGCCCTCTAATAGTTCTGAATTTATAAATAACGAAGATTCAATTCATCAAGTCGACACATTATTAGAAAAAGGATTTTCTGATTACCGTGACACATTGCTAAAAAAATTTAGTGAAACTTCTATCCGAGAGTTAGACTTCCCGGCATTCCATTTTATGTATTACTCAGCTTTTGAATGTGGAAAATCTATAAAATTTGAAAAATTAAATCCAGATGATTATCGCTTAACCGTTAAATGCATATTCGGTAATGACAGTTTATTTGAGTGTAATAATTACCAAATTAAAATCACCAGATTCGAATGGGAAGAATTTCAAAGACTAGTTGATGAATATGACTTTTGGATTGAAGAACCTTTTAGATACAATAGAACCCTTGATGGTTATACTGCGACCTTAGAAGGGTTTAGACCTAAAGCAGAAAAATATAATGCTAAAGCTTATAAATTTGTTGGTAGAAAAAATCCAGATAAAGACAAAATTGGATCCTTATTCAATGAAATTTTCTATTATGAAGAATCTATTTATTTCAAATATCATCAAGAATAATTATCAAAATTAATTACCATATAATTAAACTAAATTAAATAGAAGTTAACAAAACACATACGCACCTACTCCACAGACTTCTTACTCTAGCTGTGGACTTCGCCAACTATATCAAAGTAGATTTTGAACTAACAAAATCAGCCAACTTCAGCTTTTCAAGTAAGCAGCTTGTTTGGCTCAATTTACATAACGCATGGACTGACAACCAAACTTGAGGTTGACAGACTGAAAACAAGACTGATAAAAAATAAAAAAAAGCCCATAACATTAAATATAGTGCATAGTGAGTCAGTAGGTTAAGAAAGTTTATTTACTCTTTGATACTCCGTAAAATTCGCAAGCGAATTTTGTAGAAAAGAAAATGTACAAAATCGCTCTGCGATTTTTACTATTTAGTTTTTAGCAAATTGTATCTTTACTAACCTCACTACGCACCATATTTGGGCGTTATGGGCAATTAGAAAACAAATGAAAAGAACTACAACAATATTAATTTTCCTTTCCTCAATTTTAACTTCTTGTGGTCAAGTTTACCAATATCCAGGCGAGATAGAAATAAAAAATTATACAATTGGATGTAAGGTCGATACAGCAAAATTTGAAAAAAATGACGATTTATATTTTCCAAACTATTTGGACGGTTGGACAATGAGAAATTTTAACCAGCTTCCAGAAAAATATAAGGGGTTGCCAATTGCTATTTGGAAGTCAAAGAGTGATTCAGCAGTAGCACTAACTTTAATTAATGACATCGTTTTAAACATTACGGTTTCATTTATGACAGAAAACGAAAAAGATAAATATTCGAAAATATTTACGGAAAAGTTTGGTACTGAAGGAAAGAAAAAGTCATACGAAGAAACACACCCTTTGCAATCTTGGATTACCTATTGGAATCTAATAACTTGGAAAACTAATGACGCCATTGCTCAAATAGGTAATAGTAACATGAGAAAGCCTAATGACCCTGTACCTAAAGACTTGGGATGGAATATGGCTTATTCTGATTTCAGAATAGAAAATAAGATTATAGCAGAGTATAAAAAAGTTCTATTTTCTAATAAAGAAGATTCAGTACAATATTTCAAACAAAAAGAAATCAGACAGAATAGACTAAACCCACCTGATAACGGCACTTTTACAGATTATTATGATAATGGAAAGATAAAAGTAAAAGGTATCTATAAAAACGGAAAGAAAAATGGTCTATGGGAAGAGTGGTATGAAAACGGGCAAAAAAAAGATTCATCGACATATAGAAATGATGATTTAGTTGGCAAACGACTTCTTTGGCATAACAACGGTCAACTTCTACTTGAGAGCTATTGGAGCAAGAAGCATGATAGAATAAAAATTTGGACAAGGTATTTTGAAAATGGACAGATTGAATCAGTTGGAGGGTTTGATGAAAATGGAGAATTACATGGAAAAGATTTGCAATTCTATGAAAGTGGTAAAAAGAAGAGAGAGACTTATTATGAGCATGGAAAAGAAATCTCAGATGAGTTTTGGTTTGAGAATGGAAAACAATTACCTAAATAAAAAAAGCCCATAACAATCGCTAAAAAACATGCCCTACGGGATACGTTTCTTAGCGTAGCGTTATGGGCAATAGCTCACATTAAAAATAAAAAGATGAAAAAAGGAATTCAACTTCTGATAGTATTTTTTATACTACAAACTATTGTTTCTTGTTGCAAAGAGGTTGAATTTTTTAACTTTTCTTCATTTTCAATTCAAGAATCTTCTTTAGAAATAGCTACAAACCAGTTATTAGAGTTAGAAATATTTCCCGATGATTTAGAATATACATCATATTTAAAGGATTTTGGCATAAGCCAATCTTATGCTTTAGACTGTGATGACGGTTGGGGCGGTGCGAAATACGAAATTATTGATATTCAAGTTAGAAGTAATTCAGATTTTGACTCTACCCATTTAAAAGGAGAGTATTTAGATGATTTATTTGTTTATAAGGTGTACGGAGATAATGAAACTGTTAGTTTTAAAAGTCTTACTGAATTAACTAAATATGAACTTTATCACATTGACTTAAAACTTTTAAACTCACCAAAAATGGACTCCTTACATCAATTTGAAATAATAATTACAAAGGAGAATTCAGAAACTTTAATTTCATTTAGCAAAGATATTAAGTGGGTTAAGTAATTTACTTAAAATTTAACTTCACAGCCTTTAATTATCGGGTGGACTGATAACTATTCTGATATTCCATCTCTGCAAATTTGCTACAACATCACTTCGTTTTTAGCAGTTTGACAACTTACAATACCAAATGGACTTCGCCAACTTTGGCAAGGTAGATTTTTAGCAGAAAAAATCGGAGTTAGCAGCATTTCAATTAAGCAACTTACAAAAGTCATACTTTGCTTCTATTTTGACTACAAAACCAATATTACATTTCTGTAAAACTGCATCTATTCCACTTCGCTGCAACGGTTTGACTTAGAAACTATTTCATAACTCACATAACTTTCTGACTTCGCCAACTTTTGCAAAGTAGATTTTGAACAAACAAAATCAGCTAATTTCAGTATTTCAATTTAACAGCTTATTTGGCTCTACTTATTTATCGTAAGGACTGAGAACCAGACCCAAACTTACAGTCTGAAAACAAGGCTATTAAAATAAAAAAAGCCCATAACACAATGTAAAATTCATTGGGGTTTAGGTAGTTAGGTTAGCTGTGGTGCTATTTGACGTCCCACAAAATCCGTCTCGGATTTACGGGACGACAAAAAAATCTTGCAAATCCCAGCCGGTTTTTGTTATTTGGTAAACTGATTACATTACTTTTACTTAGCTCCCAACAAATCTTACATGGGCGTTAGCAAAAATTCCAAAATGGCAGATGAAGAAATCAAAGAAATTATCAATAGGCTAAGAGATGAAAAAAAACTCGAAGAAGCATATATTGGATTTTTTGATTTAAGTGATAGTTCTTACGAGAGTTATATAAAAGCTAATAGGCAAGGACTTGAAATTTACGCAGCAAACTTATTAGAGGCTGCAATTACAAAATATTCGGGTAAATCAAAGTCTCATGGACTTGATGTCGATATACAAGATGAAGAAGCTGATTATATTTTTCAATTTGTAGACTTAACAAAAGAGAAAAAGGAAGATATAAAGCCAAACATAAAAACAGAAGAAACTTGGAAAGATAAAGCATCTAATTTCGGCTGTATTACTTTAGTTATATTAATTTTTGTTTCGATCATAGCAATCGGAATTATTGGTTTAATAACAGTCTTTAAATGGGCTTTTTAATTATTGGGGCAATTCCTAAAATCATGAATACTTAAATGATACTTTCTGTAAATGGACTCCTTACTTGACTCGATTGCAAAACTAATTGACTTCGCCAACTTCATCGGGTTAGATTTTTAGCAGAAAAAATCAGTCAACTTTTGCGTTCCAATTTGGTACTTAGTTTCTGTGTAAATGGACTTCTTGCCAAACTCAAATCTAAAACTAATTGACTTCGCTAACTTCATCAGTTTAGATTTTGAACAAATAAAATCAGTCAATTGTGGCTTTTCAATTTGGCGATTTACGAAAGTCATAATTGCCTACTCGCTTTGACAATAATACTGTTAATACACTTCTGCCAAGAAGTGTATGTTATTCACTTCATTGCAAACAGTTTGACTTAGTATTTAACTCAAAAAGTGCCTAACTAATTAACTTCGCCAACTTCATCAGTTTAGATTTTAAACAAACAAAATCGCAAGCTTTTACATTTCAATTTATCGCTTAGTTTCTGTGTAAATGGACTTATAATTTGACTCGAGTATTATCTTGTGAGTATCTGACTCAAAGAACAATAACTTTTGCTAACATGGTATATTATTAATTGGGCAATAGCAGGTTACGTTAGTTTTGCACAGTTTGACGCCCCGCAAAATCCTACTCGGATTTACGGGACGACAAAATAAATTTCGTAAGTCCTCGCAGGTTTTTGCTATTTAGTTAATCGAAAATATTACTTTTATCTAACGCCCAACTAATCATATACGGGTCGTTGTATGCCATTTGAGAACACGACAGAAAAGGAATAAATGACAGAAATTCAATCATTGCAAAATCAAATAATCGAAAAGCATTCTTTCACAGAAAAAGAGGCTGACTTTTTTGTTTCTCATTTCACGGAACGTAAGGTCAAAAAAAGACAATTTATTATCCAACCCGACTTTATAGCTAAATACCGAGTTTATGTTGTTCAAGGAACATTTAAAGCTTTTGTAATTGGTAATGACGGACACGAAAACACGATTTCTCTTGCTATGGATGGTTGGTGGATTTCTGACCCTAATAGCTATATCTATCAGCAACCAGCTACGATGTTTGTGGAAGCATTGGAAGATAGTTTAATCCTACAATTAGATTTTGAAAACGAACAGATACTTAAATCCCACAGCCATAAATTTGAAACCTTTTTTAGAACTGTTGCCGAAAGAGGCCTTGCTTTTATGCAACGCCGATTAATAGCGAGTTTAACACTCACTGCCGAAGAGAGATATGAACAATTCGCTGAAAAATATCCTGAATTTTTACAGCGTGTTCCACAGTTTGCCATTGCTTCTTATTTAGGAATGACAACCCAATATCTTTCTCGCATTAGAAAAAAGCAGACGAAAAGTTAAACTAGTTTCACTTCATTTCTTAATCTAGTAGATTTTCATCCATTTCAATTCATAGCACCTTTGCACTATTAAATTATAAATAGCAAAGCAGTATGAACAAAAACAAACTAATTTTCAGAATCACAACAGGTCTTTTGGCCTTAATGTACCTTGGTGGGGGCTCTCGCTACTTTCTTGAATTTCAAGAAATGTCAGACATTTTTGCCACGTTACAATTTCCAAGATGGTTACACCCACTTTTAGGCTTAACCAAATTTATGGCGGTAATTTCACTTTTAACCATCCTTTTTAATGTAAAAGCGAATCCAAAATGGCTAAAAGAATGGACGTATGCAGGTATCTTTTTCAACGGAACATTAGCCCTTATTGCTCACCAAATGATTGGCGAACCTATTGAATTATCAGTGCCAGCAATTATGGTAATCGTATTGGTTATAACTTCAAGAGTGCTTTGGGGTAAACTCAACAACGCTACCAATCTTTAAAAAATGAACGTCCAAAACCTAAAAGTAGCAGTAATTGGTTGCTCTATAGGCGGATTGAGTGCAGCCAATGTGCTCAATCGGCTTGGTTTTGAAGTAACCGTTTTTGAAGCATTTTCAGAAGGATTTCAAAATCGTGGTGGAGCTTTAGGTTCAGTTGATATTCAATTACTTCAAACTATTTTACCAACAGGAACTATTCAAAAACGCATTCGTAATCACGGACATTATTATGGCGATTTGTGGAAAAATTTATATGAAGGGTTACCTAAATCTTCGGTAAAATTCGGTGTTGATATACAAGAAATACACAATCCTGAAAGTCTAAAACCAATATTAAAAATTCAAGGTAAACTTCAAGAATTTGACTTAGTAATTGGTGCAGACGGAGGAAAATCAACCATCAGAAAATATGTTACGGATGCAGTACCTCAATATGCAGGCTATACTTTATGGAGGACGCTTCTTTCTACAGATAAAATCAATTATCCACCAAGCGGTAGTAAGACTATTAATGGAATTCGATACGAAACCCTTGGATTTCCTTTTATTGGGGCAAACCAAGAGTCCTTATGGAATTGTGGTGTATATATGGCAATGCCAGAATCGGAAGTAGAAAAACCAACAAAAAACAGACAAGTTAGTACCGAGAATTTCAAAAAGATGCCCGAATGGTTTTTGCCTTTTATTGACCAGTTATTTGATAAACCTACTTTAAAATTTTGGGAAACAGCAACTAAATACGGCAAAGTATCACCACATCCAGTATGGGAATTTGCGGCCGAAAAAGTGGTAAAAAATAGAATTTTACTTTTAGGAGATGCTGCACATATGGCAAGCCCCAGAACAGGTGCAGGTGCCTTTTCCGCAATGGTAGATGCGGTAGTTTTAGAAAGTGCTTTTAAACAAGGGGGAAACATAGACGCATCGCTAAAACTGTACAATCAAAATACCGTTGACAGAGGAAAAGAATTGTACAATCGTAGCCGAAAATCTGCTTTTTATTTCGCACCTGAAAACAGAAAAACAGTCTCACCAAAAGTATTACTAGAAAGACTTCAAAGCCAACAAACTTTACATATGGAATAGAGAAAACGGCATACAACAATCTATAAAAGCAATAGCGGTTTGGGTGAATACTTGAACCGTTTTTGTATTTAATTAAGTATCTTGCTATCCGAAAGGTCAGTGCATTTAAATCCGCTACTGCTCTTATACTAAACGTTGTGGGTTATTAAAAAGAGAGTCCAAAAATAAATGAGAGTACTGTTAATTTTAATGATGTTTACTGTGTTTGCTTGTTCAAATGAAAGGGACAATAAGACTGTGTTCAGTTCAACTAAAAATGCCAGAACAGACACTATTGTTGTCAAGTCAGCCATAACAGATGAAATAGCTGGTTCAGCATACAGAAAAAGAGCTGATAGTTATTTTGTATTAATTGGAGCCGATACTTCCTCGTTCAAGCCAGTGTTTTCTGAAGCAAGTGAGTCAGGAACAGTTTCGATGAACTTAAACATACCTTACTCAAAAGCAACAGTTTCTTATGAAAGACGACTTTTTGAATTAAAACAGATTTTAGAAAGAGTAACACAAGACTACTCTATTGACTCTTTAAAATCTATATCATACGGTCGACTCATTCTGTCAGGAGATTTAGCTATTAAATTGACTCACGAGTATGAGAAGCGCTTTGGAAAAAACAAAACAGTAACTACGAAACAGTACAAGGAAATATCAGAATTCTTGCTTTCATCGACACTTACAGAAGACTTAAACTGTCTATTCAAGCCTTACGATAAATCAGTTAAAAGAATCGGGATTGAAAAGGTGTTTTTTACCACAAAAGACGAATTGCTGGCATATGCCCAGATAGCAGTGGACACAAGTTCAATCCCGGAAAGAATTATTGATTTCATGACTTGGATTGAATTAGAAAATAAATAAAAACAACCCACAATAACTAAGTATTCGTTTTGCCGATAGGCCAAAAATGAATACTCTGTTGACGAAGTTTCAAGCACTATGGGGAAAGCTGCAATTTGGGTCTTAAGAATTGGTGTTTGATCTAGAATGGAGATCTTTCAAATGCCTTTATTTGGCGTTAATTTTAGGTTGATCTATTCCATTTGATATGCTATCTGCAAGCAATTCCTTGTGTTTTTTAGAAGTTACTTCATTTTAGGGTGTAATGGAGTGCTTCCGTCTTGCAGATTAATTTTAATAACTCATTGTCAATAATTTATCTTTCAGCAGTTCTTTCCAATTTTTGGGAGGACCTCTTTCATTAAATAGATAAATGGTATGCAATTTTCCTTTTTTACAAGTCGGGCATCTACGATGTAAGAGCGGTTCTTTCGGTTTTAAAATAGCTAAACTTGTAGTCCTTAATTCAGCCTGCAACTTTGGTAATTTTTCTTTTTTCCAACTGCTGCTTAAAGTTCCATAATGCCTTATTCGAGTAAACCCTTTGGGTAAAATATGCAACGAAAAACGACTGATGAACTCCTGATTAGAAAACGTTAAGGCGGTCTTTCTTCCTCCATGTTTGTAATCCTTTTCAGCATAAGTGACTGTTTTGTTTTTGCGGTCAATCTTCAAGATTCGATGGTTGCTAATGGCTATCTTATGGGTGTACCTTTTTGCTTTACAATACGCTAAAGCCTTTTACTTCCGTAAAGGCTCCCTCCGAAATGGTTTTACTTTTTTTTATACCTGATTAATCGTTTATATTTCATTCGAAATTAAAAAATCTTGTACTTTAGCTACAAAAGCTTCCGACCGAAGGGAGGATTCGTTCAAGAACTTGTAAAAATAATTGCTAGGTTATGAACTGCTTGTAAAGTCCTACGGATTTTCCTCCGGTTCGTTCCATTTTTAGTAAGCTAGTTCCTTAATCACGCAACTATCCTCTCACATAACCGCTGTAGCCAATTAAAAATTACAAATATGAAACTAACTTATAAGACTATTTTATTTTGTTCTTTAATTTCAATATTCATTTTGGGATGTAAAACGAAATATAAAATGGTACAAGTTAAGAAACAGTACATTGGAAATACAAAACTTCCTTCCAATTCTCCTATTGAAAAGCGGATATTTGGAATGGTTGAAAAAGGGGATTTTGATAGACTTAAATCCGCCATTGACTCAATAGCAGACTTGAATATATTCCATGAAATCAATAATATTACTTTGATTAGCACAGCAGTGCAATGGAATCAGATTGAAATGGTAAAGCTATTGCTGTCAAAAGGTGCAGACCCTAAATTAAGAGGAAGTTGGGGTAATGCAGTTTGTTATGCAGTGCAATATTATAGACCTGAAATTATGCAATTTTTCATGGAGCAGGGAATAGACCCAAATACAACTGCCAATGGTGGTGATCCATTATTATTATATGCTGTGGGAGAAAATCAGATTAAAACCGTTAAGATATTACTTAAATATGGAGCAAACCCTAATTTAAAATCATTTTATAGACAAACTCCACTCCAATCAGCATTAGGACAAAAAAACACTGAATTAATTAATATACTGAGGGAAGCTGGAGCTAAAGAGTAGCTAAAATGAACCAAATCTTAACTATAAATTTATTAATCACAATTTTATTTAGTTGTGGGCAAGGAACAACCGTTCTTTTAGACACGTGAGGGACAGATTCCAATGTACAAGTATTTCATAGTAATGGCTAGTTGTTTTTCCAAGTTCCTTATAAAAATGGAAAACAAAATGGTTGGTATGAACAATATCATGACAACGGGGCTATTTGGGCAAAAGACCTAAGATTGACGAGCAAACCGTTGATTGTTTTCATAGAGAGTTTAATGATGATGGAACTTTGTATCGAGAAGGATACATGAAGAATGGAAACCAGAATGGAGAATGGTATGCCTAAACAAAAGAGGGAAAACCTTTTAAAATTTTTATTTATAATAAAAATGGTGATTGGATTAAAATGAAGGTTTGGAATCAGGAAAATAATAAATGGGAGAAAATAGGTTTTTATTGATTAAAAATAACTGCAACACACTGTTGTTAGATAATTAATTTCATTGTTAACGAAAGGTCTATGCTATTTATAAATACCGCCAAATCGTTGATTTGGCTTTTAAGAATGAATAAGTTAAAAACTTCCAACCAAAGGGAATACATGAGTACTTTTAACAATAATATCGAACGAATAAAATACAACGCTTTTACTCAGTGTAAACCCGAAAGTTTATTGCTTTCTACCGCCTTACTTGGCCTATACTAACCGTTACAAGTAAGCCGGAAATTAAAAGAGCTCTAAACTAAGAAATGCATTAATAATCTTAGGTTTGTTCCTGTATGGGTCAACATTTTTGTTATAACTTTGATTTACAAATATATTTAAAGAAATAAACAATGAATGTAACTCTAAAGACACCTGTTAAAGGCAATTACAAGAAGGTTATTTCTGCCTTTGACCTTAATCTTTTTGAGGCATTAAAACCGCCCACAGGCGAAATGGAAATTGTTGAGTTCACGGGTTCTCAAAAAGGGGACAAAGTCCATATTCGTTTTATTAAGCCTATAAAGGCAGATTGGATAAGTGAGATTGTAGAAGATCAGATTACAGATGATAAGGCTTGGTTTGTAGACGTTGGTACTCTTCTTCCATGGCCTCTATCCATATGGACACATCGTCATATTGTAGAGAAAATTGATGAAAATAATTCAATTGTTATAGACGATATGACCTTCACCGGAAAGAACTTCCTATTTACGCTTTTGCTTTATCCTGTCATCTTTCTTGGATTTTATCCTCGAAAAAGAATCTACAAGCAGTACTTCGAAAAGCTTTATCTTTCTGGATATTCTGTTTAGTATTTACTTCAAAAAATAATTAATATATGTCAATGAATAATCCAATAATTATAGGTGCAGGAATATCCGGATTAGTCGCTGCCATCGAGTTGGAAAAAGCAGGTTTTGCTCCATTAATACTGGAGGCTACAGACTGTGTAGGCGGGCGGGTAAAATCAGATCGAGAATCTGAGCTACCTATAGATCATGGTTTTCAGGTATTGCTTACGGACTACCCAGAGGCACAAAAATATCTAGATTTTGACAGCTTAGATCTAATCCGATTTAAGCCAGGTAGCGTTATTTTTCAAAACAGGAAACAGCAAAAAATTGGAGATCCGAGGCGTGCCATCTCTTTCTTATGGCCAACCCTAACTGCAAGTATTGGAACGTTTAATGATAAACTTCGAATACTAAAGCTCTCTAATAAGCTTAAGAAAAAGAGCATTGAAGATATTTTCTTAACTCCAGAAATTTCTACATTAGACTATTTGCGAGGATTAGGATTTTCAAATATGTTCATAGATAGCTTCTTTCAGCCATTCTTTGCGGGTATCTTCTTAGAGGAAAAATTAGAGACATCGAGTAGAATGTTTGAATTTGTTTATAAAATGTTTGGAACTGGATATGCAACGATACCTCGAAATGGTATTCAGGCTATTCCTAAACAATTAGCGGCTCAGCTATCTAAAACCACTTTTAGATTCAATGCGTTGGTAACACAAATTGAAAATAAAACGGTGCATCTTGATAATGGTGAAAAACTAGTAGCTGATCAGATTATTATAGCAACGGATTCGAGTTCTATTGCGAATACGAATAAAAAATCAAAAGTTAAATGGAAGTCATGTTATAATATTTATTTAGAATCAGAAAGCTCTGTGTTCAATCAGGCTATCATAGGGTTATTCCCAAACAAAGACTTACTTGTCAATAATTTTCACTATCTGAGCGACGTCTTTGGGGGAAATAAAGAAATACTTTCTGTTACTGTTGTAAAATCACATACTCTCTCGGAATCCGAGATGGTACAAAAGGTCAAGAATGAATTGGAGCAATATTGCAACATTAAAACTAAAGCATTGATCAAACTATTTCATATCAAAAAAGCACTACCCGACTTAAGTCAATTAAAATATGAACCTCTTATCGATGACTTAATTATCAACGATGTTGTTTATTGTTGTGGAGACCATCTTGCAAATGGTTCGCTTAATGCAGCCATGGCAAGTGGTAGATTGGTAGCTGAGCAAATCATTAAATCAAATAAAAAATGAGGGTGATAATTCTTTCTAGTTTCCATCAATTAAAGACAAAATGCCACTCTGTTTTCTACAGTGACGGACAGCTATATTAACCAACCCTAGAAAGAAATCGTATATTATTAAAAGTGAAAAATCAAGTCAAAAGATTGCCTGCATGAAACAATTTGGATAACGTTCAGTGTCTCCACAAGGTCGCCACCGTCAAATCCACTTACGATGTAGCACATTTATAAAAATAGAAATGTTAACAAAAAGAGCACTTTTTATTATACTATTATTAATCGGATTCATCATTAATTCGACAGGTCAAGAAAAATACCTAACAGAATCAAGCACTCATATTTTTTGGCAACCTGAAAGACAGTTAACAAAAAGTGACTTTCAGGGAAACGGGACAGACAATCCAAAATGTCTCAAATATTGTGAAAATCATGATTTATGTACAAGTGCTTTTGTTGGTTTATTTGCAGTGTTAGACATCCCCAAGAAAAAAGGAAAACGTGGAAAGCTAATTGAGAAGGCTTATTTTGCCCCTGCATTTGAAAAACACACATCTTATATTTTAAATAATGACACAGCCGGAATTAAAAAACAAGAGGTAGTTTTCGATATTTATGAATTATCAGCCAGATTTGCACGAAAACAATTAAATCATTTTCAAGACTCAATACCAGGATATGGTATTACAACAATCATGTTTAAAACAGTTCAATCAAGAGCAAATGAGATGCAGACGTCATTAATTGATAACTATTCACAAGACCTTTACATTAATAAACGGAAAGGAGCATATAAAGAGTGGAGGGAAAAAATCAATGAGCTTTTATACGATTCACGAGAATTCGCTACCACGCCAGAAGACTGCTACCGTTTCATTATAAATGAACCAATTGAATCAGATTACGTCAAAGCAAAAAAAATAGTTGGAAATCTTGATGAATAAAAACCATTGTAGTGCATTAAAAAAGACGACAGAACAAACTTTGTAACAGTTGAAAATAAAATCAGTAATTATCATTTTGATCGGTTTAGTCGCTTGCGAGCCTCTAGTGACATTTATAGAACCGCAACCAGTCGACACGGAAAATCTTTCAAAATTTCCAAGTCGGCTTAGAGGGGTTTATCTCAGTCTTTCAGACAGTTCAATATTAACTATCAATGACAAATTGATTCAAAGAACATATGACTTTGAATACAAAATTCACCCTAACCAACTCGCCAGTACCGCACGACTTTTAGGAGACACCCTAATTAATGTAGAAACTAGTGAAAGAGAACTGATTAAACAAGATGGCGACAGTTTGTTAATTCACATTCATATTGTTGATACCTTGTTTTTAATGGATTATGACAATGTTGTGAGAAAGTTCAAAGGTCGCTACTTTCTGAACACACGTGACGACAAGTCGGGTTGGTCGGTTGAAAAGATGCAATTATCAAAAGGACAACTTATGATTAGCAGTATCTCGACAAAGGAAGAAATTGAAAGTTTAAAAGTAATCACTGAAACTGCTCAAGATACTGTTGCTCCTTACAATTTTATAGCGACCAAAAGACAGTTTAAGAAGTTTGTCAAAAATGGCGGATTCAGCGATAGTGAAACCTTCGTAAAAATGAAACCCAACCTACAATAAGCGCTAAAAAATATAACCAAGACAACCTAACTATTTTACGCTTTTTAGTGTAGCGATAATTATCTAAATAGAGCTCAATCTATTAAATCATTCATCCACTTCCACAACTCCTCCTTCGATACAAACCCTTTGGTTTTATGCACTAATTCTAATTGGTCATTCAAAATAATAAGTGTCGGAAAATTTAGTGCATTGTTGCTTTTTCCGATGTATTCGGCCAATGCGTGGTAATGATTCGCAGTAGCTCCTTCGTATATTCGGCCAAAGAATTCAATTTCTTTGCTTTCTTCAGCATTCAACTTCAACGCATAAAAATGTGTATTAATTAGTGTTGAGATTTCATCATTTGAGAATACCGACCCTTCTTGCATTTTACAGATTTTGCACCAGTCGGTATGTATAAACAGTAGAATGGGTTTTTTCTCCTCGGCGAGTTTAGTTGTCAATTCTTCAAAACTGATCCAATTTACCTGGGCTGAAGCTATCAATGAAAGAATCAACAACTGAAAAAGAAGTATAAAGTGCTTCATGTTTACTTCAACGTATATTTAATTCCTATAAATCCACGAATTCCTTGGTTGGCGGCATATACGTAAGAAGGATCAAAAGTTAATGCATTGGGATTGTTTGGCGTTGCCACTACATTTTCATTTACATCAAATTGTACCCTTTTATCAAATGGATCGAAAGATCTTGCGATGCTGTTGCGGGCAGGAGTGAAGTTCAATAAGTTTTTTACTCCTCCATAAATTTCCCATTGTTGATTAATGGGCTTGGTCAACTGAATATTCTGAATGCTAAACCACGGAGAATATTCACTGCGATCATCTAATTCTCCTAACAATGGCAATCGCATTGGGCTGTAGATGTTTCCAGTGTAATTGATTCTTAGGTTCAATGGAAGTATGGTATATTCGATGCTCCAAACTGCAGTAAAGTTTTCGGTTAACAGTTGTCTTTCTTTGGTTCCATTTTCTTCAATTGACACATCCATCAAAGTAGCTCCTCCCATAATTTTTACACCATTCTTCAATACGATGTCTGCATTCAATGAAACGCCTTTTGAAATAGCTTGACCATCTAGGTTTGCATATATGATTTTGTTCGGGTTGGTCTCATAATCTGGCACTATGCGGTTAGAGAAATAAGTATAAAAAATAGAACCGTCTAAATTAATGTACGTCTGATTTTTGGTGTAAATCTTCTGAACCACATTCAGATTTACATTAACGGATTGTTCCGGTTTCAATGCTTCAGTAAACACTACTTCCCTCGCACCAGTTAACGCAGCATGATCTTCTGTAAATACGTTGGCCACTCGAAAGCCATTTCCTGCGCTTAGTCGGATAATTGTTTTTTCCTTTTTAGAGTTCAATTTGTAATTGACTCTGGGTGAAAAAATGTTTCCATGAATGGTGTTGTAATCATATCGAAACCCTAAGAGTATTGTATTGTATTCATTCAAAGTGATTTGATCTTGGATAAATAATCCAGGTAAGTGAATATTGGAAGGGTTATTTCCACTACTGTCTGCAGCAAATGTGGCTCCGGTGTTGTCGTCGTAATAGGTGTAACGATAAGCTGCCCCAAATAAGAAATCATTGGAAGGAATCAATTCTTTGTTCCATGTCAATTGGCCAAATGCGATTCGTTGATTGGCGATGTATTGGTCTGCTCCGTATACTGAGTTTTGTTGGTGTCCATTGGCACTGAATTGGAAATTGAAGTCTTCATCATTAATTGGCAGTTGGTAGTTGCCAAACACTTCCCATCTACTGGTATAAATACTTTCGCCATAAACGGAATCTCCACCTCTAAATTCAGGCCTCCAATTCATTTCTCCTCCCCATCGATCTTCGTATACGTAGCGCATTCCGATATTGAGTTCTCTGTTTTGCTTTCTGTCGAAAGAGATCTTGTTAAACAAGGAGATTCGATCTTGCAAAGTAATGTCAGTAAATCCATCCTTGTTGAGGTCTAATGGATTGCTGTAGTTGAAGTAATTGACTCCAAATAGGGTAGAGGCCTTCTTACCTAAGTTGAATTTTGCTCCTATATCGGCATTGGTTTCTGCCCATGTGGTCGAGTATACATCAGCTGAGAAGAGCGGCGCTGCACTTGGTTTCTTCGTAATGACATTGATTAATCCCCCAACTGCTTCCGATCCATATAATGTGGAAGCTGGACCTTTCACAATTTCGACGCGGTCGATGAGTGAAGCAGGTATTCCTGTCAATCCATAAACGGTGGACAATCCACTGACGATAGGCATTCCATCAATTAAAATCATGGTGTACGGACCTTCCAATCCATTGATGTGAATGTCTCCGGTGTTGCATACGCTGCAGTTTAGTTGTGGCCGAACTCCATTAACATTTTGCAGGGATTCAAATACGGAAGGATTTTTATTGTTCTCGAAATATTTGGCAGAGTACACTTCCACCGGCACTGGGCTGTTTTTTTTGGACATTTCCTTCATCGTACCGGTAATCACCACTTCTTCAATGTTTAAGTTGCTTTGTTGGAGTTCAAAGTTGATTGTTAGGTTCTCATTTTCTTTAAGGGAGATTGATATTGTTTGTCGTTCGTAACCGATGAATTGTGCCAGTATTGAATAGTCTCCAATCGGTACGTTTAAAATTTGGAAGACTCCATTTACATCACTGGCAGCACCCAATTTAGTATTGGCTAGATAGACGTTGGCAAATGGAATAATTTGTCCATTGGTTTGCCGAACTGTGCCAGAGATATTTCCTGATTGACTAAATGCGGAAAAAGGTAGAGAAATTAGGATTGCAAGAATTAAGGTTAGCGGAAGTTTGTTTTGAAGGTGCATTTGCTTTTATTTTTAGAAGCGCAAATGTATATATTTAGATTAGCCTAAATATTAATTGTGTAAAAATATTTTTAGGTTAGCCTAAAAATGTAGGGTATTAGTATGTTAGATTATTGAATAAGTAATCCTTTTTGGCTTTAGATTAGTGTGTTGACAGTAAAATGGATTCAATCCATAAAATAGTTAACTTTGATAAAAATAGAACAGCATGGACTTACAAGCAGAAAAGTTAGACCTCATTCAATGGTTGGTTCACTTGTCGGATGAAAAACTGATTAGAAAGATTAGTGCGTTGCGAAAAGAAAAAATGGAATCTGATGCAATAATATCTACAGAAGAGCTTGAAGAAATTGAAGAAGGAAAACAGGATATAAAGGAGGGGCGTTATTATACCCATGAAGAAGTAATGAATAATGTCGAAGATCGATTTGATGATTTATTAAAGTAATGTATCGGATTATCTGGTCAAGAAGCGCCTTAGTTGGTTATGCATCTATCCTGAAGTATATAGATACTAACTGGACTTCTCGAGAAGTTAAACACTTTGAAAGTGAGGTAAAAGATTTTCTTGATTTACTAGGCAGTAATCCTAAATTATTAAGAGTAGTTAGTAGGAATGTAAGAAGAGGTCCTATCAATAAACTAACTATGCTTACCTATCAGATTGATAAACAAAAGAAAGAGATTCAAATCTTAAATTTAAGGAGTACTCGATTAAAGGCATAATAGAACTTAAGGTGAATTTCAAATACCTTTTTTAGTGAATTTAATTATCTTCGATATTAATATTCATTACTGTCCGATAAAACTTTTATTAAAACCTAAAGCTATCGGTAGATAATTTTTTAATTCAATAAAATATAGTGTTTTAGCATTGGATTATTTTAATCTAAATTAGATATTTTCATTTTGATAAGGGCTGAGCTTTTTCCTTTACTTTTTGCTTGGTTATTGAGCAATTGTCGAAATACACCAAAAAGTGAAATAAAAAACAAAAAATGTCAAATTAAAAGTTTGTCGGACAACAATGATAAAAATTAGTAACATAGACTTACAAGCAGAAAAGTTAGACCTCATTTAATGGTTGGTTCACTTGTCGGATGAAAAACTGATTAGAAAGATTAGTGCGTTGCGAAAAGAAAAGAATATTACAGATGATAAAGCTAAGGACTATTCAATTGACGAGGCTCATAAATCAATATTAGAAGAAAGAATCACTAGTCATGAGTATTCTCCTGAGTCAGGAAGTGACTGGGAAGAGGTAAAAAAGAGAGTTACTTCAAAATAGATGCAACTAATTGTAAAACTTGAAGCTGAGGCAGACATTCAAATCGCCTATGATTGTTATGAAAGAAAGAATGTTGTAATCTATTCTTATTGATTTTTATATCAAAAAAAGGAACCACATCATCTGCGATTCCTTTTCCTTCAGTAGTAATAATTGGTTGTATGTTGTTTGCTACTTTTTCATTTCTCTTTCCTTTTCTGTAGCTATTTTTTCATCGGCTTTTGCGCCTGGCTTGTTAGTAACCTTTAGAGCCGCATATTTGATTTTAGTTTTTGCAATTTCCCGATTGTTCTCCGCTTTTAATTCAGGTTCTACTACGTTTTTACGTTCGTTCAATGCATCCCAAATTAATTCAGTTTCTTTCCAATCTTCGTTGCTCATCGCATCTTGATTGACATCGATATAATTTACAAAGTCAGCATATACGTCTTTGATATTTTCAGCTGTAACATTCGATAAATCCATGTTTCTGTCGTTACTTTTAACGATCAAATACATCTCATTTACCTTGGCAGCTGCTTCATTAGCTTCCATGTCGTCCATTTTAGCTTTTGCATCAGCTTTTAGTTGCTCATATTTGACTTTCAACTCTTCGAACTCTTTTTTGGAGTCGTCAGATAACTGTTCGATTTCTTCACCTACCTTATTTTTCTTTTCCACGTAGGTTCTTTCTACTTCTTCCCAGTTGGCTTCAGTTTCTGCTGAAAGTTCATTTACATATGCTTCAAATTCCTCTAAATTTTTTGAATCGTTATTTTTTGAAGAATCGCAGCTACTTAAGAATCCCATTCCTCCGATTAATAATGCTGCTATTGTTATTTTGTACCTTTTCATAATTGTTAAGTTTTATAAGTTTCTTAACCAATAGAAAAAGATGAGCCAGAAGGATATGCTAGGGTTATTGATTTGCCAATGAGTGTGTTGTTGAGCTTTTCAAAAAAGATGTTCGAATAGATTTTGTAGGGAAAAATTCCCATTTTGTAAAGAACACGCCTTAAAAAAAGAAATATTAGATCGGGTATACTAACTCCAGAATGGTAAAGACAGAAAAAACGACAGATGCCACGCCGTTGGTTGTAAAAAATGCCAAATTTACTTTAGAAAGATCGTTGGCTTTTACTATTAAATGTTGATAGGTAAGTAGAGCTAAAAACAATGCGGTTCCAATCCAATAGAATGTTCCAAATCCCGCTTTATAACCTGCAAAGATTATAAATCCAGCAGTAAGCATGTGTAGAAATGTAGAAAATCCCAATGCGCCATCCTTACCTAGAAATACTGGAATAGATTTTAAATTCATTTTTTTATCGAATTCATAATCTTGGAGCGCATAAATAATGTCGAATCCAGATACCCAGAACAATACGGCAAAAGAAAAGTAGAGTGGAAGCCAAGCAAAAGAACCTACCACAACTAAGTAGGCACCGATAGGCGCCAATGCCAATCCAATACCTAATATTAAGTGACACAATGCTGTAAATCTTTTGGTTAAGCTATAGCCCAATACCACGGCTAATGCAACGGGGGAGAGGTAAAAGCAAATGGGATTGATGAAATAGGTCGTAGCAATAAACAATACGCAGTTTCCAATTACAAACCACTTAGCCGAGTTGGGAGAGATGGTTCCGTTTGGAATTTCTCTTACTTCAGCCGTTCTTTCATTGGCCGAATCAATATCCCGATCAATGTATCTGTTAAAGGCCATCGCTGCATTACGAGCGAAAACCATGCACAGAATCATTGGAATAAACGTGATCCAATTGAAGGTGTAGATGGAAAATTTGATCGCTAAAAAATAACCAATCAATGCAAAAGGCAATGCAAATATGGTGTGGCTAAATTTTACTAGGGATAGGAAATTTTTAACGGGAGAAGCCTTCATTCAATCTTATTTTGCTGCAAATTTAATGAATCCCAATGTGGAAAAGAGCATCCCCTTGATTTACCAATGGCATATTGTTGTGTCCGATAATAATTCCTGTATGCGATGCTTTTACTTTGGTTTCAAATTGACCAAAAGGATCAGTGATTTTACCAATAATTTGATTTTTATTGACTTCTTTTCCTGAATGAACTGTAGCGGTGAACATTCCTGAACTCTTTGCTCTTACCCATGAGCTATTGCTGCAGAACACACTTTCTTCATCATGTGAAGCTTGAGTGATCATGCCCAAATGTTTCATTACTCTTCTGGCTCCACGAATTCCATTCTGGATCACATGTTCGTCAAAACGCATGGACTCTCCACCTTCAAAAACAATGATGGATTTGCCCATTTTGTGGGCTTCTTTCCGTAAACTCTTATCAATTAGCTTGGAAGCCATACTAATTGGGGCATTGAAAACATCAGCGATACTTTTGCTGTATTCATCTGTTGGCGAAAAACGGCACTGTGGATAGTTGTATCTACTCGCTCCACCTGTATGGAAATCAATTCCTAAATCAATTTCTTTTAAAACTTTGTGCGTAAGATTATAAGCAACTCTTGCAGCCAAAGAGCCAGTCAAGCTACCTGGAAAACTTCTATTGATGTCTTTTCCATCAGGAACTTCCCTCGAGAAGTTTAAGAATCCATAGATATTCATAATTGGAATGGCTATAATGGACCCACAGTGCAAATGCTCAAAAGTATGATTGGCTACCATTCTTCGCACAATTTCTACTCCATTGACTTCGTCGCCATGCAATCCTCCACTCAATAATAAGATAGGCCCTGGATTTTTGCTTCTATATACATATATCGGTAAGTCGATTTTAGTGCCGGAAGCTAATCGTGCTATATTTAAAGTGATCACTGCATTTTCGCCGTCTTTAACTCCTTGCCTATTGATAGAAATCATTTTACTCATGGATTCTTTCTGAATTTAGTTTTTACGCGCCAACCTTGTCTTTCAAACTACTCTTTTTGCCTGCATTTCCTTCAATGTACTCAATGATTTTACCAGCAATATCGACTTTAGTTGAGTTTTCAATACCTTCTAATCCCGGAGAAGAGTTTACCTCTAAAATCAATGGTCCTCTTTCAGATTGCAACATATCTACTCCTGCAATACTTAGTCCCATTGCTTTCGCTGCTTTAATCGCCGCCGTTTTCTCAGAACGTTTCAATTTTATATTGGTAGAACTACCACCTCGGTGCAAATTCGATCTGAATTCGCCTTCTTTTCCTTGTCGTTTCATGGCACCAACCACTTCGCCGTTAACCACAAATGCTCGTATGTCAGCACCGCCTGCTTCTTTAATAAATTCTTGAACTAAGATGTTAGTATTCAATCCCCAAAAGGCTTCAATTACTGATTTTGCTGCTTTTTGAGTTTCAGCCAATACCACTCCAAGTCCTTGAGTTCCTTCAAGAACTTTAATAATTAATGGAGTTCCACCAACACTTTTGATCAGGTTTGAAATATCATCTGGGTGTCTAGCAAAAGCAGTTTTAGGGATATCCAATCCTTCTCTAGACATAATTTGGATACTTCTCAGTTTGTCTCTTGAACGTGTAAGGGCCACAGATTTTACTACTGTAAACACATTACACATCTCAAATTGACGTATGATAGAAGCACCATAAAAAGTAACTGATGCGCCAATTCTTGGAATTATCGCATCAAAACCTTCTAATTTTTCACTGCCATAGTAAATGGCTGGTTCTTGTTTTTGATTCACTATGTAGCACTTGGTGTGATCAAGTACATGTACTTCATGCCCCCGAGATTCCGCTGCTTCGACCAATCGTCGAGTAGAGTATAGCTTTTTATTTCGAGAGAGAATGGCAATTTTCATTTTTGAGTCCTTATGATTATTAATTGATTTTTATTTTTGAAACATCGATCAAATATCCGTTTTTTAATAGTTTTCTACCGATTAATACTGGATATTTCATTTTTTGCCGATCCGTTAAACTAACGTCTGTTAGGTAGCTTTTTCCGGCTAATTTTATTTTTGTTTTGATGATGTATCGATTTTCCTTTCTACCATTTGAACTTTTTACTTTCTTTTGTCCGAAATCGGTGCTTGTGAAAATATTTGCTGGATACTCTGGGTGCTCAGGATCTAGAATGTCAAAATGCAATACATCTATTCCATCTATTTTTTCAACCCATATTTTGTGACAATGCAGCGCAGTACTGTATGCTCCGGTATCTATTTTTGCTTCTATTCCTAAAAGTTGGAGTTTTGGAAAATCCACAACTTCAACCCTTCCTATTAAAACTTTTTCCTTTTTGGCCATTAATCTGTATTAAATTGTACTTACTACTTGTTAGTGGTCGTATTTTTGTCAAATTTGCATAAAATATTGAAACCTATTTCAAAAATACAAGATTATGAGCGACGATAAGAAGATTATTTTCTCAATGGTCAACGTTTCCAAAGTATTACCATCCGGAAATACTATTTTAAGTAATATCTATTTGTCCTTTTATTATGGGGCAAAGATTGGGATCATTGGTTTAAACGGATCTGGAAAATCCACATTAATGCGAATTATTGCTGGAGAAGACAAAGACATTAAAGGAGAAGTGGTTTTTTCTGATGGATATAAAGTCGGGATGCTTTCTCAAGAACCTTATTTAGACCCTGAAAAAACAGTAAAACAGGTCGTAGAAGAAGGCGTTCAAGAAGTGATTGATGTGTTGAAAGCATATGAAGCTTGTAATGAAAAGTTTGGTGATCCTGAAGTATTAGAGAATCCGGATAAGATGGAAGCCTTGATGAAAGAGCAAGAAAAGCTTTCTGAAAAAATAGACCAGTACAATGCGTGGGAATTAGACCAACGTTTGCAGCGTGCTATGGATGCATTGCAGTGTCCTGATGGTGATACTCCAGTTACTGTATTATCCGGTGGTGAGCGTCGTCGAGTAGCATTGTGTCGTTTGTTATTACAAGAACCAGATGTATTGTTATTGGATGAGCCAACTAACCACTTGGATGCTGAGTCAGTATTCTGGTTAGAGCGTCACTTGCAACAGTACAAAGGAACTGTAATTGCAGTAACTCACGATAGATACTTCTTAGACAACGTAGCTGGTTGGATTCTTGAATTGGACAAAGGAAAAGGGATTCCTTGGGAAGGAAACTATTCTTCTTGGTTGGATCAGAAAACTAAGAAAATGGCTCAAGAAGAAAAATCTGAAAGCAAACGAAGAAAGAACTTAGAGAAAGAATTAGAATGGGTAAGAATGAGCCCGAAAGGTCGTCAGAGTAAGTCGAAAGCTCGTTTGAATAGCTACGACAAAATGATGAGTGAAGGTGGAATGAAGAAAGAATCTTCTTTGGAAATTCCGATTCCTAACGGACCTCGTTTAGGTAATGAAGTGATTGAGGCAAAATTAGTTGCGAAAGCTTTTGATGGAAAAATTCTATTTGATGATTTGAACTTTAGATTGCCTCCTGCAGGAATTGTTGGAATCATTGGACCAAACGGTGCTGGTAAAACCACATTGTTCCGTTTAATTATGGGCGAAGAAACTCCAGACAAAGGTGAGTTTGCTGTTGGACAAACGGTAGAATTAGGATATGTGGATCAAACCCATAAAGATTTAGATCCTGGTAAATCTATTTATGAAGTAATTAGTAATGGACAAGAGCACATTGAAATCGGAGGTCAAACATTGAATTCAAGAGCTTACATTTCTCGATTTAACTTCTCTGGTTCTGATCAAAATAAAAAAGTAGGCGTATTGTCAGGTGGAGAGCGAAATAGATTGCACTTAGCCATGACGCTGAAAACAGAAGCCAACGTATTGTTACTGGATGAGCCTACCAACGACATTGATGTAAATACATTAAGAGCATTAGAGGAAGGTATCGAAAACTTTGCAGGTTGTGCTGTTGTGATTTCTCACGATAGATGGTTCTTAGATCGGATTTGTACACACATATTAGCTTTTGAAGGAAACGGTAATGTGTATTATTTCGAAGGAGGATATTCTGACTACGAAGAAAATAGAGCAAAACGATTGGGTAAAGAACCAACTCGATTCAAGTATAAAAAATTAGCTGATTAATTTTCGGATAATAATTAAATAGGAAGTGCCCTTTGACGAAAGTCAAAGGGCATTTTTTTTGTATTTTTCTTAAATCTGAATTAATCAAAATGTTAAAAATGAACTTTTTTTAAGGTGTTGTTAAAGAGAGAACGTCACTAATGGCAAGACTTTACCTGAAATTTTAGTTCTTCTTTTAACTTGTTGGTTTCGGGGGGGGGGTAGGAGAACCAATGCTTAATAAGTATATTTGGAAGTACATCAATTTGTTGATTATAGAATACCTAACCTAAAAAATACCCATGAAAGGAATAATAACACTTTTTCTCACCTTAAGTATGAGTATCATTTTTAGTCAAAACAACTACTTGATTGGCAATTTGCAAGTCAATAATTTGTTAGATAATAGTACTTTCCCTTCTGAGGTTGGATTTCAATTCCATACTAAAACTTCAATAGGAGCCCAGATCCCTTTGTTCTATGATCTAGAAAAGGAGAAAGAACTGTTTTCCTTGGAGCTAGGGGTTGGTACATTTATGACTTCGATGTATTTTAAAAATTCAATTCTAACTAATCCGAGAAGCCAGGGTAGCGGTGGCGTTATTAGCGGTTTCTTTTTTAAAGCAGAGCCCATATTTAATCTATATCAAAATAAGAAAGGAACATTATTTCTGCATGCTAGTTTGAGTAATGTTTTACACATTTTACCAAAATCAGAAACTATAAGTGGGTTTACTAGAAAGGATTCTACTGAAATTAACATAATTATTTCCAATCAAAATAATGCATTGCAATATGCAATAGAACCTTTTTTAGGTGCTAGTTATTTATGGAAGTTCAAAAAAAGCAGTAATGGACTATTGTTTAGGGTGAAAAGTGGGCTTGTAATTCATAACCAATCGATAACCGTAATGCGTATTTCAGATACCAATGAAACTACAAATATTAAACTGAATAATAACAATTGGACATTTTCCTTGGCCTATTTACTAAATTCTAAAAAATGAAGAAATTAATATTATTGACCGGACTATTTATAGCCGCTACATTATTTCTATCCGCTCAAAATTTCCATTATAAATCTGCTTTGCCTACTGGTGTTACAATAAATGATGCAGTGGAGTTAAATGGAAAGTTTTACTTGGTAGGCAATTTAGATTCGGTAGGAACGCAAAGACCCTATTACTGTGTTTTAGACAATGCAGGCTCCTTAATTTTGGATACCGTGCTTTATGGAGCTCCTGGGAAGTATATCAGTATTCATGAAGTGAACAATACATTACATTTGTCAGTATTCATTGATTTTGGAGGGGGCTTTAGGGGATTTAATAACCTTCAAGTGGATACCAATTTTATTATATTAACTGGGGTTGGAAGTTTTGGTAGTGAAATCTTTCAAAAAAGTAAGTTAATTAATGATAGTACGATTATGTATCTATCGGTTGATCCTCCATCATTTAATACATATGGAAACGCCGTAATTTACAGACATAACATTCCGACCTCTAGTGTTTATGGGAATTTCTCTATTTTTAATTTGAATTTACTTGAGATTTACGATATTGTTTCTCCATCTGATGGGATTTACCATGTATTCACTAATTCTCCTGATTCTTTGATTCCTGATCAAGTGACCGTTCACTATCTAAATGATAGCTTATATAGTTATAGAAGCGAGCAATTAACGACTAGTTATAATCAATTTGGGGCTACTGCAAGAGTATTTGGGCCTGTCTCCGCTGAAATGGTGAATGGCTCAATTGCATTGAATGCAGTGGTAGATCATCGAACTTATCAAAATCAAGTGAACTCTTTTGATATGGCTATCATTCGATATGATACTAATTATAATGAGTTGAGTTTGTCAATTACAGGGAAGACAGACACAAATTATACGACTTCTATTAATTCACTTTCAGTTTCTACCAACCAACTATTTAGTGGTGGTAATACAACGACCACTAATCCTATTTTTGATGAATTGGTATTGAATCAACACGATACGTCAGGAAATATCGTCAAGTCGGTTAACTATGTAGATGGTACTAAGTTGAAGTTAAAGAAGCTGTTGCAATTACCAGGTAATGAATTGTTGATTATAGGAAATACAGGTGATCAATTCTTTGCAATGAGAGTAGATAGCTTATCAAATAATATGATAACCAATTTAAAGGGGTCTTTTATGTCTAATTCAGTTGAGATTGATGTTTTCCCAAATCCTACTTCAGATTGGATTACAATTAAATTAAAAGGTTCAGCACTTTTAGAAGGATACTTTCTGTACGATTTAAACGGAAGGTTATTGATGTCTGATAGAAATAGAAATGGCTCAGTAAATTTAAGTCAGTTAGAGAGTGGAATTTACTTTATTCAAGTTTTAACTGATGAAGGAAGTGTTACTAAAAAAGTAGTTGTTTCGAAGTAATACCAAATTAATATCTTAAAACAGAATAGCTTCAAAAGAAAAATCAATACAACTAAAAACGCCCTTTGACGAAAGTCAAAAGGCGTTTTTTTGTTAGGTATTGAACAGAATTCTACTTCAATAATTTTTTGGTCAAAATTGGAACTCCCTCATTGGTGATTTGAAAAAGGTAGATTCCATTGCTCTCTCCATTTAAGTTGATTGTTGTCGATTGAGAAAAGGATTGTTGTTTGATTAGTTTTCCTGATAGACTAAATACATTCACTGTCAAGTCTGCTGGATAAATGGATTGTACCCTAATTATGCCCTCTAAATTGTTATAAAAGGAAATTCCTGATGCAATTGATCTTTTTTCTAATCCCACTAAAGACCTGCAATCTCCATTGTGCGTTTTCCAATTATTGATAATTGTAGAATAACTAAAAGTTGTGTAATCGCTAGGGTTGGGGAAGTTTGGCGCTGTATTGACGATGTAATCGGTACAAGTTCCGTTGGTGATTAATAAGTCGGCTATTCCACAAGAATTTTCACCTCTTGAGTAAGTTCCATTATTGTATGGGTGTAGGAGAGCTATTATCGTATCGCCAACATTTCCCAATCTTGTGGCTAATGCCATAGAAGAATCCGCACAAGAATTTACTTGATAGTCTTCGATAATAACAGTATCGGAAATGGTTCCACGTAATTTTTCGATTACTAATACCGAAATACTTGTTGAGTCAACAGAGATAATTTGACCAGCAATGACTGGATATATTTGTGATTGATTTGCTGCGGTACAGAATGACCAAAATGTGCTACACGTGCATGCGTTCGCTATATTTATAGATATAGCAAATAGTACAGTTAAAATTATTTTCATAATCTGGTAGTTTAGTTATTGATTCTTATAAAATTAAGAAAAAAGAACTATTCCATGTAACTTTTTATAGTGGTCAAAAATATTGGATGTAAATTAGAATTAGACGCGATTATTTCTCTTCCAAATAAATAGTCGTCACCACCACTGAAATCACAAACTTGACCGCCAGCTTGCTGTACAATAAATGCACCTGCTGCTACGTCCCACGCATTTAAACTGTATTCGTAGAATCCGTCCATCCGTCCACAAGCTACATATGCTAAGTCTATTGCCGCAGAGCCCAAACGGCGAATTCCTCTGCTTTCTCTCATGAAATGCTGTAGTAATTGCATGTAATCTTCTAATCGATCGTAATCATAGTATGGGAAACCAGTAGCGACTAAAGAATTGGATAATAGTTCTGTTTTTGATACTTGAATTTCTTTCCCATTGAGATAGGCTTTACTTCCTTCCCATGCATAAAAGCATTCGCTTGAAGTTACCTCGAAAATAACACCTAAAATGATTTGATCATTCTTGCGAAGACCAATACTGATACAGTATACAGGTAAACCGTGAATAAAATTGGTGGTTCCATCCAATGGATCAATAATCCAGTTATACGTTTCACCTACTTTATTTGAAGTTCCTTCTTCTGCTATAAATCCAGCATCAGGGATTAAAAGACCAAGTGCTTCTACCAGTCTTTTTTCTGCCGTTTTATCGACGTAAGTCACCAAACTATTTTTGGATTTTAATTCTACATCTGATGTGCGGATATTTTCTTCTCTTATAAAGCGTCCGACTTCTGTGGTGATGGAAATTACATCCTGGCAGAGGTGCTCTAAATTCATAATTGAGGGATGTATTTATTCTTATTTTTTGTAAAATACGCGATTCCTACTATTCCCGAAAGGAATAGAATTACGGCAATCATCTCAGCTTGAGTAAAACCTAAACCTGCAAAATGATAATCTGGATTGATTCGAATTTGTTCAATTACAAAACGCTCTATTCCGTTTAATGCAAGGTAAATACTAAATATGATCCCTGGGATTTCAATTCGTTTTCTTAAGCTCCAAAGGATTCCGAAAATGATGAAAGCCATTACAGTTTCATAAAAAGGAGTCGGCCAGGCATTGCCAGTGTAGATATAAGGGATTCCATTTTCTATTATTTCAACCGGTCTGTTTGGTTCGCCTAAGTCGATACCCAACACATTATTTGGGTAGCCATAAGCCCAAGTCCAATCTGGTAAGAAACTCAACCATTCAGGCTGAGTAGCATTGTTTGGAACTCCCCAATCTCCATCACCAGCAACTTGACAACCAACTCTTCCCATTCCATATGCGGCCATCAAACCAGGTGCACAAGCATCTGCCACATGAATCCAAGTCATGCCATTTTTTACGGCATAGAATAATACAGAGCCACCGCCCAAGATCAGACCGCCATAAATGCTTAATCCTGAAAAGCTAGTTAATGCTCCAATTGGGTCGGCCATCAATTCGTCTAAATTTTCCAAGTTGTGGAATAGCTTTGCTCCTAGAATTCCTGCTACAGCTGCTATCAACGTCATGTTGCTCACATGCTCATGCGGTTGCATTTTTTGTTGTTCAGTTTTCGGAGAGTCTAGTTTCAGTTTATCAGCTTCTTTCTTTCTTAAATAAATCGCTATTGCTGCTCCAATCACACCACCAATGAAATATCCCTTTCCTGAAAGGATGTAGGAGGGAGGATTGGCAACAAATTGACTGTATTCCATTACCAAAATGGGGAGTTTGAACCCTAAAGCAAATCCGAACAAACCATTTAAGAAAAGATCTTGCATAGATGCAGGCGCTCCAATTGTTACTGTTTTCCAAGTTGGTTTCAATAAGCCATTTTTTTCTTTTCTTTTCAACTCGAGTGTAAAAAAGTAGGCTGCCAATAAAAATGAAATGGCTACAAAGAAGCCGAATGAAGGCAATGGTAAAGGAATATTGATGCCAAAAAGGTCTTTTAGCGCGTCACTAATTGTTGGATACATATATCTTAAATTGAAAAAAAATGAGCTTTCGACAAAAGTAAGGATTGAAATTTAATTTAACCTACCATTGTGTGGCCGTCTGCATATTTATACTTGGTACTGATTGATTCTTTTGTAAATGCATAAGCGACTGTCAATAAACCAACTCTTCCGGCAAACATTGACAACACTAAAATTACTTTTCCCCAAAGGGATAATGATGGGGTAACTCCTCTCGAAAGTCCAACCGTTCCATAGCCTGAAACTTCTTCGAAAATGATATCTATATATGCAAATTGACCAGATTCTATCAGGTGCGATTCTGTATAGGCCAACCCAAAACAGCCTAATAGCAGCCCTAATGCAAAAAATAGGAATACAGAATAAGCCCGAAGAACCAAGTTCCCTTGAATATTATAGGAGAATAATTCTGTTCTTTTTTTATTTTTAATGGTACTAATTGTCGCAGCCCATATGATGGCGAATGTGGATGTTTTAATACCTCCACCTGTAGAACTAGAGGCTCCACCAATAAACATCAGAAACATAAATACAACCACAGTAGGTAAGGATAACAAAGATATGTCCACCGTATTCAACCCTCCTGACCTGGTGGTCACTGATTGAAAAATGGAGTGACTTATGTTGATCCATACATTGGTTTCACCTTGTAGAGAGTGCTCTCCCTCAAATAGGTAAAAGAAAATCGCACCAACAAGAACCAGACCTAGAGAGAAGTAAAGTGAAATTTTTGTGGCAAATTGGATGGATTTCCATGGTTTTTTAATTCTCTCCCTAATTTTTGAGAAACTAAATATATCAAAAATGGCCATAAACCCTAATGCTCCTAAAAATAATAGTACACACAGTATGTTGTGAACTAAATAATTATCTCGTACACCTACTTCATAAAGTCCGTTACTGAATAGCGAAAATCCAGCACTGTTTAGAGCCGAGATGGAATGAAAAATTGAGAAAAATATTTTTTCATTTATGGATTTAAATGGAATGTCAGTGGACCAAGCAAAATAAGTAAGTATTGCCCCAAGTGCCTCTATAAATAAACTCCAAATAATCACTTTTGCAAGCATTCCTCTTGCACTCATTAAGTTATTCTTGTTAAAGAAGTCTTCTATAACTGAATGCTGTTTTACACCTACTCCAAATTTTGAAAACAGTGCGATAAATGAACCAAATGCAATTACGTTAAGCCCACCAAATTTAATAAGTAGCATTATAATAATCTGCCCTTTAAAGGTGAAAAATAGTGCAGTGTCTTGCACCGCAAGGCCTGTTACGGTTGCCGCAGATGTAGCCGTAAAGATGGCATCAATAAAGCTCATTCCTCCTTCAATGGTGGTCATTTCAGGTAGCATTAATAACCCTGCACCAGCAATTATAATACAGAAAAAGATGCCTAGAAATAGACCTGAAGGGTTTATCTTTAGGCGCGGTAGTATGTTACTTCCTTTGGCGACTTCGTACCAGACTACAATTAAAAAGTAGAGCTGAATCAATAGATTAGTGTATTCTCCTATGTTTGGATAGCCCAATTTAGTAAAGAATGAAGTAATCAATAAATGATCAAACAAGTTATAGGAAATGCCTTCAATAACTAGAAATAGCATCACTGAACCTTCCACCCATGTTCGTTTGAGAAAATCAATTGGCTCAAAATCGAAGATGAATTGTACGATGTAATTTAGAATATAAACAGCAAATGTGCTTTTGAATATTCCGATGAGAAATCCTTTCGATTCTTCTGTTTGAGGAAAACCATAATAGAAGACAAGAGTGGCGAGAGCAATTATAGATGCTACAAAAACTCCTGTTTTCATAATTCTATTTGCAATCCCTTTCGATTTGTATAATCGAAGGTTTATCTTTTCTCTAAATTCCTGAATTCCCATAGTAGCACTCTGCTAAAAATGAAGCATCAAATGTAGGTTTAATTTGCAATTTTCTTTAATTAGCTGTAAATCTCAATTGCCTCTTTAAGTAGTTGTTCCTTAATGATTGACACCACTCCTACTTTTTCGCAAACTAACCCACCTGCAAGGTTTGATAGTTCTGCGATAACTTGTGGTGGCATCTCTAATGCTAAACAGAGAGAAGCAACACTTATCACAGTATCGCCAGCACCTGATACATCTGCTATAGATCTGTGGTGAGCGGGAATGTGATGTTTTTCGCTTTCGTTCTTTATAAAGACGCCTAATTCTGATAAGGTAATTAGTGTCTGTTTATTATTGAGCACTGCTTCAAGTTTGTCAATAGCCTGCTCAAGTTCTAACTTGTTTTTTTTATCAAATTCTATTTTCAACCCTTCCTTCAGTTCTTTTAAGTTGGGTTTGAATAGCGTGACATTTTTGTAAAAAGTAAAGTTTCGCTTTTTAGGATCTACCGTTGTTGGAATGTTTTTTTCAGTTGCTAACTGAACTACTTTTCCGATTAAACGCTCTGAAATAGCACCTTTGTCGTAATCTTCAAAAATGATTACGTCAATTTTTGATCCGTCAACTATACTTTTGATTCGATTAAAAAATGCAATTTCGTCATCATCATTGATGGAGTTTGTCGTCTCCCGATCTATCCGAAGCATTTGATAGTTGTTTCCAATAATTCTCGTCTTTTCTGTGGTTACTCGATTGCTAAGACTTAAAATTCCTTCATTAGTTAACTGATGAGTTTTTAATAATTCAATAAAGTCATTTCCACTCGAATCATCTCCAATTGGAGCACATAAGATCGCATTTGCGCCCAATGCTTGGATATTTAGGGCAACATTTGCTGCGCCTCCTAATCGCTTTTCAGAATAATCAACAGCCACAATAGGCACTGGAGCCTCCGGGGAAATACGATCTACTTTCCCCCAATAATAAGCGTCCACCATCACATCCCCAATAATGAGGACATTTAGATCATTAAATTTCTGGAATAAACTATTGAGGTCGATTTTTTGCACGATGTTTAAATTTTTGCCAAAGCGGTTTGCATTCTTTTCATAGCTTCAGTTAACACACTTTCAGAAGCAGCGTAAGAGATTCGGATACAATTGGGGTTTCCAAAAGCTTCTCCGGTTACCAACGCCACTTTTGCTTCATCCAATAAGTATAAACTTAGGTCGCTAGCATTATCTATCTTTTTTCCATTAAAAGATTTTCCAAAAAATGAAGAGACATCAGGAAATACATAAAAAGCACCTTCCGGTATATTCGTTTTTATTCCAGGAATATTTTGTAGCAGGTCAAGAACCAAATCCCTACGGTTTCTAAATGCTACTTGCATGTCCTTTAAAACAGCAGGAGATGCTAATACTGCTGCCTTTGCTGCTTTCTGAGCAATACTACATGTGCCTGAAGTTACTTGACCTTGAATTTTGGTGCAAGCATCGGCAATCCATTTTGGAGCACCGATATATCCAATCCTCCAACCAGTCATTGCGAATCCTTTAGAAACGCCATTGATAGTGATGACTTGGTCTTTTATTTCTGAAAATTGGGCTAAACTTTCGTGTTTATTGACGAAGTTGATGTGCTCATATATTTCATCAGAAATGACTAAAAAATTTGGATTTCGCTGCATCACATCTGCAATAGCCTTCAACTCATCTTTACCATAAACCGATCCTGTAGGATTACAAGGAGTACTAAAAATCATCATTTTAGTTTTAGGTGTAATCGCCGCTTCGATCTGAGCTGCAGTAACTTTAAAGTCTTGGTCTATTCCTGCATCTATCACTACCGGAATTCCTTCCGCCATTTTTATGATTTCTATGTAACTTACCCAATATGGAGCAGGAACGATGACTTCATCACCCGGATTCACAATACTCAACATTACATTCGTGATGGATTGTTTGGCACCTGTTGAAATTACTATTTCATCAGCCGTGTATTCCAATTGATTGTCTCTTTTGAATTTTTCGGCTATTGCTTGACGTACATCTAGATAACCATTTACAGGCGTGTAATGAGTGAAATTATTTGCTATTGCTTCGTTAGCTGCAACTTTAACGAAGTCAGGCGTGTTAAAGTCTGGTTCTCCCAAACTTAAACTAATTATATCTATACCGGCTTGTTGTAATTCTCGACTACGACGAGCCATGGCTAATGTTTGCGATTCAGATAGGTGATTGATGCGGTCTGCAACTTGGCTCATAATAAAAACAGGTTCATAAATACATGATGCACAAATCTAATAAATTTGTTTACTTCAACCTCTATTAAACACAATAGATATTTAGAAAAAATGGTGGGTAGAAAACCAAATAAATCGTTTAATTTTAAATTTTCAAATTTTAATTTATGGCAGATTCTATTCTACAAGCATTACTTTTTATTTTACCTATATTAATTGTCTTCATCGGAATCTATTTTATGATGAAAAAATTGATCGATTCCTTTCAAAAGAAATGGTTGTTGGATTTTAGAAAAGAATCACAAAAAACAGTTACCCCAATTAAGTTTCAAGCCTACGAACGAATTGTTTTGTTTTTGGAAAGAATATCATTAGAGAATCTAGTGATGCGGATTTATGTTGGCGGGATGTCAAAAAGTAAGTTACAACAGGAGCTTTTAAAAGCAATTCGCACGGAATACGAACATAATTTATCTCAACAAGTATATGTGAGTACTACTGCTTGGAGAATGGTAAGGACGGTAAAAGAAGAAAATTTGAAGATTGTAAACACTGCAGCTAGTTCACTACCAGAAGCTGCGACAGGTATGGAATTAAGTCAATTAATTTTAAAAATAATGGCTGGAATGAATCAATCGCCTTCTCGAACGGCCATTGATCTTCTAAAGCAGGAAATAGATCAACATTTATAATGGAAAACAACCACCAAGAAGCTAACTATCACAATGATTCCAATTTCTGGGGTAAATGGAATGATTACATTGGTGAATTTGTGTATGGCGGAATAGATGGAAGTGTAACCACCTTTGCTGTGGTGGCAGGATCGGCAGGTGCAGGTTTAGATTCTTCAGTGGTAATTATTTTAGGTTTTGCAAATTTAATTGCAGACGGATTTGCGATGTCTGTTGGCAGTTATTTGTCCAATAAATCAGAGCTTGAACGATTTGAGAAGCACGAAAAAGTAGAATATTGGGAAGTTGATAATTTGCCCGAAAAGGAGCGAGAAGAAGTAAAAGAAATTTATGCTGCTAAAGGATTTGAAGGCGAATTGTTAGAACAAGTTGTCGATGTTATTACTGCAGATAAAAAGCGATGGGTTGATGTAATGATGAAGGAAGAATTAGGAATGATAAAAGAAGAGAAGTCTCCAATAAAAATGGGTGCTGTTACCTTTCTATCGTTTATTATTGTTGGATTTATCCCATTATTGGTTTATGTTGTCGATTATATTTCAGACAATGATGTTACTCAGCCTTTTTTAATCTCCATAATTTTAACTTCTGCGGCATTTATTTTGATTGGTTGGTTGAAGAGTTCAGTTAATCAAACGAATGCTCTCCGAAGTATCATAGAAACTTTAATGTTGGGTGCGATTGCTGCGGCGTTGTCTTATTTAGTTGGAGACGTTTTAGCAAAAATGTTCTAAATTTTTACAAAACGTTTTGTTCCCTTGGTTGACTGTAAAAAGTAAACACCATTGGGAAGTGATGAAATATCACATTGAATCATCGACTCAGAGAGATGGTTGAATGAAGTTTCAAGCGTATAATTTTTCCCTAACATTGAATAGATTAAGATTTCATTAAGAGCATTTTCTTCTCCTTCAATAGTGATCATATTTTCACTTGGATTAGGATACACTTCTAAAACAATTAATGGACTAGCTTTATTCTCATTGACTGATGAAATGTATGAATAAGTAGTTGTTCCATCAAAGTCAGTTTGTCTCAATTGGTAATATGAGTTACCTTTTAGAGGATTTCTATCAATAAAAGTATATTCATTGTTTTGATTCGAATTACCTGCTCCACTAGTGGTTCCTATAATTTTCCAATCTTCGCCATCATTAGAACGTTCTATCGTAAAGTAATCATTATTGGTTTCAGAGGCGGTTACCCATTTTATTAAAACTTCATTTACTGTTTTAATAGTCTTGAATTCAATTAACTCAATAGGTAATGCTGAACCCGTGCAAGTTATAGTTCTATTTGAAATTCCAGGACCTTCAATTTGTAAAGTGCTACTATTGCAACCCAATGAAGTAGGAGTTGCAGTAGCACAATCGGTGGTGTTTCGATAAGGATTAGCTGTTGTAGTGTAAGAGCCTGTTCCTCCAGAGAGGGGTAAATTATAAAACAATGAATGACTGCCGCAAGTTAAATTTCCTTGTAATGTATACATTGATCCAGGAGCTCCAGAACCACTGTATGTTACCGTATAGTCTATAATAACATTATAATTATATCCATACGGGCATGAGCTAGGAGCTACAATGGATCGTGGCATAACATTAACATCCACTTGATAACCTGTAGATGATGTTATACTGCACTGAGCTAAAAGTAGGTTGTCGCAAAATAAAATTGAAAGGAGAACCAAGTAAATGCGCAGATTGATTTGCCCAAACATAATGTTCATTTGTATTTTTTTAAGGTTGTCAAAGTTATTAATTTTAATCCATCTACGTAAAGGTTTAGTTGGTGGTTTTAAACTAATTAGTAGTCGAAATAAATCTCAGTATTTATACCTAATTGCTCATGCTTATTTTTTTTGAGATGCAATAATGAAAACTCTTATATTTCAGAGGTAAATAAACAGTTTTAGCTATAAATTAAAATCTTATTATTTTATTACTTTTGATGCCATTAAAAACCCAATCATTTGAAAGAAGTAAATATTTTAGACAAAACGTTTCGATTGTACAAGAATGAAGATGAAATCGCTTCTTCAATTACAACTATAGCCGAAAGAATCAACGAAGATTACAAAGGGAAATCACCTTTGTTTTTAGGGGTGTTGAATGGATGTTTCCTTTTTGCAGCAGACTTAATGAAGAAAGTGGATCTTTCTTGTGAAATAAGTTTCGTAAAAGTAGCAAGCTACAAAGGAATGAAATCCACTGGAGAGGTAAACCAATTGATCGGTTTGGATAGAAGTTTGGAAGGTAGAGATGTAATAATAGTTGAAGATATCGTTGATACAGGAAATACGATTGAAACAATTGTAGATTTATTGAAAAAAGCTGGTTGTAATTCCGTAAAAATTGCTACTTTTCTGCTCAAACCAGAAGCATACAAAAAAGACATTGTTGTTGATTATGTTGCTATGGAAATTCCAAATGCATTTGTAGTTGGTTACGGCTTAGATTATGACGGCTTTGGACGAAATTTAAATGAACTATTTGTTTTAAAAGATTAATATAGAAAGATAACAATGTTAAATATTGTATTATTTGGTCCTCCCGGAGCTGGGAAAGGCACACAAGCAACAAAATTAAAAGAAGCTTATAACCTAGTTCATCTTTCAACAGGAGACCTATTAAGAGCTGAAATCAAAGAGTCAACAAAGTTAGGGTTAGAAGCTCAGGCTTTTATGGATAAAGGCGAGTTAGTTCCGGATGAAGTTGTGATTGGAATGATCGAAACCAAGTTGGAGCAGAATAAGGATGTTGATGGCTTTATTTTTGATGGATTTCCAAGAACAACTGAACAAGCTAAAGCATTGGATGCAGTCCTAGCGGAATATAATACCTCAATTACAGTTATGTTATCGTTGGAAGTAGACGACGATGAATTAGTAGCACGTATTGTTCAAAGAGGTAAAGATTCAGGTAGAGTTGATGATAAGAACGAGTCGGTGATTTTTAACCGAATTGTTACTTATAATAAGATCACCTCTCCTTTAAAAGTGTATTACAACGAACAAGGTAAATACAACGTGATTGACGGAGTGGGTACGATGGACGAAGTCTTCAAACGACTTTCAGAAAAAATTAAATAAAAAAAGAGGGAATTAATAATTAATTCCCTCTTTTTTTATAACCTTACGCCAATTACAAGGATATCATCTACTTGATCCTCATTGCCTTTCCAATCAATTATATTCTTTTCAAATAATTTGCCCTGATCTCGCATTGGTAAATGTTTGATAGCTTGAATGAGATGTATAATATTCTTACTCATAAACTTTTTCCCCTTAGGTCCACCAAACTGATCTACATAACCATCACTTAAAAGGTAAAATAAATCTCCATCGTTAAATTGATGTCTATACGTTTTGAATATTTTTTTTCCACTGTGATCTCGATCTCCTCCAATTGAACTTTTTGAAGTTGTAATCTTGTGTAATTCATTGTTGGTGCAAACATACATTGGTCGGTTTGCTCCTGAATATTCTATTTTTTTAGTTTGAAAATCGATCACACAGATTCCAAGTTCCATTCCATCCGTAGAATTTTCAATATTAGAACCTTGTTGATTGATACTCATTGTTACTTGTTTATCTAATTCTTTTAATATTATGGAGGGTTCTAATATTTTTCGATCATTGATTATGTAATTCAGAGCGGTGTATCCAATAATTGACATAAATGCACCCGGAACACCATGCCCTGTGCAATCCACTGCTGCTATTACTGCCTTATGGCCAATTTGTGTAAACCAATAAAAATCACCACTTACGATGTCCTTTGGGTGATAGTAAATAAATGAATCTGGTAAAGTTTGTCGGATATAGCTCTGAGTAGGCAGAATTGAGGCTTGAATTCTTTTTGCATATTGAATACTTCTTTTTATCTCTAAATTCTGAACTTCTACAATTTCCTTTTCTTTATTCAGCTGAAAGGTTCTTTCATGAACCAATTCTTCTAAGTTGTTATTTAGGCTAATTAGGCTTTCATTGGCATTGTCGAGATCACTCAAGCTTTGCTTTAAAGTTTGTTCAGCAACTTTTTTTGCAGTGATATCTCTGATTATACCTTGGTATAAATAATCATTTTGAACTTCATCAAATATTTTAACAGTACTTAGTAAACAGTCAATCACTTCTCCACTTTTTTGCTTCTTTAACTTTACTTCAAAATCTTTAATACTTGATGTTTTCTGAATTTCAGAAATAAGCGTTTGTCTTTGGCTGTGATCAAAATATAAATCATGAGCACTATATTGATCTAATCTTTCTTTTTCAATTTCAAATAATTTTAAACCTGATGGATTAATCGTAATAAAATCTCCATCAATGTTAGTCATATAAATGGCATCAATAGAATGAAAAAAGAGTTCCTTATACCTGCTTTCACTTCTTCTCAGGGTTACCTCAGTTTTTTTTCTTTCAATAGAATATTGTATTGAACGATTCAATAATAGTCCATCAAAATTTCCTTTAACTAAAAAGTCTTGAGCACCATTTTTTACTGCATTGATACCAATGATTTCATCATTTATTCCAGTCAGTACAATGAAGGGAGTGTCAGGATTGTCTTGAAAGAGCTTTAAGTAATTAAAAATTCCAAAACTATCAGGCAGGGTAAGATCAATAAGAACGACATCGAATTTATCTTCATTCAAAGCAATTTTTGCTTCTAACAGCGTGCTTTTGTGATAAAGCGAAGTGCTGTCTTGCTGATTACTATCAATAAGTTCACTTAAAAAGAATGCATCATCTTCACTGTCAACAACTATTAAGATATTCAAGGTTAAAGTAGTTTTTTATTTGATTTAAATTGGTTCACTGTAGATTTGTCTAAAGATAATTTCAATTTATCAGGAAAAAAACTAAAAATAGACGAATCTATTATTTTCACCTATCAACCCCCTATTCCTTACTAAAAGTTTAAATTTGCGGTTAAATTGTAAGTAGATGTCTGAGAATAACTTTGTAGATTACGTTAAAATTGCTTTCAAATCAGGCAAGGGTGGAAGAGGGTCGACTCACTTTTATAGAGATCGATTGACTGCTAAAGGTGGGCCTGATGGAGGAAATGGTGGTCGTGGTGGTCACATTGTTTTAAGAGGAAATTCTCAGTTGTGGACTTTGCTGCATTTAAAATATAGAAAACACATCAGCGCGAGTGATGGTGAAGGCGGAGGCGGCAATAATAGAAGCGGTGGTGATGGTAATGATGAAGTAGTGGATGTGCCAATCGGAACCATTGCAAGAGATGCAGAAACTGGTGAAGTCGAATTTGAAATTACTGAAGATGGCCAGACCGTAGTTTTTCTAAAAGGAGGTAAAGGAGGACAAGGAAATACAAGTTTTAAGTCGCCCACTAATCAGTCTCCACGATACGCCCAGCCTGGTGAAGAAGGAGAGAATCTTTGGAAGATTCTTGAATTAAAAGTGTTGGCTGATGTTGGTTTGGTAGGGTTTCCAAATGCTGGAAAATCAACCTTACTTTCAGTGATTACTGCTGCAAAACCTGAAATTGCAAACTACCCCTTTACTACTTTGGTTCCCAATCTAGGGATTGTACCTTATAGAGATTATAAATCTTTTATAATGGCAGATATCCCCGGGATAATCGAAGGTGCTCATACCGGAAAAGGAATTGGACTGCGCTTCTTAAGACATATCGAAAGAAATAGTTTGTTATTATTTTTAATTCCAGCAGACAGTGAAGATATTGCTAAAGAATATGAAATTTTATTAAACGAATTAAAACAATACAACCCAGAATTGTTAGATAAGAAAAGAATCTTAGCCATTTCTAAATCAGATATGTTAGACGATGAATTGAAAGAGGAAATTAAATCTCAATTACCTGATTTAGATTCGTTGTTTATTTCTTCAGTCGCTCAGCAAGGTCTAGTTGAACTAAAAGATTTATTGTGGAAAAATCTAACTTTAAAGGATTAATATGATTGATCAATTAATAGCATTTGATAAATCTATTTTTTTAGAGTTGAATGGATGGGGGGCTCCTTATCTGGATGCATTTATGGTGTTTGTTTCTGGTAAGCTAGAATGGATTCCATTGTATGCTGTTCTACTTTATTTTGTTTTCAAGCAATACAAACAGAAAGGGTTTTATATCCTATTCTTTGTTATACTGTTAATTGTAGCTTCTGATCAAATTTCTGTGAATTTGTTTAAGAATGTTTTTGAACGATTCAGACCATGTCATGACCCTTCGTTGGAAGGATTAGTGCGCATTGTCAATGATAAATGTGGTGGAAAGTTTGGATTTGTTTCCTCTCATGCCACCAATACATTTGCTTTAGCCACTTTTATTGGATTGATTCTAAAAAGTAATAAGTGGCTTGTTGCTCTATTGGTTTGGGCCTCTATAGTGTCTTATAGTCGGATATATTTGGGTGTTCATTTTCCTTTAGATGTTTTTTGTGGTGCATTGTTAGGAGTCGCAATTGCCTTTTTGATCAGAGCATTATTGCGTTTTGTGGATCGCAACTTTAATTTTGGGATTAATTCATAAAATACATGAATTATTTACTTGTTTTTATTGGTGGTGGATTTGGGAGTGTTCTTCGCTATGGAATTTCCATGCTGCTTAAGAATTCTATCTATAAATTACCTGTAGCTACGATAGTCACGAATTTGATTAGTTGTATTCTTATTGGCTTGTTGGTTTTTTATTTCTCTTCAAAGTGGCCAGTAAATTCCTATTACCGCCCATTGTTAATTATTGGGTTCTGTGGTGGATTTAGCACTTTTTCTACTTTTAGTTTCGAAACTTTTGAATTGATAAAGAGTGGTAATTATTTATTTTCAGTTTTAAATGTGCTGATTAGTGTCGGATTTGGATTAGGAATTTTGGCCTTATTGCAAAAAAGTATATAAAATAAAAACTCCTCACGGGTATGAGGAGTTTTCGGCAACTAAACAGAAAGTTTTAACCAATTATTATTTCAAGAGTGTTGTTTAGTTGAATGCAGTAGATCTATTAGTGGTTGGGTTTAGTTCCCTGTTCTTAGTAAAATAGCTAATTGCATTCTTTGTTCGATTTAAGTTTTCTTGTAAGGAAATAACCAACCCTTTTGAAGGGGTGTAGGATTGACTATTCAGGTAATTTTCTTCGTAGAAGGCGATCAATTTGATTGAAATTGATTCTGGAAAATTTAAATTATAGTAGGGTTTATGTTTCGCCGAATTTATTTGATTAAAAAAGGCAGTTTCAAATAATTCTTCATTCTTATTATCTAATAGTAGCTGAATACCACACATCGCAAGAATGTTATTCATGTAAAATTGTTCAGCACCAGCTGGTAATTGATTTATCAAATTACTGCATTGCAGAAATGTATTCTTGATTTCACTAATTGATTGAATGCGTGATTTACTTTCAGTTACAAATGTGCTTATTTGTAAAACTGCTAGTTGATATAAGCTGTCTGTATAAACATTCTTATTGTAGGTAAAAATATTTTTTAATTCCAATAAAGTTCGTTCTACTTGATTTTTATACACAGTACACGGTTCGTCTACATACTCTCCAATTTTTGCATTTAAATGCATAAATAAGTTAAGCGCCCGTTCATTTGATTGTTTGATGTTGTAATGGCTTCTATATAATTTATAGTACTCTTCGTATTTTGAACTACTTCTATTTAGTTGGGTCAGTTTTTCATAAATTGAAGCTGCGTAATAATCTAAATTATTTTTATTTAAATCATTTAAAAGTGAATGTAGAATTAAGTTTTCTTCTTCGCAGTTAAAATTACTCGGACGAGTAGATAAGTAGGATACTCTATTTAAAAGGCTAAACTTTATGTCGTTAGTATCTATTTCATACAGTGCATAGATTTTTCTTTTTAAAGATCGCTGCAATTCAGAATATAAATAAGCGTTTATTTGAAGTGATTCTGCCATTTTTTCATCACTGTAAAAGTGATTTCTATACAGCTCAATAATTCCTGAAAGTAGAGTGTTGTTAGATTCCTCAAAGCTAACTACCAAAGAGTTGTAGTCTTCTGTGTTCAATTGTCGTACAAGGTCTCTAATTTTTATCATCTCTATTTTGCGGTTGTTTTATTAACCTACGATGTAAATTTACCTCAGAAGTACTCTGCAAAAAAGGACAATTTTTCTAATTCATGCACATAGAAAGTTGTTAATTCAATAAATAAATTGAATTAATGATTTGATTTTTAATATTATGCAGATTTATTTTTCTGCATATTAAAAAGAGAGATGTATTTTTTAATTAGAGACTAAAAAATGAATAATTAAATTAGTTTCCTACTATGGAAATTCCCAATCGCCACCCCTACCATCAGGTGATTCATCAGCTGGTTCTTGATTTTGAGCTTGATTAATTTCAGTGTTTAATTGTGCTTCAGAGTAGTCTGCAAAATCAGCAGGAGAGCCATAACCTAAAAGGGAAATGAGTACTGTAATCAGATTGATCATTTTTTTAAGAGTTTAGTTGTTGTTTTTTGTTTGAATTAAGATTATCGATTAACAATCTATTATGGAAATTCCCAGTCACCACCTCTGCCATCAGGTGATTCATCAGCTGGTTCTTGATTTTGAGCTTGATTAATTTCAGTGTTTAATTGTGCTTCAGAGTAGTCTGCATAATCGGCAGGAGAACCGTAGCCTAAAAGTGAAATAAGGATTGTAATAAGATTGATCATTTTTTAAGAGTTTAGTTGTTGTTTTTATGTTAAAATTAAGGTTGATAATTAACAATCTATTATGGAAATTCCCAGTCACCACCTCTACCATCAGGTGATTCATCAGTTGGTTCTTGGTTTTGGGCTTGATTAATTTCAGTGTTTAATTGTGCTTCAGAGTAGTCTGCAAAATCAGCAGGAGAGCCATAACCTAAAAGCGAAATAAGGATTGTGATAAGATTGATCATTTTTATAAGAGTTTAGTTTTGGTTATATAATAAGATTAAAGTGTAGAACAATTTTCTACTATGGGAATTCCCAGTCGCCGCCTCTGCCATCTGGAGATTCATCCATTGCTACTTGGCTTTGAGTTTGGTTAATTTCAGTGTTTAATTGTGCTTCAGAGTAGTCTGTAAAATCAGCAGGAGAACCGCAGCCTAAAAGCGAAATAAGGATTGTGATAAGATTGATCATTTTTTTAAGAGTTTAGTGTAGTGTTATTATTTTTTGTTGGTCCAAAGTTGCAACAAAAGAAAGGAGTTTTAATGGACATTTTGTACGAATTCGAGCGTATTGAAATGTGTTAATTTTTTGAGTAATTTATTTTTGTAGACTTATAATTAAGTATATTGCTACTGATATATAATGCAGATTAAAATGAAAGCTGAAGATGAATTAATTAAATTACAAAAGCTAGTAAAAAAGCTAACTACAGCTGAAATTGAGATAATAAAAAAGTTGACAATCGGTTCTAGATCAAACTTTAATACTGCCAATAAGCAAAAAAAATTACTCTTTTTTATCCTGAATAAACAAGAATTAAATTATTACGATACAAAAGCGTTAATTTCTAAAAAATCAACAGATGGTTCTTTCAATCGAATAATTTATAAATTAAAGAATAAGATTCTTGAAGCTTTAATTCTTGATGTAAATATAGATCGTGGGAATGCAACTAATTCGGCTTTTAAATATAAACTAAAGCTAAAGAAAATGCTAGTTTCTGCATTTATATTGCATTCTCGTGGAATGGTTGATATTGCATTAGATATTTATGATGACGTTATTAAAGCAGCCAAACGGTATGAATTATACGATGATTTGTTGGAATCACTTTATGTAAAACAAGGTTTAATTGGGTTGACTAAAGGATTGAAGGAGTATGAACGATTATCAGAAGAAATATTAGTTTTTGAAGAGTGTAGAATTGCTTTGTATAATGCAAAAGATTGGTATCGTTCGTTTTATGCAGAGGTCGATTTTAAAGGATTGAAAGGTAAGGACTACATTTCTCGATTGAAAAAATACATTAATCAACTTCAAATCCAATACCAAAGGACACGTTCTGCAAATATTTATATGTATCAACTACTTCTTCAAATGGAGTTGTTTCAGCAATTGAAAAATTTCGAAAAAGTAGATATGGTAGGAAATGAATTTGTGTATTTTGTGAAAAGATCAGAAGCATTGTATGGTAAAAATAGAATTGGATTGATTTATTTACAATTAGCTGAAAATAAATTGAAAACATATGATTTTATTGAGTTGATGGATTATTGTAAGGATGGTTTAGAGTATTTTGTTAATAAAACACTTAATTATTATCTGTTAAAGGAATTGGAAATTGAGGCTTCATTTTTTTTAGGGAGAACTGAAAAATTGATAGACACAATTTTAGACTTATCTGCACAGGAGTTTTACAATGATTTTGATTATAGAAGAACAAAACTTCGATTTTATTTAGGAATAGTTTATTTCGTAGAAGGAGAATACAGGAAAGCTAAAATTGAATTTAACGATACCAAGGAAATTGAGAAAGATAAGGAAGGCTACAATGTCTGGATTAGAATTATGCGGATTATGTGTGACATAGAGATAGAAAAATTCAGTTTAATTGATTACGATATAGAAAATTTTAGAAAGTATATTGTCAGAACTAGTCAACGAAAAGACATTAGAGTAAGAGATAGTTTAATCTTACAATCGTTATTGGCTTTAGAGAGAAATCAGTTCGATTTTAATAAAACATATAAAAAAGAAATCAAATTATTTCAGGATTTGGCTTCATTGGATGAAATTCATCGATGGAAAATTGATTCTCCTGAGTTAGTTATTTACCATCAATGGTTTCTTTCAAAAGTGAATAAAGTAGAATATGTCGCTAACTTTGAACCTTACAAAGCACATGTAGCGACTTTAGAGAAAGAGGCGAAGGAACTTGAGCAAGAAATAGAGAGGAAATTGTAAAGTAATACATTGAAAATGAGTTATATTTTTATTGCCGATAGTGGTTCAACAAAAACCGACTGGAGGATTATAGATACAAAGTCTGGTGAAATAAAACAGTTAGTGACAAAGGGGTTGAATCCATTTCATCATACCCCTTCAAGTATTAAAGAGGAGCTTCAAGCTAATTTGATTCCACAATTAACATCTGGTGTTAGTCATATTTATTTTTATGGTGCAGGATGTTCCTCTGACCTTAAAAAGGAAGAACTTAAGACAATATTTTTAGAAGTATTTGGGGATATTTTTATAGAAATTAATCATGACTTATTGGCTGCAGCTAGATCAACGCTGAATAAGTCTACTGGAATGATTGCTATCTTAGGAACTGGTAGCAGTGTTGGTTTTTATGATGGAGTTGATGTAAAAATGCCATTGCCTTCACTAGGTTATGTGTTAGGAGATGAGGGTGGGGGAGTAAGTATTGGTAAGCAGATTCTTAAATCTTATTTCTATAAAATGATGCCTCAGGAGTTGAGACTACGTTTTGAAAAAAGATATTTAATGAGTCAAGAAATGATATTGGATAGTATTTACAAGGAGGCTTTGCCGAATCGTTTTATTGCTAGTTTTAGCCAGTTTGCATTTCATAATCGCGAGCATCCATTTATAGCCGGGTTACTAGTTGATAATTTCAAAGAATTATTCGATTCTATAATAACAAAAATACCTGATCATAAATCTCTCCCATTGGCTTTGGTAGGCTCAGTTGGGTATTATTATTCAGATATTATTAAAGAGGTTGCTGCGGCTTATGGAATTCAGGTTAGCTCGGTTATTGAAAAGCCGATTGCTGGCCTAACACTTTATCATCAAGAATTAATAGATTAAGAAAATAGCTGGTCGTTTGTGAAAATTCGGTCTGCCTTTTCTCCAAGCCTCTATCGATTGTGTCATAATTAACTCTGAATCTAGGGTTAAATCAGTGGCTACGCACAACATAGTTTGTTTGTCGAGTGATTTTATAAGCTCATCAATCAGTTTCTCATTTCGAAAAGGCGTTTCAATAAAAAGCTGGGTTTGCTTTTCTTTTTTAGCCGCTAATTCCATTGACTTCAATTGCTTGTTGCGTTCTGTGGTATCGTGTGGTAAGTAACCATGAAAACAAAAAGATTGTCCATTAAAACCACTTGCCATTAATCCCAATAAAATAGAAGATGGGCCAATAAGTGGACGGACAGGTATTCTATTTAGGTGTGCAATTCCTACTACATCAGCTCCTGGATCAGCTACTCCAGGGCAGCCGGCATCAGAGATTAATCCCATCGAAATGCCTTCCTTTAATGGATTTATGAAAGAATTGAGTTCATTCGGGTCTGTATGCTTGTTTAATAAGTAAAATGTAAGATCGTCAATAGGTGTTTCAATGCCTAATTTTAATAAATAACGACGGGCGTTTTTTTCACTTTCAACTATAAAGTGTTTGAGTCTTTTGATGGTTGTAAAAACATCTCGTCCTAAAAATTTCTCAGGATTGCCTCCACCTAAAAGATTGGGAATTAGAAAAAGTTCGCCTTTTGTTTTTTTCATGATTGACTTTTTGTGAAATTAGAAATTGAGGCATTTAACATCTTGAATACATCATCAAACCCATCATCTCCTCCAAAATATGGATCAGGAACCGATTGGTTCTCATTTGGGTATATTTGGTTTAAAATAAGTTTTACCTTTTCTTTGTCGGCTTCAGAATTAGCCAATCGGATCACATTCTCATAATTGCTATAATCCATTACAAAAATGATATCAAATTGGTCAAAATCTTCAACAACAAATTGACGCCCCCTTAGGCTTGAAATGTCTATCCCATTCTTCCTTGCCACCGCTGTTGCTCTAGGGTCGGGAGCTTCATCAATGTGGTAATTTGAAGTGCCTGCTGAATCAACAGACATTGAGAGGTTTTCTGTATCTATCTTGTGTTGAAGAATTCCTTCTGCAATCGGAGAACGGCAAATATTTCCTAAACAAACCATTAGAACTTTCATAGTGCAAACTTTTTTAAACCAAAATAGGAATTAAAGTGACCTTTAATTCCTATTTAATTAATTATTATACAGCATTATTGAATGCTAATTTTCTTTTCTAATTCATCGATATAGACTCTAAATCTTTTATCGGTATCGATTAAGTTGTTAACAGTTTTGCAGGCATGAAGAACTGTTGCATGGTCTTTTCCTCCACAATGCATTCCAATATTTGCCAAACTTGATTTTGTCATTCTTTTCGCAAAGAACATTGCAATTTGCCTTGCCTGAACAACTTCTCTTTTTCTAGTTTTAGATTTCAGTAATTCAATTGGTAAATCAAAATAATCACAAACTACTTTTTGGATGTAATCAATTGATACTTCCCGAGCAGTGTTTTTTACAAACTTGTCAATCATTTGTTTGGCAAGCTCTAAAGTAATTGCCTTTTTATTCAACGATGACTGAGCTAGCAAAGAAATAAGTGCACCTTCTAATTCACGAATATTGGTAGTGATGCTATATGCTAAATACTCTACCACTTCTTTCGGAAGTTCTAGTCCTTCGTTGTACATTTTGTTTTCCAAAATGGCAATTCTTGTCTCTAAGCTAGGACTTTGCAGGTCTGCAGATAATCCCCATTTAAACCTCGACAATAATCGTTGTTCCATTCCTTGCATTTCAACTGGAGCTTTATCTGAAGTTAAAATTAACTGCTTGCCTGTTTGGTGTAAGTGATTAAAAATGTGGAAAAATACGTCTTGAGTCTTTTCTTTACCGGAGAAAAATTGAACATCGTCAATAATCAATACATCTATCATTTGATAGAAGTGAATAAAGTCGTTTTGATTGTTATTTCTTACTGCATCAATAAATTGGTGAGTAAATTTCTCTGAAGAAACGTACAATACCGTTTTAGTTGGATGTTGATTTTTAATTTCAATTCCGATAGAATGCACCAAGTGGGTTTTACCTAAACCTACTCCTCCATAAACCAATAGTGGATTGAAAGCTGTACCACCTGGATTTTTTGCAACAGCATAACCAGCAGAACGAGCTAAGCGGTTACAATCTCCTTCTATAAAGCTATCAAATGAATAATTTGGGTTCAGTTGAGAATCAATTTGGATCTTTTTTAAACCAGGTATTATGAATGGGTTTTTTATCGGGTGATCTTTGTTCACATCTAAAGGAACAGACACTGGGTCGTTTCTTAATGCTTGACGATTTGTAGTTGGAATTTTAACAGTGTAAGGTTTAGAATTAGAAGTGCCGTTTTCCATAACGATACTGTATTCCAATTTTCCTTCTGTACCTAATTCTTTTTTTATTGTTTTTCTAAGCAAAGTGATATAATGCTCTTCTAACCATTCATAAAAAAATTGACTAGGCACTTGAATCGTCAAAACACTATTTTGAAGTTTAACAGGTTTTATGGGTTCAAACCATGTTTTAAAGCTCTGTAGGCTAACATTGTCCTTAATAATTTCTAAGCAATTGCTCCAAGCTCCTAAATAGTTGTTCGTCATTTCTTTTTACTCAATATGAGTTAATACTAAAAAACAAAAGTTTGATAGTCATAACCCGAAGTTATTATCTTTTATTATTATTTAGTCAAATAATATTGACAGTTTTTTAGGAATCGGATGAATATGTAAAACTGAAAAGTCAAATAAATACCAGTTCATTCCTTGTTTAAAACTTAGGCAAATATTGCATTAAAATAGTTAAGAAAAAAACGAATTTGCTATTGATTTTTCAGAAAAAACTATTCTGTAATTTTAATTTGGAATATATTTTCAACTATACCCAAATTGCCTTAAATTCGATTATAAATTTAATGAAAAAATACAGTATGTACCAACATAACATCGAGATAAGAGTAAGGTATTCAGAGACAGACAAGATGGGGTACGTTTATTATGGGAACTATGCGCAATACTTTGAAGTGGCAAGAGTAGAGGCGCTTAGGGCGCTAGGTTTGTCCTATAAGTCACTTGAAGATAGTGGTACGATGTTACCCGTCAGGGAATTTAAAATGAGCTACTACAAGCCGGCTCATTATGATGACTTATTAACCATTGAAACGTTAATAACTGAAATGCCGACTGCTCAACTCAAATTTGAATTTGCTACCTATAACGATCAAAAGGTTTTGTTAAATAAAGGGTGGGTTGATTTAGTTTTTGTGAACATGGAAAAAAATAGACCAATTAAAGCACCTGGTTATTTTTTAGACGCGCTTAGTCCATTTTTTAAATTAGAAAAATAGCTTACTTTATTCAAGAAGTATTCTTTGATGATATAAATTTGGAAGATTTCGTTGTGTGTTTTTATTAAATCTTGACCTGCACTAGGTAGATCTTTTTTTAATTTATAGTAAGATCTATGTGCTTTTAGAATTGCGAAAGAGTGGGAGGGTGTTCCTTCTATAAGAAACTTTAAGAATGCAATACCGTCTAGTGCCATTCGAATAAATACCTTTTTATGGACCGATTTGACATATTCATTCTTATATAGTGTCAAAAGGCTGTTTCTAAAGTTTAAGAAAGTTTTTCGAGGGCTTAAACTTGACAATGTGCCTCCACCTAAATGGTATACAGAGGACTTCCCAGTATAGTAGATTTTTAATCCACTGTTCTTTAACCGCCAACATAAATCAATTTCTTCCATGTGAGCAAAGTAGCTTTCATCAAAACCGCCCATTTTCTTAAATGCATCTGATTTAATAAACATACAGGCTCCTGTTGCCCAAAAGATCTCAATTGTATCATCGTATTGATGATTATCTTTCTCTAAACTATTAAAAATTCGTCCTCTACAAAACGGATATCCCAATTTGTCGATAAATCCGCCACCCGCACCAGCATATTCAAAATACTCCCGCTTAGTGTAATCAAGAATTTTAGGCTGACAAACTGCAATTTCAGCTGAAGATTCTAGAATTTCCAAAGGAGTTTTTGTCCAGCCAGAAGTAACTTCTACATCAGAATTTAATAAACAATAGTATTTCGCATCTATTTTTTGCAATGCATCATTATACCCTTTGGCAAATCCACCGTTATCTAGGTTAACTATAATCTCTATTGAAGGATAATTTGCCCTCACAAAATCTACTGAATCATCTGTACTGGCATTATCAGCCAATACTATTCGATGGTCGGATGAGTGTTTTACTACTGATGGTAAAAATGTTCGGAGGTGATTAACGCCATTCCAATTTAGAATAACTATCGCAAGGTCTTTTAACATTAAATGAGATTAAGAACGCTAAAGTAGCAAGTTATCTAGGGTTTTTAAAATATTCATCCGCTCTATTTCCTACACCGTCTATAGGATCTATTCTATCAATACTGTTACCCATAGGGTTGTTTCTGCCGTAAATAATCATTTTCCACTGCTCATTGTATATTTCACTAGGAATATTAGTATGAATTAATTCATAATCGGTCATGCCAAGTCCTGGACTATAAAAAACGAGCTTCCGATTTCCTAGATTTCTCAATTGATCGTATTGCCAAATTTCATAAGGATAGGCGCTTGGTTCGTATTGAGATTTTGAAATCGCAGATGGACTACCATATTGCAAATAGATACGACCACGATCTGTTAGGTAACCTGGACGTGTTTGAAATCCAAATTGACTATTGGCATTTTTTACTTGTTGTTTATAATCTAACCATGCCAATTCAGGATTTTCACTATTTCTCTCCACCCAAAAAGTTAAAAAATACTGTTGCATTAATTTTAAATCTTTATTGACTAATTGGGTTTTTACAAATTGCTTTTGTATGTCGGTTGAAATTGGATAGAGGAAGTCAATATATCTATATAACGTATCTCGATCAGTATACCTTCCCACAAATGAACTTTCTAATTCATCAAATTCATAAACTATGAAAGGGTTACTTCTTCTAAAACCAATTGATCGTTCGGCCAATACTACGTTTTTGTCTGATATAGCTTTTACAACCAATTCGTAACTGCCGCTCGGTAGTTTTGTAATATCTATACTCTTCAAGGTGATTTCTTTAGGACTCGGTGAAATTTTAGATATTCCTCTTAAATTATTTGATACTTTCTTTGAGCTAGCATCAACAATTGAATAATCCAATAAATACTTTGTACTATCCGATACCGTTAAGTTTGAATTGTATATTTCTATGTAAAAATCTAATGTTTCTTTATCTAAATCAAAGAAGCTAGGAGTGTTTGGAATGATGTGATAACCCGCTTTGTTAAAAGGGCCTTCCTCTTCATTTTTTTCAAATTCTGAGATTAGTTCGATGTCACTAAATTCAATTTGATCAGACTTTAAGTCGATTGCTAGATCAAAAGTAGTTTCAAAATCCACTTTAGGTGTATTTTGATCATCAATTGATAATTGAAAAGTGTAGTTGCCAGAAGGTATTGCCAATCTTTTTACATCGATTATGTTTTGTGACAATTCCTTATTCTCAAATTCAGGTGTGGAAAGTATAAATTTTTCATAAGTCACTACCTGATTATTTGAGTCTAATACTATGTAAGACACCAATAGTTCACTTTTGAAAGTGTTGTTTTCTGTTTTTACTTTCTCAAGACTATTGCCTTTTACTTCCAGATATGCCTCTAAATATAATGTTCCATCAGAAGTTTGAAATCGTGCATAATTAAAAACTGCATTTATCGATGCAAAAGTTGATGCCGTAAATGATAGAAATAGAGCAGTAAAAAGGACTAATTTTTTCATTTTATAAAATTACTAAAAATCGAAATCAAGAAAATGAAAAAAAAATTAAAAAAAGGTTTAATAAAATGAAATGCTTTGGTACTTTTGCCGCGGAGAAATGGCAGAGCGGTTTAATGCACCGGTCTTGAAAACCGACGTACTGTGAGGTACCGGGGGTTCGAATCCCTCTTTCTCCGCTGCAAAAAGCTCAAAACGAAAGTTTTGAGCTTTTTTTGTTTTTAAATCCGTCGAACTCGTTCGTAAGGATTAAAAAACAAAAAAAGTAAATCAATTTTTGATTGATTTGAACTTTTTGAAGTAGGTCACCCACTCTGGGATGCACGACTGCAAGGAGTGATTCTCTCTTGATTGTTTGATTACTAACGCTTTCACTAAAAATTTTATTCTCTAATAATCCGCCGAACTTGTTCATATGGTTTTTCAAAAACAAAAAAAGGTAAATCAATTTTTGATTGATTTGAACTTTTTGAAGTAGGTCACCCACTCTGGGATGCACGACTGCAAGGAGTGATTCACTCTTTAATAATGTGTGAATGGTCAATTATTGAATCGGTGAATCCCTTTTTGAAAAATATTAATTCTTAGTTAAAAAATAACAATTCCCGCGAAGGAATCAATAAAGTATATCGTCAGAGCTTTTGGTAAAGAATTAATTTACCGTGAAATTTATTTTAAATAGAAGTTACATGAAGAAATCATTATCGCTTTTCGCAATATTATTTTATTGCCTTTATGCTACAGCTCAGTCCTTTTATGCAGAGGACAGTGTGCAAACGATTAGAATCACCTTTGCCCAGAATAATTGGGATGCATTACTCGACGCTGAAAAGGCCGGAAATGAAGATTATATTATGGCAACTTCTGTTTCCATCAATGGGATTGTTTATGATAGCGTTGGTGTAAAATACAAAGGAAATAGCACGTATAGTGCGAACCAAGTTAAGAACCCTTTTCACATCGAATTGGATACTTATAAAGACCATAAACATGAGAATTATACAGATATCAAATTATCCAATGTAAAGAATGATCCATCATTTCTTAGAGAAGTATTGAGTTATAAAATTCTAAGAAACTATATGGATGCGCCACTATCTAATTATGCAAACGTTTATGTGAACGGTGTTTTAATCGGATTGTATAGTAATTCAGAATCAGTTTCAAAGAAATTTGTGGATGATCGTTTTGGTTCAAAGAACAATACATTCGTAAAATGTAATCCACCTGCTGGTGCAGGCCCTGGAAGTAGTGATTATCCAAATTTGGTATACCTAGGAACTGATAGTTCTCAATATTATGCTAAATATGAATTAAAATCTGATTATGGTTGGGATGAATTGATTCACTTATGTGATACATTAAAAAATAACACTACGAGTATTGAGAAAATATTAGATGTGGATGCAGCATTATGGATGTTAGCTTTCGATAATGTATTCGTTAATTTGGATAGTTATATCGGTGCGTTTGCACAGAACTACTATTTATATAGAGGTACTGATGGTCGTTTTATACCTGTTGTTTGGGATCTGAATGAATCTTTTGGTTCATTCACAATGACCGGATCAGGCAATCTAAATGGTACCACAAGTGCACAACAATTGAGTCACTTGTTACATTCTACTGATGCTTCTTTTCCATTAATCAGTAAATTATTAAGTATTCCAACTTATAAGAAAATGTATTTGGCACATGTTAAAACCATGTTGCAGGATAACTTTACAACTAACGGTTCTTATTATACACAAGCGCAAGCACTAAAAAGTACAGCTGCAGCTTCGGTTCTAGCTGATCCTAATAAATTTTATACCTACGCCAACTTTAATTCAAATATTACCACAGATGTTTCAACCGGTGGTGGTCCTCAAGCATCAACTAAGCCTGGAATTACCAACCTTATGAATGGAAGATATTCTTATCTAATGGGTTTAAGTGATTTTACTGCGACTGAACCTAGTATTTCAGCTATTACTGTTTCAAACACAACTCCTAGTATAGGCGATACTTTAACTATTTCTGCAACTGTTTTAAATCGTACAACTGTACAATTGAAATATAGAACAACTACAGGTGGTGTTGCATTTTCTACTTTAACTATGTATGATGATGGAATGCATAACGATGGAATGGCAAATGACAATGTATATGGAACTGATGTCGTTATCGATGGTGGTTTTATAGAATATTATATATATGCTGAGAATGCGAACATTGGTAAATTTTCTCCTACCAATACTGCTCATGAATATTACAAAATTACGGCTGCGGCTATAGTTACTGGAGATTTAGTAATCAATGAATTTTTGGCTTCGAATAGTGCAACTGTTACAGATCAAAATGGTGAGTATGACGATTGGGTTGAGATCTATAACAAAGGAAATGCTGCATTAAATATCTCAGGCTATCATTTAAGTGACGATGGAGCAGATTTTACTTTATTTACTTTTCCAATTGGAACAATTATTCAACCAAATAGTTATATAGTTGTTTGGGCGGATAAAGATGTGACTCAAGTGGGGTACCATGCCGACTTTAAAATCTCTGCTAGTGGTGAGACTATTTATTTAACAGATCCATCTTTTACAATTTTAGATTCTATTACATTTGGAGCTCAATCTACTGATGTATCACTAGGTCGTTATCCTAATGGTACTGGAAGTTTTCAGACTATGGTGCCAACTTTTGGGGCTCAGAATACAGTGAGTGCTGTTGCAATAGGTGACATTGTAATCAATGAGTTTTTAGCTTCAAATGCTACTACTCAAGCAGATCAAAACAATGAATATGATGATTGGATTGAGCTATTCAATAAAGGATTGAATCCAGTTGATATTAGCAACTATTCATTGAGTGATAAGTCTGGTCAATTTAATCTATTCACTTTTCCTGTAGGAACCATTTTGCAGCCAGATAGTTTTATAGTTGTGTGGGCAGATGGCGACACAACACAAGTTGGGTATCACGCTAACTTTAAAATTTCGGCTAGCGGCGAAACGATTTACCTCGCTGATGCTAGCATGAATGTAGTTGATTCTGTTGGTTTTGGAACTCAAACTACTGATATTTCTTTTGGACGTTTTCCAAATGGTACAGGTAGTTTTCAAACCATGTCTCCGACTTTTAGAGCACAGAACATTAATTCTACAGGAATTAATGACAAGGTTTTATTAAGTGAGTCGATTAAGATTTTTCCAAATCCAACTACTACCTCATTTCAAATTACATTTACTAATGAATTAATAGAAGCTCAGGATTTATATATTATTGATCTTCAAGGGAAGCTGATTTATTCTGATAGAATTAATCAACAAACGACAATTGATTCTTCAAATTGGCCATCTGGATTATACTTTGTCAAAGTAGGAGCATACTCAAGCAAGTTAATGGTTAAGTAATTATAATTAATAGTTTTAGTTTAAAAGAAGGGGAGCTTAGGCTCCCTTTTTTTGTTGCCTGAATTTTATAAAATTGATGATTTATTAAAATAGAGCTGTAATTTGTTTACTTATATTTGAGATGATTTGTTGTCATTTAAATAGTTAGAATTATGAAGGTTGTTTCTATTCGTTTTTTTGTAATTGCAATAGTGGTGGTACTAACATTGCCAATAGCTTGTGAGGAAAAACAAAGTTTTAAAGATCAGTACATTAAAGTTGAAAGTTTTAAATTGGGTTATGGAACATCTTCAAGAGATTCAATTTCTCTATATCTTCTGAATGAGAAACAGAGCAGAACTTCAGACTCAATTATCTTTGTCTTAAATGTTGAAGACCGCAGTTATCACGATATTCCAAATCTACATGCAAATATTAGTTTGTTTGGTAATCAATTGTTTGCAACACGACCTTTTATACCACCAATGTTTAAAGAAAAGATTATTGATATAAAAATTTCAAGTAGTGACATCGTAAGAACGAAATTTAAATCATATCCTCCTCAATCTGAATTGGCCGAATTATTTTACGTTCAAAAATACAATGAATATTCCTATTCTAAGATTGAAGAGTTAAATTTGGAACGTAATGGTTCTAATACTATGGAAATTACCACTTACTTAATTTTCAGAGATAGTATTCAACCAATCGTCAACCAACAATTCACATTTATAATTTTAATGTCAGATAGTGCTGAGTTTACCGTTACTTCTCCTTTTATGAGTTTAGAGTAAATTTCATTCATCAGAAAAGTAAAATTCTACTTATAATAAAAGCCCTAAAGGAATTTCCATTGAGGCTGATTTAGTTAATAACTCATTCTATTCAGGAACGATAAATATTTTCATTTCTGTACCAACACCTTTTGTAAAAAAAAAGCCTGTTTCGTTTAATCGAAACAGGCTAGATTGTTAATCAACTTATATTAAACTATTATTCAATGATTAACCTTTCAACTTTTACTCCATTCTTATTCATCAATCTCACGAAGTAAATTCCTTTTTCAACATTAATGTTGATGTCTTTACTTATCGATCCATTAATAATTAGGTTTTCGTTGTAAACTACTTGTCCATTAACGTTCATTACTTCAAGTTCAGAACTAGGGGCATTTACATTGTCAATTTGTAATTTAAACTGACCATTATTTGGATTAGGGTAGAATTTGATAGTAGCTAAATTTTGCTTGTTATCATTAATTCCGACACAAACTGTCACTGTAACATTAACAGTGTCTGTTCCTGTACAACCATTTCCATCAGTCACAATTACACTATAAATTGTATTCGCTGCTGTAGGTGTAATAGTTCTAGTCAATGCTCCGGTATTCCATAAATAAGAAGTAAAGTTTCCTGCATCTAGCAATAAGTTGTTGGTATCACAAACAATAGTATCAAGACCTAAATCAACAGCCGGTGCAAAAACTACATCTGAATAACTCATCGGGAATATCTGGTAACCATCCAAATATGGATTAGAGCTATCATATTGTCCACCTATACCATTAACAGAACAAATTTTGTCACCCACGACGAAAGATAAACTATCTAATACATCTGTATCAGAATCCACTCTCATTACAAAGTTGTTAGTTCCATCCGTTAGTCCAATGTTAATAGAAGAACCTGCAGGAACGCTAGTCACTGTAAGGGCTTCAATTCTAATTAATGCAGATTCAGTTGACTCATCAATAGTGGTTACTAGAGCCGCATTTGGTAAAGAAGTACCTGTTGAGATAATGGAAATAGAATCTGGGAATAATTCAGTCAATCCGTTGAATTGCTGAATCTCACCTCTTATCATAATTGAGTCTCCTTCAGTCACTACATAATTGCTAACATCAGCAAAGTTATAAATGTTGATACCTTCAGGGTTAGTACCTGATTGGTCAATAATGGTGAATGAGAGACCAACGTTGCCATCTAAATCAATCCCTGCAACTGTTCCTGAAGTCCAACAGAACACACCTAAAGAATCAGCAACACCTGTTGTAGCATCTTCAGTATTGATAGTTCCAATTGGGTAATAAGGAAGTGGTGTTAGAGTTGTAAAGCTCATTGGACCAACCCATGTGCTAGTATCATTTACACCACAAACTGATCTAACATAAAATTCGTAGTTCGAAATAGCGGTTAGTCCCGAGACAGTAGTAAATGTGTCTACATTTACAATCATTGCAGTACCTGTTCCTATTGTAAAGTTTGCTGTATCGTATTCAACTTCCCATTGGGTAGCTGTTCCTGACTCAATCCAGGTTACAATGGCAGAAGTAGTAGTAATGTTAGTTGTTGCTAAGCCTGATGGCAATGCACAAACTGTTGGAGTAAATTCATCAGCTCCAATATCAACAGATGTAGAAGGAGATATTGGTCGTGATTCTCCATCAAAATCAACTAAGATACCTACTGTATTATCTCCTGCATCATTAGCTAAACTATCTAATGTATGAAGGTCAGAAGTAGGAGCAAAAAATACAGGATCACCAGTCTTAGAATTTAAATTCAATGTAGGCTGACCAATTACAAAGTCACCAAAAGTGGTGTAAGCAGTATTATAATAGGCTAGATTGGTTCCTAATGAATAATAAATATTATAATCCAAAGTCATGGTGGTAGATAGATCAGTACAATAGAATGCATAATCTGAATTACTAGAAAAGATATTGTTTCTAATATCTAAATTCAAGTCATCATCAATACGGATCGCCAAATCTTCAGCAAAAACCGAGTTGTGAAAAATATCTACATGCTCTATATCGTCTAAATATAATCCGTCATCACCTCCAATTAACATATTATTTGAAATAATTGACTGATTAGTAACTGCAATACCGAAGTTAAGATCATTTGCTTCTATTGCATTATCAGAGCCTTTTGCATAATTACCATTAATGACAAAGTTTTCAATTTCTGCAACATAAATTGCATCATTTGTTGAGTTGTTTGTCCCATTTATACAATAGTTATTACTAATGTTAACTGTATCAAAACCATATACGTAAATACTATGGTCATCTGCATTTTGGACATTGTTGTTTAACACTGACAGGTTGGTATTCCTATCAAGTGGGTCAGAGTCACCATAAAGAGTAATGCCTCTTTCACCACCACTTACTGTATTGTTACTTACAGTAATATTGTATCCATTTATTCCTGAGTAATTATCACTTGCCTCGTCACCTGACATCAAAATACCAGCAACATCTGAAGTAGATCCAATGGGAACAATCACAATGTTTGAATCAATTAGAACGTGATGGGCACTATCTAGAATATTAATTCCCCAAGTGTCAACCTGAGAGCTAGTTGCAATGACTGTTATTTTTTTGAAAGTTAGATAGCTAGTTCCTTCAAAAGTCACTGTAGAGTTTCTGATTGATCTATCATGTGAAATAATAGTATTATGTGCAGAATCACCACTTATTGTAATCGTATTTATTGGATTTGAACCACTTATTCTTCCAAGTGAAAATTGCTCGTTATAGGTGTTTGGAGCTACATTAACAGTTAAAGGTCCGTCAATTCCACCTTGGTTTAGTGCAATTTGTAAATCTTGTAAACTATTATAATTTGTTCCTCCGGTAGCAAAATTCGAGTCAACTGTTACTGTTCCTGAAAGCGCTTTTAGTAAGGTTATTGTTTTGGTATCATTAGCAGAATTACTATCAATAACATTATTTGGCATTGATGTCCAAACATCAATTGACGAGCTTGAAGTAAAATTATAATTTCCTAGATTAATTGAACTTGTTCCATTCGTAGGTAATGAACCAGTAAAATTAAAAGGTGTTTGAGTAACATTATTAACAGTCCAATTAACAATAACTGAATTTAGAGTAGCAGTTCCTTCATTTTGTATGGTGGCTGTTACCATTTGATTTCCAGAAGAAATAGGGTTTGTTGGAGAGTCTATTGAAACTACAGCAGCATCGTTAATACTTCTCACACGAGGGATAAATTCATAATAATCATTATCAGAATTTGTAGAACCTCCTAAACCCATTGCTGTTGAATTTGAGCCTACCTGTACAGCACTAATGTTATTTTCCTGAACACCAATAGTTGAGGTTAAGTTCTCACCACCTGAAGAATAGTTTGCATCAATGATGTATACTTTATCTGTTCCTTCTTCTAAAACTATACTGAAGTATACATAGATTGCTGCATAACTAGACCCCGTGCTTCCGTATTCGTATGAGTAATATTCTACCCATACTTGACGATTAGGTGCAGTTCCATGAACTTTTGCATAAATTCTATCCGTTGACCCTAAAGGAGCACCTCCAGAAAAAGCATCCCAAAATGCTAGTATTGAATTGTTAGGGATGTTTGAGTTGCTGCCCGCAGGAAGATTAGTGTTTGTGTCATTGGGTATATTTGTCACGGTTGTGTCAAATGTTAATACTCCGTTTGCACTGACTTTAAAATGAGTTACTGGATTGCCGTAAAAATTAAATGTAAAAGGTAAAGCATAAGTAGAGCTCCAGAAATTATTAGATTCTCCTCCTGCTGTAAGCTGTGTCGCTCCTGAAATATCACCATCATTTGATGTTTTTATATTTCCGGGGTTTCCTGCATCTTGAAATATAAATGCATCATAAGTTGTAGTTTGGGCATTAATTAAAGTTGTTGTAAACAACATTAAAATAAACGCCCCAATCGATAATTTAAAATTTTTCATAATATTCACGATAAATGATAATAATTAAAAGGAAAATGTTTTTTAGATTCGTATTTTGAGGAGTATTAGTTGAAACAAAGATGTATTTTATCTTTGTTATAATCTTGGGTAATGAAAGAAGATATTATTAGCAGTTTAATAAGAGACTGGGAGAGGGAACGTCCTGAACTAGATGCTCAGGCGATGAATATAGTTGGAAGAATACTAAAGTTAGGAAAAACATTAGAAAAAAGAGCTGTAGCTTCATTAATAGATTGTGGTATTCATTATACTGATTTAGATGTGTTAGCAACATTAAGAAGGTCAGGTGCTCCATATGAGCTTTCTCCAAAAATTTTGATGGAATCAGTTTTAATAACATCTGGAGCGATGACTGCATTATTGGATAGATTGACTAAACTAGAACTTACTTATCGAGTGCAGGATAAAGAAGATGCAAGGATTAAGCGAGCAGGATTAACTGAAAAAGGAGTTAAACTAATAGACGATGCCATAGTAATTCGATTTAAAGAGGCAGAGAAGTCTATTGGTGGTTTGACTGAAAACGAGAAAGAAAAATTGATACCTCTGTTAAAAAAATTATTAATTTCTCTTTCCTAGTGGTCTTGGAATCCATGCGTGCATTAGGCAGGGATTCAAACCTGCTGCCAATATATCCTTAATTTGATGCACTATTGATTTATGGTACTCGGCCATTTTCGAAGAACAAACCACAAAATATTAAAGATTCATCAACACTTTATAAAATAATCAATTGAGGAGAAATTTACTTTAAATAAAGTATAAAGGAAATTGGCTGCGGTCTTGTCTAGATTTGAATTGTGCTGCTTCGTCAAAACTATTCTTTGCTTTTTCTACCTTGCCTATTTTATACTAATTAAGTCCTAGATTTAAATAGTATTTTATTATTCTCATCGAATTGTTTGTTCAACGATTAGTCGGTTGTAATTGGTTATCTAAAAAGCAAATGTTTTAGTAAATTCATCTTATCCGATACTTTTGATGCTTCCTAATTTATTCGGGTGCTTTAGCGATTCTTTACACTTTATACTATTATTGAAATTACTAGTAAATATGAGTTTATCGTTTGGTAGCCTATTAACCTGTCCAATAACTGAGTAGGCCAGGCTTGATTCGACAAAAATATGAAATAGATATAAAGTTAAGTAGTTGATATCTAATATTAATTTGGCATGAGGTTACTGGATTTAGTTATTTACTGCAAATAGAGTGATATTAGGTGCGATCATTTACAAAAAAAATATTCAATGATTTTTAAATTCAATGAGGCAAAAGTAGATTTTGTAGAAAATATTTCCACTTATTGATCCTTTTTTTCTACTTTTTGCAATAAAAATATTCACTTAAACCTTCTTTAGTAATGATTTAACTTTTAGGTGCAACTCTTTCAATACAACTAGTAAATCTTAAAACTTACAATTATGAAAAAGAGAGCAACGCAAATTTTAGTAGGAACATCAGTATTATTGAGTACCATCTTTTCGACACCTGCAAAGGCGCAAGATGGTGAAAGTGAATTTGGGATTAAAGGGGGAGTTAATTTCTCAAATTTTTATAGTAACGAAGTAGATGACCAGAACTTGAGAATTGGGTATAATGCTGGTTTATTTTTTAAAGCAGCAATAACTGATTTTTTTGCTTTACAACCTGAGGTGCTTTTTACAACAAAAGGAGCAACCACCAAATATGATAATTTCTTAACAGGGGAAGCAGAGTTCAGTCAACACCTCAATTACATAGAAGTGCCTTTGTTGGCAGTAGTTAATTTGGGAGAAAGTTTCAATGTGCATGCCGGACCCTATGTGGCATACCTTTTAAAGGCGCAAGTTGAAAATAAAACGAGTAATGGAAATGCTGATTTTGTCGAAGACTTGAATGAAGCGGATTATGAAAGATTAGATTATGGTATAGCTGTCGGAGCAGGTTTTGAATTCGATGTAATACGTTTTGGTGCCAGGTATGATTACGGTTTAAGACAAATTGGAAAGGATCAAAATTTTAATGTATTTGGTGCACCATTTAATTCAGCTTCTTTTAGTGACCTTAAAAACTCTTCAGCGTCATTATATATTGGACTTTCATTCTAGAAACAGCCAACTATTATATATTGCAAAAGGGTGAGGGTCTTCCTCACCTTTTTCTTTGCTTTTAATTTAAAGTTATTTAATCCGAATATTAGGAACTGTCCTGATACTGATTGAATATATCGCATGCAATCAAAAGAAAATTAAATTTTAGTTAGCTGTATTCAAAGTTGGATAAATAGGATTCTATTTACTAGTCTAGTGAGTTTTAATCTAATTAATAATAAGACTAAATATTGAATCTAAGTTGTCAAGAGATCAATCAATACAGAAAATTACTATTCGCTTTGATCTGTATGGAGTATGCTACACCTCGCTTGTAATCTATGCAACTGTTCGGTTTCGATTGGTCGGTTTAATGGTAGTAAAGAATTTAAGCCTTAAATGATTTAATGGCTATTCAACTTCTTTCGACTTTTCCTCAGGAATTTCATTTTCTGCTCTCAATAAAATAGCGAACGGTCGAGTTTTTTCTGATCTATATAATAAGATTTGAATAATCCCTGTTACAGGAATAGCTAGTATCATTCCAATAACTCCCCAAATATTACCTCCAATAATTAAAGCTACAATTGCAGCTAATGGATTAATATTTACTTTGTCTCCAACAATTTTTGGAGTGATAAAATTACCTTCTAGAAATTGAATGACTGCATATAATATAATAACACCTAGAGGATAAGCAAGGGAATCTTTTGTGACTAAAGCAAATAGGGTAGGTAATAGGGCGCCAATGGCAATTCCTATGTATGGAATGACTGTGAGAATCGCAGAAAAAATTCCAAAGAAAAGAGCATATTGAATTCCAAGTGCAAATAAACCAATACAATTTAACGTGGCAATAATTAAAATAACCACACCCATTCCTCCAATATAACTTTGAACAACTTCTCTAACTTGGGAAACTACTTTTAAATAATTCTCTTTTGCATCTAATGGAGTGACCCTTGCGAAAAATAATTTAAAATTGTCTTGATAAAGAAGTATGAAAAATACATAAATTGGAACTAAAGTCAGAAAGGTAAAGATGGATGAAGTAGTATTCACAGCACCACTAAATATAGAACCACTTGACTTTAATATATTCTCGGCTCCATTTCTTAGATAATCAATTTGTTCTTTTGAGGAGTAATGAAAGTTCTGTTCAATATAATCTGCAATATTATTGATGACTCCAATAAATTGATCTTGTAAAGAAGGAAGTTCAGAAATAAGGCTCTGAAACTGTGCTGAAATAAGGTAAATACCTCCACCAAAAACCAAAAGCACCGCCAATAGAGTTATGGCTATTGAAAGTGCTAAATTCTTGACGTATTTTTTTAGAAAATTAACTAAAGGGTGAAGTGCTAATGAGATAAAAAAGGAAAATACTAAAGGAAGTAAAATAGATTTTCCATAAACCAGAGCTAGAATAGAAACAGGAAGTATTACGGATAATTTATAAACCCAGTCTAATCGATTATTGTTTGTTTTCATGAGGTGTTAGCGATTAATCACACTGCTAAAAGTACGCATTATTCGATCTAAAATGGATTGAATTTTATTGTTGTAATTACTAGACAATATTCTAACAATATTTTTTGAAAACAACCTAATGAAAGGACTCTTTCCGCCTAACAATATATCGATTAACCAATCTGTTCCTAGGGCGATAAAATTTGAAGAAGTAATGTTTTTAGTTCCTGAATTAAAGAGTGTTTTAAGTATACCTTTCGTATTGTATTGACTTTTTAAAATAGCAACATTCGCCATTATTAAAGCCTCTTTTTCTATAATTTTTACTTCGTGATATTGCTGTGCTTTTCGCAAGCTTTCGATATCTGTAATTTTAATATGGAGTGGTAAATTAGACTTCATCTTCAAATATTTTTTTGATGGTATAATTGGTTAATGGTCTTTTTAGAATAGTCTTTTTGCCGATTAAAAAAACAACAAAAAGAATTAGATAGATTCCTGCTACGATTAAGAATCCTAACCCCAAGTTATTTACCAGACCTCCAAATAGAAAACCAAGACTAATTGATGCAAATAACAAAAACAAAACGCCAACTAGCCCAATAATTAAATGAGAAGCTAATTCGGAAGCCCCAAATGAGGCTTTTTCAGTTAGCTTGAGTTTTAATAATTCAATTTGATGCGTAGAATACAACTTGGCATCATCAATGATTTCGTATATTTTTGGATCCATTATTTTGGTTTTAATGTATAAATGAGTGTATGCTTTTTGGGCATACACTCAAAATATTTTAGAACTATGCGTTTACTTTTTCTTTCGCAGCATCTTTGAATTCATTGTACTTTTCTTTTCCAGCGTCTTTGTATTCATTGAATTTTTCTTTGCTCTTTTCTGAAAAATCTTTCACTTGGTCGCCAAATTCTCCGGCTTTTTCGCCTATTTTTTCTCTTGTTTCTTTTCCGCTAGCTGGTGCTAATAAAATTCCTGCTACTGCTCCTGCTGCAGCACCTACTAATGCTGCTAAAAATATTTTTGATGAATCATTCATAATTTCTGTTTTTTTTTATTGTTGTTATATAATTGTTTAAGTTTTTAATTTACTTTAAGTGTGTCGGAAGGTGTTTCAATGAATAAAGCTTTTACCTCACCTTGAACAATTGGAGTTTTGATGAACTCTGGGTGTTTGATTAATAAATTTAACCAATCCTCTTGATCAAATTTCCCGCCAATATTAAAAGCTTTAAAACTTTCATTGTTGGGGTCGATTAGTTCATGGATTTCAATACTCATCTTGTTAGCCAATTGCAATAATTGAGTGCCTGTCATTCTATCTTTCGTCAAATCCACTTCTCGGATAGCTAAACCCTGAGATTTAGCGTAGGCAAGTGTTTGATTATCTTTGTTTTTATTGCCACCTAGGTAAATAGTAAGGGTTCTATGATTGGGATTATTCATGGCATAACTAATTATTAATTTCTACTTTCTTGATAAATTGATCTATTTCAATAGAACTCTCTGCCCCGTATGAATCAATAAGTAATCCTTTCCTACCATCATTCGCTTCAATTGCATACAAGATCGAAGTGTCTGCCGGATTACTTTCTCCTTCAAATCGATGATACTCATTGATGGTAACCTCTTCCGGATTATACTTTTTTTTACCTTCTTCAATCGAAATCTGCTTTGATTCTAATCCTGTGAAGTTGGCCGTATAACCCATTTCTTTTAAAGCGTTGCAAGCTATTGATAATGTGCTGAATTGATTATTCATGGTCATTTATTTTTCTAGCATACTTCTAAGCATCCAAGCTGTCTTTTCGTGTACATCTAATCGATGCGTCAGTAAGTCTACTGTAGCTTCATCTGAAACATCTGCAGCAGCTGGTAATGCTTTTCGTGCTGTTCGTATTACGTTTTCATGACTTTCTAAGAGGTCTTCTAACATTTTTTCTGCTGACAAAGTGCCATCACCTTGCTTGATGGAAGTTAATTTATCAAATTCTTTGACAGAACCCGGTGCATTAAATCCTAAAGCTCTAATTCGTTCGGCTACATTGTCAATTGCCCCAAATAATTCAGTGTATTGCTCTTCCAATAAAAGGTGAATTTGTCTAAAGTTTAAACCTTTCACGTTCCAGTGGTAATTGTGTGTTTTAATCATTAAGTAGTAGCTATCTGCCAAAACGCTACTCAAGCCTTCTGAAATTTTTTCTCTTTTGTCTTTTGCTATTCCTGTGTTTAGTTCTATTGAACTTGTTAAGGTTTTCATTCTTGTGATTTTTTGATGTGAATTATTGAAATTGTTATTCGGGTTTGGTGATTAAGCTATAAATCTTTAATCAAAGATTTGATTTCGCCAATCACCTCTTCTTTTTTCTTACCCATTCGGTCTTGAAGTCTACCCAATAATTCATTTTCTTTTCCTTCTATGAACATGAGGTCATCATTGGTTAGATCTCCATACTTCTGTTGCAATTTTCCCTTAATTTGGTTCCAGTTGCCTTTTATATTTAAATCGTTCATGTCTGTGTGTTTTTTAATTTGATTTCTATAATGGAAAATTTATGCCATAGTAATAAAATGGTCAAATAATGGCTGTAAGTCAATAAATACGTTGAGTGTAGAGTGGAGATGTAGTGAGTTTGTGGGGAAATCTCTACACAGATTGTTGAAAGCTGTAGAAAACGCGAGAATTTACTGTTTCCCGCAGTAGGAAAGAGATCGGAGAACAGTCGTTCCTTTTTCCATGTCAACAATATATTGACTCCTATTTAATAAAGAAAGATCTGTTTGATGGAATGATTTAATTCCATTTTTGGAGAACTGATCAACTGCCATTTCTGAGATTGCAAAAAGAATTTGAAAAGTTCGGAATGCTTCTAAAGTAGTTTTATTTTTGCCATAGGTGCTAAAAAAGGAGCTTTTAGCAAGCTCAACTTGTGTTCGATAATGAGAAACTACTTTATGCAAATCGATTAGATTGGCAGTGGTAGCTATTTTTTCGGTGGTGTCATCAAAAGCATCCAATAGGTCGTCGGCCAATTGCAGGCAATATCCCAATTGCTTCACAGTTTTCGATTCTTCATCATTTAGTTTTTCATCAATCAATTGGCGATAAAGAAGCATAGTCCAACTTCCTTTATCAAAGGTTAGAGCTCTTACTTGTTCAATATTAGTTATTTCCTTTTGTGCCTTGCTAGCAATTTGAGATTTTATAGCCGCTTGCAGTGTTGGCCAAATGGCTGATTCGTTTTGAAATTTTACAAGCAAGCGTTGAGCTTCCGAATAGCGAATCGAGTGGGAAGCATTCTTTTCAGTTAATTCTGAAATTGATCCCAAATCTAAACCATCTTCGTCAATTAATTCATCAGCCAAGGCAAACAGCAATGACATTTCAGTTGCTTGTTGTCGTTCTTTTTCTGAAAGTGATTTATTGAATACTGTTGCAAAAACTTCACTTATCGCAACAACACCCCAAGAGGCGTAATAGTTAATTTTAAATTGAAGTGAAGGAGAGAATTGGTCAAATGATTGGCTCAATTCTCCCTCAATATAGTTCGATAGAAATTTCTGTTGCAATTGCTTCTTCTGGAAAAGACTCCAATAGGTTTTTGCAAACAGCCACTCATTTTTCATGAGCTAAAATTCCTTATTTTTTTCAGAACCTCAACCTCTAATTATTTTTCTCCTAAACTAGCGGTGTCTTTCTGATATTTTAGTCGATAAACGGATTGGTATTGATTTGGATCTGATAAAAATGAATTCAATTCAATTTTTGAATTTTCATCTACAAATACCAATAAAGGCTGAGTGACATCATTCATTTTTGTCAATGATTTTTTAATGACTTCGTCCCACTTTTGATAATAAGAATCAAAATCTTTTGGTTTTAAAACTTGTCTGCAATTGTCATAAGCGCAAGTCAAATCAATCTCATATTCTAAATTAAAAATGCCATATTCATCAGTAATTTGTTCGCCTGCCTTAATGTCTCGTATTGCAATTTCAAATCCATATCCTGTACTAATGGTATTGTAATTACAACAGTGGTTGACATATTTTGCAAAATCCCAGCTAACTATTCTGTACCCTCTTTGGTCCATATAGCTGTATTTTTCAATCACTTCTTGAATTTCTTTCTGGTGCGTTAAAAATTCCATCGGGCTAATTTCTAACTCCATACTGTCTTTTACATAAACGATAGTTCCTTCAGGAATATCTTGAGTTGCAAAAACGCCGTAACCTACTGTATCACTGACGTGTTGAATGGTTGTGTGTGGATGAATCATCGATTAAAATAAGTTTGATAAAAGGGCCTAAATTTTAACCAATATTAATCCATATTTCAATCCGTTGTATGGATAGTTGATAAATTTTAGCCATTGATTATTAGGTATATATAAGCCTTTATTCTGAGCACTCATTTTTAGAAGATAAAAAATCGTCGAGTTGATCTGTTTTTGGGACTTATACCGAAAACAAAAGAAGTTGAAATTGGTTAGTGGAAGTATGCAGAATATATTAGACGAACAACAAATAGATCGAATTGTAGAAATGGCTTGGGAAGATCGCACTCCATTTGATGCCATTGCATTTCAATTTAATGTGACAGAACAAGAAGTAATTGAAATCATGCGAAAAGAGATGAAAGCTTCTAGTTTTAGGATGTGGCGTAAACGAGTGCAAGGTCGAAGTACAAAACATTCAGCTTTAAATTCAGTAGAAAAAGGCCGTTTTAAATGTTCCCGACAACGAGCAATTAGTAATAATAAAGTTTCGAAGAGATAGCCGTTTACCTATATTCTGGATTATCAAATTCAAAATGATTCCCATTGTCCCATTCTGTGCGCTGATTTCCTCCTACAGGAAAGCCTCCTGCGTCTTTTAGCATTTTAGCCAGATGCATTAAATTGTAGGTCATGAAAGTGGTGTTTCTATTGGTGAAATCATTTTCAGGCCCACCAGAGCCTTCATCTTTATAAGATTTGCCTGGTCCTACTTCACCCAACCAAGCAGCGTCAGACTGCGGCGGAATACTATAACCCAAATGCTGCATCGAATACAATATGTTCATGGCACAATGCTTGGCGCCATCTTCATTTCCTGTTACCAAACAACCGGCAACTTTCCCATAATAAATGTATTGTCCGTCATCATTTGTCATACCCGACATGGCGTATAATCGCTCTATTGCTTTCGCGCATTGCGAAGATTTATCACCCAACCATATAGGAGTCGTTAGCACCAATATATCTGTTTTCATCACTTTTTTAAATATTTCAGGCCATTCATCAGTGTCCCAACCATGCTCTGTCATATCAGGATAAATACCTGTTGCAATATCGTGATCAATAAATCGAATGGTTTCCACTGAAACACCATTTTTCTCCATGATGGATTTTGAAATTTCTATCAATCCATCGGTGTGGCTCATTTCGGGAGACTTTTTAAGTGTACAATTGATGAAAAGTGCAGAAAGCTGATTGAAGTTCATGGCGTTTAATTTTGGTGAATTCACAAGTTAAGGAATTCATCAGTGAAGATTAATACGAAAAGAAGGTTTTAATTCTTTTTAACGGGAACTAAGTTGAAATAAATGACACTTTTAAGTCATAAATTTGAAAAAAAAGCTCTAATCCTTTTTTATCAGTACGAGTGTATCAGATCCGTATAGATGTAATTCCTGACCTTTTAGTTTATAGGAATTAATTCTATTTATTTGAATTTTTAATGCTTTATCTAATTCATCATCACAACACACTTCTGTGCACATCATAGAGTTTTGAAATTTAATTTGAATACTATCAAGTATGCTATATGAAGTGATACATAGGTTAGGTATGAAATGGAGCTTGGCCTCCCCATCTTTAAAATCAATAATACAATCTATTCCTTCTACTTGATAAGATCCATTTATTGCAGATTGGGACTGAGTGAATCCAGAATTTGAAAGGCATAAATACAATATAAGTATCAAGAATAGTCGCATTTATCTTTATTTTAATGTTTCAAAAGCATCATAAACGGCTTGATGCAGAATATCTGCGTGATTTTGTTTTCTAAAAAACTCAAAGTACACTTCTTTAGGTCGTGGTGCAGATTTTCGCGTTTTACGATACAGTTTGCAGGCAGTACTTCGCATGATATAGCCTTCTTTTCCTACTGCAATGTATACTTGTTGATTGGAGGAAATGGTAGGAACATCCATCTTGGTCATCGATTTGTTGTCCCACCACATACTAGGACTCACAATGATGTAATTTCTAAAAAGTGGAGTGTGTTTGATCAATACTTCAGCCGCCAACAATCCACCTAAGGATTGACCAATTAGAGTAGTGTTTTCATTGTTGGAATAATTCGATTTAATATAAGGCATTGCTTCTTTTTCTATGAATGCTATAAAATTGGAAGAACCTCCTTTGTCAGGCCAACGTGTAGAATCATAAGCTACGTCACTTGGAAAAGTAAAGTCTCTTTTTCGATCTACATTTTCTATTCCTACTACTATGCTTTTTGGAACCATATTAATCCATGAATACGATCCGAATTGCACTATACCAGCGATATGAATAAAGTCTTCATGCTTGGATCCGTCTAGTAAATAGATGACTGGGAAATTGTTAATGGAATCTTTTGAATAACCTTCAGGTAAATAGATATTCAGAATTCGATCTTCATTCAGTATGCTCGATTTCAATGTTACTCGATCTCCAATGGTAAAATCTGACTTTTCGACTTGCTGTTGCGCATTAGCAAATTGAAAAACGAAAAATATTAAAGAGCTGAATATTAGTTTGATGTTGCAGTTCATCGATTCAAGATTTGATTTCTATCAAAACTAATTAAATTATATAAATCGCAAAGAGTTGACAATTTGTCAGTAAAAGTCATTTGGTACAGCCTTTGACAAAACGAATTCGGCTTATTGAGCCACTTAAGTTTATAATTATTAACCTATAAATAGATTAAAAATGGCACAAGGAAAGATTAATGTTCAAACAGAGAATATTTTTCCAATCATTAAACAATTCTTGTATTCAGATCAAGAGATTTTCTTAAGAGAATTGATTTCGAATGCAGTGGATGCAACTCAAAAATTAAAAACATTGGCTGCTCTTGGAGAGACGAAAGCTGATGCAAGTAATTTGAGAGTAGAAGTGAAGTTGGACAAGGAAGCAAAAACCTTAACTTTTTCGGATAACGGAATTGGTATGACTGAAGCCGAGGTTGAAAAATACATCAACCAAATTGCATTCTCAGGAGCAGAAGAATTTGTTCAAAAATACAAAGATAAGGCGAGTGTAATTGGTCATTTTGGACTAGGATTTTACTCTGCTTTTATGGTAGCAGCTAAAGTTGAAATTATTACACTTTCGCATACAGAAGGCTCAAAAGCGGTTAGATGGGAATGTGATGGTTCGCCAAATTTCTCATTAGAAGAAACTGAGAAAGCTTCAAGAGGTACAGATATCGTTTTGCACATTGCTGAAGATTCTTTAGAGTATATAGACAAGGCTAAGATTCAACAATTGTTGGATAAGTATTGCAAGTTTATGCCGATTGAAATCAAGTTCGGTACAAACGAAAGAACTGATAAAGTAGGCGAAGGAGATGATGCGAAAGAAGAAAAAATAGTTGAGGATAACATCATCAACAATCCTACTCCAGCTTGGACGAAAATGCCTGCTGATTTATCGCCAGAAGACTATAAGAGTTTCTACAGAGAGTTGTACCCAATGACTTTTGATGAGCCATTATTTCACATTCACTTGAACGTAGATTACCCGTTTAACTTAACTGGTATCTTGTTTTTCCCAAGACTGAAGGGAAACATGGAAATGCAAAAGAATAAGATTCAATTGTATTCAAACCAGGTGTTTGTTACTGAATCAGTGGAAGGAATCGTTCCTGATTTCTTAACCATGCTTCACGGAGTGATTGATTCTCCGGACATTCCATTGAATGTTTCTCGTTCATATTTGCAAAGTGATGCGAATGTGAAGAAAATCTCTAAATATATTTCTAGAAAAGTAGCGGATAAGTTAGAAGATTTATACAAAAATGATCGTGCTGATTTTGAAGAAAAGTGGGATGATATCAAGATTTTCATTGAATATGGAATGTTATCTGATGACAAATTCTTAGAGAAAGCGAAGAACTTTGCATTGTTGAAAAACACAGAAGGTGTTGCGAAGACAATGGAAGAGTATTTAGAGTTCATTAAGCCATTGCAAACGGATAAGGACAATAAAGTAGTGGTATTGTATTCGTCTAATAAAGATGAACAGTATTCTTATATTCAAGCAGCAAAAGACAAAGGTTATGATGTGGTGATGATGGATTCTCCATTGTCTGCGCACTTTGTAGGTAAATTGGAGCAAGAGTTTAAGGACACTACTTTTACTCGAGTAGATGCCGATACTATTGACAAATTAATCAAGAAAGACGAAGAGATTCCTTCAAAATTGTCAGAAGACGAAGAGAAGAAATTGAAGCCAGTTATTGAAGGAGCATTGCCAAAAGAAAAGTACACAGTCGTATTTGAAAGCATGAGCGAAACAGATCAGCCTTTCACGATTACACAGTCTGAATTTATGAGAAGAATGAAAGACATGAACGCTGTTGGCGGCGGCGGTATGATGGGAATGGGTAACCTTCCTGAAATGTTCAACATGGTTGTGAATTCAAATCACCCATTGATTTCTAAAATCTTAAATGAGAAAGAAGAAATCAAGCAAAAGGACATGGCTAAACAAGCTACCGATTTGGCGTTGTTGTCGCAAAACTTATTGAAAGGAGAAGCCTTGAATAAGTTCATCAAACGAAGTATTGAATTGATTAATTAAAAATGCAAATGCCTCCTTGACGAGTTGAGGAGGCATTTTTTAAATACCTTTATCAAACAATCAACCTAAAGACAAAATGAAAAAAATAATAAAAATAATGTTCGTTGCTTTTTTTGCAATTAGCATGTCGTCATGCGGTTACAATAGCATGGTAGAAAAGAGCGAAAATGTGGATAAATCTTGGGCTCAGGTTCAAAATGTGTATCAACGAAGAGCAGATCTTGTTCCCAACTTAGTAAATACCGTAAAAGGAGCTGCTGACTTTGAAAAGTCAACTTTAACAGCAGTAATCGAAGCTAGATCAAAAGCGACGAGCATGAATATTGATGCATCTCAATTGGATGCCGCTGGTATGAAAAAATTTCAAGCAGCACAAGGCGAATTATCAGGAGCTTTAAGTCGTTTATTGGTTTCCGTAGAGCGTTATCCAGAATTGAAAGCGAATCAAAACTTCTTGGAGTTGCAAGCTCAATTAGAGGGGACGGAAAACAGAATTGCGGTAGAAAGAGGTCGATTTAACGAGACTACTGGAGACTACAATACTTACATCAAACAATTTCCAAGAAACATCTATTCCGGTTGGTTTGATTTTGCGAAGAAACCTTATTTTGAAGCAGATGCAGGAGCAGAAAAAGTACCAGAAGTACAATTTTAATTATGGCAAAAGAACTATTTAACACCCAGCAAATAAACTACATTGAATCCGCTATTGGAACAGCTGAAAAAGCTACTTCCGGAGAGATTCGTGTTCATATAGAAAAGCGATGTAAGGAAGATGTTTTGGACAGAGCATCTCACTTATTTAGCTTATTGGAAATGCAGAAGACAGAGCTCCGAAATGGGGTTCTGTTTTATTTAGCAACTGAGGACAAGCAATTTGCTATCCTTGGCGATGTGGGCATCAATGCAGTAGTTCCAAAAGGATTTTGGGATGAGATCAGAGATAACATGGTTGAATTCTTTAAGAAAGGAGAATTCACTGAAGGGTTAGCTTATGGAATCAAAGAATCAGGTGAACAATTAAAAGCACACTTTCCATATCAAAAAGATGATGTGGATGAATTGCCGAATGAGATTTCATTTGGAAAAAAATAAATTATGACTCGAATAAAACAATTCTTACTTCTCGTATTAATCACTTTATCATTAGGTATTTCAGCTCAAAACTGTATTCCTGATAAACCGGCTAAGCAGCGTTTAGTCAATGATTTTTCAGGAGCATTTACGGCTCACGAAATTAGTTTATTAGAAGAAAAGTTGGTTAATTTCAATGATACTACTTCTACTCAAATTGCGGTAGTTACCGTAATGGATTTATGTGATTACGATGCTTCCTCTTTTGCTTTTGAATTAGGGGAGAAATGGGGAGTCGGAAATGCTGAGTTCGACAATGGGATTGTTGTTCTATACAAGCCTAAAACCAATGACAGCAAAGGACAAATTTTTATTGCGACGGGATACGGTTTAGAAGGCGTTTTACCTGATGCCATTAGTAAAAGAATAGTAGAGAACGAGATGATTCCTTTGTTTAAGCAAGGGGCCATTTACCAAGGGATTAATCGTGGAGTTTCGGTTATTATGGACATCGTTGGTGGAGAATATTCATCTGATGCATATCAAAAGAAAAGTACTAAACCAGTGCCTATCTTCCCATTCATCTTTGTACTATTTATCATCTTTATCTTCATTTTTAGTGCGGTTAAACGTGCTAAAACCTATTCTTTAGGCCACAACGTTTCGCTATGGACTGCATTGTTTTTGATGGGTTCATCAACTAGAAGCCATGGTGGAAGCTGGAATAACTTTCACTCTGGAGGCGGTGGCTTCGGTGGTGGAGGCGGAGGCGGTTTTGGCGGCTTCGGCGGCGGTAGTTTTGGTGGCGGTGGAGCAGGAGGAAGCTGGTAGTTTTACCCTGATTACTTCTGCAAATTATAAATCAGATAATTCTCATCTTCATAAATAGAATTCAATTCACTGAATTTCTGTTCTAAGCGGTGTTTGTCAATGATTAGATAGTTGGCTCCAATAGCATTTAAAGAATCAATATACTCTGGTCTTACCACATCATGGTTATGTGCTGTCCAGCCTTTTCGGTGGGAAAAATATATGTCCTGTGGAGATTGACCTCCATTGATTACAATCAATTCATTGGTTGGAATGTTTTTCGATGAAATTTCATCCAACTCCAATTTATACAATTTAGAATCTTTGATAAAAAAGTCGTGTTGTTGATTGGCAATTCCTTCTATTGCTATTAATGCCAACACCATCCATTGATACTTATCGGAAAACTTAGAAATGGCAAAGCCGGCTATAAGTGCCATTATTGGAGTGAAAGGAATAATGTAGTAATTGTGCAATGGAAATACCGAACCTGTCTTTATAATGAAAACTATGAACACGATAGAAACCAAAGTTATTCCAACTTTCAATAGACGTTGCTTACTTTTTGCGATAAAATAAATCCCGACGATAAAGCATAAAGTGGCTGCAAAAGAACTTAGCGAACTAAAGTAAAACTTCTCCAACAGTTCAGGAATGTATTCTTTGATTTCGAGTAATCCTTCCATAAATCCTTTTGGAAAGTACAATTGGTATTGATATATGGCCAACAAATGAGGCACCCAATAGAAATACCACAGACAAACAATTCCGAAGCTAAGAGCTGCTGCAGTATACAGTTGAATTTTTCGTTGTACACTGATTTCCGGAATGAATAAAGTTATTCCTAGCAAACTAAAAAGACTTAATGCTGGAATTTTACATAACATACCTAAGGTGCAGAAAGTAAAGAAAAGGAATACATTAAGGAATTTTCCAATTTTTAAAAATTGATAAGCATAATACAATCCAATGATAATTAATGACACGCTGAATGTGTCTGGCATTATCTTTCGTGAAAACGCAAACCAGATGGAAGCCAAGAGAACTATGCTTGCATTGAAAGCAGTTTTCTCATTGACAGTTTTCTTCACCAATAAATAGAAGTAATAAATCCCTGTACTGGAAACGATTAAATTAATCAATCGACCATACCAGTGTTCATAGCCAAATAATTCAGAAACTAAATAGATGAGGTAATTGAAAAGCGGAAATTCAGAACCGATGATACCTGTTTTTTCTCCAGCCATATCAATAGCTGGATAGAGCAGATTTGCACCATTTTCAAAGAAATTTCGAGTTATCATATTGGTCAATGATTGCCTCCAATTGTGTCCAATTTCTAGTGGCGCATTGGTAATTCCAAACAATCGAATAACAAAAAATAGGACAATCCAAAACCGGATGTCTAAAAGCATTTTTTTTAAACGAGTAGAGTTGTCTATTTGCATGACCGAGCTGGTATCATTATGATTCCAAAACTAATGCTTTAAATCTAAAAAATACTAATTCTCAAAACCCGCCTCGTCCACTACTTTAATTTTGCGTGCAATGATGATGGAAAGAATCCCCATTCCAATGGCTACATAACCCACCCAATCATAATGATGCAGTAATCCATCTTCGCCTTGAGTAATAATTAATCCACCAAAATAGGCTGCAAAACCGTTAGTCAACTGACGACAAGCAGAATTGAAACTCATAAAACTGCCTCTATTTTTTGGTCGAACCGATGAGGTTATCATAGCAGTTGAAGGAATCATTCGTCCTGATCCAAAAACAAAGAAAAGGGAAGTAATCAATAATACGATAGCAATTGGTTGCTCAGTCAAATTGGTTAGAAAGAAAATCGGGAAGGAAACAACTATTACTGCAATGACGAATACTTTTAGTCGACCGAAACGATCGGCTAAACGGCCAATAAGAGGAGCGGTAAAAATGGTTAATCCACCTCCAATTAAGTAAATATAAGTGATGTCTTTTTCGGAGAAACCTACATTCGTCACTAAATACGGACTAATAAAAGGAACTACAGAGAAATGACTAAACATGATCACTATTCCAAATAGCAAGGCATAAAGCTGGTTTTTATTATCCAGAACATTTTTAATAATTGCAATTGGTGAGTCGCGTTCACTTCTACTCACAATGTGAGAATTCATTGTAGGGATGAATTTGGCAATCGGGATTAACGTCAATAATGCAATCACTCCTAATGAAATGAATGGGAAATGCCAGTCGGATAATGTCGCTAAATACAAACCTAAAGGAACACCAACTACCGAAGCTAAAGAAAAGGAAGCCATTACCAATCCCATCGCTCCTGCTCTTCGTTCATTGGGAACAGCATCTCCAATGATGGATAAAATCAATGCGCTTAAGATTCCTCCAAATGATCCTGTAAATGCTCGAGTGAACAGCAACATATGATAGCTATTTGAAAGTCCGCAGGCGATAGTCCCCAAAGCAAACCCTGTAGCCATAATGATGAGCATCTTTTTACGATCAAATCGATCGATGAAAAATGCGCCAACAAATCCAAAAATTCCGGCACTAAATGTATAAGCAGAAACCAATAAGGCAAACTGACTTGGGAGTATATCAAATGCTCGCATCAGGGTAGGACCTAGCGGCATCAGGATCATAAAGTCGGTAATGTGGGAAAATTGAATGACTGCTAAGGTCAGTAGCAGTGCTCTTTCTTTGGTCATTTTAGTAATTAATAAAACAAGATAATTTCTATTCGAAGGTCATTTTGTTTTCTAGGAGGCGCAAAATTAGAGATTAAAATAGGAGTAAATGTGGTTTTTACTTGAAAATATATGTACCTACATCTAATTTTTTGATTTTTTAAGATGGAAACTACTTTACAATTTTTTACTGTTTCAAATAAGGGAAAAGGTGGTATTGCTTTTGGGAAATCTCCACGAAGAATTGATCCATAATAATTTGGGTGGAGCTTAAATAAAACGTCTGGTCTTGTTTGGTCTTTACAGCAATATAGCTGTAGTTTGACCATGGAGTTGTTAACCGAAACTTTCCGTCTTTCTTCGATTTTTTGTTCCATGCTAAATGAAGGGTAAAGTCTAAACCATCAATAGGATAAATAATATCATTAAGAAATATTGTCTGCTTTTTGGTGTCAATTTGAGGGAGTGATGCAACACGATGTTTTAAATGAGATCGATGAATTAGAAATGTTGGTAGAGCACCCAAGAATAGAAAAGCCAATACATTAACCAGTGGACCAATAATTATTGATTCTTCCCAAGTAAACCCTTTCAAGTAATAAGCGATGGGAATTGAAATGCCCATTAAAAATGGCAATAGCATTGAATTTCTAATCAAATATTTTAAAGAAATGCGTGTAGCTCTTTTAATGGTTGGGCGGTTGTGAATCTTTGGAGACTTTTAAATAATTAATTCGCTTCTTGAACAATATATGCCCTTAAATCTTCTATTTGCTGCGGGCTCATTCGTTCTTCAGGATACAGCGGCATGTAACGCGGCTTTCCTTTGTCAGCATAAGTTCCATGAAGTATTATATCATAGATGTTATAATAACTGTTGTTGTCTAAATTTCGTTTGAATTTTTGGAAAGTAACCTTTGAATTATCCAATAATATGGGAGATACACCACCGTCTTGATGACAGGCTTGACAACTTAATTCATACAATTTTTTGCCATTTGTAGGGTCGCCAATTAAACCGGCATAACCTTCTATTTTATTGGCAGGTGCTTTAGGAAATGTAGCCGGACTCTTTAATGCATATTTGGATTTTAAAAGTTCAATTTTATCAGCATTATTCCCATCAGTCTGCAGGGATAATAATTCGTCATTACTCAAGTTTAAGTCTTCTATAGTCAATTGTATAGATTCGTAGTAAGCCAAAATTGCTTCCAATTCCCAATCTTCTAAATAACGTCCAGATGAACATACTTTAGCACATAATTGAGTAGCTTCAATTAGGCTTTTGTTGGCAGGAATAACTAAGTCGCCATACTTTAAAACATAATCATCATTGTACCAACTTTCTCGGTTATACATCCCCCAAAAAGTAGTTGCTGGTAAAAATTTTAAGTTGTTTTTTTCTGCGTGAATTAATCGTGCTTGAGGATCGAAACTGGTAATGATTGGATCTTCTTGTACTTGATTGTGGCAGCTAGTACATGCAAAATATTTACTAATAAAGGGTCCCATTTTTCCATTGGGACCTATGGCTCTGCCATTAAAAACCAGTTGTTTTCCTTTTTCAATTTGTTCTGCACTTGCATTTGGTCGATAGTGAATCTGAGGTGAATCACCGAGTTTAAGCAAAGCTTCACTTAATTTTTGGTCTTTTGAAATCTGTGGAATGCTAGAATCGAATCCCATCCAACTGAATGAAAGAAATGCAATACAAGCAATGCCAACGGTTTTAATGTGTCTCATGTTACTTGTATTTTTTACCTTTCAATTGAAAATCACGGCTAATATTAAATCCTAAGAAAATATCCCCTTTAAAGAAATCTTCTCGAGTTTCTGAAACGAAAAATTTATCGATCATTCCTTGAGAGTTAGAAACATGCAATTGGAAAACGTGGCTTTTTGTTTGAATGTCAAATCCCAATGACAAAGAGTTTGTGAATTCATCACCCAATTGATCGGGTAAAACATAGTAATATTCAGCCTGTAAAGAAATAATCTTAGTCAACTGATAACGTGTAGCTGCACCAATGGCAAATAAATCATTTTTTTCAGCTTTGGTGTCCACTAAATTACGGTGAATAAATGTGGGCATTAATTGAGCAGAGAATGCATCACAAAATTTTCGAGCAATCATTAATTGATGACCATATGTCATGCGGTTAGCAATGTCATATTCTTCTCCTGGGTTATTAGGAAAGTCTGCTGTTCGGATGGCAAAATTACTCTGCCAGGTCATGGTAATTGGCATTTCTTTAACTCCTGTAGATTGTCTTAAGAGTTTATATTTTCCAAAACCATCCACGGTTTTTTCGAATGAACTACGACCTATACCTATGGTAAATCGATCAGTAACTCCATAGTCCAATCCTAATCGAATGCTCGCTTCATCTAACCCAAAAAAGTTGTTTATTCCTTTTGAAAGTAATCCAAAACGGTGAGAAATGATAAATTTTAGCTGTCCGTCCTCGTTTGTTTCAACCGATTGTCCATTTACGATTCGAGTATCTTTAAAGGTTTCGCTTGCATATTCTGTTGTTTCTTGCGCGGATATTCCTCCAACAAGAAATATAAAAAGTATTCCAAATCCTATCTTTTTCATACTCTTCTAATTATTTGGTGCTCCTGCATTTAACCAAGATTCAATTTTATCTATTTCACAATCGGGCAGGGTTGCGTTTTTTGGCATTTTTTTTCGCGTAACTACTTCGTTTCTAATTAAATCTCCATTGTCGATTTTGTTTTTAATTCCTTGGTAAGTAGTAAAATCTCCATCTATTGAATTTTCACCATGACAACCTGAAAAGGCACAATTGGCTACAATAATTGGGTTAATGTCCATAGAAAAAGACATATTTACGGTTGGACAAACATCCACTGTGTCTTTTAAATCCTTAGGAAAAAGTTCTTCTTTGTTTTCAGATTCACATGCTGTGAATAAAACAGGAAAGCAGATGCTTACCATTAAAATAATCAATATTCTCATATATAATCGTGTTACTTAGGTTAAAGTACGTAATAACGTCGGCAAGATAGTGAAAAAAGCATATTTTCAAAATATGATTTCTAAGAACTTATTTAATTGTCGCTTTTTTGACTACTTTTTCTAAACAAAATAATTCACTCAATGTTTTAGAAATTTGATCCGCATCGTCACGAAGACAATTTGCTTTTAAATGAAGTACAGGAAGTTTAATAATTTTTTGGAGAATATTTTTGGTTGCTTGATCTAAAAGTTCAGCTTGTGAATCTTCCATTCCATTTAAATGTCTTGCTAATTCTTGTTGCCTGATTTCTTCTAATGCCGCTTTGAATTGTTTAATTACAGGAGAGAATTCCATCTCTTTTTGCCAATCTATTAGTTCATCAATCGAACTATTAATAATGGCATTTACTTCTTCTATTTTTCCTTGTCTTTTTTGAAATGTTCGTTCTGTTTGTTCTTTTAAGTCATCCACATTAGCAATAATTACACCCGAATGTTGACTTAGATTGCAATCAATACTTCTTGGAACGGATAAATCAATGTACAATTGGTGCCGATTATTGTCGCTTATGGAATCTTTATTAATGATGGGCTCAGGTGTCCTAACTGCTGAAATAATTACAGATGCATTTTCTATTTCTGAATTAAGCTGTTCAAATAATTGACAGTCAAAATTATATTTTTGTGCTAGTTTTTGTGCTTTTTCAAATGAACGGTTTAAAACAACCACTCTTCCATCGAAATTTTTTATGTTTTCGGCTACTGTTTGTCCAATTTCACCTAGCCCAATTATTACAATTGTTGGTTTTCTGAATTGGTTGCCAAATTCCTTTGCACGACTTACTGCTGCTGAAGCTAATGAAGTGTTCCCTTCTTTAAATTTTGTTTCGTGTGTAACACGTTTATTGGTGTTGAATATAGTATGCATCAATCGATGAAGAAAAGGTCCTGCTGTTTGCGCATCTGCAGATAATTGGTACGCCCTTTTTACTTGATTAATGATTTGCATATCACCCAAAATCATTGAATTTAATCCCAATGAAACTTCAAATAAATGCGAGACTGCTGCTTTTCCTTTGTGTAAATTGAAATGTTTGGCAATCGAATCTTTTGGAAGTCTGATTTTTAATGCCAACAATTTAAAAATATCATCCACTTTATTAGTCTTCGAGGTAAAGTAGATTTCTGTGCGATTACAGGTAGATAAAATCAAAATATCTTCTAAACCGAGAAGATCTTTGAATTGATGGAGTAATACATTGACTTTTTCATCATCGAATGAAAACAATTCTCGAAATTCTAAAGAAGACTGCTTGTAAGAAAGGGAAAGTACGTTGAATTGTTTCATAAGATTAAGGATTTTAAAATCCCCTAGCCGAAGCTAAGGGATTAGTAATTTAGTTTGTTTATTCTATCGTTGAACGACTTGTGGTCTCAAAGTCTCCAATAACGCTCCTATTTCTCCAATAATTGGATCAGTAGCAGGAACACCATTTTGACCAGCACCTTTCACTACGTCTCCAATAAAGGCATCCATTGCAGCATCATCCGCCTTTTTTGCCATTCTTGAATACTTTGCAGGATCATGTGCATCTGTCATGTTTCTACCTGAATAGGTGATTGTTTTTGAGCCTGTAGCTGCACTAAAAAAGTTTGTTAATGACATGCTTAATGCTGTGAAACCAGAAAGATCTCCGTTTCCAACTTCACCTAATAACGTTGTGAAATAAGGCTGTAAAAGTGTGTCGCCGGCAATTACAAAAATGGTCGAATCAACTACCGATCTAAGGGTTAATTTACCTTTTTCAATCATTGCACCATTGTTTGCCGGATCAGCAACCATCTCGGTTCCGCCTAATTTTTCATAAATACTCTTCTCAGTTGGAGTAGGAGTGGGTGTTACTACTTGGTCGTCGTCATCGTCTTTGCACGATGCGAAACTGATTGATACTGCTAGCAGTACCATCATTAATTTAAATGGACTTCTCATGATAATATAGTTATTAATTAATAAAAGTGATTACTAGTTTTGAAAGATGTTTTGGAAAAAACTCCCCATCCTGTAGGAGATTGAATTTTTATTGATCACTGGACAACTCGCTGCCAATTGGTCTTTTGTAGGCTTAAAAAGACTAGTTGAAATATCCGTATTCTCAGTGAAGCGGCTATAAATAAGATCTATATTGTTTTTACTTGGAAAGTAAGCCACTACTAAAGTTCCATGATCTTTATTTACAACTGCTCGTTCAACTCCATCAATGGATTTGATGGAACGGTTTATTTCTTTTACTTGATTTTCAGAAAGAGGTAAAGGTTCCTTTATGTCGATACGAGAAAGCTGCCAACTTGCAGTAGGATTTTCTTCTTTGGTTGGTATCACCATATAGATATGAACGGCAAGCACTATGATCAATAGAGTTAGTATCGAACCGCTCCAAATTGCTATTTTAATAAATGTCTTCTTCATCGTTTTGGTTTTTATTGTTTGAAGCAGTTACGAAGTGGATTTCCTTTTGGATTGATTACTTGTAAGAATTATAGTTTATTTTAATTGATTTACTATTTAGTTGGTGCACAGGTAATTTTTATATTCTATCATTTTATTGTTGAACTCATTTATTTTTCTGACATTAGTTCAAACCTACAAGGCATTAAACTTTTTTTAAATATTCATTCTTTAATTTACAATCATTTAAACATCTTACTATGAAGCGATTACTGGTTCTTTCTATTTTTTTAGGTTTAACAACTTATAGTTTCTCTCAAAATCAACCAAATCAAGGAGTAAAGTCTCAAGTAGACTGGGGTTCGGGCGTTTACCAACAAGGGAAAAAATATTCTGGATACATTATAAAATTGGACGGAGATACAGTGTATGGATATATTGAGGCTCAGCGAAGAACAGCTATTGATGGCCTAGGCTATAGTAATCAAAATAGAGTTGAATTTTATTTAAAAGAAACAGATAAAAAACCCGTCGATAAGTACAAGCCCGACGAACTTAAAGGATATTTAATTGCTGATAAATTATATGAATCAATTAATTACAGTGGAGGTTTGTTAAAAAAGGCAAATTTCAATCTAGTGATTGTGGATGGAGCAATTAGACTTTATGAATGGTATTCTACAAGAGAAGGCTTTTCGTCCATGCGCATTCAAAGTGGAGAAAGTGCGTCAGATTTTGATAACCGAAGATACGAGACCAACTTGATTGTAGCAAAAGATCCGTCAGAACCTATTAGTTATTCCATGCTGGGGCTTAGTTTTGCAAAAAAAATGCCTGAATTAGTAAGGGACAATAAGGAGTTAGCAAGTAAAATTGAAAATAAAGAAACAGGTTATACTTGGGTCAATTTGTTTGAATTAATTGAAGAGTACAATAATTGGGCTGAACAAAATAAATAATAGAAATATGAAAATTATTGTTGTTGCAATTTCAATAGCCTTATCTTTAAGTTCTTACGTTTTTTGTCAAAACGTGAGTATCCAAAGCACTGCAGAAGTCTCTAATCCGGATCCTCAAAACTTCTGGACTCAAAATTTAGGAAGTGACGAAAGCGGTTATTATTTAATTCGAGAAATAGGCCCCATTACTAATCCACAGATAATACTGGAGAAGTATGACTTAAACTTAAATTTACTTTTTGAAAAGAATATTGAATCCTCCTCAGGAATTTTGGGTGATTCCAAAAGACATTTTCAGACTATTTTAGGAAATCAAGAACTATTGGTTTTTCTCACTTCTTGGAATAAAGAGAAGTCAGAGAGTGGATTATGGATCAAACGAATGTCAGTTGAGGGAGAGCCAGTTGGTGAGGAAATTCAGCTCCTTACGAATAAAAGTGAAAGTCTTTTTAAATCTAGCGATTACAAAGTTGCCATTTCGCCGGATGGCAGTAAGTTCACTGTTCTTACTGAACCTGTTTTTGATAAAAAAGCTACAGAGACCTTTAAAATGAGTGTCTTTAATACTTCTGATTTGAAAAAAATTACAGAGAAGAATTTCGATTTTAGTCTAGAGATGGAAAGATATCCTAAAAATCAAGTTTTTGTGAGTAACAATGGTATCGCCTTTGCCTTTAAGGAAGCAAAAATAAGTAGTAAGGAGTTTAAATATTACTTAACTTCTTTGAGCAGTTCAAATAGCTACCTGCAAGAATTAAATCTAAAAGAAAATCGGTTAAATCAATTTAGATTTTTGATTAATACAGATGGAATTTTAGTAGGATTTGGTTTGTTGGCTGATATTAAAAAGTATACAACTCAATGGCAGAATATTTGGCAAATTGAAGCAGGTGTCAATGGAATACTAACTGATAGGATAGAGCCTCTGGGTGCTGCTTTACTAAGTAAAGTTATAGGTGAGAAGAAAGCTAGCAAAGACGGAGCAGCTTTAAACAACTTTTTATTTAAAGACGTCATAGAAAATCCTAAAGGTGGCTACCTTTTGATTACCGAAGAATTGAATGAAAGTAAAACTGCAGTTCCGGGGCAAACCGGTACTAATACCATTTATGACTATCAATTAAATTTTGGAGGGATACTTGTAATTTCATATAACAAATCCAACAATAGGGAGTGGGGAAGCTTCTATGATAAGAAACAGAAAATAAAAACAAAAAACCCGAATCTAAGTTTAGGTTCATTTGCTTACGGAATTGTTGAAAATAAGCTACATATGGTTTGGAATTATACAGAATTAGAATACGTTATAACTTTTCCTAAGCCACACTGGATTGATAAATCTGGTAATAAAATAGCCGTAATGGATGTATTTGGAGAAGAGGCAAGATATCCTACCTTTTTGACTTCTATTAATTTAGATGATGGAGTATTTAGTTATTCTGAACGCACCTTTTCATCTTTCCCATTGAAAGATATTCAAAGAGAAAATAATTTTATGATGTCTGCAGATCCTTCCATATTTTTTAGCACACCTAAAAGCATTATTATATTATCTCGCATGACTGATGAATTTCCCAAAAAAATTAAATTTAGTACTATCAGTTTTGATTAAAAGGGACTAGCTTTCTAAAAATATTTAAAGGCCTAAGGAGAAATCTTTAGGCCTTTAAATATAAAGGTTTGTAAATTATTAAAGTTGTCTTATTCTAGATTAATTCTTCCCAGAGAGAGCTTTTTACCTTTCTGACCAACAAGGTATAATTCCTCCCCAGTTTTAAACTGTTTGGAGACTTTAGGACGCAATAATGTTCCTACTTCCTTTGCATTAAATAATGCTGATTTTTTTTGCCTTCCATTAGCGTCAACAGTTACTACCACAGCTACAGCTTTCTTCTGTCCTGTAAAAGGTTTCATTTTAGACCGTTCATTTATTAATAAGTTTTTTACATTATCATTAAAAATGAAATAGGCTTTATCATCATCCAAACCTAATAAATAGGATGAGAAAATAGGAGTTGATGCCCGCTGATATTTAGGGATCTTAATATTATCTACAATCTTACCTTCTGGATTCACATTCACCATAATAATATCATTATCATAATAAGTATACGTAGTTCTTGTCACTCCATTCGCATCAGTGTATGTGTTCACAACAACATAGCTTTGTTCTGCGATAAAAGAAACACTCCCATCAGTTGCAATTGTTAAGTTTCTTAATTCATAAGAATATAAACCAACATCTTTCCCTTTTTCTGCTTTTTTCTTAGTTTTCTTTTCTTGTCTTTCGGTCATTCCTTCTGTAATAAAGTCAAGAGGAAATTCTTTAAAACTACTTGCTTCCACTTGTTGAGTGTTTCCATCTATTCTTAGGTAGAAGGTTCCACTTATTTTACTCATATCTTTTAGTCCATACAAGCCACCAACAATAATGTCATCATTCTCGGTAAGTGCTAACGTCATCTGATCGATGTATTTATCTTTAATAATTAAAGGATATTGAACAATATCGTCACCTAGATTAGTATAAGCATACAATTGGAATTCTTGCTTTTTACTTGATCTAACCCTCTTTTCAGGAATTACATTACCTAGAACAAAGACATTTCCGGAATTACTAATGCTCATACTTTTAAGAATGAAATAATCATCAGGAAATTCCAACTCATCTAACTTCTCCCAAAGTAATTTGAAATTCTTATCATACACTTTTATGCCTACTTGTTGTCTGCTGTATTTGTCTTCTCTTGGATTGATGTAATTCACTAAAATGTATTCATCATTTTTAGAAATGGCTACATTAAAATTTCCTCGATTTCTTCTACCCTTATTTCCAAAATCTATTTCAGCAAGTTTTGTTGTTTTAGGTTTAAGGGTTAGTGTATTTTTATCCAATTCTTGTACCGATAGTGTTTTTTTATCTGTTTTTTTGTCGGTTACATAAGTGAAGGCATATAAGTTTTCTCCTAATTGAGTAAGTAGCTCTAATGATCTATTGGAGATATCAGCATCTAATTTGATGATTGAAGATTTTTTGAGCTTCATGGTATTTTTGTCATAAGACAATAATTCAATCTTTGTCGCATCACCACGATTGGCATACTCTTGTAAAGCATAGATATTTTTAGAGTCTTTGCCAATGATTCCTTCAAAAGAGCTTTTTTTGGAGCTTTTTATTTCAGGACCCCAAACTGTTTTTAAATTCGAAATGTTGACTTGTGAAATTGCGGCAAATTGGAGAGAAATCCCCACTAGAGCTAATGATAATAATTTTTTCATTTTTAGGTTTTGGTTTAAAACATCAATTATAGATAAAAAAAGGCTACAGACAATGGGGTTGTATTAATTAGTTGAATACTCTAGAGTATTTTTTATTGGTAAACACCTTTTAATTTGTAAAACTAGATCTTAAATTTAGAACCAACTGCATGATTTATATACGATTGTTAGCCATTATATTGGTATTTTTATAATTGATACTTTTTGGTGGCCGTTTAATCGTTTTTATGTAATGTTTAAAATTAAAATAATTAGTGTTATGATTGCTAATAGAATATATACCACAGATTTAATTTATTCTACCATCACAAAAAAGGAGAGACATAGAGCGGTTAATCATGTTAGTATTATTAGGGTTTTCATTTTGTTTATTATGATTCTCTTTTATGGAGCAGTAAACAGTCAAAACAATTACTTGATGGGAAATGTCCAAGTCAATAATATGTTAGACAAAACTACCTATCCTTCAGAGATTGGATTTCATTATGCAAGTCAGATAACTCTGGGCGCTCAAATTCCTCTTTACATTAATTCCACCACCTCTAAGGAGCAGCTTTCTTTAGAGATGGGGATTGGGAAATTGGTGAATTCGATGTATTTCAAAAGCACCAAAAATATAGGTAGTGGTGGAGTGGTTGATGGCTTCTCCATTAAAATGGAACCAATCTTTAACATTTATCAAAACAAGTCAAAAACCTTATTTATTCAAGCTAGTGTTAATAATGTATTGTATTTATTTCCAAAATATGAATCTGGTAGCGGCACTTTTGATTTAGATACTGCAGAAGTAATATTGAAAACAAACAATTCAAGAAATGAATTGCAATATGCGGTGGAGCCAAACTTGGGCATTAGTTATGTCTTGAATTTAAAGAAGGGTGGCGGAGCGTTGCTCTTTAAGTTGAAAAGTGGGTATGTTTTTCATGAAAAAACCATTGCTAATATGAGTTTTTCAAATAGGAATGAATCCTACGCAGTTAAATTGAACAATCGCAGCTGGACTTTTTCGGTTGGGTATTTAATAAACTCTAAGAAGAGAGTAACCACTACTAATTGATTCGTAATACAATCAAAAAAATAGCCCCACTTCTTAATAGAAATAGGGCTATTTTATAAGTTATACATTCAACTTACTCTTCACCTTTAATCTTAGTAAACAGTCTGTTCCACCTTACTTTCTCAAATCCGGTACGATTAGGGTCAAGTGACAACCACACAAAAACTGCTTTTCCTACGATGTGATCTTCAGGAACAAATCCCCAAAAACGACTATCTTGAGAATTGTGTCTATTGTCTCCCATCATCCAATAGTAATCCATATTGAAAGTGTAAGAAGTAGCAACAGCTCCATTAATATAGATTTCATTTCCTTTTAATTGGATGTCGTTTCCTTCATATACCTGAATGATTCGTCTGTAAATCGGTAAATTCTGAACGGTTAATTCAACTGTTTCTCCCGCTCTTGGAATCGATAAAGGGCCAAAATTATCTTCTGTCCAATCGTAACCTTTCGCATTCGGGTAAATTAGGTTTTTACCATATTTACCGTCTGAATAATACCCTTTAGGTTTGTTGATAGGCTCTACTTGTTTCACATGAGGCAATGCTTCAATTCTTGCTTTGTTTTCATCGGTCAACAACATAAAGTACAATCCGGGACCATCCATTCTGTATTCTGTGATTTCCCAATCGAGCAATTGCTTAGGAGCAAATCCAGTTCCATCCGTCTTAACTAAATAACTAAATTGAACACCAAAAGCTTGATAAGCTTCTTTATCGTTTACAAACAATTGGGTGTTTTTTACTTCAATTTTATCGCCTGGAATTCCCACACATCTCTTGATGTAGTTTTCACGCTTATCTACTGGTCGAGCTATTATATCAAATTGCTGCTCCAAAGTCTGACGACCATAATCTCTTTCCAATTGGTAAAATGTTCGGTCCTGGTGCTGCACAACTACCGTATCTCCTGCCGGGAAGTTGAAAACTACTGCGTCGTTTCGTTCCACTTTTCCAAATTCAAAAACCCGATGATATGGAAATTTAATCCACTCCAAATAAGACTTTGTTTTTTCTGTTCCAGGCATGGTGTGGTGTGCAAAAGGAAAGAATATAGGAGTGTTTGGTACTCTTGAACCGTAACTTACCTTACTCACAAATAAAAAATCACCCACTAAAAGAGATTTTTCCATAGAAGAAGTAGGGATAGTAAATGCTTCAATGTAAAACGCACGAATAATAGTGGCTAAAATAACCGCAAAAGCAATAGCATCAGCCCATTCTCGGCTTTTTGGTTTTACCCATCGGTGCACAACTTCGTGACCTCTCCATTTGTGTTCGTCTTTACTTCCCAGAAGGTATAAGTAGATTGGAGCACCTACAACCATGGCCACGTGCTTTTGGAACTCAAAAATTCCAAAACGCTTTAGTAGTTCGGTAAGAATACCAATCCAGATGATGAATCCTACAAAAGGGATGTAATAGATAATCAACCACCACCAAGGTTTTTCAACCAATTTTATGGCCAAGTAAGTTCCATAAAAGGGAACCAACGCTTTCCAAGGTTCTAAACCTGCTTTCTTAAAAACAAGGTATAAACCAACGTGGCTTGCTAGGAAATAAATAAGGGCTAATATTCCAGCCAATTCAATGCTTATTAACATAATTTTTAGATTTTCAATACATCATTCATGGTAAAAACACCATGTTTACCATTTATAAATTCAGCAGCCAATATAGCACCCAAAGCAAACCCATCGCGACTGTGTGCCGTGTGTTTGATTGCTATTTCATCTATTTTAGACTGATATTTTACCTCATGAGTTCCCGGAACATTTGGAGTCCGCACTGCAGTTATTTTTAATTCGTGCTCGTTCCCTTTATCCATTTTCCAATTGGTCAAATTCGAATAATTCTCAATAATTCCTTCAGCTATTGTAATGGCTGTTCCACTTGGAGCATCTAATTTCTCTGTGTGGTGAATTTCTTCTACTTCAACTGTATAATCAGAATGCGGCTGCATCAATTTTGCCAAGTGTTTATTTAAGGCAAAAAATAGGTTGACACCAACACTAAAGTTGGTCGCTGCCAAAAATGCAGCGTTATTTTCAATGCACTCTTTTTTTAGTTGATCATATTGATCATACCAACCAGTAGTTCCAATCACTATTGGCAATTGTGCAGCTATACAATTCTTAATATGTGATTGAGCCAATTCAGGACGACTAAACTCAATAGCAACATCTGCTGCTTTTAAGTCACTTGCAATTATAGTAGAAGCATTGTCTGAGTTGATTCTCAAAACCACTTCATGACCTCTTTCTGTTGCCAATCGTTCAATGGTTTTACCCATTTTTCCGTATCCGTATAGCGCAATTTTCATAGTGGTTGTAAATATAGACGAAGCGTTTTAAAAATCACGACTGATTTTACATTACAGGTTCTTATTCCTTTTCAATGGTTATTTTTTAAATCGAAGGTTGATTTGCAGTCCGGGCAGATAAGATTGTGAAGTTGGATCGTAATTTACTCTAGGACGAACGGATGCAGATAAGTCATCGCTCACATCAAAATAATATAAATGCGCATCAACTGCTGCATCTACAATGTTTAAGATATAACTAAAGCCAGCTAAAACAAATAATAAATCCCTATTTTTTCGGTGATACTCGATTAAGGTCAGCAGGTTCTGATCGGAGTAAATTCCAGTATATTTGGAGTCAACAGTATTAGAATCACTATCCACTCTGCTTACATAAGCCGATTTAAAATCCCGAAATCGATCCCGTTGGTCAAACGCAAAATATAAACTCGCGCCAATTGCTCCATATACTAAAGGAACTTTCCAGTACTTTTTATTGTAAACCTGACCTGCACCAGGAATCACTGCAGAAAACAAAGAAGCTTTCTTAGGCGAATGATTCAAATACATTGAATCCATAATAGTGGTATCACTTTGTGCTTTCAACTGAAAAGTTGAGAGGAATAGAGTGAGGCCAATTAAATATGTGAAGATGTATTTCAAAGGTTGGATTTACAAATCTAGAAGTTCCATTATTCGCAACAAATGTTCTTGAGACTCAAAAGGAATAATAATTTTTCCAGTTTCTTCGTCTTGTCGTTGCAGTTTCACCGTAGTTTGAAAGAATTCAGATAAATCTGCTTTCATTTTTTGTTCGTGAAACGATAAAGGAACAGTGACTGCTTTTTTAACAGGAACAGAAGGTTTTCTTTCCTTCACCAATTCCTCCGTTTGTCTAACTGACAATTCATTTTTAAGAATTTCATTAAACATGTGGAGTTGAGTCGCTGTATCTTTTGCATTTATCAATGCTCGAGCATGTCCCATACTTATGGTACGATCGATGATTGCATTTTGAATTTCTGCCGGCAACTTCAATAATCTTAAGTAATTGGCAACCGTACTTCGTTTTTTACCAACTCTTTGCGACAATTCTTCTTGAGTCAGGTTGCATTCTTCCACCAATCGTTGGTAACTAATGGCTACCTCAATCGCATCTAAATCTGCACGCTGAATATTTTCAACCAAAGCCATTTCTAGCATTTCTTGGTCGTTAGCAATACGGATATACGCTGGAATTTCTTCCAATCCTGCTAGTTGAGACGCTCTAAATCGACGTTCTCCCGAAATCAACTGGTATTTATTGTAGCCTAATTTTCTTACCGTTACTGGCTGGATAATTCCCAATTCAGCAATCGACTGAGCAAGATCATTTAGTGCCTCCTCTTCAAATTTTGTACGCGGTTGAAATGGATTGGCTTCAATTACTCCAATCGACAATAAAGCCACGGAACCCGCGGCTTCAGTTAGATCTTCTCGAGTTAGCTTTTTGCTATTCGTGATATCTGTGTCATCATTCTCTAGTAAAGCGCTTAAGCCTCTACCCAATACTCTTTTCTTACTCATCCTCTAAATTAATTACCTTTTCAGATTCACTAATTTTAGTTAAATTATTGTTCTGTAAAACTTCGCGTGCTAAATTAAGATAATTGACCGCACCTTTACACGTCGCATCATGCATGATTATGGTTTCTCCATAACTTGGCGCCTCACCCAACTTGGTATTTCGTTGAATAATCGTGTCAAAAACCATTTGTTGAAAATGTGTTTTTACTTCTTCAACCACTTGATTAGAAAGTCTTAGTCGGATGTCATACATGGTCAATAACAATCCTTCAATTTCCAAATCAGTGTTCAATCTAGATTGAACAATTTTAATGGTATTTAACAATTTTCCTAGACCTTCCAATGCAAAGTATTCACATTGAACCGGAATAATTACAGAGTCTGCAGCCGATAAGGCATTCAATGTAATCAATCCCAAGGATGGAGAACAGTCAATAATAATGAAGTCGTAATCGTCTTTAATTTTAGACAACGCCAAACGCATCATTTTCTCCCGATTAGGAAGATTTATCATCTCAATCTCAGCACCTACCAAATCAATATGACCTGGCAAAAGGTATAGATTTGGAGACTTAGTCGCCAAGATAATATCTTTAGCTTCTACCTCATTAATCAAGCATTCGTAAATACTTGTCTTTACATTTTTTGGATCAAAACCAACCCCAGAAGTAGCATTAGCTTGAGGATCTGCATCAACGATTAGGACTTTACGCTCTAATACACCCAATGCAGCTGCAAGATTGATCGCTGTGGTTGTTTTTCCAACTCCACCTTTTTGATTGGCAATTGCAATAATTTTACCCATTCTATCTATTGAAAAAATTAAATTTCTATTGTTGCTCCAATTGACATCAATTGAAGATTTACTCCTTTACTATTAAAATCTTTAATGGCCTTTTCTGCATCGAGTTTAATCGGTGGAAAAGTATCGTAATGCATCCCTATAATTTCATTGCAACCAATAAACCCAGCTGCTATAATGGCATCTTTTACACCCATGGTGAAATTATCCCCAATAGGCAGAAAAGCAAGGTCTATTTGATCGTGATCTCCGATCAATTGCATTTCATTGCTCAAAGCGGTATCGCCAGCATAGTAAATACTTTTTCCTTCAGATTTAATAATGTATCCATTCGGATTTCCACCATAACTGCCATCAGGTAAACTACTAGAATGCGCAGCAAAAACACTTTTTACGGTCCCAAAATCAAATGCAAATTTACCACCTGTATTCATTGAATGCACATTTTTAATACCTAAACTGCTGCACCATTGAATAATCTCATAATTTGAAATCACTTTTGCGTTTGTTTTTTTAGCAATGTATTCTAAATCGGCAACATGATCCATGTGTCCATGAGAAACGATGATATAGTCTGCTTCAATACTGTCAATGTCTATTCCATTTGCCAATTCATTTGGTCTGATAAACGGATCAAACAAAATAGAGCAGTTGTTGGTTTTAATTCCAAAGCAAGAATGGCCATAAAAAGTAATTGTCATTGATTGATGGAATTTAGGACGTGTAATTAATTAAAAACAACAGCTAAAATGCGCTTAAATGCTTTATTTTGCGTCCTATTTAATAATTGGATTAGCTTATTCGAAATTACCATTTTTATGGTGGTTTATTTCCAATTGTTAACAACATTTTTTGAACACTTTTTTGTTAAAAGATAACCATGATAACTATAATTTCAGCTTCAAATCGAAAGGGAAATATGACCCAATTCTTTGCAAACTTTTGCAAAACCCAATTGGAAGCAAGAGGGGAAGAGGTCAAAGTTTTTAGTTTAGATGAATTGCCTACTCGCATAGATTTGGAAGAGGTATACAATTACGAGAACTCTATTTTTACAGAGATTGCGAAACATTATATTATTCCAAGCGATAAATTGTTTTTTGTTGTACCTGAATACAATGGAAGTGTACCGGGAATTTTGAAGCTATTTATGGATGCCATAAAACCTGAATTCTATGCTGGTAAAAAAGCGGCATTGCTAGGAATTGCTGCAGGTAGAGCAGGCAATTTAAGAGGGATGGATCACTTGACTGATATTTTACATTATTTACAAGTGGAGGTAATGGCGTTGAAGCTGCCTGTTTCTAAAATTTATGATATCTTAGGCGAGCATGGCGTATTGAAAGACAAAAATACAGAAGAGGCCATTATACAACAATTAGAAAAATTTATAAACTATTAAATCAATGAATAATATGCTTTTAACGAGTTTTTTCTCAGGAATGGATGATGAATGTGGCATCATGATCATAAAGATTGCATTGGCACTATTTTTAGGAATTTTATTCCTTCAGTCAGGTTTGGATAAAGTGTTTAATTACAAGGATAATTTAGACTGGTTGAAAGGTCATTTTGAAAAGACTCCTTTAGCTAAAATAGTACCTTTAATGGTTCTAAAAATCACTATCCTAGAGGTTTTGGCAGGTGCATTTAGTTTATTAGGAGTTTATGGTTCTCTTGTTCAGAACGATTTCTTTTTAGAAGTCGGGTTGATTCTATCTGCAGGTTCGTTGATCGCATTGTTTTTTGGTCAAAGAATAGCAAAAGATTATGCTGGAGCAGGCGGGTTAGTTCCTTACTTTATTGTGACGTTGGTCGGAATGGGGTTTATGATGATTTTTTAGAAAAGGAAGCATTAAAAAAAGCTTAATCGAAGAGTTAGGCTTATGATGCTGATGATTATAGATCGCTAATTGTAAAAGGGATAATTTCTATCTAATTTATGAAAGTAGGGACGCAGTCCTGAAATCTTCGTAAAAAAATTGAAAGTTATAAATAGAGGGGCGTTAGCCCTGACATTTTAAATATTAAAAAAGTCAATAAATCCAATATCAAAATCGAATCATTGTATTGAAGACGAGATAACAAAAAAGGTCGAATCCATGTGGATTCGACCTTTTTTGTTAATATATTTTGGTACAATTATTTGTCTAAATCTTCAAAATTCACGTCAGTATAATCGGATTGAACTTTCTCAATCACTTCTTCACCTTGCTCTAATTTCAATTCTTTTATTTTGTCAATTGCTTCAGTTAAGCTATCTGTAAATTTCTCGAAATCTTCTTTGTATAAAAACAGTTTGTGCTTCTCATAGAAAAACTTTCCATTGTCGGCATTAAACCTTCTTTTACTCTCAGTAACGGTTAAATAATAATCGTCGTTTTTTGTTGATTTTACGTCAAAGAAATACGTTCTTTTTCCTGCTCTTACTGCTTTTGAAAATACTTCGTCTTCTCTTGGTCCCTGCTCGTTGTCGTAATTTTCTTTTCCTTCCATCTTCTTGACAATTTGTTCTTAGAATTACAATTCCATAGTGTTCCCAACAAAACTAAATAAAAAATATTTAATCTAACTTCCAATGTCAGTAAGATTTTTAGACCTTTTTAGGAATATATTTCTACTATTTTTTGCGTAAAATAGTTCAATAAATAAGAAGCTTATTTGAGCTCACTTTTTTGATCTTCTAATAATTGTCTTTCATAGATGTCGAAGTAGAGCCCTTTTGCTTCAATCAATTGATTGTGGGTGCCTTCTTCAGCTATTTTCCCTTCTTCCAGCACGATGATTTTGTTAGCATTTTTCACTGAAGATACTCGGTGACTAATAATGATACAGGTACTTTCTCCTCCAATACGGTCTAAGCTATTCAGTATTTTCTCTTCAGTTTCTGTATCTACAGCAGATAAACAATCATCAAAAATCATCAATTTGGGTTGCTTTATAATGGCTCTTGCGATTGAAATTCGCTGTTTTTGTCCGCCTGATAAAGTAATTCCCCTTTCACCAAGAATGGTTTCGAATTGTTTCGGAAAATCCATGATGTTCTCATAAATGGCGGCATCTTTAGCGGCTTGCTCTATTTTCTCAAAAGGCGGCATTTCTTCGCTATATCCGAAAGCGATGTTATTGGCTATATTATCAGAAAATAAAAACACTTCTTGAGGAACATAGCCTGTATTGCTTCTCAATGCATTTAGATCTAATTCTTTTAGGTTGATTCCATCCAAGTATACATCTCCTGAGGTAGGGTCGTACAATCGACAAACTAAATCTGCGATCGTTGATTTTCCCGAACCAGTACGTCCAATAATTGCCAATGTTTCTCCGGGACTTACTTTGAAATTAATACCATCCAAAGCGCGCGTTCCTGAGTCTGGATAAACGAATCCAACATTTTTAAAATGGATTTCACCTTTCATGTTTTTCAAAGGAGTCCTGCCGCTCACTATTTCAGGTTTAGTCTCTAAAAATTCGTTGATTCTCCGCTGAGAAGTTGCAGCTCTTTGCACTAATGAAGTTACCCAACCCAAAGCTGTAACAGGCCACGTTAACATATTGACATAAATCACAAATTCTGCAATGTTTCCTGGAGAAATAGGAGGTGTAACTCCGGCATTGATTGCATCAATGTAAATTTTGGAACCTATATATATGGTAAAAATAGTGCTTAAGCCAATTAATAAAGTCATGATGGGCATAAACAAGGCTTCCGTTTTTACTAGATCTAGGTTTTTCTCTTTGTATTTTGTTGCCGCTTTGTCCAACGTTTGGTTGGCGTAATCTTCTTTTACAAACGACTTTAAAATTCGAATTCCTGAAAAGGTTTCTTGAGCCAGTGTCGATAGATTAGATAATTGAGCTTGCACTGCCTCACTTTTTCTATTGATGATATTACTTACATAATAAATCAAAACGGAAAGTACAGGAAGAGGAGCTAAGGCATAAAGTGTTAACTCTACATTAATACTCAACATTACAGAAATTACAAATATGAAAAGCGTCACTAAGTTGATGCTGTACATAATTCCTGGACCCAAATAATTTCGAGTACGACTCACATCTTCACTAATGCGATTCATGATGTCGCCAGTGTTGTTGCGCTTGTAAAAAGGCATGCTTAATTCTTGGTAATGTGCGTACACTTCATTTTTTAAGTCATACTCAATTAACCGACTCATTATAATAATGGTCTGGCGTGTAAAAAATGTGAATAATCCTTTAAGAAGAGCCATCACCATCACCAAAATGGCAAAGAAAAGCAAGCTTTTAGAAAGGGTCATATCTTTAGTAAATTCGGCAATCCAAGGCATATTTCCGTTGTTTACCACCTCTTCTTTACTAATAAAACGAGCCACTTGATCAAAAGCTTCACGAATGATTTGCGGGGGATAAATGGCAAAAATGTTAGAGATGGCTACGAAAATAATTCCTAACCCCAATCGCCATTTATACTTAAAAAGATACTTATTTAGATACTTTAAAGAATTCATAAATTGTGCGCTTTACGCCCGTCCAATACAAAATTTTAATACTATTTTTGCAATCGAAATTTTGGGGACGGCAACGTCTGCAAAAGTACCTAATACTTTTAGGTTTATTAGCAAGTGATAATGTTAACTTTAATAGTATGAATGAAGTAATTGATATCAAAGAAAATAAGCTAGCAGAGAATCCTGTGATTAGCAAAATGGTTACTTATGACCATGAACAAGTTGTATTTTGTCAAGACAATGCAACTGGTTTAAAAGCAATAATTGCCATTCATAATACAACTTTAGGTCCTGCCTTGGGTGGAACTAGAATGTGGAATTACAAGAATGAAGTAGAAGCGTTAAACGATGTTTTACGTTTATCAAGAGGGATGACCTATAAAGCTGCAATCACTGGCCTGAATTTGGGTGGTGGAAAAGCAGTAATTATTGGAGATTCTTACACACAAAAATCAGAAGCACTTTTCAGAAGATTTGGGAAATTTGTAAACAGCTTAAGCGGTAAATACATTACTGCAGAAGATGTTGGCATTAGTCCAAGTGATATGGAATGGGTGAAGATGGAAACTGACCATGTAGCTGGTGTTCCTGTATCTTTAGGTGGAAGTGGAGATCCTTCTCCAGTAACTGCTTATGGCGTTTACATGGGAATCAAAGCAGGTGCAAAAGAAATGTACGGCAATGATTCATTGACTGGAAAAAAAGTATTGGTTCAAGGAATTGGACATGTAGGTGAAGTGTTGGTAAAGTACTTAACTGAAGAGAATGCGAAGGTTTATATCACTGACATCAATGAAAATAGATTAGCGGATGTAGCTAGTAAATATGGTGCAGAAGTAGTTTTAGGTGATTCTATCTATGATTTAGATATTGACATTTATTCTCCATGTGCTTTAGGAGCAACAGTAAATTCAACTACTATTCCTCGTTTGAAGTGTGCAATTATTGCAGGAGCGGCAAACAATCAATTGGAAAATGAAGTGATTCACGGAGCTGAATTAATTAAGAAAGGCATTTTATATGCACCTGATTTTTTAATTAATGCTGGTGGATTGATCAATGTAAATAGAGAAGTAGCTAATTACGGTGAAGATAGAGCCATGGAATTGACTCAAAATATCTATAACACTACATTGGATATCTTCAAAAGAGCGATACAAGAAAATATTCCTACTTATGCTGCAGCAAATAAATTAGCTGAAGAACGCATAAGAGCGGTAGGAAAAATTAAACAAGTTAGGTAACACAAATTTTCAAAGACGTTCTTTAAATGTTGAATAGACGAATTTTACGAGTAAAAGTAATGCAGGCTTTATATGCCTTTTTTCAATCGAGTAGCACTGAGCTATCAAAAGGAGAAAAGGAGTTGTTTTTGAGTATTGAGCGGATGTACGACCTTTATCTCTATTTCTTAATGTTGCCAATCGAGTTAGCTGAGCTAGCTGATGCACAGCAGATGGAAGCAAAAAACAAAGCACTGCCAACGGATGAAGATTTGAGTCCAAACAGAACCTTTGTTGAGAATGACATAATTCGTCAGCTAAGCGAAAACGAAACCATTCAATCAGCATGGAAAAGCCACAAGATTTCTTGGGCGGCTGACCGTGATGATTTGAAACGATTGTTGAAGGAATTAAGAGTGACTCCATTGTTTCAGAACTATATTCATTCAGAAGAAAAAGGATTCGATCAAGATCGAAAGTTTCTATTGGATTTTTATAAAGAAATCGTTGCTGAGTCTGAAATGATTCAAAATCTATTTCATGAGCGCAGTATTTATTGGGATCATGATGACGTGGATTTTGCTATTTCAATGGCTGTAAAACACGTAAAGAAAATCAAAACTGCAGAAGCAGGTGGTGGAAATTTGATGGCGATGTTTAAGGATGATTTGGATGATCGTGATTTTGTAAAAAATCTGTTTCGTAAGACCATTATTAATAACAATGAGAATACGAAACTGATTGAAGAAAAAACAAAGAATTGGGATGTTGAACGAATTGCTGTATTGGATGTATTGTGCATGAAAATGGCCATTACTGAATTGACAGAGTTCTCCAGTATTCCAATTAAGGTAACATTGAATGAATACATTGAGGTGTCTAAATTGTTTAGTTCACCAAAAAGTAAAATATTCATTAATGGAATTTTAGATAAGTTGGTTGCCGATTTTAAGGAAACCAAAAAAATAAGAAAAGTAGGACGAGGCTTAATGGAATAAGCCCTAAATTTAGAAGTATGAAAAAAGTAATTTATTTAGCAAGTGTGGTTGCACTTTTTGGATTTTCAGCATGTAATCAAGCTGAGAAAACGCCGGAAGAACCAGCTATTTCAACCGATGTAATTAATATTCCTTCAGAGGAAAATAATGAAGAGGCTGACAAAGTATTGGCAGCTTTTGAATTTGAGAATATCGTTTACGAATTCGGAGAAATCACCCAAGGTGAAAAAGTACAGACTACCTTTAAATTTACAAACACTGGAGAAACAGATTTGATTATCTCTGATGCAAAAGGAAGTTGTGGATGTACTGTTCCAATTTACCCAAAGAACCCAATTGCTCCAGGCGAAACAGGTGAAATCGAGGTTGTATTCGACAGTAATGGAAAAATGGGTCAACAAAATAAAACGGTAACATTGGTAGCTAACACAAAACCAAACACAACTGTATTGGCTTTGAAAGGAAATGTATTAACTCCAGAAACGAAATAAAATGAATTTATTAACGATATTATTAATGTCTCCAGCAGCAGAAGGAGAAAACCCAATCATGTCATTCTTGCCTTTGATTTTGATAATCATTGTGTTCTATTTCTTTATGATTAGACCACAAATGAAAAAACAAAAAGAGCAACGTAAATTCAGAGAGAATTTAGCGAAAGGACAAGATGTTGTAACAATTGGTGGAATTCACGGAAAGGTGGCTGAAATTAAAGAAACTACAATTATTGTTGACGCCGGAAATGGATTGAGATTGACGATAGAAAAAGCAGCAGTTTCACCAGACTTTTCTGGTGCTGCAATGGGTGCAAAATAATGTCTAACTTCATTCTTTGAAAAAAGAAAATTAAGCGGCATTGAAAATAACAGTAAGGAAAATATTTATCGAAACCGACGCAAATGGTAAAAACCGTTTGAAGAAGAAGATAAGTATTTTCCTTTTTTGTTTATTCCTAGCTTCCTTGTTTTGGTTTTTGAATGCGCTTTCAAAAGACTTAACCATGGGAATTGAGTACAGCTGTGTTTATAAGAACACAGACTCATCCTATGTAATCACAAATCAGCCATCTAAAAAGATAAAAGTGTATACCAATGGTTCGGGTTTTAACCTGATTGGAGAAGCACTTTTCTGGAATAAAAAGGAGTTGATTATAGAAGTGGATGAATCTGATTTAGATCGAGATGGAAATCAGGTAATCCCTACTAAAACACTCACCAATGAAATTAGTAATCAACTAGGTTCAAATATTAGTGTGGAAAGTATTTATCCTGAGTTTTTGACCATTCACATGCAGCCGTTAGAGCACAAAAAAGTGATGGTTCGATTGGTACAGGATTTAACCTTTGGACCACAGATAAGATTAAAAGATTCCTTAGAGCCCAACCCAAAATTTGTTGAAATTTTTGGACCTTCCGATCAGCTAGATACAATACTTTTTGTATCGACCAATCTTTTAAAAATTAAGGACATTAAAGAGGATTTAAAAACCAATGTTAAATTGGAATCGAGTTATGGCCCCTATATCCGAATATATCCGAACACAATTGAAATTGATATAAAAACAGAGCGTTTTACTGAAAAAACTATTGAACTTCCAATCAAAGTGATTAACTTACCTGATGAAGTTCGGTTGAGAACACTACCCGCAACAGTTGAAATAAAAGTGTTGATTTCTAATAGTTTATTTGAATTGTTAAAGGCTGAAGACTTCACGGCTTTTGTGGATTATAACCAAACGAACAAGGAAGTTGATAAGTTGAAAGTAACTGTGAAAACAGAAGGAGTAAATGCAGAGATCATTAAATTAACTCCCGAAAAGGTTGAATATTTAATTAAAAAATAATGTTGAAAGTCGGATTAACAGGTGGTATGGGTAGTGGTAAATCTACCGTAAGTCAAGTTTTTATTAACTTAGGGGTGCCCGTTTTTAATTCTGACCTAGTGGCGAGGAACATAGTCAATACCAACGCAAAAGCCATCAAAAAAATTAAAAACACCTTTGGTGAGAATTTATATGATTCTGGTGAATTGGATCGAAAATCATTGGCAGCTATTGTATTTACCAACCCTGATGCATTGGAGAAACTAAATTCTATTGTACATCCTTTAGTCGGAGAAGCTTTTGATAATTGGTGTGAAAAGAATTCATCAGCTCCATATATTATCAAAGAGGCTGCAATTCTATTTGAATCTGGGGCTTATCAAAATTTAGATCGAATCATCACTGTTTATACCAAGAAAGAAGAGCGCATTAGACGAATTATCATAAGAGATCATTCTTCAGCTGAAGAAGTGGAACACCGGATGAACAATCAATGGTCGGATGAAACTCGAAATAAATTAGCAGATTTTATTATCATCAATGATGACAAAGATAAATTGCTGCCTCAAGTGATGGAACTTCACGAGGTCCTTTTAAATGTTGAGTAATGAAAAAGGTTCTCAATTCCCCTGCTATTCAAAGAATTGATTCCAAAACAATGGAAAGGAAGAATATTACTTCTTTCCAATTAATGGAGATTGCCGCTTTTCAACTTCATCAAACATTTATTTCTGCTTTTTCGGCCTATCAGACTTCTACGATTCATATCTTCTGTGGCAATGGAAATAATGGTGGTGATGGATTGGCGATTGCACGGTTTTTATTTTTGGCAAAATGGAAGGTTAAGGTTCACTTAATTCCGTTTTCAGCTCAGAGTTCACCGGAATATACCACCAATCTGGATCACCTAAAAAAGCTGAATGTAGAAATTTTCGAATGGGATGAATCCGTAAAGGAAAACCTAGCAATTAATTCAGAAACTGTAGTAATTGATGCGATGTTTGGCTCAGGTTTAAATCGTTCAGTGAGCGGTTTTGTCGGTGAAGTGATAGATCAGATGAACACAAGTCAACACATTATTTCCATTGATCTACCTTCTGGCTTAATGGCTGCTGATAATCGATTAAACTCACTGAAACATGTTATAAAAGCTCAACATACTTTATCCATAGAAATTCCAAAATTGTGCTTGTTAATGCCGACTTATTTTGAATATGTGGGTGACTGGCAATTGGTGGAGATTGGATTGGATGAAAAGGCCATTGAAGAAGAGGAAACCGAGTATTATTATCTTGAAGATGCTGACATTAAGCAACTGTTGAAGCCTTCTAATGCGTTTGCTCATAAAGGATCCAATGGACATGCGTTATTAATTGCAGGCAGTTATGGCGTAATGGGTGCTGCAGTATTATCTGCGAATGCGGCTCTCCGTTCTGGCGTTGGGTTATTGAGTATTCATGCTCCAAAATGTGGTATTGAGATTTTACAACAAACCACTCCTCAAGCGATGGTAGACCCAGATGTACATGAATATTTTACCACTGGAATTCAATCCATTGAAAGGTTTCAAGCGATAGGAATTGGGCCCGGAGTTGGACAAGCAGAGAATTCGAAAAAGGCTTTATTCGATTTGTTGGATCGAACCAACCTACCGATGGTAATTGATGCAGACGCGCTGAATATATTGGCGCAGAATAAGGAGTGGATGTCATTGATTCCTAAGAATAGTATTTTAACTCCTCATCCTGGAGAATTCAAACGCCTAGTTGGAGAATGGGACAGTGAAGAAGAAAAATTGGAATTATTAAGCGCACTTAGTCAGCAGTTGGAATGTTACATTATTTTAAAAGGGGCTTACAGTTGTTTGTGCACGCCAGAAGGGAATTTTTATTTTAATTCTACAGGCAACGAAGGGATGGCTAAAGGTGGAAGTGGAGATGTATTGACAGGTATTCTCACTGCATTATTGGCGCAAGGATATTCTTCAGAATCAGCAGCTATGATTGGAATGACGGTACATGGACTAGCTGGAGATTTGGCAGCTGAGTCCAAGGGAAAAATCAGTATGAATGCAAAAGATATTATTGACTTTTTGCCACGAGCATTTAAACAGCTACAAGATTAATTCTAAAAGTAATAAATGATTAGAAGTGGGTGGCTAAAATGGTTAGATCAAATTTTTACAAATCTACAGTCAAAACTACCCACGGTATCTCGTTTATACTTAAATGTAGTTCTCTAAATTCCCCAATCCTTGTCTTAAAATAGTGATGTTACCATCGCTTAAATCTACCACAGTAGACGCTTCATTGTTTCCAAAGCCTGCATCAATTACGATGTCCACTTTGTCTTCATACTTTTCATGAATCAATTCTGGGTCTGTGGTGTATTCAATCACTTCGTCCTCATCGTGGATGGAAGTAGAAATTAATGGATTTCCAAATTCACTGATTATTTTTCTAGTGATGCCATTGTCTGGCACACGAATACCTATGGTTTTCTTCTTGTTGTGAAAAAGTTTCGGAACCGATTTGTTGGCTGGTAATATAAAGGTAAAAGGACCAGGCAATGCTTTGTTTAGCAATTTAAAAATTGAAGTGTCAAATTGTTGTGTATAATCTGAAATGTGACTCAGGTTATGAAACACAAAAGAGAAGTTGGCTTTTTCTACTTTAACTCCTTTGATTTGGGCCACTTTTTCAACTGCACTTTTATTGTGTACATCGCAACCTAAAGCGTATACAGTATCTGTTGGATAGATTATTAATCCACCATCATTCAGACATTCTAAAATCAATTTTAATTGTCTTGGATCGATGTTTTCGTCGTATAATTTTAATAGCATAACTGTACAAATTTGGAAGTTAAAAATTACGCTTTTCAATTGGATTTGGCAAAGGGTAGTGTTTTTATTTGCTGTTGTTTTGGTTGAAAAATTGCTAACCTATCTAATAGTTTATTATGTTTTGCCTTCGGCCTTTATTCGTTTAAATTTAGCATCAATTTTCAACTCTCATTAGTAGTTAAATCCAAAAGCCCAAAGTGGAATCACATTTTGATAGCCAAATTCAATATCGTCTTTTACAATAAATGATTTGTCATCTTTGTTAATCTGATTTTGTTTCTTATTTTTTCCTCCAACCTCAAAAGTGTACATACCGATTACAAAATCAACTTTCTTTGAAGAAATTACCTCATTGTATACACGCATCTGATTGAGAAAGAAAGTTTCTCTCAAATTTCCTGCATTAGATTTATCTCCTACTAAGTTGAAAATAATATTGGAATTATCTAAATATACCTTATCTACTTTTCCAAGACCTCTAATGCCGTTTGTTTCATTTCTTAATTGATCAATAAGTCCTGCTTTCTCCATATAAGAAAAGTAATCATCTAAAGAGTTTCTACTAATTCCAATAATTTCAGAAATTTTGGAAAAATTTGGTTTAAATGGAACACTTTCCGCTATTATAGTGAGTAGCTTTTTAAGTTTTCTGCTTGTTCCAACATTCAGGTTTGCATACTGAGGAATGTCTGTTTCCAATGTTTGTACAATTATTTGACCTAGCCGTATATTTAGCTCATTTTCTCCTCCAAAAGGATAGTAACCCCGTTTTAAGTAATCGTTAAATAGTGGCAGTGGGTGTTGAATATCTTTAAGCTTTACTTCATTATTGAGTATTTGATCTAATGAGTAAACGCCTATTTCATATTTGTGAAAGTAGTTCAAGTACTCTCTAAATGATAACCCTTGTAATTTGTAAACAACTGCTCGACGGCTTAAATCTGCAGATCCTTTAAGAATGTCAAGCACTGAAGATCCTGTAAATATTATTTTTAGAGTTGGAAACGAATCATAGATATTTTTTAGCTCTCTCGACCAATCTGTATATTTATGAATCTCATCGATAAACAAATACTCTCCCGCATTTTTATAAAACTCGTCAGCTAAATCAATGAGTCTATTTTCTCCAAAATACATATCATCTGCCGAGACATATAATGCCTTTTTACTGCCTAACTTTTCTTTAATATGCTGAAGAATCATCGTCGTTTTCCCGACTCCACGAGGGCCTATAATTCCAATCATTCGACTATCCCAAGCGATACTTTCGTATAAATAACGCTTAAAGTCTGTTGTGGTATTTTGTAAAAGGGTCTCAAATTTTTGGTATAACAACCTCATAGTAAATATGATTTTCACAAATATACGAAATTGCACTATTGAATCAACAAATAATGTACAAATTGCTCATTTAGATGTGCAATTTGTGATTTTACGAAATCATATGAAGTTTTTGAACTACTTATTTTGGTTTTACTTGCAACTAGCATTTGGACTTTGAATAAAAAAATAGTCTTCTTTATTGACTTGAGCTAGTCTATTTTTAATGATTAAGAATTTTTCATTTTCAAAAAATGCATTTCCAATACCTCGAGTGTCGTCTATAATTATTTCGATAAAGGTGGTGATCCATCAATTTTAAATTCAATTTTGCTTACTCTCCAATCTACGAAGTCACTTTATTGGTACTGTTTTTAACTACTAGTCTTCATTTTTAGTGTGATCTCTCCAATATTGTATGCATATATAGCAGCTGGAATAAATGTAAATTTTAAACCTTGTATTTCTTTAATTCCTAGTTGATCAATTGATGTGACAACGGCAGATTTATGTTTATTTTCTTCACAGAATTTAATTAAACTTTTCAATTCTTGAGGCTTATCGTAGTATCGGTTACTCCATTTTATTTCTACTCCCCAAACTGGTTTATAGTTTTTATCATCTACTAAAACCAAATCTACTTCTCCTTCATTTCTTCCGTCCTTCCATCTAGCATAGGTTAAATCTAGTTGCTCCCTGTGCATCCATTGCGAAAGAATTGCTGTTTCTACCATATTCCCCATTTCTTGGTCTGTTTCTATTATCGGAGAAAATAATGCAGTACGAAGTGATGGATTCGTCAAATAGACTTTGAAACTCGTTATTCTTTTCAGTCTTTTTGCATTGACTCCAACTTTGTTTAATACCTTAATCAGGAATGCAGCCTCTAAATAATCAAGGTATTTTTTTAAAGTATCTTTTTGAATACCACTTTCTCTAGACATGGTCTCATAAGAAAATTCATTTCCAGTATTGTATGCGATGTAGGTGAAAAACCGGTTTAATTCTTGAACATCTTTTATTCCGTACAAACTTGGAAGATCTCTAAGGAGTACCTTATCCACAATATCATTTTTCACATATCTACCCATGTCGCCTTGTATTTTTTCAGATAGGACAACCTCAGGGTAACCACCAAAATTTAAATAATGAATAAATTCTTTATTCAATGCTTTTGGATCATGAGCTAAACAGTACTTGATCTCCTTATCTCCATATTGGATTTGACCATCAAAAATTAAATGATCTAATTTTTTCAAATGGATATATTCTTGAAACGTTAATGGTGGTAACAAGAAATCAGTAAATCTACCAGCTCCACTTTCTGAGCTGTGCCATTTCAATGCTGCTGCTGCCGAGCCAGATACAATGAATTTAGTTTCAGGGTAGGAGTCAACAAGCACTTTTAAATGCCTTTCCCAATCTTTTAAATACTGGATCTCATCAAAAAAGACATAACAACCATCGAGACTATTGAGGTTTAAGGCACTTTTACACAACGTTAAAAGGTCCTCTAAACTTAAATTGACATAAATCGGATTGTCTATTCCTATAAAGAATAATTTATGCGGATTAGTATTCTCTTTTAGTAAGTTCTCGATGCAATGAAACAACATGACCGTTTTACCAACCCTTCGCGGACCCATTAAAACTAAAGCTCTATTGATATTTCTTTCAATTACAAAGGGATAGAAAAGATCAAAATATAACCGCTTAGACATTGAGCTATACATGGTCGGTATCTCTCTGGTAATCCACCATGGATTTTCATAGCGAAGTCGTTCAATAATTTTTCCTGTTGGAATAAGGTTTAGCATTGCCATTAATATGTATTAATAGTACAAATGTATGCATAATAAGTAGATTTAAATCTATCAAATAATGCAAATATTGTGTATTTAGAATGCATAAAAGGTGAGATTTCTGTTAATTCTACAGTTATCGCAGCTAAGAGATGAGCTTTTTAAATTGGATTAGACTAATGGGATTTTTTTGGAGTTACATTTTTTTGGAGATGGGAGGAGGAGTGGTTTGCAAATTTGCTATAACGGTCTTGGTGCTAATACTGTTTTATATTATTAAAAGTGAATAGTATTATTTATCTAATAGTATAGTTTGTATTAATGTTATTATATTTAATATTCAATTAATTACATTAGAGTTTTCTTATTAAGAAATTATTATAGATGAATGGACTCCTAGAAATTTCAAAAGATGATATTTCCCAGTTAGATGATACACAACTTCGAGACCTAATTGGATTGTTATGCGAAGCTGATTTAAGAAGTGTTGGTTTGCCCACTACGGCTGTTACTTGGGGCGGACATCAAGATGAATCTGATGGTGGTGTAGATGTGAGGGTGGAATCTAAATCCGGGCTACTAGGATCTATTACTATACCTAACCAAAATACAATTATTCAGGTTAAGAAATCTGACATTTCACCTAGTAAAATAGATGATGAGATCCGACCTCTAGGAATTTTAAAAAAATCTATAAGCGAATTAATAATTAATAAAGGAGCATACATAATTGTATCTGGAGATTCAACTACAACTGATTTAAAGCTAAGAACTAGGCAGGATAAGTTAAAAAGTATTTTTTCTGAATATAGCAGCGACATACAATCTGACTACTTTGATGGAAATAGAGTTGCTTCTTGGGTTAGAAACTATCCACAACTTATTATTTGGGTAAAGAATAGAATCAATAATAAGCAGTTTGGTTGGGAGTCTTTTGGTAATTGGGCTCAAACTCCGGAAGGCAAAGATCAAAGCTATATAATAGATGAAGAAGCTAGTTTAATTGACGGTTCAAATAAGAATAAAAAATATTCTATTCTCGATGGTATTCATTTAATTAGAAATAGTCTAGCGAAAGAAAGTACATCTGTGAGGTTAACAGGATTGTCAGGTGTTGGTAAGACTCGTTTCGCACAAGCTTTATTTGACAGTGAGGTTGGAGAAAATTCTCTTAATTCCAGTTTAGTGATTTACACTGACATTTCTAATAGTCCCGACCCAATGCCAGTTCACTTTATTGAACAATTAAAATATTTTAATCAAACCATTATTTTAATTGTAGATAACTGTTTGCCTGATTTACACTCCAGTCTCACAAAAAAAGTAACAAATTCAAAAATTTCATTACTAACAATAGAATACGATGTAAAAGATGATATCCCTGATGAAACAGATGTTTACAAATTAGAACCCAGTAGTATAAAATCAATAGAAAGTCTAATTAAATCTAGGTATGATCATATCAGTTCAACAGATATAAGGTCTATCGCTGAATTCTCAGGAGGAAATTATAGGGTGGCAATTTATTTAGCAAATACTTTAAATAAGGGAGAATGCCTTTCCGACTTAAAAGACAATAGTTTGTTGGAACGACTCTTTTTTCAAAGAAACAAGCCTGATAGTGAGCTCTTACAGTCGGCGGAAGCCCTATCTTTATTATACTCTTTTGAAGGAGAAGATATTTTGTCGGAAGAATCAGAACTAAAATTCATTGCTTCTTTGATAGATAAAAAAGTAAGTAAACTATTCGCCGACGTACAAGTATTAAGAGACAGAGAAATTATTCAAAAACGGAATAAATGGAGAGCAATTTTACCTCAAGTAATAGCAAATAAATTAGCTGTAGATGCACTTAAAAGAATAAATAATACATTTCTTCTTCAATCATTAGAAGAATCGGCATCTGAAAGAGTATTAATTTCATTTAGTCGGAGATTAAGCACTTTACATACTTCCGAAGAAGCGGTCAGAATCGTTGAGAAATGGTTACAACCTAAAGGACTTATAGGTATATCTCTAAGAAATATTTCAGGATATAAATTGTCTATTCTCATGAATATAGCCCCAGTAGCTCCTGAATTGGTATTAACTTCAATTGAAAATATTATAGACGACTTTCAAATTGAAGATTCTGATTTTAGGAATAATTGGGTTTTAAGGGATATTGTGAAACTAATTTGGCATATAGGTTATGAACCTAAATACTTTTATAGATGTGCCAACCTTATTTGTTTTTTTGTATTAAAATTCGAAGAAGCAGATAAACAACACACCATAAGGAATTTCCTTGATTCTTATTTTCAACTTTATTTATCAGGTACACATGCTTCGTTAGAAGATAAGTTACTTATTATAAAAAACTTTGTATCATCTGAAGATGCTAAGAAATGTGAGGTTGGTGTCTCATTGCTAGAAAAAACTTTAAATTCTGATGGATTTACTTCATCTTTCCAATTTGATTTTGGGTCAAGGTCAAGAGATTATGGATATGAACCGAAATTAAACTCGGATATCATTAAATGGTACTCTACCTTTCTATCCTATTCTTTGGATTTAATCGAAAAAGATATTTCACAAAAAAGGGAATTACTAAATATTATTTTAGAAAAATTTAGAAGTTTATGGAGTAGATGCGGACAGGAAGACCTATTGATAAGTTTTTGTGAGGGACTTTTATCTAAAGGGCAAGAAGTTCATAAGATATGGGTAAAAGTTAAAGGTATAATCAAATATGATTTAACTGAATTACCTATTTCCAGTCAAGAAAAATTGAAAGAATTAGAAATTAAGCTGAGACCTAAGACTTTAATTGAAGAGGTTGAAATTTTCGCATTATCTAATGAACATTATATTTTTAATGATGAGGATACAATTGATTCAAGTGATGAAACTTCAGATAATAAATTGAATCAAAAAACTATTGAAGTAGGAGTAAAACTAATTCAAGATCAGAAATTATTCGAGACGCTAATAAATAGATTATTACAAAGTGATGGATTTAGAATTTTTGAATTGGGATTTGGGTTAGCTAAGGGTGCAAATAATAAAAATGAACTTTGGAGCTTTATAAAAGGGACTTATGAAGTTATTAAAGAAGAAAAAAGTAGCATTAAATTACTTCAAGGGTTCCTCTATTATTGCTCCGAAAATGAGAAAGTAATTTATAATCAAGTTTTAGATCAATTATTAATTGATCCTATTTTAGGTGTTTGGTTTGTTGACTTCCAATTATTAACTAAAGTTGATGATATAGCATATACCCGGTTAATTAAATCCCTAAAAGGAGAAATAATAGACTATCGAACGTTCAAATTTTTGGCTTATGGTAGGAGACATGAAAATATTAATGATAATAAATTAGCAAGTATTATTAACCTTCTGCTTAGAAAGGAAAGTGGAATTACTGCAATCATAGAAATTTTATCAACTAGGTTTGAACGACATAGTTTGGATAAAAAAAACTATTCAGTAAAACTAATAAATAGTGCAAGAAAGGCTCTTGAGAAAGTTTCCTTTGATAAGGAAGAGTTTAGAAGGGATCTGAATTATTCCTTAGAACCTATTCTAATAGTTTGTTATGGGAAAAGCAATCATTATGATTCTGCAAAGGTATTTACTTCCAATATTTATCAAGCCTTGTCTGATTACAAATTAACTTCAAGGGAATCAAAAAAAATACTAGATTTTTTATGTGAGTTTCAACCATTAGCTTTTCTTGACACTTTCATTGTTCCTGAAAAAATGAAGGAATTTAGACCTGATTTTACTTATAAATTCCATTTTGGGAGAGATAAGAACCCAATTGATAATATTCCCGAAAAGGCTATTCTTAAATGGTGTTCAGTTTCTATGGAAGAGAGAATTATTATTATGTCAGAAATATGTCAATTGTATAAATATAAGGATGAACAGTGCTTTTGGAAACCATTATTTTATAAATTATTATCACTAGTTGAAAATTTAGAAGATTTTTTAGGAAGTGTTTCAAAAACAATTCATCCTAGTTCTTGGAGTGGTGGAACACTGCCAAGTATCCTAACACAGAGGAAGCCACTATTTGAATCATTAAAAATGCATAAAGACAACACAATTAAGAAATGGGCAAGCGAAGAACTTAACAAACTGGAAAAATCTATTAAATGGGCAATTGAATCAGATAGAGATAGAGAAAAAGAAGAAACGGAAAGTTTTGAGTAGGTATCTTATAAATATTAAGTTTTTAACTATAATATCATCCCCCACAAAAAAAGCAGTGTCAATCTCTCAACACTGCTTTTTAAAATATATTATTTAGCTCTTAGCTATTCTTTGCGTGATCAGCTAAAAATTTCTCTAAACCAATGTCAGTTAATGGGTGGTTCAATAATGCAGTAATGGCACTTAAAGGACCAGTCATTACATCAGCGCCTAATTTAGCACAGTCAATAATGTGCATGGCGTGACGGACTGAAGCTGCTAAAATCTGCGTTTCGTATCCGTAGTTGTCAAAAATCAATCTGATTTCGTCGATCAAGTTCAAACCATCTGTAGAGATGTCATCCAATCTTCCGATGAATGGAGAAACGTAAGTAGCACCTGCTTTAGCTGCTAACAATGCTTGTCCACATGAAAAAATCAACGTACAGTTGGTACGAATTCCTTTATCAGAAAAATAACGGATTGCTTTCACACCTTCTTTAATCATTGGCACTTTTACCACAATTTGAGGATGCAAAGCAGCCAATGCTTCACCTTCTTTAATCATTCCTGCAAAGTCGGTTGAAATAACTTCAGCACTTACGTCACCATCTACAATGTTGCAGATATCAATGTAGTGTTGTTTTACTTTTTCGTCTCCTTTGATGCCTTCTTTGGCCATTAAAGATGGGTTAGTAGTAACGCCGTCTAAAATTCCAAGTTCTTGAGCTTCTTTAATTTGATCTAGATTTGCAGTGTCGATAAAAAACTTCATGAGTATAAATTTTGTTTGTTCAAAGGTAAAATTTCGTTCCCCTTTTTTCAAAAAAAGATGTTAACAATAGTGCATAAAAAATGGGTAAGCTACTTACATCGCACCGCTCAACCATCTACCCTTGCTTTCTTCCGAACCTGGGGGATTCAATAGGAGCTGGTCGTATAAGACTTACCCGCGGCAAAAGTAGGCATATTCTCATGAATCGCGCAAATGATTTGTTAATTTTCTTTCTATGGATGGGATTTAAATTTTATATTTGTTTTCTAACAAAAACCACCAAACCCCATGGAACAAAAACCACCAATGTTTAAGAGTGCAATGAATTACGGAGCTATAATTGGCTTGGTACTCGTAGGATTATCTCTCGTATCTTTCTTGATAGGAGATTATGAAAATAAAGTACTTCAATATGCTAGTTACTTTGTAATGGTGGGTGGTCTTTTTTGGGCCATTAAAAGTTACAGAGACAATGAGTGCGGCGGTTTAATTTCTTATGGCTCTGTGTTGGGTTTTGGAACAATGGTTTCATTGTTTTTCGGAATCTTAACGGCATTTTTCATGTACATTTATTTAAAGTTTGTTGACGATACTTTACTTCAATACGTTATGGAAGAAAGTGCGAGACAGATGGAAGCGAAAGGAATGAGTGATGAAGAAATCGAGGTGGGAATGGAGTATTCTAGAATGTTTACTTCAGCAGGATTTTTTGGAACGATGGCATTGCTTGGAAATGTCTTTTTTGGATTTATCATTTCATTAGTACTCGGATTTATTCTGAAAAAAGAAGACGAAACATTTAATTAAAATACATTTCAATTGATTGATATTTCAATAGTTATTCCATTGTTGAACGAAGAGGAGTCTCTTCCAGAGTTGTTTGCATGGATAAAAAAGGTAATGGATCAGAATAGCTACTCTTTTGAGGTGATGTTCATTGATGATGGAAGTACTGATGGTTCTTGGGCCGTGATTGAGGCTTTAAAATCTGCAAATCCTACCACTGTTCGTGGCATTAAGTTTAGACGGAATTACGGAAAATCTGCTGCATTGAATATAGGTTTTGAAGCCGTAAATGGTTCCGTAGTAATTACGATGGATGCAGATTTACAAGACAGCCCAGATGAAATTCCTGAATTGTATAACTTGATTACTAAAGATGGTTTTGATTTGATTTCTGGATGGAAACAAAAGCGATACGATCCATTGTCGAAAACGATTCCAACGAAACTTTTCAACTGGGCCACTCGAAAAATGACTGGTATCCATTTGCATGACTTTAACTGTGGATTGAAAGCATACAAGCACGATCTAGTGAAGAACATTGAGGTGTATGGAGAAATGCACCGCTACATTCCGGCCATTGCAAAATGGGCAGGGTTCACCAAGATTGGAGAGAAAGTTGTGCAGCACCAAGAGCGCAAATATGGTACGACTAAGTTTGGGTTAGAGCGATTTGTCAATGGATTTTTGGATTTATTGTCCATCACTTTCATCGGTAAATTCGGTAAAAAGCCAATGCATTTTTTTGGTTTATTAGGCACACTAATGTTTATGGTAGGATTTATATTGATACTATTTGTCGGTGGCGAAAAGTTATATTTCCTAGCTCAAGGAGTTCGTGCTCGTTTGGTAACTGATACTGCTCATTTTTACATTGCTTTAACCGCAATGATTTTAGGAACACAATTATTTTTAGCCGGTTACTTGGCTGAATTGACTTCAAGAAACTCTCCAACGAGAAATACTTATAAGATAGAAACCGAATTGTAAGGATTCATTATAATGTTAGATTCATCGCTTAAGAAAGTCGTTATCATTGGACCTGCATATCCTTACAGAGGCGGTATTTCGACATACAATGACCGTTTGGCTCAGGAGTTTTTGGCTCATGGATATGAAGCGAGAATTGAAACATTTAGCCTGCAATACCCCGGGTTCTTATTTCCCGGTAAAACTCAGTTTTCAGATAGTGAGCCACCAAAAGGTGTAAAAATTAATCGGAGTATTAATTCTATTTGGCCATTGAACTGGTTAAATGTGGGAAACCGAATTAAAAAAGAAAAACCCGATTTAGTGATTGTGCGCTATTGGTTGCCGTTTATGGGACCGAGTTTGGGAACAATCATCCGACGAATCAAATCGAATGGACATACTAAAGTGGTTTGCTTGGCGGACAATGTAATCCCGCATGAAAAGCGATTAGGAGATAGCTTATTTACACGTTACTTTTTAAATGGAGTAAATGCTGTAGTTGCCATGACTCAAAAGGTATTGGACGATGCGTTAACTTTTCGTGATTTACCGACAGCCTTATCACCTCACCCGATATTTGATAATTTTGGTGCAGTGACTACCAAGGAAGAAGCGTGCAAAAAGTTAGGGTTGGATCCAAAGCTGAAATACATGTTGTTTTTCGGCTTGATTCGCGATTACAAAGGATTGGATATTTTGTTGGATGCGTTCGCTGATGAGCAATTGAGCGACCCAAGTATCCGATTGATTATTGCAGGAGAATTTTATTCGAATGCAGATAAATATCACGAACAAATCAAGCGATTGGATTTGACTGATCGCATCATACTGAAAGCTATTTATATTCCAGATAATGAAGTGGCCAATTATTTCAATGCAGCTTCATTAGTGGTACAACCCTACAAAACAGCTACACAAAGTGGAGTGACTCAAGTGGCTTATCATTTCAATAAGCCGATGATTGTTACGAATGTAGGAGGATTGAAAGAAATGATTCCTGACGGGAAAGTCGGTTACGTTGTGGAACCTGATTCAAAAGTTTTAGCAGCAGCAATTAGTAGATATTTTAGTGAGAACAGAGAGGACGAATTCAAATCGAATATGGCTCAAGAGAAGAAAAAATACAGTTGGCCATTGTTGGTAAAAGCATTTGAAAACTTGTATAAAAAATTGAAAGACAATGATTAAAATCGATAAAACCTGGACCTTGTTTTTGGACCGAGATGGAGTAATCAACGAGCGTATTCCAAAAGGGTATGTGATGGAACCAGAGCAATTGATTTTAGAAGTCGCTGTTGCAGATGCAATAGCTGAATTCAATGAGTTATTTGCTAGAGTAGTGGTGGTAACCAATCAGCAAGGCATTGGAAAAGGATTAATGACTACTGCGCAATTGGATACCGTTCATGAGAAGTTGAAGTCGGAATTGGCTTTGTCGGGTGCTTATGTGGATGGAATTTATTATTGTCCAGAGCTGGCAAATACAGGTTCTAAATGCCGAAAGCCTGAAGGTGGCATGGCAGAGCAAGCGCAAGCAGATTTCCCTGAAATTGATTTTTCAAAAAGCATTATGGTGGGTGATACCATTACCGATTTACAGTTTGGAAAGCGATTAGGAATGAAGACCATTTTTGTTCGAACAGGGGAGGAAGAGCAAACGCCTGATGTGGATGAGCTAGCTGATGAGACGGTTGATTGGTTGAAAGATGTGCTGAATAATTTAACAATTGGTTAATGTACCAATTGATCAATACTGTTTGATTCGTAATATCCTATTTTTAGAACATTGAATCAAAATTCTTTGCGGCCTTTGTGATTCCTTTGCGTACCTGCCTGCCGCAGGCATGGCTTAGTGGTTAATCGATATATGAGTATTCCTTTTTCAAGCTATCCAATTCTTTTTTTATTCCTTCACAGCCTTCCATAGTTCCATTGCACAATTGATAGTAGCTTTTTACGAGTAATCGAACAGTTATGCTATCATTCGGTTGGTGCTTCAGTGCTTGTTTGAAATACCCAATTGCAAAAAACGATTCGTTGTGTTTTAGATTTCTTCTTCCCAGTTCAATAGCAACTTCATAGCCTTTTTTATGATCTATTATTGTTTCAGATTCAATATCATAAGTAGTTGTCCTCTGGATAAATTTTACTGCAATAAATAAGGTCAATAAACCGACGATGCTGAATAACGTAATTTTTATTGCGGCAACGCGTTTGTTCTCAGCTATAATTTGATTTCGAATCGCTTGCCTTTCAGTCTCAGAGATTTCTTTATCCTTTGATGTATGCTTTTTTGCATAGATGGCTTTCAATTCTGAAAAACTTCTTTTGTTTCCAAAAATGGTCGTTCTCCTTCTACCTAAGATTATTTTATTATTCTTAAGTGAAGTAATCATGCCTTGAATAGAACCTTCTCCAGCCAAATCTTCTATAAATTAAGGATTTCCGATTCTTAAATATAACGAAATCTGAACGGAAGGTAATTCAAAAATTAAAGTTATTTTGTACTTTATTATTTAGCAACTTTTGAAGTTGTGTAACCCTAAAACATGGAAGGACTAATATTTATTTTAGTAATCGCTATTCTTATAATTGTTGTTAGGCAAGGCAGTAAAATTGGGAAATTAAACTCAAAAATTGATGCATTACTAAAACAGCAAAAACCGTTTGGTGCGTCATTCGAGGCTAAACCGGAAAAGAACCCTACGCCAAGTCCAACAGAAAAACGAGAAGTAATTGTTACTCCAAAACCTGAAGTCTCGACTGGATATTTTGAAGCAAAACCAACAGTTGTTGAGCATAAAAAGGAGCCTGAAATTGTTCAGCCTATAGAACCAAAGCCAGCAGTTCCAATTGTAAAAGAACCAATTCATCAAGCTTCGCCTAAAGTGGTTCAGCCTCCGAAACCATCGTTTATGGAACGGAATCCAGACTTGGAAAAGTTTATTGGGGAGAATTTACTGAGTAAAATTGGGATTGTCATTTTCGTAATAGGGATGGGCTTTCTAGTAAAGTTAGGAATCGATAATGAGGTCATCACGGAATCGATGCGTGTTGGAATTGGTGTACTTATCGGGGGAGGAATGATAGCATTGGCACATTATCTTCGAAAGTCTTTTACCGCTTTTAGTTCTGTATTAATAGGTGGAGCGTTAGCTGTGCTCTACTTTACGATAGCATTGGCCTTCCACGAATATGCCATTATACCACAAACAGCGGCTTTCATAATTATGGTTCTGATAACCGTATTTGGCGTGTTGTTGTCAGTCGCATACGACAATAAGGTACTTGCGATTTTGGCCATATTAGGAGGTTTTGGCACTCCTTTCTTTTTGAGTACTGGAGAAGGAAATGTTGCTGTACTATTTACTTACATTCTTATTCTAGATGTCGGAATGCTGGCGCTCGTTTACTTTAAGAAATGGAACATCATCAATAAATTGGCTTATGCTTTTACTTACCTCATTTATATCGGGGCCTACTTTTCAAAGTATTTAGGAAGCGAGGAGGAGTTAAGACTGACATTTTTCCTCTTTTTGACCGCATACTATTTGATTTTCTTCTTAATGAATGTTGTCTATAACGTGGCGAATAAACGACAGTTCAAAGCGGCAGAAATAATTCTCTTACTAAGTAATTCAGCAATGTACTTTGGATTTGGATTAAGCCTTGTTAGTGATTATAAGGACGGTATCTTTAACGGGTTATTCACTGCATTGGTTGCCATATTTAACTTTGTATTTGCCTTCACACTTTACAAGCGAAAAGGAATCGATAAAAACCTAATGTTTTTACTAATAGGTTTGGTTTTAACTTTCGTGAGTTTGGTTGCACCGATTCAGTTGGAAGGAAATTACATCACATTATTCTGGGCGGTCGAAGCTGTTCTTTTACTTTGGTTAGCCAATAAGTCTCAATTGACAATAATACGCAGAACATCGATACTTGTGACGATATTGATGGTCATTAGTCTAGCGATAGATTGGCAACAGAATTATACTCCAATTGGAGAGTACATCGTATTGAATATCGTTTTCAATAAAGTATTTATTACATCTATTTTTGGTTTGTTCTCCTTGTGGGGAACCTCAAAATTATTGCTGCATGATGAGAAATTGACTATCGGTGTGGTCTTCATTTCATGGAAGAGAAATTTCTATCAAGTCGGATTGATTGCAATTTTATACTTATCGATATTGTTTGAATTGAACTACCAATTGGTTCGTGCAGAGTATGTGGATGCTTTTAGATTAGTGCTATTGGGAATCTATAATTATTTATTTGTGATTGGTTTAATGCAATTGTATCGATTTAAACCACAAAAGGAATTAGCCTTAGTTGTTAATCTCTCTGCAGGAATTACTATTGCAGCTTACCTTACTTTTTTCCTTATACAAGTCAATGCTCTTCGAGAGTTACTGCCTGATTCTTCAGCTTTTTATTGGCACTACCTCTTGTTGGGATTATTCATCTTTATAGTAGCCAAACTAGCTAAAAGTCAACTGACTTATTTTGGACTTCAATCAGATTATGCAAAGATTATATGGGGAATCGTTGCCTTTATTGGGGTGTATACTCTTTCAATTGAGATAGGTCATTTATCGGTGATTTATCAATCTGGATCTGAATTAAGTAGTGCTGAAGCATACAGTGTAGCATTAAAGTCGGTATATCCAGTGGTGTGGGCCATTTCAGCACTTATTCTTATGATTACAGGAATGAAGTACCGAATAAAAACACTTCGTATTGCCTCATTAGTTTTGTTCTCAATTACAATCATAAAACTGTTCTTTTATGATTTGGCAGGAAACTCAACGGGTAAGACTATATCCTTTATCCTGTTGGGAGTGATTTTATTACTGATCTCATTTCTATATCAAAAACTCAAATTTATTATTCAAGACGATGACCATGAAAAGAAGATTTAGTAGTCTATTTTGTTTATTTATTCTTGGCAACTGCTATTCTCAGGAGTTTAAATTTCAAGCTAAAGTAGATTCAGTTAATGAAACTGCGTACTACAAAATAGCTTTGTCGCCAGAGCTTTTAGGACAAATAAATTTGGATGCATCTGATTTAAGATTAGTAGATTCTGAAGGGAAAGAGATTCCATATTTTGTTGCCAAGGAAAAGGAAGGACAGGTATCGTCTAGTTTTATTTCCTATGAAATTTTGGAAAAGACGATGATTCCAGATTCTAGCTCTGCAGTTGTTTTTCATAATACGGCTAAAAAGAAGATGGACAACATCACCTTTGTTGTTCAGAATACCGATGTTAGAAAAAGGGCTCGATTAAGCGGAAGTAATGATCGAGAGAATTGGTTTATAATCAAGGATGACTACCTGTTACATTCCATGAAAAATACAACTGAAACTTCAGAATTTAAGTTGCTTAACTTTCCTTTAAGCGATTATGAATTCTTAAAGTTGGAGATGAACGATAAGAATCAAATGCCCATTAATATTCTAAAAATTGGCTACAAGGATTCTCAACTGAACAAAGGAATTGTGACTAGTTTTCAGTGTCCAATCACAAGTAAAAAAGACAGTTTAGGGAAAACAACTTTTCAAGTGAAGTTTCAACAACCGATGTACATTGAACGACTTGGTTTTAATATAATTGAACCTGAGTACTTTTCAAGAAATGCAGAAGTTAAGGTAGAGAAGGAGAGAAGAACAAAAAAGAAGAAACGACAGCTTTATTTTGAGAACATTGGGAGTAATAATTTAAATTCCAATGGAGAGAATACAATCGACGTAAGACCAACAAAAACAGAATCTCTATTTATAGAAATACAGAATGGTGATGATATAGCTTTAAGTATAGATGGAATAACCGCTTCCTATTTGAATATGTATATTGTTGCCGAATTAGTTCCCTCTCAAGAATATTACTTGAAGTTTGGAGATGAAACACTTTCGAATCCTTCATATGATATCGTGAAATTTAAAGAAAAGATTACTCCAAGTGAAGCAGCAGTTTCTCATCATACGATTGAAGAACTATTGTCTCAAAAAGAAGAAATCAAATCTGATTCTTTGTTTGATAATCCAGCAATTGTATGGTCCGTTTTAGGAGTGGTTGGAATCGGTTTAGCAATCGTTTCCTTTCGCATGATAAAGGAGATGTAATTCATATTTGCATACTAGTAAATAGCCGCCTTTCTTGTAAAGGCGGCTATTTAGAAGTTAACTTATAATTGAATGATGCTACTCCACTCAATTCCGCTGATATCGGTTAATTTTAAAGTGTAAGTGCTAGAATTTAAAACTTCATTGATTGGAATAGACAATTTAGCTTTAGCACCCAATGGGATAATCATACTGTGTTTCCCAGGTTTAACCTTGGCAACATATCGATTATCGATTTGCTCAGTAGGAAATCGTGCCAAATCATTACCATCTAGTATTAATACGGCATCTCCTTCTTGATCGATTAATTCTACCTTAATTAAGAAAGAGCCATATACATCAACACCTTCTACTCGGTAGACTTGAAATGACAATTGATTGTCATTTATTGTTACTTCTGAGAGTTCTACAATGGGTTTGACAGATTTATTGTGCAAAGTTCCCCATACTCCGCCGTGGAAGTACTGATTAGTAAAAAGAGTGATAAATAGTATTGCTAATGAGCCAAATAAAACGACCTTATTGAGTATCGCTTGTTGCATTGGTAATGTTCCTGAGCCAATCCATGGAAACCATTTAGAATCGACGATAGAAGCTTTCTTTTTAATCAGAAAGTAGTCCAAGGAATAAAGTCCACTTCCTGTAAAGAATAGTGTAAAACCTGCGGCTAAACCAAGAATCCCAATTTGCCATTCATCTAAGCAAGTTGTTCCCAACCATCCTGATCCTAGTAAAATTCCCATAGCCAATCCAAAAACCGCAACTGACATGGCTCTTGTGAATAATCCAAATATCATGAATAATCCGACGATGCCTTCTATAATTGTGAAAGAAGCCATCGCCCACCAAAGGGATTCTGGATTTTCTACTAGATGTTGAATAATGGGTTTAATTCCAAGTGCATTAGGCAGAAAATGATTGAATTTTTCTCCGATATATCCAGCTGCTTCGGGGTCTAACTTATTAGCTAAAATTAATCTTCTCCAAAATGCTGAAAAATAGGTCCATCCAACGACCAAACGTAAAGATAATGTAAATAGTCCTGCTCCATTATCGGGCAGGATAGAAGTACTTGTTTTCATCTGTAAAATTTTATATAATTAGAATAAAGTGTTTAGAAAATCAGTGTTTAATGCAGCTGATACTTTAATCGTTTATATAAAATATAGAAGGGAACCTTGACTTCCTTTGAAATGGGAAGAAGATATAAGGTAGAATGTTTCTGATTGGCAGCAAATGGAATTAATCCAATAAATACAAGCAACAGCCATATAGAAACTTGAGCGTGATTTGCGGATCGGTTCTCTAACTGAATGGCGAAGGATTCGTTTAATTGAGTATTACAATGGCTAACCGAGGATTTACTTTTATTAAAGGTTTGTGTGGTTTCCACTTCCAAAATTTCCTGAATGGAGTTTCTAACCCCACAGGGTGATAGTATCAAAAGCATACAAGTTGAAACTGCTAGGAAGAAGTTCAAAATTGTATTTTTCTTGATGGATTTCATTAGTTTGAAATGGATTTACATTGAGTTTCAAAACTACTAATACATCTTTTGTCTATTTTGCTAAGGAATCGAAACAGAGGTTAACCTTTGTTAAACCAAATTGGTTTCAAGAAAATGGAGTTTTATTGATTTTAAATTACTTGAATACTATCTTCCGAGTATAAGCACTTTCCGAAGTCTTAATTTTCAAGAAGTAAACACCCTCATATTCCGACTTTCTGTGAATGGTTAAAGTGTTTCCATTAATCGTGTCCTCTTGCAACAATTTTCCTTTTATATCATACAATTGATAATTGGTAAATTGAATACTGGGATTGAGTTCCACAGTGATAAAATTAGAGCTAGGAATTGGAAATACCTTTAGTGCTTCGTTACCAAATGTATTCTCAGTAATGTTGGTGTAGTTAGGGTTCTTAATGCGTATAATGGAATGTGATCCACTATTGGTGGCAATATACAATTCTCCATTTGGACCGATAGCAATGTCTCTCAATCGTCCCCAAAAGTTGATGAAGTATTCATTATCTGTAGTGATTCCATCCTTCGTAGCATTTAGAGGAAGATGATGCAAAGTAGCGTCCTTTAAAGTCGTTAACAATAGACTATTTTGGAATTCAGGAATTGCAGGATGGTCGTAATAAACCAAATCGGAAGTGGCTACTGTTGGAGTCCATACAAATAAAGGTTCTATTACATTGGAGTCAGTGCAAAAGATCTGCTCATTAGGCGTATTGCAAAAACCTTCAACATTTGGCCATCCATAATTTCGGCCTTTTTTGATAATGTTAATTTCATCATCATTATTGGGTCCGTGTTCAGAGCTGTATAAAAATCCATTAGCTAAGAATAGCCCTTGTGGGTTCCGGTGTCCCCAACTCCAAAGCGGACTGTTTGCTATCGGATTGTCATTAGGGATGCTACCGTCCAAATTCAAACGCAGTACTTTACCATTGAGGGAACTTATATTTTGAGCTGTAGAAGTATTTGCTGCATCACCAGTTGTCATAAAAAGGAATCCATTTTCTATGAGCAATCTTGAACCATTGTGATTAATCGCTCCAGGGATTAGATCCAAAAGAATTATTTCATTTGTTAAAGTATCTTGAGCGGTATTATAATCAAAAGATACCAATCGTTCTTTAACAACACTGTTAGTGAAGTAATTATAAACGGCATACACTTTTGAAGTAGTAGGGAAATTCGGGTGCAAAACCATTCCCAAAAGTCCACCTTCGCCATATTGATTAACTGTGGAAGTGTAATCCAATATCACTTTATTGATTCCGGTAGAGGGATCAATTCGATTGAATTTCCCTATTCTTTCTGTGAAATAAATGTAGTCGTCTGGCCCATAAATGATTTCCCAAGGAGTACTGAGACCACTAATAATGGTTGTGGTATCAATGGTAGTATTTCCTACCATTAGTTGAGCCTTTGTTGCGTTGGAAGAAAGTAGCAAGCAACTTAATCCAAGAAGTAATTGTTGAAATCTAGACATATCATTATTTTTTAGGAGCGGACTCCTAAATTAATGATTTTGCGTTAAGAAAAGAAGAAGTAAACGAATAGGAAGCTTAATCCCCATAAAATAAATAAAGTAGTAATGACAGTGAGTACAATTATTTTCTGTTTCCTTTTCCGTTCTTTGATTAATTGTCGTCTGATCTTCAATTTCAATTGGCGCATCTGCTCAGGAGTTGCTGTTTCTCCTTTACGATTGGATTCTTTTGTGCCCTTGATTAATTCAGATTTTAAACGAAAATATTGCCCCCGCTTGATGCGGAGTTTTTCATTGTTTTTTACAGAACGTAATGAATCAAAAGCAGTAGCCATCTGATTGAATTAACTTAGAAGGTATACTTATACAGTAAGAAGATCTGCACTATAAGGCGATAGGTACTTTTATTTTAGTTTTTTCCCAAGACATCGTGAGGAATAAATCTTCTTCAAAATGAATCTGAAATCGTTCTTGAAGTTGGTCCATTTGTTCACTTGGAACTATAATGTTTAATACATCAAATTCAGGTTCCCGAGGTGAGGTTCCATCCCAGTTTAATCCCCAACCATACGACTTACTATTAAAAATGACTTCCCATTCACCTTCGTTTGGAATCGTCCATAAAGTATAAGTGCCAGCCGAAAGTTCGTTCCCTTGAATTTCAATTGCTTTGTTAGTGGTGAAAGTGGTAGATTCATTTGCTCCGGTTCTCCAAATTTTACCGAAAGGAACCAAGCTATCCATTACTTGCCGTCCTCGTAAAGCAGGACTAGAATAGAAAACACTTAGACTAGTTCCATTTTTAGAAATAGTTTCTATTTGTTCAGGGCTTGCTTTTTTTGTTTGATACATCATGAATTGAAAGCCCCCAAATAGGATCAGTGCAATAAATGCTAATGCGATTAGAATTTTTTTTATCATGATGCTTCTATTTTAAAGAGAACTATTTGATTAAATGATTTTGAAGAGAATCAATGCGTTGCTGAATTTGCAAATTATCAGGATTTTTGTCCAACTGCTTCACTGTTTCAATGTATACAGGGTATTTACTATATTTTGTTTCTAACCAAGTGTATTTCGGCAACATTAATGTAATTATAGCAATAATTACCATCGGGATGGCGCGTTTACGTAAAACTTTAAAACCCGCCTTTTGATTGGGATCTTTTAAAGTAAATGAATAGATAATTAAAATCAATAGACCTATTATACCGATGACTAAGTTGGCTTGAAAGCCGGGCCACATTTGCAATTTAAACATCATTCCTACCAATACAATTGAAAAAGTCAAACCCGGTATCATCGAAGTAATACTGATGCTTTGGCTGTCATTTATGAATAAAGCCATTGATAAAAATGGGTAGAGAAGAGCTAAACCAGAAAAGGCAATAATACTAATCAATTCGGCACCTGACCACAAGAGAAGGTGTAGGTTGATGGCTACTACCGCACTAACCAATAAGAGTATTTCTATTCTTTTAAGCATGTCTTTTTTTCTTGATACAATAGAGGTAATAGTTTTCTACTTTTTCTCTAGCCCAAGGGGTTCTTCTAAGAAATTTGAGGCTAGATTTTATAGTCTGATTGCTTTTAAAGCAATTGATTGACACATTTTCAGCCATTTCATCCCACCCTTTATTTTCAATAAGGTATTCAAGTATAAACACTAAGGTGATTCCATGAAGGGGATTGTTGGGCTGTTGTTCCATTGAATAAATCTACAATGTCAATTTAACTTTTCAAAATATAAATAGCGAATAACTATTTCCCACCATTCGATTGAAGATCTTTGATACAATCGTCATCTAACTCTGGAATATTGCCGCCTAGTAAGTTTCCCAAAGATGTTGCAGTTTGAATGGAATAATGCATCAAGCAATCTTCATTGGTGCAGTGAGCTCCATGCTGCGTATCATGATGTATAGAAGTGATTGGAGTCCCAGCATTTACTAAACCTAGTAGGTGGCCAAATTCATGCTCAGAAACTGCACTTTCCAGTACCGTCTGTGATGGTTCTCCCAAACTTCCACTTAATCCTAAAATTGTTTTTTCAAATACAGCAAATGAAGTAGCAGAATAGGCAACGCCAAGAATTACTTGGTTCCCTTGTGTTTCTATATAGTCATTATCCAGGTATAAGATATAAGCAGACATTGCGGAAAGTGAAGAAGTAGTCGTACGATATTTCAATTCTACTGCCTTGATGTTTTTCAATGTGTATTTCCCATTTTGTGGAGAAGGGATTTCTTGAAGGTTTATAAAAATTCCACCAGGCTTATTCAGTCGCTTATCCAAGAAATTTTTAAGATGAGTGATGGTTTCGTCTTTAGGTTTAAACCCTGTCACATAATTTACTTGTATTACTAATGAGGGAATAGTAGCCTTTAAATAACTTCCTGGCGCATCTCCAAGAATGGCTGGATTGTTCTTATCTTCGTCTTTATCGTCTTTACAACTATTGAAAGTAATGCCTAAAAAGATAAATAGTAGGAGTAGTATGGAATACTTTTTCATGGGAACTAATTTAATAAAAAAAAGCCTGACATTAAAAATATCAGGCTTTTCAAATTTATCAATAGAAATTCTATTTTACTTTCTCAACGATTGCTTTAAAAGCTTCAGGACTGTTCATTGCTAAATCAGCCAATGCTTTTCTGTTCAATTCGATGTTGTTTTTTGCTATTTTACCCATAAACTCAGAGTAAGACATTCCATATTCTCTAACTCCTGCGTTAATACGCTGAATCCAAAGACTTCTGAAGTTTCTTTTCTTTTGTTTACGACCGATGTATGCAAACTGCATACCTCTTTCAACTGCATTTTTCGCTACAGTGTGTACATTTTTTCTTCTTCCAAAGTAACCTTTGGCGGCCTTAAGGACCTTTTTTCTTCTAGCTTTTGCTGCTACTGAATTTGTTGCTTTTGGCATTTTACTTACGTTTTTTGGAAATTGGTGTCCTTTCTTTTAAGAAACTTTAAACTCAATTTCCGGGTGTTGTTACTAAATTAACGTTAACCTGGCGATCAATTTACTTTACGCACAGTTGCAATTTGATATTTGCTTCATCTGCTTTATGAACTAAACCAGAATGTGTCAAATTTCTCTTTTGCTTTGTTCCTTTTTTGGTCAAGATGTGACTTTTGAAGGCGTGCTTTCTTTTGATCTTTCCAGAACCAGTGAATTTGAATCTCTTCTTCGCACTGGAAGTGGTTTTCATTTTTGGCATTGTACCGTTGTTTATATATGAATACTAATTATTTACTTTTTCTTTTTAGGGGCTAAGAACATTATCATTCTTTTACCTTCTAATTTCGGCATTGATTCTACTACTGCAACATCTTCTAATGCTTGTGCCAACTTCAACAATAAGATTTCTCCTTTGTCTTTAAACAAGATGGTTCTACCTTTAAAGAAAACGTAAGCTTTCACTTTGTTTCCTTCTCCAATGAACTTTTCAGCATGTTTCAACTTAAAGTTAAAATCATGATCATCCGTGTTGGGCCCAAATCGAATTTCTTTCACTTCGATTTTAGAAGCCTTTGACTTCATCTCTTTCTGACGCTTCTTCTGCTCGTATAAGAATTTCTTATAGTCAACCAGCTTACATACTGGTGGATCTGCCTTCGGTGAAATTTCAACTAAATCTAAGTTTTGCTCTTCAGCCATACTTAGTGCTTCTCTAATTGAATATACATCTGCTTCAACGCCATCGCCGACAACTCTTACCTTATGTGCGGTAATTTCATCATTGATTTTGTGAGGATTTTGTGTCCTTGCAAATCTACCTTGTGGTTTAAATGGTCTAGCTATTGTGAGGTCCTCCTGTGATTAAATTTGTAAATTTTTATTAAAATAATTAGAAAAATCTTCGATTGTCATTGTTCCAATGTCACCATCTCCATGCTTTCTTACGGAAACCGTGCCAGTTTCAACCTCTTTTTCTCCTACGATTAACATGTAGGGAACCTTAGAGACTTCTGCATCACGAATCTTTTTTCCAACTTTTTCGTTTCTATCGTCTACGAAACCGCGAATATCGGATTTATTTAAGATTTTTAAAACATCTTTTGCATTTTCATTGAATTTTTCGCTCAATGGTAAGATAGCAAGCTGTTCTGGAGCTAACCAAAGTGGGAAATTTCCACCACAATGTTCAATCAATACCGCAACAAATCTTTCCAATGAACCAAATGGTGCTCGGTGAATCATCACTGGTCTGTGCTTTTCATTATCGCTACCAACATATTCCAATTCAAAGCGCTCTGGTAGGTTATAATCCACTTGGATGGTTCCAAGCTGCCATTTTCTACCCAATGCATCCTTCACCATAAAGTCAAGCTTAGGACCGTAAAAAGCAGCTTCTCCGTATTCGATAACTGTATTTAGTCCTTTTTCTTTAGCCGCTTTTATAATGGATTGTTCCGCTTTTTCCCAGTTTTCGTCTGATCCAATGTACTTACTTCTATCTTCTTTATCTCTTAATGAAATTTGTGCCGTATATTCTTTAAAGTCTAACGCTTTAAAAACATACAATACCAAATCAATTACTTTCATGAATTCTTCTTCCACTTGGTCTGGTCGACAGAATAAATGGGCGTCATCTTGAGTAAAACCTCTAACGCGAGTTAATCCATGTAGTTCTCCACTTTGTTCATAACGATAAACTGTACCAAACTCTGCGTAACGCACAGGTAAATCTTTGTATGACTTAGGAGAAGCCTTATAAATCTCACAATGGTGAGGACAGTTCATTGGTTTTAACAAAAACTCTTCACCTTCGGAAGGAGTTGTGATTGGTTGAAAAGAATCTGCGCCATATTTTTCATAATGACCAGAGGTTACATACAACTCTTTACTACCAATGTGTGGTGTAATTACAGGTAAATATCCAGCTTCTAATTGAGCCTTTCTCATAAAGCTTTCCAATCGCTCACGTAGCATGGCTCCTTTGGGTAACCAAAGTGGCAATCCTTGACCTACTTTTTGACTGAAAGTAAATAACTCTAATTCTTTACCCAGTTTTCTATGATCTCGCTTTTTAGCTTCTTCTAATAATTCTAAGTATTCTGTTAGCTCTTTTTGTTTTGGGAAAGTGATCCCATATATTCGAGTTAATTGCTTGTTTTTTTCATCTCCCCTCCAGTATGCACCTGCAATATTCAATAGCTTAACTGCTTTTACAAATCCAGTATTTGGAATATGGGGACCGCGACATAAATCTGTAAAATTGCCTTGAGTGTAAAAGGTGATACTCCCGTCAGCAAGGTTCTCTAAAAGATCCAATTTATACTCGTCATCTTTTTCTTTATAGTAGGCGATTGCATCTGCTTTAGAAATACTTTTTCGAACAAACTCATTCTTTTCACGAGCCAACTCTAACATTCGTTTTTCAATCGCAGGCAGATCTTCAGCAGAAATTACTCGATCTCCGGCATCTACATCATAGTAAAATCCATTTTCAATAGGTGGTCCGATTCCTAATTTAATTCCAGGATAGATTTCTTCTAAAGCTTCTGCCAATAGGTGTGCAGAACTATGCCACATCGTATTTTTACCCTCGTCATTGTTCCAGGTTAGTAATTCCAAGTTACTGTCTTGTTCGATAGGTCTAAATGCATCAATGACTTCACCGTTTACTTTTGCGGCAAGCACATTTCGAGCTAATCCTTCGCTAATTTCTTTAGCGATATCTAAGGCAGATACTGGTGAGTCATACTCTTTAACGGCACCATCGGGAAGTGTTATTTTTATCATGGAAAGGGGGATTCTTTAAAATTCAGTTGCAAAGATAAAAAAACTCCTTTGCAACAGTAGACTAATGTGAATAAAAAAGGCGTCTCGATCAAATCGAGACGCCCTTTCAAATAATTTATTTTGATTAAGCAGAAACTATACTCGTTCTAATTGCTTCAATTCTTTTGGTCAATTCCGTCATATTCTCTGGCGTAAGTGTTGAATAACCTTCTTCATCTTCAGTTACTACTGAATTGTAGAACGTATTCAATTCTTCTAATTGAGAAGTAATATTTGAAAGATCAAATGATTCATCAGACTGAGCTTTTAAAGCAGGAACTAAATTTCTTAAAATGTTCATTTGCTCCAACACTCTATCTTTTACCATGTCATTTCCTTTGGCGCTTTTTGTGCCTAAGTACATCCCTTCAACCCATGCACCAGTAAAGAAAATAGCCATTTTCGCTTGTTCTTTATTTTCTTCTAAATAAGTATCCGTTTTGATTTTAATTTCAGTTAAGATTCTCATAATGGAATCTTGCGTTCCGATATTTTTCTCAAATCGTTCAATCATATTGCCTGAACTAAAAATAGCATCCATACCAGTTTCATCTGATAATTTTTTGATAGCTGCTAAATAGTCAATAGATTCTTGTTGTTTTTTGTTCAACACCGAGTAAGCCATATCTGCTGAATACACACCAAAGTTTAAGTACTTCTGTGTTTTAGTATTGTAATTGGATACATTCTGAGATTTATTAGGCAACTCACCATTGTAAGTTAAACCTGAACGGTTAAAAATAGAAGCAATTTGTATTGGTGAAGGCAACATCAAATCAGCAGATTCATCTTCTACTTCTTCTACCTCTTCAATTACTACTTCTTCTGTAACTTCTTCTTTTTTTGGAGCTTCTGCACATGCAAAAAGCAATGCAGTTGAGAATACACTAACTGCTATAATAAGGTTATTTTTTTTCATCGTAGAGATTATTTATTTTTAACAAAAGTTAATTGGTAGCCTAAAACAAAGACAATACAGCCTGTTTCGTCAGAACCTTGGGCAGGTGGAATAATGTAATTGATGTAAAGGTTTTTTGCTTTTTTTGGCTCGTAGGATAATATGTTTGCGCCATTGCCTTCTGTTTTACTGGAATAGACTAAATTTCGGCTATCCGATGCACGACTTTTGTCATAAATTTCTATTTCTACATTTTTTGGAAGATCTTGTCTATTGAATACCATGCGGTATTTTTCACCTTTAAATAAAGGTACTTCAACTTCCTTTACAGAGGTTTTATAGGTATAATTAATACTACTTGTTTTAGAAGAAGCATAAAAATAAGTGTTCAACGAATCAATTGCTTTTATTTTAGCTTCTGAATTTGAACACGAACCATTAGATGCCTTTCTGTTTCCAGCAGCAGTAATTGCTACAAAAAGTACAAAAACTCCTAAGATTTGAATGATTTTTTTCATAATTGAGATTAAAATGGGATTTGTGCGCTAAGATATTAAAATTACTTTGATAACAAAAAGCAAAAGTATGTACATTTTAAAAACTAAAGGATACTTACTCCTTCATATTCTGTAAGACGTTTGTATTGTTCTTTGAGCTGATTGAAAACGACGTTATTTAGCTCCGATTTTATTTCCCTTCCATCGATTTCATAGACATTTGTTAATTCTCCCATTGTTCCTGTTGTAAATACGACATCTGCGTTGTAGCACTCACTCACGGACAAATCTCTTTCTTTTAAAGGAATTTGATGCTTTAATGCAATTTCCATTATTGTTTTTCGCGTGATTCCTGGTAAACAGGCAGTAGCAAAAGGAGTATGCAAAATTCCGTTCTTTACCATAAAAAAATTGGTGGCATTTGTTTCACTTACAAATCCTCTATCATCCAACATAATGGCATCGTCTGCATTCGCATAATTGGCCTCTATTTTTGCCAAGATGTTGTTGATTAAATTATTATGATGGATTTTACTGTCCAAATTACTTGGGCTATTTCGTCGAATACTTGATGTGATAAGTTTAATTCCTGCTTCCGGATAAATGGGCTTTTTAAATTCGGCCAATACGATCAAAGTACATCCTTTTGTATTGAGTTGTGGGTCCATTCCTGAAGTAATCTTTTCTCCTCTTGTTAATGTAAGTCGCATATGAGCTTCATCAAATATTTTATTCGCAATTAATGTTTGCTTAATTGCATCTATCACTTCAGTAGGAGTGGGGATGTTTTTAAAGTCCATGGTATGGGCAGATTCCATCAATCGAGTGACGTGTTCATTTAACTTAAAAATCTTCCCTTTGTAAACTCGAATTCCTTCCCAAACGGCGTCTCCGCCTTGAACCACACTATCAAAAACTGAAACTTTCGCCTCATCGCGATGTAATAAATCTCCGTTAATCCAGACTTTAATATTGTCATTTCTATTGTCGTATTGCTGTGCCATATTAGATTGTGAGTTTATGTTTAATTAGTTCGTTATAATAAGGAAGGCTTTCTTCATAAACCAATTGATTCACTTTTGAAAGCAGTATTTCCTTTTCTTCAAAAGGGGCAAATCCGGTAGATTGATGTACATTGGAATACCAATATTTCGCCCAAATACCATCTTCTCGTCTTTCTCCTTTTTCCCATTTTAACATTTCCTTGTCAAGCGAGATTTCAAGTGAAATGCATAATTTTCTAAGAAATGCTTCTGGATTTCTTAATAAATCAGCCGAATCTATTACTAAATAATGCGAATCTTTAGCCTTAAGTTCAGTCAATAACTCGGTCTGCATCTTAATTCCAATGTCTTCAATGGAAGGATTTGGAATCACTTTATTATAGCTGTTGATGATTGCTTTTGGATCTCGGATAAAAATCAAATTATAGGTTTGACTCAAAAAGTCACGATCCAAATTTATTAAATGATGGGTCATCTGCTTGCAGAAAACAATTTCTGGTTGATTGAGTTCTAAAATGTCAGCCATCACCTGATTCCCATCATTTTTTTGGCTCTTTAAAATCTCAGACTGTCCAGGATGAGTTACCCCAGATTGCAATAAGTAATGCGCATACAAGGGTTCATCAATCACAAGAGTATCGCTGCGTTGAGCAAAACTATACATGAATGCAGTACTTACATTACGTGGACTCGACCATAAACAGATGTGCTTCATATTTTTGAATTGCGGGCTCTAATTTAATAATTTACATGATACATTGCTATGTGCTATACAATTCTTATATTAGGCAGGTAACCTTTTAAACCTGAAACTATGAAGAAAATGCTACTCCTTTTTATTGTTGTTTTTGCATACTGCTCATCAAATGCACAACGTTGGGAATTGTTTAAAAATGATATTTCGCATTATACCACTCCCCAACCAAATACATCCATGGGTATTAGTATTTATACAGATAGCTTTGCGTTAACCTTACAAGTAGACACTACAATAACTCATTCAAATAAGAAAAAAACAATCTTTGTTAGAGATTATAGCGGTCGAATAGATGTTATGAATAACATATGTGTAGGGTCGAGCGCCTCTATTATGGGAGACTCGTTGGTTGAGATGGTTGATTCTAGTATTTACTATATTAATAACAACCAACTTATCTGGAAAAATACAAATCAATGGACATGTTTTAGAGATTCGAACAATAATGAATTGGTAATTACTTTGGATTCAACTTCCTTTTTGAATGGAGATTCTTTAAAGTATTACTCCTTTTCATCGGCCAATAGTTCAGCTTTTGATTCCACATTGTATACTCTGCCCTTTATTGTTTCTAAGTTAAATGGAATGGAAAAAGGTTTTGATTTGTCATACTTTGCTACAGAGATTAAGCCTGTTTCTTTCTTTTTAAATGGCTTGGTAAAAAATTCACACATATACGATTACGAGATTGGTGATGAATTTCATTACGAACATCGAACTGATTATGGTTACTTTAGGCCGTCTTATGACTTATACATCTTAAGAGTCATTGGTAAAATGGTTCACAATCAAGATAGTGTAAGTTACACTTTCGAACGAAAGGTTAGAGATGATCAAATAATTTTTGTAAGTCAAGGTTACTACCACCAGAACAACAATTTTCAAGACACTATAATTAGGACTTACAGTTTACAAGAACAGATTCATATGGGAGTATATATGGATGTGCGATTTATGGCAACTATACCTTTATATCCTGATACAATAGGAATATATAACAGCGATTTTGGATTGCTACTTATGTGGGATTTACAGGATTTAGAAAATACAATGGAATACTATGTGACGCTACTTTTGAGTTGGAGCAATATACAACTTATGTATTTGGTGTCGGAAAATTTTACCATTATTCAACTGGTGATCCTTCTTCTTGGTCGTATAATCATGAAGAATTAGTCTATTACAAAAAAGGAACGAAAACATGGGGAACACCTTTGTCAATCGTGATTACTGATGTTAATGAACGGGTTTTGTCCAATGTTAGAACTTACCCAAATCCAGTAAAAGATCAATTCCACATAAATAATCTTCAAGAGAAATCGGATTATAAACTATTAAACGTAAATGGAGCGTTGGTTGAAAGTGGAACTTTCATAGAAGGAGCTAATTCTATTTCTATGTCGAATTTAGAAAGTGGAATTTATTTTTTACAACTGCAATCTAAATCTGAAAGTAGAACACTAAAATTGATTAAGGAGTAGCACTATAGGATGTTTTAACTAGTTACACAATTCTACAAATACTAGAATATTTCAGGGCTACGCCCCTTTGTGTTCTATTTTTCTGGCACTTTTACTAAAAATATAGGGCTAACGCCCCTAAATACGGTGGAACCTATTGTGTAAATTTTAATAAGATAATAGAGTGACCTCACCTTTAATTTTTTTTAAATGTGGTTATGGCAGTCTTTTTATAAAGAAAGTAGATTACCTCAATAATTGTTTAGGTTTAATTTGAAACATGTTAAAAGATGGGGCGTTAGCCCAATCATTTTAATAGTTTGAAGTAGTGCTTGTTTATATCGGGGCGTAGCCCTGACATTTTATGAATCAGTCACGAGAAAAGTGACTCTATAGCAACATTCTTTAATTGGATTATATGAAAAAATCCTCTCGGGAAACCGAGAGGATTTTTTCATATAATTTGTTATAGTTGATTCTTAGATGTGAATCACTTCACCATATGCTTCAGCCGTAGCTTCCATAATCGCTTCACTCATTGTTGGGTGAGGGTGAATAGCTTTTAAGATTTCATGACCGGTAGTTTCTAACTTACGAGCAACTACTAATTCAGCAATCATCTCAGTTACATTAGAGCCAATCATGTGAGCACCTAATAATTCACCGTATTTTGCATCGTAAATTACTTTTACAAAACCATCTTTATGACCTGCTGCACTTGCTTTTCCTGAAGCTGAGAATGGGAATTTACCCACTTTCAATTCGTAACCTGCTTCTTTTGCTGCTTTCTCTGTATATCCTACAGAAGCAATCTCAGGAGAAGCATAAGTACAACCAGGAATGTTATTGTAATCAATTGGCTCTGGATGGTGACCTGCAATTTTCTCAACACAAGTAATTCCTTCCGCAGAAGCTACGTGAGCCAATGCTTGTCCTGGAACACAATCACCGATTGCATAATATCCTGGGATATTGGTTTCGTAATATTCATTCACTTGAATTTTACCTTTATCAGTAACAATACCAACTGACTCTAAACCGATATTTTCGATGTTTGCAACCACACCAACAGCAGAAATTACGATATCACAATCGATGATTTCTTCGCCTTTCTTCGTTTTGATGTGTACTTTACAATCCTTACCAGTTGTATCTACTTTAGTTACTTCAGCGCTAGTCATTACATTGATCCCAGCTTTCTTGAAGCTTCTTCCCAATTGCTTAGAAATATCTTCGTCTTCAACTGGTACAATGTTGTCCATGAATTCAACTAAAGTTACATCAGTACCCATTGCATTGTAGAAGTATGCAAACTCAGAACCTATGGCTCCAGAACCTACAATGACCATTTTCTTTGGCATTGTTTTTTGGTTCATTGCTTCTCTATAACCAATAATTTTCTTTCCATCTTGAGGTAGAGTAGGTAGCGTTCTTGAGCGAGCACCTGTAGCAATAATGATGTGTTTTGCAGTGATTGTTTTAGTAGAACCATCTTCAGTAGTCACTTCGATTGCTTTTCCTGGCTTTACTTTACCTGTTCCCATGATCACTTCGATCTTGTTCTTTTTCATCAAGAACTGAACACCCTTACTCATGCCGTTTGCTACCTCACGACTTCTGCTTACAATGTTTTCAAAGTTAGCGTTGCTTTCTTTTACTTCAATTCCGTAATCTGCTGCGTGCTTGATGTATTCGAATACATTCGCACTTTTTAATAATGCTTTAGTTGGGATACATCCCCAGTTTAAGCAAACACCACCCAATGATTCTTTTTCAACGATGGCTGTTTTTAAGCCCAATTGAGAAGCACGAATAGCAGTTACATATCCACCTGGGCCACTTCCTAATACAATTACATCAAAATCCATAGTATACTATATTATGTTGTTTTTATCTTCAAATTTTAGTTTTGCGAAGTTAGTAAAAAGGTCCAATGCAATGAAAGCATAATCCAACCTTTAGCACACCTCCTATTTAATTCGCTACTGGAATACGTTTTAAAGCTTCCAAGAAATAATCCCAATACTTTTGTACCGAACTAATCTGAACTTTTTCGTCAGGAGAGTGAGCACCACGTATGTTTGGCCCAAAAGAAATCATTTCCATTTTTGGATAATTGGTTCCTAATATTCCACACTCTAATCCTGCATGACACGCTTGAACTTTAGGCTCTGCATTGAACTTTTCTCTGTATAAATCAGCCATTAGGTTTACAATGTCAGAGTGGGGTAGAGGAGTCCATCCTGGGTAACTTCCACCCACTTCAACTTGAGCACCCATTAATTCAAAAGCACTAGTCAAAGCTTCAGCCAAATCCCATTTTTCAGACTCTACTGAGCTTCTAGTCAAACAAAGAATAGAGTATTCTCCGTCTGCTACTTTTACTTGAGCTATATTATTCGAAGTCTGCACCATATTTAGCATCGCCGGACTCATTCTATAAATTCCATTTGGAGCAGCATAGATTGAACGCAATAACAAAGCTTGAAAATCTTCCTCCATTACCGCTTCAAAAATGTCCATATTTTTTACTGTCACTATTACATTAGGATCAGTAAAGTTGTGCTCGTCTTTGATTGTTTCTTCGTATTCTTTGATTGCTGTTTCAAAAGCAGACCATTCAGCTACAGGAACTGCAATTTTAGAAACCGATTCTCTTGGGATGGCATTTCTCAATCCACCACCTTGAATCTCATTGACAAAAATTCCCAATTCATCAGATAAGTTCAGCAACAAACGATTCATTAGTTTGTTGGCATTTCCTAACCCTTTGATGATGTCCATTCCGGAGTGACCACCACTTAATCCGTTGATGGTAATTTCAACACACTTTACTTCTTCAGGAATTTCCATTTCTGGATAAGCGCCTGAAGCAGTTAAATCAACACCACCGGCACAACCAATGGTTAATTCATCGTCGTCTTCCGTATCTAAGTTCAATAAAATTTCACCTTCTAATAAGCCACCTTTTAAACCGATAGCACCTGTCATTCCGGTTTCTTCATCGATGGTAAATAACGCATCAAAAGCAGGATGAGGGATGTCTGTACTTTCCAATAAAGCCATGATAGATGCTACACCAATTCCATTGTCAGCACCTAAAGTAGTTCCGTCAGCTTTTACCCAATCACCATCAACTATCATTTTGATGCCTTCCTTATCAAAATCAAACTGAGTGGCATTGTTCTTTTGGTGAACCATGTCCAAGTGACTTTGAATCACTAATTTTTTACGATTTTCCATACCCTTCGTTGCAGGTTTTCGGATGATAACGTTTCCTACTTCGTCTGTTATAACTGGTAGACCTAACTTTTTTCCGAAATTTTCTGCAAAAGCAATTACTCTTTCCTCCTTTTTAGAAGGACGAGGTACTGCATTCAAATCTGCAAAATTATTCCACAATGATTGTGGTTCTAGCTTTCTAACTTGTTCTGACATGATATTAATTTTTAGAACAACAAATTTAGCATCATTTCAAGAGAATGAAAGAACAAGTGGAAATAATTCCTCTATAAAATATAGGTTTAAGGATTTTTAAGTTCAATACTTTATCAATTCAATCAGAAGCATTCAAAAAATCGTAATTTTACGGTTGTGAAAATATTTCATCAAATAGCATCTTTTTTATTGGCCTGTTTACTACTTGTTAGTACTACAGGATTTTCTATGTACAAGCATTACTGTGGAGACAATTTGAAGGAGATTAGTTTGTTTGATGAAATAGAATCTTGTCACGACACAGAATTGGCAAAGGAAGTTAAGGATGATTGTCCTTTTCATCAGCACGATTCAACTGAAGTTGGAGAAGAAGACAATTGCTGTAAAGATGAGTACAACAGAATTTCTTTGGAAGATCAGCTAAAGCAATTGGATAATAATCAGAACAAGCACTTAGTGTTAGTAGCTGTGGTTACTGATTTAGGCCATCAAAGCGCTGCTTTAGAATTTGAAGAGGAAAGTTCTAAATCGCTTTATCTCGAGGGAGCTCCTATCAATGCTCCACCACTTTATATTTTATATACTCAATTTAATTTCTACGGTTGATTTAGTGAGTTTTTTAAACATCCATGAATTAATCATTTAAAGAAATTAGTATGAAATTTAAAATCATAATGATTGCATTCTTTGCAATCGGTATCTCAAGTGCAACAGCACAATCAAAAAGTCAAAAATTAGATCTACAAGTAGAAGGAGTATGTGGAATGTGTAAAGAACGCATAGAAGCTGCAGCCTTAAGAACTACTGGTGTAAAGTTTGCTGAATGGCATAAAACTGACAAGATTCTTCATGTAGTTTATAACGCTAAAAAAGTAGAAGAAACTGAAATCAGAAATGCAGTGGCCAATACAGGACACAAAATGGACGATCAGCCTGCTGATTCTGCAGCTTATCAATCTTTACCGGATTGTTGTAAATACGATCACGGAATAGAATCTCACTAATTACTTATTTAAACCTATCGAATCATGCAAAAATTAGCAAAATTGCTAATGGTTGCCTGTTGTGTAGTATTAGCAATTGGTGAACTATCAGCACAAGAAATTAAAGGAACTGTAAATTCAGAAGATGGAAAAGTGGTGCCTTTTGCCAATGTCTATTGGCTCAACACAACTATTGGAACCACAACCAATGAAAATGGAAAATTTAATATTTCCACAACTGACAAATCTAATAGGTTAGTGGTGAGTTCTGTGGGATACACTTCAGATACAATACAAGTATCCACTTCTCCGATCAACATTCAGTTGAAAAACTCAGTTCAATTGGGACAAGTGGATGTGGTTTCCAGAGAATCAGGATCATCAATTGGTTATATGGATAGCAAAAAGGTAGAACAAGTTAGTCGGAAGGAGTTGCAAAAAGCTGCTTGCTGTAACTTGTCTGAAAGCTTTGAAACATTGCCTTCCATTGATGTTGCCATCAGTGATGCGGTAACAGGAACTAAGAAAATTAGAATGTTAGGTCTAGAAGGTCCAAATACCTTTATTAGTCGGGAAAGCATGCCTGGAGTTAGAGGTTTGGGAAGTGCTTACGGGCTTACATTTATTCCAGGTGTTTGGATTCATTCCATGCAGTTGTCAAAAGGCGTAGGATCTGTAGTGAATGGTTATGAAAGTATTGCAGGACAAATTAATGTAGAAATCAAAAAGCCAGAAGACGATGAGTTGTTCGTGAATATGTACCTCAATCAGAGTGGACGAACAGAATTGAACTTCAATCAGAATTATAAAGTATCCGATAAGTGGAGCACCATGTTATTGTTGCACGGAAGTGCACGCCCGTTCGAGGTAGATAATAATGACGATGGCTTTATGGACTTTCCAACTGGAAATCAAATCAATGTGATGAATCGCTGGAAATACTACGGAACACAAGGCTTAGAAGGACAGATTGGTGGTTGGTACATTAATGATCGAAGAGTAGGAGGTCAAAAAGGGTATGAACCGTCTATTTCTCAAAGTCTACAACCAAAATATGGCCTAGAAATCAATACTGAGCGAGTGGAACTGTTTGGAAAAATGGGTTATGTGTTTGGAGATAAACCTTATAAAAGTACTGGATTACAAGCTTCCGTAAGTCGACATAAACAGACTTCTAACTTTGGACCTAATGATTACAATGCCATCCAAGAATCCGGTTATTTGAACTATTTGTACCGAACCCAAATCAAAAGTGACAAACACGTCATTACTACAGGGGCAAGTTATGTATATGACCGATTTGAAGAAACTGCTTATGATAGCAGTTACAACAGGACAGAGCAAGTTCCTGGTGTTTATATGGAATATACTTTTGCACCAAACAATAATATTTCAGTAGTAGGAGGATTACGGGCAGACTTCAACTCCATTTATGGCAATTACATCACGCCAAGAATACATGCACGATGGGCAGCTACAGAGAAATTGGTATTTCGCGGAGTAGCTGGAGGCGGTAGGCGAACAGTTAATATATTTGCTGAGAATCAAGGAATGTTTGCTTCTTCTAGATCGTATGAATTATTGGGAAATCAATCAAATTTGCCCTTTGGACTGAAACAGGAAATAGCATACAATTATGGATTGAATTTTAACAAAGACTTCCGATTGTTTTACCGTGATGGGTATTTTGGAGTAGATGTTTATCACACTCGCTTTGAGAATCAAGTGATTTATGATATAGAAGATGCAAGGGAAGTTAAGTTTTATAATCTTGACGGGCAGTCATTTGCTACGAGTATTCAAGCAGAAGTGAGTTTTGAAGTCATCAAGTTTGTGGACTTGAAAATTGCTTATCGATACCTAGATGTGCAAACTGAATACCAAAGTGGTTTAAAGCAAAAGCCAATGACAGCAGCACATCGAATCTTTTCGAGTATAGGATATACTACTCGTAAAAACAAAAAAGGGGGGAACTGGAAGTTTGATGGGACAGTTCAATATTTGGGACAACAACGAATTCCTTCAACAGCAGATAATACAATAGAAAACCAACGTCCAACTACATCTGATGGTTTTGTAACGGCCAACTTGCAAATTACCAAGACATTCAATAAGCGATGGGATGTGTATGCAGGAATGGAAAATATCACCAATTATAGACAAGACAATCCTATCATTGATGCAGATAATCCGTTAAGTACGGCAAATGAATTTGACAGTGGATTAGTTTGGGGGCCAATTTTCGGTAGAATGGTGTATGCAGGATTTCGATTTACAATCGCTCCTGATAAAAAATAAAACTGGTTAATTAAAAATAGTATTGAAAGGCAAAAGATGATTCTTTTGCCTTTTTTATGTTTAGAGCATTGGGAATTATCTTAATTTTCGGAGATATCTACCTTAAAGCTACGAAATGAAGAAACGCATCTTTGGAATAGGAATTCTAATTTTAATTGGAATTATACTAGCGTCAATACCATTTATAAAACAACTCTTGACTGAAAAAATAGAACAGAAGTTAGGTGCTAATTTTTATTACAGCTACGAAGATATTTCAGTTTCATTGATCCAACGAAAGATTGAATTTTCAACTTTAAAATTTGCTTATCCTAAGGATAGTAGCAATTTTCATTATGTAGGAGAGGCAGCTTCATTTTCGGTTCAAGGATTTGATTTCATTGCATTGTTATATAGTCAATCATTGGATCTTGGAAAAATAGAACTCAATCAACCCTCTTTAAAAACTCGGATCAAACCAAAACAAAATCCTGATGCAGCATCTGATTCCATAAATATTGAGCAATTAAATTTTTATTCCTTTATCGAAGGAGGATTGAATCAATTAAAATTAGGAGAGTTAAGTGTATTGGATGGGCATTTTGACTGGTTTTATGGCCCCCAAGATTCAGTTTGGAGAATGATTGATGGTATAGATCTGAGAATAAAGGAATTTACGTTGGATTCGATCATAGCCGCTGAAAATAATGGGTGGTTTATTCTAGAAGATTTTAGCCTAAATGTCAATCATCTGATGGAAAAGTTATCGGATAGTATCCACGTCATTACGGCAGATTCGGTACAAATGTCCTACAGTGATTCTTCCATTACTATGGCTAATGTTAGAATGATGCCTCGATTTAATCGAAAAGAACTTCCTAAAGTGTTGCCACATCAACAAGATGTATTTACACTAAAAGTAAACCAACTAGCACTCAATTACATTAATATCGATCATCTCATTTATAAGAAGCAATTGTTTGTTGGTGAAGTAGGTATTGATGGCTTTAACTTAAATGTATATAGAGATAAATCTTTGCCATTTCCACATCTATACAAACCAATGCCTATCCCGGAATTATTAAAAATGAAGTTTGAGATGACGCTGGATTCTGTTATCATTAGAAATGGACAAGTCGCTTATGAGCAGCAGAATGTGGGTGCGCCTGAAACCGGAATTATTGTTTTTGATAAAATAGATGCTGTATTGTATAACCTTACTTCTTCTAAAGAACAAGTGGCCAAATATGCGCACACTGTGTTAAATACAACAGCTTTATTGCAAGGTGGAGGGAAAATAGACTTGAATGTTGATTTTGATCTGTTAGATGTCAATGGTGGTCATCGATTGAGAGGAACTATCTCAGATTTTGATTTATCAGATTTGAATCAGATTATATTGCCATTAACACATGTAAAAGTAAAAGAAGGAAGAAGTAGTCAAACTAGCTTTAATTTTTATGCCAGCACATACGGAACAGAAGGAGAAATCGAGTTTCTCTATGATGGATTGAAAGTTAGCTTACTCGATAAAGACGAATACGAATTGCGGAACGAGAAACGCAACTGGTTGGGCTCTTTGTTTTTGAACACAATAGTTGTGCGAAAAAGCAACCCCAAAGGAAATACTTTAAGAATAGGAAGGATAAAATCAGAACGAGATACTGAGAAGGCAATCTTTAATTTGTGGTGGGAAGGAATTGCCTCAGGTATGGGCAGCACCATGATTAATTTTAAGAAAGATGCGAGGGAAGTTGACGTGTCAATGGATGAATAAGTCAATGTAACAATGTAACAATAAGTCAATGTAACAATAAGTCAATGTATCAATTTAGCAATGAATCAATAAGTTAACGAATCAATAAGTTAATTTGGTAATTTAACAATGAGTCAATATTGTAATGAATTAATTATTCAATCTGCTTCGTGTTCTTTGTGAAACCTTTGTGTGCTTTGTGTTTAAGGTTAGTGAAATTAAAGGTTATAAATGATACAATTAACCAAAACGGTTAACATAATTTAGGGAAGCACAATAATTGACAATTAACACTTAATCATTAACCATTATTAAGTGTTTGTTAAAAGAAAAATGGGAATACCACATAAAGGGTATTGATTATTAAAAATAGTAGGGTCATCTTTGCTCTTTAGAATCATTCTAAATAATAAGATGAGTTTATCTATCCTCCATGCGAATTCAAATGTGCTGATGTCATTCGGCCTCAAGTCTCTATTATCAAGAGGTGGGGGAGTTGATTTGATTAAAAATGTAACCCATGAAACGCAACTGTTTCAAGCATTAGAAGAGGCGCACTATGATGTGATTATTGTAGACCCCAATTCAAAAGGGCATTTCTCTGCTGACACCATTCTAAAATTGCGGGAGAAATCCAAGACTCAGAAAATGTTGATTATTTCTTCTACAGTCAATACCGGAGATGTGTTGAGAGTATTGGAAAAGGGAGTTGAGGGCTATCTGACTAGAGAGTGTGATGAAGATGAAATTATCCATGCCATATTCGCCATTGCAAAAGGAGAAAAATTCTACTGCAACAAAGTAATGGACATTATCCTGAACAAACAATACAACCCGGACGAAGACAATTGCGAACCGACAACTTTAACCCAGAGAGAATCTGAAATTACAGCTCTGATCGCAAAAGGTATGACCAACAAAGGAATCGCCGAGCAATTGCATTTGAGCCCACATACGGTGCACACTCACCGAAAAAACATCCTTCGAAAATTAGGAATCAATTCTGTTTCGGAATTGACATTATACGCCATAAACGTAGGCCTCGTGGCCATGGATTCATAAAAATATTTTCAGTTGGTTTTGAGAACGCCGTTTTGCTTTTAGAAGTGGAAGGGTGTTTTTTTTGTGCGCGTTTTGAAATGATTCATGTAGAAACACTTAGTTTTTGTATTTGATGTTTTTGTATAAATCGCTTGATTTTTATGTATTTATGATTGCTTTTTTTTGTATGTTTGATTTTCTCAAAACTACTTTCATTTGACTTAAAACTTTTGAAGAAGGAAGGTCTCAGAATAAATTGAGAAAGGTGGACTTATTGAGGATAGCTACTTGTAAAGCAGTAATATTAAAATGGAAAGTTTGGCAGTTTATAAGTTTTGGGATTATAAAAAAATAGATAACTGAAAATTTGGGTGAATGATGGGATTCGAACCCTTGGCAGATTATGGTGGAGAATATCGGATTCGAACCTAAAAATAAATTAAATATAATTTTTAATTTCTGCGGAGAAAGAGGGATTCGAACCTTGAAGGTACTAGAGAAATGAATAAAGTGAAGGTTGTCTGGGGTTCGAACCCAGAACACTGTACTTGATATATTCTTCTTTAAAAAAATCTCAAATTTTTCAGTTTTACAATGTTAATAAAAAATTGAATTAAGATTGTTTCTTGAGAGAGATAAATTTTGATCCAAAAAATTGAAATCAAATAAAGAATGTTAGAGATACTAAAACAGGTCGATTCTAATCAAAATAAAATTGAAAGCCTTGGTAAACTTTCAGAAGATGTTCTGAAAAAGATCAATTATAGAATTCGTTTAGACTGGAACTACTATTCCAATAAAATGGAGGGGGGGACACTTACTCGTTCTGAAACTCGTGATGTAATGATAGGTATTGGTGTTATTAAGCCAATAAAAGATGTGACAGAGATGAATGGTCATGACAAAGTGGTTCTTGATTTATTAAAAATTGGAAAGGGGGATCTACGTATTTCTGAAAAAAGGATAAAGGAAATTCATTCAGCTATAATGTATGAAGATAATGACGAGCTTAAAAAAGAAATTGGCCAATGGAAGTCTGAACCTAATGAGATTATAAACTATAAGAATGAAAAAGTGAGATTCTCTGAACCTGCTGATGTAGCTGAAGAAATGCATAAACTTATGGATTGGCTAAATGCAGAAATAGACAAGTTCACTCATGTTAAAACAAAATCTCCTCACCCTGTAAATTTGGCTGCTGAGTTTCATCTTCGATATGTTTCTACTCATCCATTTTATGATGGCAATGGACGAACTGCAAGAATTTTAACGAACCTAATTTTGCTTAGTTTGGGTTATCCTCCAATAATAATTAAAGATGAACATCGAAAAGAATATTACAGTCTTTTAGGTGATATTCAGTCTTATGGAGGTAATACTGAGCTTTTTTATCAATTTCTAGCAAATCGTGTATTAGAAACACAAGAAATTTATTTAAAGGCTTCTGTTGGAGAGTCAATTGACGAAGACGACGATTTGGACAAGCGATTAAAATTATTGGATCAGCAATTTGAAGTGATTTCTGATAGGGAAGAAGTGAAGTTAATGTTGTCAAAGTTAACCTTGCAAGGGATCATGAGTAGTTGGTTAGGTGAGTTCTATAAAGAGTTTGTGCCACTTATTCATAAGTTTAATAAATATTATTTTGTTAATAGACACATTTTATTTTTTAATAAAAGTGGAAATGATATTGATCTTGAAATACATGAAAAAGATGCCTTTAGCGAGGTTAGACATCGATTGTCTCGTATGCCTGATGATGAACTTTTTACGAAGATAGATTTCAAACTTCAAGTACACTATAATAATTTTAAAAAAGGTGGTGTTAACTCATTTGGTTGTCATTACTCAATAGAAATTAATTTTCATGAAACCTATTATCAGATTGTTTACGAGGTTTTTGATAATACTACCAAAGAAAGAAAGGAAATTACTTTAACGAAACGTTTGCTATCGGATTATTTAACTTCGGTTGAAATTAAAAATATTCTGATGGATTTTGGTAAATCCTTAGCAGATCACATAGAATTCTACATGAAACCTGAAAACCGCAAAAATGCGGATGATGAATAAGTATGGTGTTGAATGGTGCTGATTTAGTGGCGTCAAGTAGAAAATGCTAAGAATAAACTAAGTTGGGCCGGATTCCTCAAGAGCACAACGTTAGTCACAAATATGATATAGATTTCGATAGCAATTAAATGCCTTGTAAATATTATATTAATACTATTCTACTTGCTCATTTTAATTAAAATGAATTTATTCATTCTCCCCCAACATTTAACCTCTATTAGTACATCCCCACTATCATATTAATGCTAGAATAGCTAATTTCGAGAAAAATCCACAAGACTATGAATTACACCGTTTCTTATCAGCAACCGAACACCCATTATATTGATATCGAATTAGAAATGAATGGAGTGGAGGAGTCCACTATTCAGTTTCAATTGCCCGCATGGAGGCCGGGTAGGTATGAGTTGGGTAACTTTGCCAAGAATATTCAACGGTGGGCGGCTTTTGATGCAGATGGAAAAGAATTGCCGTCAAAAAAGCTGACCAAAGATTTGTGGGAAGTCACCACCAATGGAGCGGAAACAGTAATTGTAAAGTATAATTATTTCGCCAACGAACTCAATGCAGGTTCTACCTTTTTGGATGCATCTCAGTTGTACATCAATGGCGTCAATTGTTTTATTTATGTGCCCAATCGAATGGATGAGGTGTGTGAGTTACAATTGGAATTGCCTGAGAATTATGATGTGGCTTGTGGATTAAAAAAGATAGGAAAATTCGATTATGAAGCTGCTGATTTTCATGAGTTAGTCGATTGTCCGTTGATTGCATCAGATGGTTTGAAAAAGGATACATATCAAGTAGGAGAGACTACTTTTTATTTGTGGTTTCAAGGGGAATGTCAACCTGATTTTGAGCGATTAAAAATAGACTTTATCCCGTTCACGGAAAAACAAATGGAACTGTTTGGAGGATTTCCAACACCAGAATATCATTTCCTATTTCAAATTTTACCTCACCGCGCTTATCATGGCGTAGAGCACAGTAATTCTACCATTTGTTTGTTGGGTCCATCGTATGATGTGATGAGAAAAGGCGGGATGTACGATGAGTTGTTGGGAGTTAGTTCTCATGAATTATTCCATACTTGGAACGTAAAACGCATACGTCCAGTGGAAATGTGGCCGTATAACTATGCTAAAGAGAATTATAGTCGATTGGGTTATTTATCTGAAGGTGTCACCACTTTGTATGGCGATTTGATGTTGTTGCGATCAGGCGTTTTCACTGAAGCAGATTACTTCACTACTTTGAATCAGTTGTTGGATCGTCATTTTAACAATCCTGCGATTTCTAACTTGTCTGTTGCCGACTCCTCTTATGATACATGGCTAGACGGATACGTAGCTGGAGTGCCGAATCGTAAAACCTCAATTTATACCGAAGGAGCATTGTGCACTTTGATGTTGGATTCAAAAATTAGAGAAGCTACTAATCACCAAAAGAGTTTTGATGATGTGATGCGGATTTTCCATGAGGACTTTTATCAAAACGGAAAAGGAATCAGTGAAGCTGATTATTTAGCAACCATCAATAAGGTAGCTGGAGTTGATTTTACGAAGTTTGTAGCGCAATTCATCAATGGGACAAAAGATTATACCAAAGTATTAAAACGATCTTTGGCATTTATTGGGTTGGAGTATGACTCCCAACCAGCTGATGCTTTCTGCGAAGCATATTTAGGTTTCAAAGCGATGGATAATAATGGAGCTTTTCAGGTGGTAACGGTTTATCCGGATTCAATTGCGGAGTTGGCTGGTATAGGAGTTAACGATGAGGTAGTCACCGTTAATGGCTATAAAGCCGGAGCAGACTTTAACCAATGGTGTGAGTATTTTAAAAATGAAACGATTGTTTTAGGTGTGAAGCAGAATTATGGTGCGATTACAGAAATGTATTTAAAGCCAACTGAAACGATTTATTATAAAAAGCACATTGCAACTCGAATAAAGGGTGGAAGTGAAGAGCAGATGGCAAGTTTTGAGAAGTGGAGTAAATAATGTAACAATTGATTAATGTAGCAATATATCAATAAATGAATAAGTCAATTAGTTAATATGTCAATCAGTTAATTTTTTAATCTTCTTTGTGAGCTTTGTGAATATTCCTTTGTGGACCTTGCGGTTATAAGATTGAAGTAAGAAGTTAGATGTTTCAATAAATAAATCAGTCAATTTTTCAATCTTTTTTGTAAGCTTTGTGAAACCTTGGTGTGCTTGCCTGCCGTAGGCATGGCTTAGCGGTTAAGAGGAGAGAAGTAAGATGCTAGAAACAAGAAGTTAGATGTTAGAGACTATATTAATGAATCAATAAGTCAATCTACTTAGAGCTCTTTGTGAATAAACCTTTGTGCCCTTTGTGGTTAAGAGGATAGAATTATGAAGTAAGCTAAAGATTAAAAAATGAATTCAACAATTAATTATTCATTCGATTTGTAGTGCGTAATTTCAAAACGAATTTTTATTTATTATCCTAACTATCAAAAAAACAAAGAAAGTTGTACGATATAAAAAACACGATTACTTTTGTACTATGATTTTACCAATTGTAGCCTACGGCGACCCAGTTTTAAAGAAGGAAGCAGCAGACATCGAAAAGGATAGTCCTGAATTGCAGAAGTTGATTGACAACATGATAGAAACCATGCACCATTCAGAAGGAGTGGGTTTAGCAGCTCCTCAGGTTGGCAAATCCATTCGTTTATTTGTAGTTGATGCTTCTCCTTTTGAGGAAGACGAGCCTGATTTAGCTGATTTTAGAAAAGTGTTCATCAATCCAATAATTCTTGAAGAAGAAGGGAAGGAATGGGATTTCAATGAAGGATGTTTGAGTATTCCTGGCATTCGAGAAGATGTTTCACGTAAGCCCGAGATTACCATTGAATATTACGATAGAGATTGGAAATTGATTGAAGAGAAATATGACGGAATTGCTGCCCGAATCATTCAGCATGAATATGATCATGTGGAGGGTATCTTATTTACCGATCATTTAACATCATTGAAACGCACATTATTAAAAACGAAGCTCAATAATATCAGTAAAGGCAACGTTGAGGTAAAGTATAGAATGAAATTCCCTAAAAAATAATCAACTATGAAAAAAAATATCTTAATAGCTTGCCTAGCTGCAGGTTTGTTTGCATGTAATCAACCAGAAACAACCACTGAAAATACTTCTGACACGGAAGAAATGACTGTCAATGTGTATGAGGGGTTGAATCAAGAAGAGTTGAAAGCCAAGGTGCTTGAAATTGAAGGTAAAGTGTTTCAAGGTGAAGGCAATATGGATGTTACTAGTGCCAATATGTTAATTGAAGGCTATGTTAAATATGCTGAGGCTTATCCAAACGACAAAGAAAGTGCTGACTTTGTGTTTAAAGCTGCTGAAATTAGTTTAGGTTTAAATCAAGGGCCTACGGCTTTGGCGTTATATTCCAAAGTGTATAAAGATTTCCCAGATTTCGAAAAACGTCCGTATTCTTTGTTTTTACAAGCTTTTGTTTTTGAGAACAATCTAGGGAAGTTAGAGGAAGCAAAAGTAATTTACGAGCAGTTTATTACGGATTATCCTGATCATCCGATGGCTGATGACGCACAATACTCCTTAGATAATTTAGGCAAAAGTCCTGATGAATTGATTAAAGAATTTGAGGCCAAACAACAAAAGTAAGGCGTTTAATTTTTAATCTCCCTTTCCAATAAGTTTCGAAGTTCTTCTATTTCTAGTTTGTGCTTCAGATTTCCATTTTTACAAAACGAGATTTCACCGGTCTCTTCCGATACAATAATCGCCACAGCAGTCGAGTTCTCCGTAATTCCGACTGCTGCTCGGTGTCTTAGCCCATACGCAGCATGAATCTTTGGATTGTCTGAAACTGGTAAAATACATCTTGCCGCTTTTACTCTATTGGCATGTATTATAACACCACCATCGTGCATGGGATTATTTTTGAAGAATATGGTTTCTAGCAAATTAGAAGTTACTATTCCATCAATTTGATCACCTGTAGAGGCATGGTATTTCAACTCAGAATCTTTTGAAATTACAATTAGAGCACCAGTTTTTGATTTTGACATATTGAAACAGGCTTTAATTATCGCCTTACTGTTTAGTTCTTCTGCTTTTTGATCGTTCCATTTCCAAGTCCCAAACTTTTTTCTAATTCTTGGTTGTGCTAAAATACTTCTGTTTCCTACAATCAGTAAAAAACGCCTAATTTCTTGTTGGAAAACGATAATCAATGCAATTACCCCAACTCCAATGAATTGCCCTAAGATTTCATCCAATAACTCCATCTTTAAAGCCTCAACTAATTTCCAAATCAGGTAAAGCGATAGAATTCCCAATAAAATTCGAATAGCAACGGTTCCTTTTAGCAGATTGTACAGTTGGTACATCAAAATGGCCACCAGAAGGATATCCAGAAAATCAAGCCACCGAATACTTATGAACGCTAAAGACAATTGTGGGATGTTTTCCATGCTACGAAATTACTGCTTTTGATAGAAGTCCACAATTTTAATCGTTTCCATTGCTTCTTTGACTTCGTGCACTCTCAAAATCTTGGCACCATTGAGCAAAGCAATTGTATGTGAGGCAGTGGTGCCATTCAATGCATCATTAGCGTTGGTCTCTAATAACTTCCAGATCATTCCTTTTCTAGATATTCCTGCCAATATAGGAGCGTTTAACTGTTCAAATTCATTCAAGTGTTTTAATAAACTGTAGTTGTGTTCCAACGTTTTTCCAAATCCAAAGCCAGGGTCTAACACAACATCGACTACTCCCAATTGTCGAAGCCGATTCAATTGCTTGGAAAAGAATTGATAGATGTCTTTTACTACCTCTTTGTAAACAGGGTTTTGCTGCATTAATTCTGGTCTATCCAAGGTATGCATGAGGATATAAGGGACTTTGAGTTGGGCCATGGTTTCAAACATTTGATCATCAAAAGTTCCTCCTGATATATCATTGATGAGGTGTGCGCCATTGTCAATTGCCATTTTTGCAATTTCTGATCGATAAGTGTCAACTGAAAATAAGGCATCTGGGAAAGTCTTTTTAAGTTGCTGAAGAGCGGGGAGTAGACGATTTTTCTCTTCTTCGAAAGAAATTTCTTTAGATCCTGGACGGGTACTCATGGCGCCTAAGTCAATAAAAGTGGCACCTTCGGTCAACATTTGTTCTACTTTTTCTAATAAAGCTGTTTCCTTTGTTTGACGACTCTCGGCAAAAAAGGAATCTGGAGTTAAATTAACAATTCCCATCACTTTTGCTGTGGATAAATCGACCAAATTCCCTCCACAATTCAGTGAGAAATTCCTTGAAAAAACATTATCTTTCGGGACTTTTAGGGGACTTGTCATAATCAAAAATAGAATGAATAATACAGCTGAACAATATGATTCAATAATAACCAAATGCTATGACATTTTTGGTCAAAAAAGCAAAGATTATGGCACAGCTTGGCGTATTTTGAGAACGAGTTCGTTAACTGATCAATTGTACATCAAAGCGAAACGGATTCGCACCATTGAAGACAATGGAATGAGTAAAGTGGATGAAGGGATTGTTCCTGAGTTTATTGCCATTGTGAATTATTCCATTATGGCATTGATTCAATTAGAAATGGGTGTTTCTGAAGAACAACATATAGATCAGCAAAAGCTAGAAAAGTTATTTCATCACCATGCAACGGTTGCAAAAGAGTTGATGATGAATAAAAATCACGATTACGATGAAGCCTGGAGAACGATGCGAGTAAGTTCGTTGACAGATTTAATCCTCCAAAAGATATTGCGAGTTAAGCAGATCGAATCCAATAAAGGAAAAACCTTAATTTCGGAAGGAATTGATGCCAATTACCTCGATATGCTCAATTACGCTGTTTTTGCCCTTATAAAATTAGAAGAAAAAATAGAAACCCTTTAAAGACTTTATTATGAAATTTTTAATACACTTTTCGCGATTATTTGTTGGAAACCTTTTTATTTTTTCCGGTGTTGTGAAAGCAAATGATCCACTTGGTTTTTCATACAAATTACAAGAGTATTTTACTGAGTTTGGTACCGATTGGGATTGGTTGATGGAAATTGCCATGCCATTTGCAGCAGCAGTTTGTATTCTTGAAATCATCTTAGGTGTAGCCGTTTTAGTGGGTTATAAAATGAAAGAAGTGAGTTGGATTTTATTGGGATTAATTCTATTCTTTACAGGGTTAACCTTCGCATCAGCTGTGTTCGAAATTGTGCGTTCTTGTGGTTGTTTTGGAGATGCTATTCCATTGACACCTTGGCAATCATTTTATAAAGATTTGATATTATTAGCGTTAATTCTAATTCTATTTGTAAAGAGAAATGCCATCAAGCCTTTTGAAGAGGCGAAACCTGCCTTGATCTATTTCTTTATCTCCTTAATCGTGATGGGCGCATTGTCTTATCAATTGAGCTGGAATTTCCCGTTGGTATTGACTGTTGGGGTACTTGGTGCAAACTTAGTAATGTTCTTAATTAATAAACATAAACATGCGTTAGTCGCGGTAATCGTTTCGTTAATAGTAAGTACCGCCTTTTCCATTAGTTGTGTTTGGCATTTACCGCAGCGCGATTTTAGACCTTATGCTGTTGGTAAAAACTTGCCCGAGCAAATGACGTTGCCTGAAAATGCAATTCAACCGGTTTATGAAAATATACTGACTTACAAGAATAAAAGTACTGGTGAAGTAAAAGACTTTACACAAGAAAATTATCCTTGGGATGATGACAATTGGGAATGGGTAAATACTGAAAGTAAGTTGATCAAAGAAGGTGATGTTGCTAAGATTACTGACTTTTCTGTGGTAGATAATGATGGAAACGACATTACCGATATTGTAAATAATGAAGAGTTGATTTTCATCGTGGTGATGTATGATTTGAATAAAACAGCTACCAATAAAATGGACTTAATTAATAATTTTGCTAAAAAAGCTGAAGCAGAAGGGATTGAATTCATTGGTTTGAGTGCTGCTTCTTATGAAATTTCGGAGGATTTTAGACATAAAAACCAAACTCCATTTCCAATTTACACCACTGATGGAATTGTGTTAAAAACCATTGTTCGGTCAAATCCTGGTTTGGTAATGATGCGAAGAGGAACCGTTGTTGGGAAATGGCATAACAATGATATCCCGACATTTGAAGATGTTTCTGAAGAGTATAATGTAACTAAATAAGTGTGTTAAGCTTTATTGTTAAACGTGTATTGTATGGATTGTTGGTGCTTTTTGGAGTAGTTTCAGTCGTTTTTATATTGTTTAATGTTTTGCCAGGAGATCCTGCTCGTATGATGCTAGGGCAGCGGGCAGATAAAGCCTCCATCGAGGCAATTAATAAAGACTTGGGATTAAATCAATCGTTGCCGACGCAGTATTTTTTGTACTTAAATGATTTGTCTCCTATTTCAGTTCATAAGCCTGATGTTAAGGAAAGTATTGTTTATTTAGACACTACAAAATACAGTGGTATTCAACTCGTTCACATCGGCGAAATTGTAATTCTTGCAAAGGCGCCTTACCTAAGAAGATCTTATCAATCGCAGAAAAAGGTGAACCAAATTATTGCTGAAACATTGGTGGAAACTACCGTACTTGCTATTGCTGCCATTATTTTGGCTACAGTAATTGGTGTATTTTTAGGAATTCTGTCTGCTTTGTATAAAGATGGAATACTGGATCGGCTGAGTCTAATTTTTGCTACTTCAGGAATGGCATTACCTTCCTTCTTCGTTGGAATTGTTATTGCCTGGATTTTTGGCTATATCTTATCCGACTACACTGGTTTAGACATGACTGGTAGTTTGTTTGAAGTAGACGATATGGGTAATGGGGAGTATTTGGCATTGCGGAATTTGATTTTGCCTGCCATCACTTTAGGTGTTCGCCCATTGGCGGTAATTGTTCAATTGAGTAGGAATTCAATGTTAGAAGTGTTGAGCCAGGATTATATCCGAACAGCTAGGGCAAAAGGATTAAGCAATAAAGTGGTGGTTTTAAAACACGCTTTAAAAAATGCATTGAATCCAGTGTTAACCGCAGTTTCAGGAATGTTTGCTAGTTTGATGGCGGGTGCTGTTTTCGTTGAAATTGTATTTGCATGGAAAGGAATTGGTTGGGAAGTTGTCAATGCACTAGAAAAATACGATTTACCAGTGGTAATGGGCGCAGTACTCGTTATTGCAGTTATTTTTGTAGTGATTAATATAATTGTAGATATACTCTATGGAGTTTTGGATCCGAGAGTTAGAGTGAGTTAAAGTTGAATTATGAGAAAGAAAATTGTAGCAGGAAACTGGAAAATGAATCTGACGGTTAATGAGGCAGAGGCATTAGTGAAGGAATTAAATCAAGCCATTACCAACGGAGTAAAGGCAGATCAAATGATTGTTTTTCCATCTTTTACAAATATAGTATCGGTTGTTAATTCAATTGATTATGGCATAAATGTAGGTGCTCAAAACTGCCATGAAGCAAAATCTGGAGCTTATACAGGTGAGGTTTCTGTTGATATGATTCAATCGACAGGAGCAACTGTCATTTTAGTGGGTCATTCAGAACGTAGAGCTTGTTTTGGTGAAACCAATGAGTTGTTAGCCAAAAAAGTTGATGCAGTTTTGGCTGCTGATATGCAGGCTGTTTATTGTTGTGGAGAAACATTGCCAGAGAGAGAAGCAAATAATCACTTTAAAGTGATAGAATCACAGATTAGTGAAGGTTTGTTTCACCTGGATGAATCGGTTATTTCAGAAATAGTGATTGCCTATGAGCCAGTTTGGGCGATTGGAACAGGGGTAACAGCTTCTTCTGAACAAGCGCAAGAAATACATGCATTTATCAGGAAATTGTTGACGAAGAAATATTCAAAAGAAGTGGCTGATTCTATTTCAATTTTATATGGAGGCAGTTGCAATCCGAAAAATGCGGAAGAGTTATTCCGTCAACCTGATGTCGATGGTGGATTGATTGGAGGAGCATCCTTAAAGGCGAATGATTTTATTCAAATAGCTAATTCTTATTAAATGAATTATATAGAATTTAAATTTAAAGTAAATCCGTTAGTTCCTTATCAGGAAATTTTAATGTATGAGCTCGGTGAGTTGGGCTTTGAGAGTTTTACCGAGGAAGCGGACGGATTGAATGCATATATTTCTGAGAATGAATTTTCTGAAGAGCGTTTCAATGAATTGTATTTGTTTGCCGATGAATCTGTTCAAATAAGCTTTGAAAAACTATTGATTCCACAACAAAATTGGAATGCGGAATGGGAGAAGAGTTTTCCAAAGGTAAGCGTTGATGATTACTGTGAAATCATTGCACCATTTCATGAAAAATCAACAGATTGTGAGTTTAGTATATTGATTGAACCAAAGATGAGTTTTGGTACTGGCCATCACGACACCACTTTCATGATGATCCAGCTGATGCGTCAATTGGAATTGAAAGACAAGAAGGTAATGGATATGGGGTGCGGTACCGGGGTTTTAGCAATTTTAGCAAAACTGGAGGGAGCTTCAACTGTCACTGCTGTAGATATTGACGACTGGGCGTATGAAAATACCCTTGAAAATATAGAGCGCAACAATACTTCTGAGATTGAAGTGTTACAAGGAGGAGCTGAGCAAGCAAAGGGAAAAGAATATGAAGTGTTTATCGCTAACATTAATAGAAATATATTGCTTAGAGATTTGCCTGTTTATTCTGAATCAATGAGTAGTGGAGCAGAGTTGTTGTTGAGTGGTTTTTTCGTTACTGATTTTGAACATTTGGATCTAAAATTGAAAGAACTCGGATTTTCTCAACTCAATAAAATAGAACGTAACAATTGGTGCGCATTGCATTATAAAAAATAAGAACATGAAGAAACTGCTTATTGCCATCGTTTTCCTTGCTTTCAATTTTGGATTAAGAGCGCAAACTCCATTGAGTTTTCCTGCTGATTCCATTCAGTTTTTCAATCAAATGGAGGCTTATATGTCCGATGCTCGGAAGGAAGGGAAAGATTTTATGAAGCAGTTCAAAGAAGTGTGGTATGGTGGGTATTTTTCTGAAGAACAGCGTCGTGGTGTTTATTTGGTGACCAACAAAATGCTACAAAAGAAAATGCGTGCTTTTCCTGATTTTCGTAGTTACCTCTATACCGTAGGTAGTTTTGTAACCTCTACCTATCAAACCGAAAACAGTTTTGATGAATGGCAGGCCACTTTAATTCGACTTTTAGATGATAGAAATAAACGGAATTTCTCCAGCTACTTGACTTTTTCTGATGGATTGTTCTCTGAAAATGCATTGTATTCTTCTAGTTCCACTAAATGGGCCGCCAACAACAGTAACTATATTTTTGGATTCGACAGTTTACCAACGATTACATTTGAAGCATTGGATTTGTTGTGTTTCGCCCGAGACGACAGCATGAAAATTTCAGGTACAAGAGGAACTTACTATCCTACAGAAGAGAAGTGGGTGGGAAAAGGAGGAACTGTAACTTGGGAAAAAGCAGGCATGATGGGCGATGAAGTTTACGCTAAATTATACAGCTATGTAATTAACACAAAAACCTATACCTATACCGCTGATTCAGTAGAATTTTATAATTCTTTCTATTTTGACAAACCGCTTCTAGGTCAACTAGAAGATAAAATCCAAGCGAATAATACACCTGAAAAATCGGCATATCCAAAGTTTGATTCTTATGATAAACGATTGATTATTGAGAATATATCTCCAGCTGTTGATTACGATGGTGGTTTTAGTATGGTAGGTTCTAAATTTATTGGTAGTGGTAACGAGTTGAACGATGCTTACTTAGTTTTTCATAGAAATGATACTGTATTTCTAAGAGCATCTTCTAAGGCATTTGTAATTAACACTGAACGAATTATCTCAGATAATGCTGCTGTTAGTTTTTACTTGGGAAGTGATTCCATTCATCATCCGGGTTTGAACTTTAAGTTTTTCCCAAAAAAGAAACAAGTTACATTGTATAGAGACAATCAGGGGATGGCCATTTCTCCTTATTTTGATTCCTACCATAAAATAGATATGGATTTTGAGGTACTGAATTGGAATCAAGAAGACCCCCTTTTGGAAATGACTAGTTTGATGGGAAGTACTCGGACTGAAGCTACCTTTACATCAGAAAACTACTTTAAACTCGACGAATACAACCTATTAAAGGGTAGAGGAGATATAAATCCTCTCCTTCAAATTCAACGATTATCTGATCAAGTAGGCTCTAAAGATTTATTGTTTAAGGAGCTGTGCTATTATATGAAAATTAGTGATGCTGCTGGAGAAAACTTATTGATGTATTTGGCCACTAGAGGTTTTATAAAGTACAACTACAAAAAAGGGGAATTTACTGTTAAGAAAAGATTGACTCAATATGTGCAGTCTAGTTTTTCTAAAATTGATTACGACGTAATTTCAATACGTTCAGATAAAAAAGGTAAGAATAATGCTAGTCTCAACTTATTAAACTATGATTTAACGATCAATGGTGTAGAGGGGATTTTGTTAAGTGATTCCCAAAAGGTATTTATTTTACCATCGGATCAGCGAGTGGTGATGAAGAAAAACCGCTACTTTACCTTTGGAGGTCAGGTTGAGGCTGTGGATATTTTTAGTTTTTATGGGAAAGATTTTTCTTTTGATTATGAGCAGTTTAAGATTAATTTAACGAATGTGGATTCCTTAGGGTTAAGAGCATTTTCAGGTGATTTGGATCGTAATGGAAAACCAGTTCTAAAGAAAGTTCGAACAGTAATAGAAGGAATCAATGGAGAACTCCTCATTGATAATTTTGAGAATAAATCGGGAATAAAGGAATTTCCTGAGTTTCCAGTTATCAAAAGTTTTGGTGATTCCTATGTATACTATGATAAACAAGAAGTAGAGAATGGCGTTTATAAAAGAGATGACTTTTACTTTCAAGTCCGTCCTTTTCAAATTGATAGTTTAGATAATTTCTCCAATGATCAGCTGCGATTTGAAGGTAGTTTTACCTCCAACATTTTCCCTGAATTTGATGAAGCATTAACAGTTCAGTCTGATATGTCATTGGGATTTATCCGACAAGCACCTCCTGGTGGTTATCCAACTTATGGTGGGAAGGGGCAGTTCCACAGTACAATTAAGCTGTCTCACAAAGGATTGAGAGGTGATGGTAAACTAGAATATTTAACTTCAACTACTTTATCTGATGATTTTAAATTCTATCCAAAATCAGTGGAAGCTTTAGCACAATCTCATGTATTGGCAGAGGTTAAAACTGGAACAGAGTTCCCCCCAGTTCAAGCAGACAGTGTAAAAATTAGTTGGAAGCCACAAGAAGATGTGTTTTATACCACTGCTATGACTGATAATTCGATGGCATTTTACGACATGCGATCTTATTTTAGAGGAACCACTTCTTTACGTCCAACTGGATTGTCAGGAAATGGGACATTCTTATTTGTAAAGGCAAACTTGGCATCAAAAAATATGATTTTCCAAAACACAGTTTTTGATGCTGATACTGCAGATTTTCAATTGATTGAAGAGAATAATAGTGGTTTTGCATTGAACACTGCAAATGTAAAAGCCCACGTAGACTACAAAGGTCGATTTGCTGAGTTTAAACCGAATGGTGATGATGATCCAATTTTCTTCCCAACGAACCAGTATCTGTGTTATATGGAAGAATTTAAATGGTATATGGACAATGGAATGATTGATTTAACTGGAAAGGCGTCCAATACAGTTTCAGCTGATGTTAAACTGGAAGGCTCCAAATTTATTTCGACAAAAGCAGAGCAAGACAGTTTGTTCTTTTATTCTCCTATTGCTCGATTTGATTCTAGAAGACATATTATTAGTGCATTTGATGTAAAATATATAACTACAGGAGATGCGAAAGTTTATCCTGATAGCGGAGCAGTTGTGATTCGAAAGAGTGCCAATATGGAAGAGTTGAAGAATGCTGGAGTTGTAGCTAACGCAGTTACAGAGTACCATAACATCTATAATGCAAACATCAAGATAGAGGGAAAGAAGAAGTATTTTGGTGCAGGTTTTATTGATTATGTAGATGAAACATCAAGCACTCAATCCATTTATTTACAGACAATAAATGTGGATACTACAGGCCAAACTATTGCACATGGTGTAATTGAAGATGATTCATTGTTTACATTAAGTCCGCAACATGCTTTTAAAGGAGAAGTAGATTTATTGGCGAATAATGAATTTTTAATTTTCGATGGTGGAGTAAAAATTAATCACAATTGTGAGCGAATTGGTATTAACTGGTTGCGCTTTAGGGCTGAGATTAATCCAAATGAAATATTTATTCCAATTGATACTGGCATTGTTGATGTCAACAAAACAATTTTATCGGCTAGTATAAACTTAAACACCGACAGCAATTTTATTTATTCAGCTTTTGTGTCACAAAAAGTTTTCCATAGTGATAGAGAGTTGTTGCCTGCTTATGGTTTTATGTATTTTGATAAAGAAAATAAAGAATACAAAATAGGGTCGAAGGAAAAAATCAAAGCACTGGATCTACCTGGGAATTATTTAAGCTTGAACTTGAAAGATTGCAAGGTCTATGGTGAAGGTAAAGTGAATTTAGCTTCTGATTTAGGTCAAGTGAAATTAATGACTACCGGAAGTATGATTCATAATCAGCCAACAGTCGATGCAGAGAATGAAGTGATTGGAGATTTTATGATGGGAATTGATTTCTTTTTTGATGATAATGCTATGAAAAAGGTAGCCGATCAAATCAATGAGAATTTAAAACTGACTCCTGTTGATTTGTCCAGATCTGTATTTGAAAAGGGCCTGCGTGAAGTAATGCCATTAGAAGACGCAGATAAGTTAATTTCTCAATTGAATTTGAATGGGAAGTTTAAGAGAATTCCTAATGAGTTAAATCAGCGAATCATTTTTAACGATATTAAGTTTAAATGGGATGAAGATAAAAACACGTTTACTTCATTTGGACAACTAGGAATCTCAAACATCAATAAAGAGGAAGTGAACAAATATATTGATGGTGTAGTGATGTTGACCAAGAAGCGAAGTGGCGACATTTTGGATATCTACTTAGAAATAGATGGGAATAACTGGTATTATTTCAATTACAGACGGGGTATGATGCAAGTAGTTTCGTCTAATGAAGCATTTAATGAACAAATTAAATCGTTGAAGGATGACAAAAGAAAAGCAGACGTAGCAAGGAAGGAAGAACCATTTACGTTTATGTATGGAAACCAAAAGAAAAAGGAAATATTCTTAAGACAATTTGAAGAGGAGTAATTTATCGAAAGATTTATTCTTCTCATCAAATAATTAGGAGCTAATTAGGTATTTTACCCATATTTGTATTTTCTTAGAAAAAGGATTGTTTGTAAGTATGTTAATAGTTTCAATAAATACAACGTATTTAAGGACAAAGCATTCTATAAATTTGGATAACGCCATTTTAGAATTTTATAAGTGACTAGTAAGAGAAAGATGATTTTTAAAAATATAACTATTATAGTTTCGATCTTGTTTTTGATGTTTTCAAATGAGTCGATTGCACAAGATTCATTTAAATCAGAGGATGATTTAAAGAAAAAGGCAGCTGAATTGTTTGATCAAAAGAAGTTTATTGAGGCAGCGCCACTCTATGCTCAGTTATTGAGTTTGTATCCCAAAGATCCTGAATATAACTTTAAATATGGTGCTACTTTGTTGGATTCAGATCCTGATAAAAGTAAAGCGCTCAAATATTTGGCTTTTGCTACTTCAAAGTCTACTATTGATCCTCTGGCTTATTACTATACAGGTAAGGCTTTTCATTACAATTACCAATTTACAAAAGCCCTTCAGAATTACAATAAATATAAGGCAAAGGCTTCTTCAGCAGATAGAAAGTTATATGAAATAGATCAACAAATTGAGATGGTGAAGAGCGGCAATGAATTACTTCGCTCTATCAATCGATTAGATGTAGTTTCCAAAGAGTCTATTTCAAAGGATGACTTCTTCCGTATCTACCAATTGGAAGGGTTAAATGGCAAAGTGGTTGTTAAACCGGACGAATTTAAATCGAAATACGATAAAAAGAACAACGAATCGTCAGTGATGTATTTGCCAGATGATGCAAATGAAGTTTACTTTTCGTCCTATGGTAAGAGTGGCGATAATCAACGAGACATCTATAAGGCTGTAAAATTAGGAAACGGAAAATGGAGTGAAGCTGTAAGTGTAGGTAACTCAATTAATACACCTTACGATGAGGCTTTCGCATTTATTTTACCCGATAAACGAACCATGTATTTTGCCTCCAAAGGACATAATTCTATGGGAGGATATGACCTTTTTAAAACCACCTTTGATGCAAGTATTGGTGGGTGGACAAAACCAATCAACCTAGACTTTCCATTTTCTACAGTAAACGATGATGTAATGTATGTTACAAATAGTGACCAATCATTGGCCTATTTTGCATCAGATAGAAACAATGTAGGAGATCAATATAATGTTTATAAGGTATCTACTACACCAAAGCAACCTGATTTACTCGTAATAAAAGGTAAGTTTATTGCAGAAAATATTCCCAACTTAAAACGGGCAAAAATTACGATAGTTGATGCAGTGACCAATGAAACTGTTGGCGTTTATGATACCGATGATAAAGGGAATTATTCTGTTGAAATAGAAAGTAAAGGCGGAATTTATAAATTTAACATTGAAACTACTGAAGATTCTCCAATTCATGCCGGTACTGTTAACATTCCGAAACAGGATGAATTTGCATTGCTCGGGCAAGAGTTGCGATTAGTTGGTGAAGGGAAAGATCAAAAATTAGTGATCAAAAATATTTTTGACGGATCTATTTCTGCAGAAGATTACTCTGGTGGGCCTGTTATATCTTCTAGTTTGTTGATTCGCCAAGCAGATATTAAACAAAATTCTGACGAAGCTAAGATCTTAGCCGATACAAGAAGTACAAAAGCGATTGGTGGTGGTGTTGTTGAACCAACTGATGCCACTTCAACTGTAAAAAATGAAGAGGTTAGATCGGATGAAGTGTCCACGACCATCGCCGACGATGCTACAGCGGCAAAAGCAAAATCAGTAAAAGATGAAATCTCAGCAATTGAATCTAAATTGAAAATAAAATCTGAAGATGCCTCAAATAGTGCCAAATATACTTTTAATGAAGGGTACAAAAAAAGCAACGAGGCATTGGAGTTCTTTAAAGAAGGGGAGAAACAAGAAGGAATTGCCAACAGTACTTCAGGCAATGATAAAGAAACAGCTCTGTTAAAGGCAGCAGAAGCCAATAGCAGAGCAACAAAGCTTGCTTTAGAATCAAAATTAGCCTTGGATTATGCTGAAGTTTTTGAAAATAAGGCAGTCGACTATTCCAAACAGTTAAAGAAAGCGACTAATTCTAAAAAGACGGCCGATAGTTTAATCGCCAACAATCAATTGACAGACGCAGAGAAAGTAGTTTCTCAATTAAAAAAGTCAGTAGTAGTTCCTAATAATGAAGAAACGGTAATTGCAGAAGAGAAAGAAAGAGTAACTAGAAATAGAATTGCTGCTGAGGATAACTTCTCCAAAAATGAGAATTCGATCAAATTATTGACTGAGCAAATTAAAGTGATTGAAGATGAGGCGATGCAATTGACAGAGCAATTTGAAAAGACTCGAAATAAGAACGAAAAGGAAAAAATTCAAAGTAGGCTGAGCAGTTTAAGTTTAGATAAAGAAGATCTAAGCTTTCAAATAGATAAGAATAAACAAGAAATTATTAAGAATAAGGCAGCGGCAGATCAAGTTCGTTTTGAAGAAAGTTTTGCTGACCGATTAGAAGGGGGAATTAAAAATAGTGAAGGAAAGAATCTAACTGCAGTTTCTACTCAACAAAAGGAAGTATTATCAGAAACGGTGGCTTATTTTATGGAGAATAACTTGTTATACGCTCCAACTAATGTAGAAAGATCAACAGTTTCTGTTAACTTCTCTGACCCAGTAGCATTGCAAACAGAATTAAAAGAACTGCCAACTGACCAATCTTTTGAGGAAAGAATAGAGCAGGCTCAAGGAGTAACCGAATTGAGTGAGAAAAATCTACAATTAGCAGAAATTAACCAGGATTGGGCGAATGTGGTGCAGCAACGTATAGAGTTGAAAGAACGATTGAAGACTACTGCAAGTGCAACAGAAAAGGCCAAACTTTCAAACGAAATTGCAGCGCTTAATACTCAGAAGGAACAAAAACAAACTACTGCTGATCAGTTCACCCAATTAACACAGACTTCAACAGGATCAACAGTTGAAAATATAGAAGATACTGAATCTACTGTTCCTTCATACTATAAAGGGTATGAAATCAATTTAAATGAGGCTGATAAGATTCCAGATCAAGAAAGTAAAGATGAAGCGAAGATTGCCATTTATTCAGATTGGAATGAAGAAATAGACAAGGAGATTTTAGCTATTAAAAAGCAATCTGCTATTTCAGGAAATGCTAATTTAAACAAGGTACATTTAGCTGCATTAACAGAAAAACGAAATGAGAATAATTCTTCTATTTTAGAATTAGGTGGCGATGTTACAAATGCCCCTTCATCTGATTTAGCGTCGAACAACTCTTCAACTGATACTCAGAATTCATCAAACACTGACAGTGGAGATGATGAAATTGCCGCAATCGAGAATAGTTCACTAGATGAAAGTGAAGTTGCCAAAAACGAAGTAGTTGCAGAAACAAAAATTCCATCCATCGCGAAAGAAGGAGAAAGTGATATTCAGAACTCAGGTGTTGCTGTTCAATCGGAGTCAACAACTCCTTCAATTAACTCGAGTGGAACTGCACTTAGCAAACCATCAAGCAATAGCGCTTCTTCAGTAAATTATGCTGCTCCTAAAGGCTCGCCTGCAGATAAATTTTCTGATTTGAAATATGCAACAGATGTAAAATATGACTCGCCAACCGCTCAGCAATTGGTTCAATCAGCAGAAGAAGGAAAAGCAGAAGCGAGTGCATTAATGACGCAGTATAATAAAACTCGTGCGGCTGCACTTGCATTGCCAACCGTGAAAGAACGAACAGATGCTTTAGCCCTGGCTGATGCGTTGAGAGAAGAATCTGAGCAAAAACAAATTGAAGTGAATGAAATTTATGGAAAAGTAAATCAAGCTGAATTTCTTCAACAAAATGAAGAATTGAATGATTTTCCAAAGTTTAGTCAATCGTTTCAATCTAGTAATATTGAATTAGCAGATCTTTTGTTAAATGAGTCGTATTATTACTTCAATGAGGCCATAAATATCCGAAAGGCAGTGGGAGACAAGGATCGATTCAATCAAAAAACGGTGGATCTTCAGAAGGCATACAACTACGAAGTAATTGCTTTAAAGAAACAACAAGAAGCAATGATAGCGCTTAATGAAGCCACTGTAGAATATGAGAATCCTTCAGCTGCAAAACCAAAAGAAGTTCGAGTGGTAAATAATGCCGAGGTTAAAAATCAAAAAATGGAGGCCAGTGGCCAACAGAATGTTTTAGCTGCAAGAGAACGCGTTATTGCCGATTCTATTCAAATGGAGGCATTAGAAATTGACTCTAAAATTGCTGAATTGCAATATCAATTGTCTGAAACTAAGAAGAAGAAAGAAAGAGCTATAATTGAAGCGGAAATTATTCAGTTAACTGATGAGAAAGGACAGAAGGAGAATCAGGCAGAATTGTATAATAGAAGAGCCAATCAATTAGAGGAACAACTGACAAAAATGGAAGAGTCTCGTGAAGATCGTCTTCAAACCATTTTTGAAGAAAAGCAATTGTCGAATCAATTAAGAGGTTCCACAGCTTTGAATCAACCAGGAGTGGATTTAGGAGAAGTTGAATTTTCAGAAGAAGAGTACAATACAATTAAAGATAATCCTGCTTATGTTACTTATGCCAAAAATATTCAAGAGCGCAATCAATTGATTAAAGAGGCAAATGTAATGTATGAGCAAATGGAAGTGGCAAAAAATAAAGACGATAAGCGCTTAGCTGATTCATTGCAAAAAATGATTCGCGTGAAAACTTATGTAGCGCGTAAAAAAGAAAACGCGGCGAGTGCAGCAATTGTCAATGTAGGTAAAACAGAAGCCATGAAGATGAGAAAAGCTGGAGCTTTGATTTCAGGTATGGCTCAGGCTTCATTTGTGCCTCCTGCGCCTGATTTTACGCTTGCAGACAATTCACTTGCAGTTAATAATGGATCAGGAACGACCAGCACGAAAGAGAATTCAGATGAATTTACTACAGGATCAACCGCAGTAGATTTAGGAAAAATAGAAGATACGAAGCCAGTTCAAGGGAATAGAACAACCCCGAAAACTAGTCCAAATAGAGCTTCGACTATTGCGCCTGCTACAAGAACCGCCAAAGTGAATCTTGAAGTTAGTAATAAAGGAGTATTTAGTAAAGTGAATCCAACGGAATCTGTTTATTCAAGAGATAACCCAATACCAATAGATGTGGCTTTGCCTAATGGTATAATTTATAAGGTTCAAGTTGGGGCATTTAGGAATCCAATTTCTCAAGACTTATTTAAAGGATTTGCCCCACTGATGGGTGAAAAAGTAGGAAACGGAATTACTAGATATACGGCCGGTTTATTTTTGGAATTTAATTCAGCAGACCAAGCTAAAGCAGACATCAGGGCGTTAGGATATTCAGATGCATTTGTAGTAGCATTTAGAGATGGAAAACGAGTGAACATTGCTGAAGCTAGAAATGATCAAGTAGGCGGTCAGAATAGTGCCACTATTGAAGATGTAAAAGCTGTTGTGAATAAAATGACTGGTGTATCTGGTAATGTTGCTACGGGTGGTGCAAGTAGTGGTTCTGCTTCTTCTTCCACAGATAACTCTTCATTGCCAACAGAATTTAAGGCTGCAGATGTTGCAACGGCAAAAGATATTAAAACGATAACTGGAGTTTATTTCACGGTTCAAGTTGGGGTGTATTCTAAACCTATTAAAAAAGGAGAAATAGATGTACCTGAATTAGCTGTTATGGTAGTACGAGATGGTTTATATAGATACAGCTCAGGTGTATATAACGACCCTGTAAGTGCTGCAATTGGTAGAGATCGTCTTAGAAGTACAGTTCCTGATGCATTTGTTATTGCCTATAATAATGGCAAAAAAATATCAACGGATGAAGCATTGAAATTGATGAATGAGTAAATTGGAATGCTTTTTGAATAGTCAAAAATATGTCAGAGATACAAACGGATACTTCTATTGAAGAATTGTTGAAGGAGTCATTGGGTGATTCTCACGAAATAGTTCTATTTAATGACGATGTAAATACCTTTGATCATGTGATAGAATGCCTTGTTAAGTATTGTTCGCATTCCCCAATGCAGGCTGAACAATGTTCATATATTGTTCATTATAATGGTAAGTGCAGTGTAAAAAAAGGTGCTTTACAAAAACTAAGACCAATCAATCAGGCTTTAATTGATCAAAAATTAAGGGCAAAAATTATTTAAAAATGAGAGCATTCCTATATACTTCTTTGTTTTGTTCATTAATAGCTTGCACAACAGTGCCAATTTCTGGAAGAAAACAAGTGAAGCTATTGCCAGAGAGTCAAATGCTAAGTATGAGTTTAAGTAGTTATGACCAAGTAAAGAAAGAAGTAAATTTATTACCCGATTCTGACCCTAGAGTAATTATGGTCAAAAAAGTTGGCGCAAAAATATCAGAGGCTGTAAATACTTATCTTACAAATAACGGGTACAAATCTAGGCTAGAAGAATTTCAATGGGAATTTAACGTAGCAGAAGACAATACAGTTAATGCTTGGTGTATGCCTGGCGGGAAAGTGATGTTCTACACTGGCATTTTACCGATTACAGAGAATGAGATTGGTATCGCTGTGGTAATGGGACACGAAATAGCCCACGCAGTTGCTCGACACGGAAACGAGCGTATGAGTCAAGGTTTGATTGTTCAGGCTGGTGGCTTAGCATTAGATGTTGCAACAAGTCAGAAGGAAGAACTCACTCGTAGTATATTTTTGGCATCATATGGAGTAGCGTCTCAATTGGGTACATTGAAATACTCGAGGATGCATGAATCAGAGGCAGATCAAATGGGTTTGATATTTATGGCAATGGCAGGCTATGATCCAATTAATGCAGTCTACTTTTGGGAAAGAATGGCAGCTCAAAGTGGGCAAAACCCAACTGAGCTATTAAGTACACATCCCTCTGATGAAACTAGAATAAGTGATATCAAACACCACTTGCCAAAAGCATACGAATACTATAAAAAATAGATTAAATTTAACAAACCCCCATTAGTTAATTAAAATGAAAAATTTTATCCTTGCATATTTGCTATTAGTATGTAGCTTATCATTTGCACAAACTCGAAAAGTCGGGGCTGATACTTTGGCTATAGCACAAAAAACAATTTCCAGTTACACTGGGGAAATTATAGTCAATAATATTCCTGAATACTGTGTCTCTTTAGATGCTTCGAAATCGATTGATAAGAATGCCCCTGAATTAGAATATACATGGGTTTTTGATGGGATACGAAAGCGAAAAGGAATTCAGGTGGATCATTGTTTCACCAGACCTGGTTTTCATCAAGCGGCCTTAAATACCTTTGATCCTAAAATTGGTCAAATGGTAGAAAGCGATACCACAATAGTTTTAAATCTTCCATCTGCGTTAAGGTTTAATAAAAGTGGATTTTTTAAAATTTTGAATACAGTGTCATTCGAAACCAAGGGCTATACAGCTGAAGAAGGTAGTTTCTTACTTTGGAGTTTTGGTGATGGGAATTATTCTTCAGGAAAATCGGTAAAAAATGTATTTTACGAACTAGGTGATTTTGAAGTAATGGTTTATGAAATGAAGTATGATGGGGAATCAATTCAAATCATTAAAGCTATTAAAGATACCATTAACATAAGTAACAATCGATAAAATGAAAAACCTTATCTATACACTATTCGCTGTTTTTATCTTTCATTCTACCGCTTTAGCACAAGAAGTTCCTTCAAAGGCAGAAAACATTAATTATATCGTCACTTTTGGCAAAGATGCGCCTGGCACTTGGGGTGATGATGATCACTCTCAAGTCTTCTTTTTTTCAATACCGGAATCCACTAAAGAGCCTTTCTATATTCGAGTTTTTGATCCCGATTGTGGTGGTAAACACGATCAAATTAATAAAGTATACAATACCAAAACAACTTATACCTTATACGGAGGAAACGAAGCTTATACCAATAAGGATGCCTTGAATGTAGATCCAGTAGGTAATTATAAGAGTGGGATACAATTGGCCTCTAAGAGTTTCGGTAACGAAAGTGAATGGGATGACAAGTGGTATACATTTGGGCCAATTAATCCAAATGAAGGAGAATATGTTGAAAATCTAAAATCTCGAGTTTTTAAGCTGATTGCCGAAGGTGAATCGGGTGATGATGGTAATATGTACCGCTACTTTTTAAGTCGATCTGCTAGTACCAATGTGCCAATTTTAGGTGCCAATGCCTTTACCTATGAGTATTGTTTTAGGTTGAAAGAGGAAGCAGGGTCTCAGGCCTACTTTTATCCTTTTGTAGATAACAACACCGTCAAATTAATTCAGCACAATTTTGATTTTGATAATGATGGAGCCATTAAGATTTACTCTAGGGTTAAGAATGGTCATTTATCTAGTTTTTCAAACGATGGTAATTGGAGTAAAGGAATTCATGTTATAGAAAGTGATGAGAGAGGAAAGTCTATGAATTTAAGACTAATAAAAAGAGCAAGCTTTGTGAATGACATGACATTATATATTACGAATGAATACAACATTCCCGTTCCATTATTTGCTTCACCTATTGGAGGAATACCAAAGTATATTTATAAAGTGAATGTAGAATACAATGTGAAATAAAATAAACGAAATCTAAAAAGAAAGGGGTTCAACTTAGTTGAACCCCTTTCTTTTTATGCTAATTGAAGTTAATCTTCCTTCTTTTTTGCAGTTGTTTTCTTCGCAGTAGTCTTTTTCTCAGCAGCAGGTTTCTTTGCCGCTGTTGTTTTCTTTGCTGCCGGCTTTGCCTTTTCAGCTTTTTCAGGAGCTTTTTCAACTACCTTTTTAGACTTAACAGGCGCTGCTGCTGATGACCCTTTCTTTTTTTGTCTACTAACCCCTGATGAGCTATTTGCAATTTTACCTCGTCTTGACTTGATATCTCCTTTTCCCATTATTTTTATTAATTAAAGGTTATAGTTATATACTTGAAAAACAAATATAAAAAAAATGAGGGTAGCAAAAAACTTAATTTGAGTTAATAAAAAAAGCCCAATGATAATTTAATCAATGGGCTTCAATAGAAATTTTATAACTACTTACTTTACTTGAGCAGAAAGTTCGCTACCAGCTTTGAATTTTACAACATTCTTTGCTTCGATGTTAATTTCTTTTCCTGTTTGTGGATTTCTACCTTTTCTAGCTGCTCTTTGAGAAACTGAGAAAGTTCCAAAACCTACTAAAGCAACTTTATCGTCTTTTTTTAGGGCTTTTCCTGTTACACTAATAAAAGCATCTAGTGCTCTTTTTGCGTCAGCTTTTGATAAATTTGATTCGTCAGAGATTGCTTCAATTAATTCTGCTTTATTCATTTTTTTTGTTTTTAAGTTATTATTTAGATTAATTGCTTTGATTACTTACAAATATAGAGGAATTATCAAGTAGAGCAAGCTTTTCAAGAAAAAATGCACTTTATTGTTGATAAAAATTATACATTGTTAATAATTGTCTCTCATTGACTTGACCTATTTTTACTTTTTATTCATTTTATTTCCAATTTTTTAACAATATGAATTACAGTTCATTTCTTATCGTCACAGCGAATTGAAACTGGATTTCGTACTTTTGCAGCTAAATTTTTTTTATGAGAATACTACTTTTTTGTTTAATCGGTTTAATTTCAATTTCTTCATTTTCTCAATCACACTATTGGCAACAAGAAGCAGCCTATAGGATGGAAATTGATTTCAATGTTGAAAAGCATCAATTTAGTGGAATTCAAGAATTAGAATACACAAATAATTCAACCGATACATTATATCGAGTGTTTTATCATTTGTATTTCAATGCTTTCCAGAAAGGTAGCATGATGGATGTACGATCTAGAAATATTGAAGATCCAGATAGAAGAGTGGGTGACCGAATTTTTGAGCTGAAAAAAGAAGAAGAAGGATATCAGAAAATCAATTCATTGACTCAAAATGGCAAGGTGTTATCCTATAATGTTGAAGGTACCATTTTGGAGGTAGAATTGGCTGAGCCTATTTTGCCGAGTTCAAAGACAGTATTTAAAATGGACTTTGAGGCTCAAGTGCCAATACAGGTTAGAAGATCAGGAAGAGATAATGCAGAGGGTATAGCATACTCAATGACTCAATGGTATCCTAAAATGGCTGAATATGATTTCGAAGGATGGCATGCAAATCCATACATAGGAAGAGAATTTCATGGCGTTTGGGGCACTTTCGATATTAAAATTAAAATGGACTCGGCATATACTATAGCAGGAACTGGTTATTTACAGAATAAGGAGGAAGTTGGTAAAGGTTATGCTATAAGCGGTTCTAATACATCAGCTAAAATTGAATGGCATTTTAAATCCCCTAAAGTACATGATTTCGCATGGGCTGCTGATAAAAATTACAAGCAGATAACCCATCAAGTAGAAGGTGGTCCATTGTTAAGGTTTTTTTATGTGCCATCAGAGAAAACAGTTTTGTGGGATTCTTTACCTAGATACACGGCTTTGATTTTTCAAAAGATGAATGAAAAATTTGGGGTATATCCTTATGATGAATATGCCGTAATTCAAGGAGGTGATGGCGGAATGGAATATGCAATGGCTACTTTAATTACAGGGCATAGAAGTAAAGGTAGCTTAATTGGAGTAACAGCTCATGAAGCAATTCACAGTTGGTATCAACATGTATTAGCTACCAATGAGTCTTTTTATTCATGGATGGATGAAGGTTTTACTTCATATGCAGAAGATGTGGTATTGGCTGAAATTTTACCAGATTTTAAACCTTTCGAAGGCAGTTATCGTTCTTACTACAATTTGGTTACTTCAGGAAAGCAGATGCCCATGTCTACTCATGCAGATTGGTATCACACCAATCGAGCATACGGAGTTGCTTCATATTCTATGGGGTGTATTTTCTTACATCAATTGAGCTATATCATAGGACAAGAAGCATTAAATAAAGGAATGTTGACCTACTTTAATCAATGGAAATTTAAACACCCTACACCTACAGATTTCAAACGCATCATGGAAAAAGAGTCAGGGATGGAATTAGACTGGTATTTTGATCAATGGTTAAAATCTACAAATACGATTGACTATGCCATTCAATCCACTTCAACTGAGAAGAAAAAAACGACTATAACACTGGAAAGAAAAGGTGAGATGCCCATGCCTTTAGACATCACCGTAAAATTGAAAAATGGTAAGGAATTGCAGTATTACATTCCATTGACAATAATGCGAGCAGAAAAGCAAGAAAACACTTCCGCTGTTTTATTAAAAGATTGGCCATGGACATATCCGGCATATGAGTTTACTATAGATGTGGCACAATTCGAAATTGAAACCATTGAAATAGATCCTTCAAAAAGAATGGCAGATATTGACCAAACCAACAATACTTTTCCACGATCTAAAGAAAGTACCTATAAAGGAAATTAATACTGATAGAATAACCTAGCTTTGTTCGAAGTGAAAAAACTCAATGGAATTTTAGCCTCATTTTTATTACTGATATTTTCAGTAGTGTTATTTCCTGCAAGTACTTTTCATCATCACGACACTGCTCATGATACTCACTTCTTTGATGATTCTCATGGACTAATTTCAGATCATGTATTTGAAAATTGTGATTTCTGTTCAGTTGTTCTTCCTCACTTTTTTAGGGTAGAGCAAAAAAATCAGATTAAGTTATCAGAAATTGTTTCAAAGCAATTTATCGTCCCAATTTCAGCAATTAAGCAGACTCAATTTTCGCATTACCTCCTAAGAGGTCCGCCTATTGTTTAATGTAATATCTAGTTTTTATTAGTTATTTAATTAAATGAAATAAATTGAAAATTAAACTATTAGTGACCTTGCTGGTTGTTGTGGTTGGCATTTCAAATTCATTTTCTCAATCGGTCAATTCCAATTGTCAATCCACTGTGATGGGTAAAGTTATTGATGAACACGATCGTTCAGATTTATCCTTTGCTGCTATTTATATAATTGAAAATGAGATAGGAGTCTCAGCCAATTTTGAAGGAGAATATAAGATAGAGAATCTTTGTTTTGGAAACTACCACATTGTAATCAGTCATATCGGATGTACTCCAGATACAGTAGAAATTGAAATCAATTCAAATTTACTATTGCAAAATTTTGAACTGGAGCATCATGCTGAAGAATTAAATGAAGTTCAAGTAGCTTCTTTTAAAAGAGATCGACATGGAGTGACAAGCTTGGAAATAAAACCAATTGAAAAACAAGAAGTAATGCAGTCTATTGCTTCTTTGGCATCTACTGTAAATGGTGTAAATATGCTTCAGAATGGCGCCAATGTTTCAAAGCCAATTATACATGGACTACACAGTAATCGAGTGGCAATTGTAACAAATGGAATGACCTTAGAGGGTCAGAATTGGGGCGAAGAACATGCACCGGAGCTGGATCCATTTACTATCGATCAGTTGAAAGTAGTGAAAGGGGCAAGTGCTCTAAAATATGGATCAGGTGCTATTGGTGGTGCATTAATTTCTTCACCGAAAAAATTAATGGATTCGACAGGCATTAATGGTTTATTATTTCTTGGTGGAAGTAGTAATAATCGTAAAGGGACAGGTTCGCTCAGGTTAGAAGGTAAATTTGACAAACTCTCTAATTTTAGTTGGGCCATGCAAGGAAGTTTGAAAAAAAGTGGCACCATTCGGACTCCCAATTATTACCTTAATAATACAGGAACTGAGGAGTACAACTATTCATGGCAGTTGGGTTATGAGAAAAATCGGTTGAAAACAGAAATCTATTACAGTCAAATTAATACCGAATTGGGTATATTTTCTGGTGCTCATATCGGAAACCTAACAGATTTAGAAGAGGCCATAAATCGATCAGAACCAAGAGAAGAGGACAAAGGGGGATTCTCTTATTCAGTTGAAAGACCATACCAGCATGTAGAGCATGAAACCATACAATGGCGAACGAATTATGATTTGAAAGCAGTAGGAACTTTAGAACTCCAATTGGCGCGGCAGTTTAACATTCGTGAAGAATATGACAAACATACTTCACGAGGAATTTCTACTGACCAAGAGGAACTGCCGGAGTTTGCCGTTAATTTAGAAACCTATCAGGCTCAATTGGGATGGCAGTTGCCAAAAATGAAACAAGTTGAAACTGAAATAGGAGGTAAATTCCAAACACAGAAAAATGTTTTGAAAGGTAGTAGAAGCTTTATTCCTGCTTATGATGGAACCTCTTTTGGTGGTTATTTGATTTCCAATTGGAAGAAAAATTTATGGACGGTTAATGGTGGTTTTCGAATAGATAACTCCTCGATGAATGTGACTCGATACATTAATAAAACTTATCGAGATGAAATTGTAGCCTTCACCACTTTAGCAGGAAGTTTGGAGGCTGATCTTTTGCTTTCAGAGAATTGGAAAGTTGGTTTGAATACAACAATCGCCCAAAGAGCACCGGGAATCAATGAATTGTTTAGTGCAGGATTGCACCATGGTGTGGCGGCTTTAGAATATGGTGATGCTAACTTGGATAAAGAAACGTCATATAAAGTCTCTGGATCAGTGATCTATCAAACCAATAAAACAACTTTCGATGCTTTGATATATAGTAACTTGATTGACAATTTTATCTATTTACAACCAGATGGAACTTCGCTAACTGTTAGAGGGGCATTTCCTGTTTTTAGGTACCAACAAGTAAATGCATTATTAAATGGGCTAGATCTGGCTTGGAAATATGAGTGGACTAATTCTATATCTCTGAATGCTAAAACAAGTCTACTATGGGCAAAAAATAGAAGCATTAATCAAGCATTAATTTTCATGCCGGCCAATAGAATTGGTGGTGGTATAAACTATCAGTTTAAAAACGTTCAAAAAATTCATAAACCATGGATTGGTTTAGCAGTGAACCATGTTTTTGAACAGAAAAGAGTGCCATCCGGAGTAGATTTTACAACACCTCCAAATGCTTACACACTCCTTCAAATTAAAGGAGGAATATCATTGCCGATTAAAAATCAGAAAATAGAACTAGATATTACAATAGATAATGTATTCAATACCACTTATCGCGATTACATGAATCGTTTTAGGTACTACGCTGACGAAATGGGTAGAAATATCACCTTGAGTTTAAAAGTGCCATTTACAGTAATGAAATAAATAAATATTATGAAATCAATTTTAAAGAGATACAGATTACCATTATTCATGGGATTATTATTAACAACAGCAATAACAGGTTGTAAGAAGGACGACGATGATGAACCTCGATTAATTGTGAATGAAGAAGAGTTAATTACTTCTGTGGTGGTGACTTATTCTGATACGTCAAGTACTAATGTTAAAACAGCTAAGTTTAGTGATCCTGATGGCGAAGGTGGAAATAATCCTATTCAGTTTGATACTATACGATTGCAAAAGGGAAAAACTTATCAAGTTAATTTAGCATTTTTAGATGAAAGTGACCCAAATGACATTGAGGATATTACAGTAGAAGTTCGTGAAGAAGGAAATGAACATTTAGTTTGTTTTGATTTAGATGCTAACAGCGGAGTTAGCATTCAGAAAACAGATTCTGATGGAACCTTTCCAATTGGTTTAACTTCAAACTGGACAACTGATTTGACCGCAATGCCATTTAATGGAACAATTACAGTGATTTTAAAACACCAGCCAGATGTGAAAGACGGCACTTGTGCGCCTGGAGATACTGATGTGGAAATTAACTTTCCATTAATAATTAATTAACCAACAATTAAGGAGTTATAAAAAAGGGAGGTGAATGCCTCCTTTTTTTATGAATTCTATTGTAATTTTAATGTTATCTTTCAATTCTAATTAACCTATAAGAATACTTACTAATATGAGATTATTTAAAATTTTAGTTCTTGCAACCGCTTTAATAGCAGGGCCAATGATTTTAACTTCATGCAGTTCAAGCAAAAGTTCTCACTCTAGAGTAAAATCTAAGAGTGGAATGGGAAATCCGAGAGATAGAAATAATGGTGTTTGGGGGAGATAAAGAGATGATGAAAAAAGGAATTTTATTTGTGTTGCTATTAATGACAATGGCTATGGTATTTCAATCGTGTAGCAGTTCAAAAAAAGGACAAAAAATACGATCTAGTAGTAAGATGTACTAACCGAAAATGGGATAGTAAACTACTGTTTCACTATTTTTTCAGTATGCCTTCCATTCTTAGTTTTGACAGTCAAGAAGTAAATTGCAGGCTTTAATTTCTGCAAATTTATTGTTCTAGTATTCGGTTGTTCAACGAAGTGTACTACTCGTCCACTGATATCTGTCAGGATGATTGATTGTATGGGAGTATTATCTGATAGCTTTATTTCTATTACATCCTTCGTTGGATTTGGGAAAACTGAAAATACGGTATTGGAAGTATATTCAATTAACGATGTAGCCGAGTCGGAAATACAAAATTTAATGGATTTACTAGAAGTACTAAAACTGTTATCGAACAGAATGGTGTCCATTCCATTATTTAAAGTGATCAAGGTATACCCATTTCCAAATGCACAGCAATACCCGTCGTTTCCAACATCCTTCAAATTTAGAGTATAACAACCTGGCGAAAAACAATAATCATAGTGATAGACGTTTCCTCCAGCATTCGTTTCGAATGAACCATTGTTGTATAGTGTTATCTGGTTAGCTGAATCTTTAATTATATAACTCAATTCCACACCGTAGTCATCCGTTTTAAAATCAAAGCTGACGTTGTAATTCGGAACAAAACCTGTGATATTTGCAATTAATGAATCATTGATGCTATTTTGATCTGCAACACCGTTAACTTTTCCAACATACACTTCTAATGTATTCAAGCCATTATTATACAAAAGGGGTGGTAAATTCACTTCCATTACTTCATTTCTCAATATAGTATCTGTTATTGAAACAATAACTGTAGAACCACCGTTTAATTTGTAATTCAGTTCAAAATTGTAAATGGTATCATTTCCTCTATTTGCTAAAATTATACTTTGTGTTCCTGGATTACCGCATTGATAATTAGTTTGGCCATTAAAACCGAATAATTCGATGTCGCGGGTAAAGGCAGATGGATTTGGATCATATCCATTCATCACATTTATATTCCTTGAGTTTGGGTCTAACCAAGCTTTTAATTGTTTACTTGCTGCAGGTTGATAATTCCAAGAGTTCGAAAATTTTCCATAATAATCTGGATCATCATTACCACAGGCTGCTCTTCCACCATGCAGCTGTCCAACTATGCGATGATTTTCGTTATAAAGAGGGGAACCTGAAGAAACCGTTTGGGTAGTTCCTAAATCCCAATCAGACACTTCCCAATGTCCATTTGGTAGAGTTGCTGCTGAGTACTTTGCAGATTTTAAAGTATCAAAATCCAATGCAATCTTTTTTACATCGCCTCGTGCATGATGAATTCCTGTCGCATTTTTTGGCGTTATCCCTGTTGCATCCCATCCTGAATAAAACACATTGTATGAAGAGGGTGGGGTAGAAGACAATTCAAACAAGGAAAAATCAGACTCAAAATTGTTTGCTCTGAGCGTAGAACCTACTATGGATTGACTTAAACTTCCATCTGTTATTGGTGAGCAGTTTGTGCTTTCATAATTGAATATAAAAATGGAAGAAGCAGCATCTAACCCGCAATGAGAGGCAGTGAGAATGTATGGAGTCCCATCTTGCTCAACGTTGTTCACTAAAGAGCCGCTGCACCACCTAGAATTATTGGATTTTAAGATCAATACTACACTTCTTTTTTCATTTTGCCACAGATTTCCGGCATTGCAATTAATGCCAATATTGCAACCTGCTGCATCGCCAAAATTGGCCGCCTTATCCATCAAACTTCTGTATCCATAAACCACTGAAGAAATTTGAACATGTGATGTTTGGATTTGATTTGCTGGTACCAACACCTCAATTGTAGCTGATTTTCCTTTCGTTAAAGTAGTGGCAAATTCGCTCCTTTTTGGGTTGTTTAATTCTGTAAAAGCACCTATCGTTTCAGTAAAATCGGCATTATGTATAAATAATCGAGTTCCTTCAGCTAATTCAAATTCAGAGTAATTAATATTTATGGTCTGGGCATTTTCTGAAATCAGTTGTAATCGGTATTGCTTGGTTCCGTCTGCTAAAATAGTTACGGTAGCTTTTTCAAAAAAATCAATGGAAACATCCTCTACTATCCCAAATCTCCATGGAATATCTTTATAGTTATCTGTAATTTCGTCTTCGGCTTTAATTGCTGCAAGATTTGGTTGACTTAACTGTACTTTAGAAATAGTTTCAGAAAGATCTTCACTATTTAGTACGTAAGGATAATCGCCATAACTGATTTGTGAAATGGCGATTTGAAATAAAAACAATAATGCAGTAAGTAATAAAGCTCTCATGAGAATAAATTTAAGTTTAAAATTAATCAAACCTTTGAAATGAACAGTGAAAATAACTATTTAACTTCAAGTGCAGTGATTAACGGTAGTCGAAATCGTTCTATTTTAATAGACTTTAAAATACCTAAAATGGTTGGCAAGGGGACCGTTTTATTTCTGCATGGATTTAAAGGTTTTAAAGATTGGGGCACTTTTAATTTAATAGGAGATTTCTTCGTAAATCGAGGATATACTTTTGTGAAATTCAACTTTTCATACAATGGAGGAACGATTGACCAACCAATTGACTTTCCGGATGAAAATGCCTTCGGAGAAAATAATTACACTACCGAATTGAATGACTTGTCAGTCGTGATAGATTATTTACAGCAAGAGGGAATGATAACTCATTCGCTTAGCTTAGTAGGGCACAGTAGAGGAGGAGGAATCGCAATATTAGGCGCAGCGGAAGATGAGCGCATCAATCGATTAATCACTTTGGCAGCTGTTGCTGATTTTGGAGGAAGAATGCCTGATTTTAAAGCTATAAATACCTGGAAATTGACCGGTGTACGTTACATTTTGAATGGGAGAACAAAACAAAATTTACCTCAATTCTATCAGTTTTTTGAAGATTACCAAAACAATAAAAGCCGACTAGATATCCAAAAGGCTGCTCGAAGATTAGAAATTCCTTATCTAATTTTACATGGAGATGAAGACGAAACTGTCAACTTGGAGGAAGCAAAGCTTTTAAAGAACAATTGTCCATCAGCTGAATTGAAAATAATCCCAAATGCCAATCATACCTTTAATGGAGTTCATCCATACAATGAAGTAGAGTTGCCAGAAGCCACCGAAATAGCTTTGGAGGAGATTATAAAATTTCTAGGAAGTTAGATTATTTCGTCACGCTCATTCTCGCCATTGGGGTAATGGTGTAGGGAGCAAAATCTTGTTTTAAGAATTTAAAATAACCTGCAATTCCAATCATAGCTGCATTGTCTGTACAATATGACATTGGAGGAATGAAAGTTTGAACTCCATCGGTTGATTCCATTTCTTTTAGCCGCTGTCTCAATTCGGAATTTGCAGAAACTCCACCTGCTATTGCCAATTGTTTAATTCCAGTGCTTTTTGACGCTTTTTGATAGGTTTTTAGCAAAATTGAAACAATTGTATGCTGAACAGATGCACAAATGTCTGCTAAGTTTTCTTTGATAAAATCAGGATTTTTCTTCACTTCTTTTTGCAGAAAATACAGCACTCCTGTTTTTAATCCGCTGAAGCTATAATCGAACCCACTTACTTTTGGATGTGTAAATTCAAATGCGTTGGGATTACCTTCTTTAGCATACTTATCAATCAATGGTCCACCAGGATAAGGCAATCCAATTATTTTAGAAATCTTATCAAATGCTTCTCCAGCTGCATCATCAATGGTCTGTCCTATTATTTCAAATTCATAAGGACTACTCACTTTCACTATTTGTGTATGTCCGCCAGAAACAGTCAAACATAAAAATGGAAAAGTAGGTTGTGGTAATTTATTTTGATCTTCAATAAAGTGTGCCAAAATATGCCCTTGCATGTGATTAACTTCAATGAGTGGAATATTTCGAGCCATCGCAAAGGACTTTGCAAATGATGCGCCTACCAGCAAAGAGCCCAATAAACCAGGACCTCGAGTGAAAGCTACTGCCTCAATTTCTTCTTTTTGGATGTTTGCAGCTCTGATGGCCTGCTCTACCACAGGAATAATGTTCTGTTGATGTGCTCTAGATGCTAGCTCCGGAACCACGCCACCGTATGCTTTGTGGACTGATTGGTCGGCTGTTATATTCGAAAGTAATTCGCTGCCTTTTAGCACTGCAGCAGAGGTATCATCACAAGAGGATTCAATGCTTAAAATAATGGGTGTAGAAGTCGACATAAAGTGCTATTTTGTTGAAATTTGCAACCCAAACTTTTTCGGGAAAATTAAAGTTCAAAAGTATTAAAAAAGCACTTAAAATAGTAGGAGTCATTATTGGAGCTATCATTATGGTATTTCTGATTTTACTATTCGCTTTGCGCTTTTCTACTTTCCAGACCTTTATCACTCAAAAAGTAGCTTCATATCTATCAGATCAGTTAAAAACAACCGTTTCACTGAAACGTATCGATGTTGAGTTTTTTAAAACAATTGTTTTAGAGGAGTTTTATATCGCTGACCAAGATCAAGATACCCTGATTTATGCGGATAAATTATACGCCAACTTTAAACTATTGCAGATTAAGAATCAAGTCATTGATTTGAATGAGATCGCTTTAGAGGGCGGAATATTTAATCTGAAAACCTGGGCTGATCATAAAGGATCAAATTATGATTTTCTCGCCGACTTTTTTAGCCCTCCACATGTTGATACCGTTATTATAGATACCACAACCTCAGAAGCGTGGAAGATTAATTTTGATGATGTTCGTTTAATCAATTCTAGGTTTATTTATGATGATATTGGTTATCCGACAGTGGAGTATGGAGTAGATTTTAGCCACCTTGATGTGACTGAGGTGAATGGCATTTTCCACTCCATCTATTTTAAAAAAGACACCATTTTCTCTGAAATTGAAGCATTACGTTTTAACGAGAAAAGTGGCTTTCGTGTCAAACAACTGAATGGAAATGCAAAAGTTCATTCTATGTTATTGGATGTAGAGAATTTGAAATTAGAGACGAGTTATTCGAATATTAATGCTCATCTGATTTTTAAAATGGATTCATATATCAGTTACAGTGATTTTAATGAGGCAGTTGAAATTGATACTGACTTTGAAGAATCGTTGGTGGCTTTTCAAGACATTGCGTATTTCGCTCCCGAGCTTAAAGGATTAAATGAGAAGGTATTTTTAACTGGAAAAGTGTCTGGTACAGTCTCAAATATGAAGGGTAGGAATGTTGAAATGCATTTACTGTCTGATACTTATTTGAAAGGAAGTTTTGATCTAAGGGGATTGCCCAACATTGATGAGACGTTTATTTATCTTAAAGTGAGTGAGCTGAGAACAAGTAAAAGTAGTTTAGAGCGGATTCCACTTATGCCATTTTCATCTGGTGAATATTTAAAATTACCAGATAACTTCAAGCTCCTCGGAGACATTGATTTTAAAGGAACGTTTACCGGTTTTATAAGTGATTTTGTCGCTTATGGAGAATTTAATACAGCTTTAGGTCAGCTGGTTACTGATGTTTCTTTAAAAAGTAATAGTGAGATTCCTTCATACACAGGTAATGTAAAAATGAATCGATTTAACGTTGGACGTTTTTTTGGAATTGAAAAGGATCTTCAACGAACCACTTTAATTGCAAATGTTAAAGGAAAGGGATTTACAAAAGAAAAGTTGGATGTAGAGTTAGATGGTAATGTAAAATCTTTAGAATTATTGGGTTATACCTATAAAAACCTAGCTATTGAAGGATTACTAAATAATCAGCGATTTGAAGGATTGGCTTCTATAAAAGATGAGAACATCGATTTTGATTTCAATGGAAAGATAGATGTATCACGAAAGTTGCCCATTTATAATTTTATAGTGAATGTAAATAAGGCCAATTTAGCAAAGCTAAATTTGGTAAATACCACTGATACATCTCTAGTTATTTCTACTTCTGCTCGATTAAATATGATTGGAAATAAACTAGATGATTTAGAAGGAGGCCTTCAATTAACCAATAGTTTTTACAAAGACAGTGCGAATTCATTTTACGTCAAAAACATCACTGTTGATGCACATCGCTTCACTGACAGCTTGAGAAGTGTAACACTGCGTTCGGATGTAGCCGACTTGAATATGAATGGTAATTTCTCATTTAGTGACTTGGTGCCCTCATTGACTAATTTTGCAGTGGCCTATATTCCATCAGCAAAAGACGAATTAATCGAACGAATAACTCAAGAAGATTTTACCTTTGACTTAACCTTAAAAAATACATCAATACTTTCCACTTTATTTTTTCCCACTTTAAAAATAGCTCCTCAATCTAGATTCAATGGAAATTACAATAGCCGAAACCAGTTGGTTAATTTTTACGGGTTTATTCCAACGATAAATATTAGTGGGACTATACTTCAGAACATTACAATTACTGGCGAAAGTCCTTCTGAAAAATTAGTTTTAAGTACCTCCATAAAGCGATTGGTTATTACTGATAGCACCGAGTTGGAGAATATTAACTTGAGAATAATTTCTGCAAATGATAGTGTTCAGACCTATTTGACCTGGCAAAACGATGATTTTAAAGAATATAAAGCAGATTTGTATTTGAATACAGTATTTGATGGATTTTCAAAAAGTACCAATACATTCCAGAATTCTTACATCATAATTAAAGATACATTATGGAATTTTAATGCTGACAATGAAATTTTGATTGATTCGACTTCCATTGCAATTAATCGATTGAAAATAGGTAGTTCAATTGAAGAGTTTAGTGTGGAAGGTAAAATAAGTGAAAATCCAAAAGATTCCTTAATTATATCTGTTGAGCAAATGAGTCTGAGTTATTTGGAAACTATTATTCCAGCATCAGCAGTGCAATTAAAAGGTGCTATTACCGGAAATGTGTTGTTAAAAGATGTCTACAATAAACCCATACTTACCTCAAATATAAATTTAGAAGAATTCGCTATCAATGGAAATTACATTGGAAGAGGAATACTAAAAACAGCTTATGATCTTGAAAAAAAGGAAATTAAGTCTGTAGGAACATTAGGAAATATTAATCAACCTATGGTTAGATTCAATGGAAGTTATTTCCCTGAAAATAAAATTGATAATGTATTGATTACTGCTGTTTTTAACAAAGCACCACTTCATATTTTTGAACAATATACCACTGATTATTTGAGTAACGTATCAGGAACTTTCAACGGAAAAGTGGTTTTGGATGGAGATATATCATTGCCCCAACTGAAAGGGAAATTGAAATTGAATGAAGCTAGATTTAAAGTTGATTATTTGAATACCAGTTATCTTATAAACGATGAAGTGATTATTGAACCTGATTTCTTTGGTTTCAACTTGATAAAAATTTATGATGAAAAGGGGAATTTTGCACTGGCTACGGGTACTGCCTTTCATGAACAGTATGAGAATTTTAGTTTAGACATTGGATTGGAGGTAGATAATTTTTTAGCTTTAAATACGCAGGTTACTGATAACGAATTGTATTATGGTAGAGCTAATGTTAGTGGATTGGCCAACATCAGTGGATATGCTGACAATCTTATTTTTGAGATGAATATTACCACGGATAAGAATACACGGTTAAATATTCCTTTGTCTGAAGAGTCTGAAGTGTATAGCTCTGATTTTTTAACCTTTGTAAAGAAAAATCAAGTATTTAAAGGTGCTGAAGATTATCAGGTTAATTTAAATGGAATTGTCATGAATTTTGACTTGACAGTAACACCCGATGCAGAGGTGCGATTGATTTTTGACGAACAAATTGGTGACGTCATTAAAGGTAGGGGGAATGGGAATATAAAGATGCAGATTACCACTTTGGGTGATTTTGAGATGTACGGTCAATATATTATAGATGAGGGAGATTACCTTTTTACATTACAGAACTTAATCAATAAGAAATTTATTTTGGAAAAAGGCGGTCAAATTACTTGGAATGGGGATCCATTTGAAGCCAATATGGATTTGTCTGCAGTGTATAAATTAAGGTCATCTTTATATGACATTTTACCTGATGATAGTTTAGGAACTTATAAACGTCGGGTTCCGGTTACTTTGCAATTAAATATGGAGGGGAAGTTAATGAACCCAGACATCGACTTTGAAATTGAATTACCTACAGCTGATGAGGAAACGAAACAACAGTTGCGGAGTGTTTTGTACGTGAATTCATCAGAAGTGAACAAACAAGAGATGAATAAACAAGTATTCTCTTTATTGATTCTGAATCGATTTGCTCGTCCTACAGGATTGAACCAGCAGTATGAACATGCCAATGTGGGGGCAACTAGCTCTTCAGAACTATTGTCCAATCAATTGAGCAATTGGTTATCTAGAATTAGTGATGATGTTGATATCGGCGTCAATTACAGACCTGGAGATGAGTTGTCGAGTGATGAATATGAAGTAGCACTTTCTACTCAGATTTTTAATGATCGTGTAACTTTAGATGGTAACGTAGGTTACTCATCTAATAATTATCAATATACAGAATCTAATACCGGTTTGATTGGCGAATTTTCAGTAGAATATAAAATCAGTAAAGATGGTCGTTTTCGTTTAAGAGGATTCAATCGTTCGAATAACAACAGTTTGTTGATCAACAACAGTCCCTATACACAAGGAGCGGGACTGTTTTATCGAGAGGAGTTCAATAATTTTAGCGAATTGGTTGAAAAGTATAAGAAAATAATTTTCGGTAAGAAAAAGAAGGAAAGTTAAAAAAAGGACTATTGTTCCTCATCTTCAATTAACCAAAGCGCTTCATTTAATTCACCTTTCGCTTTATTGTCTTTATTTTCTTCAGCAAGCACGATACCTTTTTTATAAATGTCAATGGCTTTTTTAAAATCGTCTTTTTCTTCGAATAACTGCCCCAATTTATAATACGCTCCTAAATATTCAGGATTGCGTTCTAAAAGTTCAGTGATAAGAGTGATGGCCTTTTTAGAATCTCCTTTTTTATCATATTCTAATGCAAGAGCATACCTCAAGAAAGTATCTTTAGGATCTTTGGCAAGCATTTCAGAAATTTGATCGATTCTATCCATTTCTTAGTTTATAAGACCTTATAAAATTAATCATTTCTTCTTGTTGTTCTGGCATAAACCATCGAGTATTCTTGTCTTTTTTAAACCAAGTCAATTGACGCTTTGCATACCGCCTGCTATTCACTTTTATCTTTTCTACAGCTTCATTCAATGAAACTTTTTCATCTAAATAATCAAATAGTTCACGATAACCTACCGTTTTAAGAGCATTTTGATGACGAAAATCTACAATAGATCTAACTTCATCGAGCAATCCATTTTCCATCATTAGATCCACTCGCTGATTGATTCGATCATAAATCAATTCGCGTTCCTTTTCCAATCCAACCCGAATAATTTCAAATGGTCGCTTTTTGATGGTGCCTTTTCGAAGAGTAGAGTAGGGTGTTCCCGTAATCAGGCATACTTCGATTGCCCGCATTAATCGATTGCTGTTATTTAGATCAATTTCTTCGTAGAATAAAGGATCCAATTGTTTTAATTCATCTTGAAGGGATGCAATTCCATTTATTTCAAGTTGGTTTTGTAATCGCATTCGAATCTTCTCATCAGGATCAGGCATGGCATCATCCATTCCATAGCAGAGGGAATCTACATACATTCCTGAGCCACCAACTAGAATAGCTGTATCTCTTTGTTTAAAAATATCTTCAAGGATAATCAATGCTTCTTTTTCAAAGTCATTGACATTAAAATCTTCTGTTATGCTGTGAGAGTTTATAAAGAAGTGTGGAATTCCATCCATTTCTTCTTCAGAAGGTTTTGCAGTTCCAATGCTAATTTCTTTATAAAATTGTCTGGAATCTGCAGAGAGTATTACCGTGTTAAAATGTTTGGCCAATTGAATGCTGCAAGCTGTTTTTCCGATTGCCGTAGGCCCTACAATAACAATGAGTTTTTTAGTTGTACTCATCGTAATCATCTAAACTCTCAAATCGATCATCATCGAACATGTCATCGTCATCATCATCGTCGAATAGTGCTTCGTAATCTCCGTTTCCATCGTCAAACATGGCATTAACCAGAATACTTTCTGCGTCGCTACCATCTAAATCACGTGAAGATTGTTCTGGAGCTTCACCATAACTTCTTCCTTTTGCCGGATAATTTAATTTAGAGTCAAATTCTCCTACTTCCATTACTTCAATGGAAAAAGTCCACATGGCTAAGAAATCATAGACATATATCATTTTCTGATTCATGGCAGAAAAAACACTGTCGATTTTGGTTTCAGACATTTCTAAAACTTCTCCATTTTCCATCCCAAACAAGCTGATCTCTTGACCACGGTTCCAGTCTTCATCACTCTCATAGAAAGAAGCCATTTGGTCTTTAGTGAATTTGAAAGATTCTAGAATTGCTTCATGCAACTCATAAAAATTAGTTGATGAATTCACTATAATGTCACGATAAACGACTTTTTCAGTCTCAGGAATTACACGAAGTGTGAAAGTTTTCATAGCCTTATTTATTATCTAATTTAAGTCCCATTTCTTGTCCTAGTTGAATCATAAATACATGAGCTTCTTCATAATTATTTTGAATATCGCCTTCTAGTATTGCTTCTTTGATGGCATTCTTAATTTCACCAACAGGTTTTGAAGGCTTAAGTTTAAAGGTATTCATAATTTCCTCTCCACTGATTGGCGGTTGCCAATTTCTTAGCATATCCTTTTCTTCAATGTCAATTAATTTTTGTTTAACCAACTCAAAGTTTTGAATGTATTGACTTTGCTTCTTCTTGTTTTTGGTCGTAATGTCTGCCGTGCACAGTTTCATCAAGTCGTCAATGTCATCGCCTGCTTCAAAAAGTAATCGCCTAACTGCGGAATCAGAAACAATGTCTTTTACCAATGAAATAGGTCGTAAATGAAGTTTTACCAACTTTTGGACGTACTTCATTTTAGCATCCAAGGGCAATTTTAATTTCTTAAAAATTCCGGGCACCATCTGCGCTCCTCTGTCTTCATGACCGTGAAAGGTCCAACCAATGGTTTTTTCAAAACGCTTAGTTGGCGGTTTAGCGATGTCGTGTAAAATTGCGGCCCATCGCAACCACAGATCATCTGTAAACTCACAAATGTTATCCAACACTTGCAAGGTGTGGTAGAAATTATCTTTATGTCCTTTTCCATCAATCACATCTACGCCATATAATTCTGCCATCAATGGAAAAATATGGTGAAGTAGTTGAGAATCGAACAACAATTTAAATCCCACAGAAGGCACGGGTGAAAGAATAATTTTATTCAATTCATCTGTTATGCGTTCTTGTGAAACTATTTTTATGCGTTCCTTATTTTTTGTGATGGAGGCGAATGATATCGGGTCAATTTCAAAATCCAATTGACTTGCAAAACGGATAGCACGCATCATTCTCAATGGATCATCGGAATAGGTAATGTCCGGGTCTAATGGTGTGGCCAACCGCTTATTTTCAATATCTTCTAATCCACCAAAAGGATCAATAAGCTCTCCATAAGTTGCTTTATTTAGGCTTATTGCAAGTGCATTGATGGTAAAGTCTCTTCTGTTTTGATCGTCTTCTAAAGTTCCGTCTTCTACAATGGGTTTTCGGCTGTTTCGATTGTAGCTTTCCTTTCTTGCGCCTACAAATTCTATTTCGTACCCTTCAAAATGAAGCATTGCGGTGCCAAAGTTCTTAAAAACGCTAACTTTTGTTTTAGGACCGATTAACCCAGCAACTTTTGTAGCCAAATCGATTCCATTTCCTATGGCAACAATATCAATGTCTTTACTTGGCCGATCTAGAATTAGATCTCTAACGAATCCACCAATTACATAAGCATCAATTTGTAATTCAGTTGCTGCTTGGTGAATGATACTAAAAATAGGATGAGAGAGATCTAAAGGTGTTTTCAAAAGTGTGCTAATTTTTTGCAAAATTACTGTTTTCTCAAGAGTTTACTTCCTTAAAATCTGAAATTCTCCATTCATTGATAACTTTATAATAGTAGATGGTTTATTTTTGGAATGATGATAGTTTGGCAAGTTCACTTCATAATCAACAGCTTTTTTGATTGAGTCACTGATTAGTGCATATTTTTCAGGAGCTGGCTCTCCGCTTTTATTTGCAGAAGTGCTAATGATGGGCTTTTTCAATTTCCGAATTAACGCAATACAGAATTCATCTTTTACTATTCGTATTGCTACACTGCCGTCTTCAGCAATTACTTGAGAGGAGAGGCCTTTGGCTTCTGGATATACAATAGTTAATGGAGTTTCTGTGGCATCAATTAAATCCCAAGCAATGGCCGGAACATCTTTTAAATACCGATTGAGCATCGTTTCGTCAGAAACCAAAACGATCAAACTCTTAGATTCTTGACGCTCTTTAATTTCGAAAATTCGCTTTACTGCTGCTTCATTTGTAGCATCACATCCTAAACCCCAAACCGTGTCGGTGGGATATAAAATTGTTTTTCCTTCAATTAATGCATTGTAAGCCCTTTCTATTTCTTCTCGATCCATAATGCAAAGGTAAAAAATACTTTACAGGCATGATTTTAGTTGTGTATATAAAAGTTTAACTTTGGTACTACGCTATTTATGAAACCTATATTACACCTTATTTTTTTTGGAATATTAGCATTGCCGATGACTAATCGAGTTTATGGTCAGACAGATGATGGCCGAAAAGCATTGCCAGTTACCATTATGAATGGCGACACTTTACCGACGGTTAATATGGGGACTGTATTTGTAATTGAAAAGAAAGTTTTTAAATCCAAGTCGGATCAACGAAAATATGATCGATTGGAGCGATATGTGACTAAGGTTTATCCTTATGCGAAATTGGCGGGGGATTTATTGCAATCCTACAATGATACTTTAGTCACCATTAAAAATGAAGTGAAGCGGAAAGCTTACATGAAAAAAGTGGAAGCTGAGTTAAAGACCCAATTTGAAGGGGAATTGAAGAAACTAACGGTCATGCAAGGTGTTATTTTAGTAAAACTAATTGATCGCGAAACTGGTGAATCCTCTTATGAATTAGTGAAGGAATTGAGAGGTTCGATGTCTGCTTTTTTATGGCAATCATTAGCCAGACTTTTTGGACAGAATTTAAAACTAAAATACGATCCAAACGGAGAAGATCGAGATATAGAAAATATTGTCATTATGCTAGAAAATGGGATTATCCCTTATGCTCCTCGAGGTAGCGCTCAGGTTACTCCTTAATTTCTTCTTCTACTTTAGGTTCCTCTTTACTTCCTTTGTATAAAGGAAAATGATGGTATTTACATTCAATTGGTCCATTATTCAATCGAATTCTTTTCGCAGCTTTTAATCCGATCAACTTAAGGGCTTGTATATTTCCACTCAAAATCCAGGCATCACATCCGTTGTACACCTTTTTTAGTTGATCACCAAAGGCTTGATACAAGGAAACCATGTCTTCATTGTTACCAATACGTTCTCCATATGGTGGATTGATCACGATGACGCCTTCATGCATATTGGGATCGAAAGTCAAAAAGTCGGCCTTAAAAAACTGCACATTTCTACTGATTCTAGCCCGTCTTGCATTGCTTCTTGCTATTTCTACTGCTTCTGCATCTATGTCACTTCCGTTGATTCTAAAATCTATTCGTTTGACTCTTGATTCTGCTCTGTATTTTACAGATTCCCAAAGGTCTGCATCGAAATCAAACCAAGTTTCAAAACCAAAATTTCGATAGCCACCTGCAGGAGTTTGTGTCGCAATTAGTGCCGCTTCAATGGCAATTGTACCAGAACCACACATTGGATCATAGAAAGTGGAATTCTTATCCCAGTCAGTTTTTAAAATCATACCTGCCGCTAATACTTCAGATAATGGAGCAAAAGTTTGTTCAGTTTTATATCCTCTTTTAGAAAGTGGCGTACTCGAACTATCTAATGAAACCGTACATTCATCATGTGCGATGTGGATGTTTATTTTCACCGATGGGTTTGTCACATCAATGGATGGACGCTGCCCAGTTTTGTCTCTAAACTGATCAACAATTGCATCTTTTGTTTTTAGCGCCACATATTTTGAGTGAGTAAATATGGTACCGTATGTGGTGGAATCTACTGCAAAAGTTTTGCTGTTGCTCAAATATTGCGACCAATCTATTTTTTGAATTTGTCGGTATAGTTGATCTTCTGAATGAACTGAGAAAGACCGAATAGGTTTCAACACTCTCAATCCAGTTCTGAGTTCGTAATTACAACGATATAAATATTCTTGATTGCCATAAAAGCGCACAGCTCTTCCTAATTTTTCAGGACTTTTTACGCCGATGTCTAATAATTCTTTTTCTAAAACATCCTCTAAACCGAGTAGGGTAGTCACAACAATTTCAAAATGATCTTTCAAAGCAATGCTATTTTATGTGGTGCAAATTTCAACAAAAAAAGGAAGCCAATGACTTCCTTTTTTAGGGCATTTGAAAATGCTATTATTTTTTAAATGAATCAGCTACAACTAATTCCTTTGTTCCGTGGGTATAATTGTAAAAACCTTCTCCAGATTTTGCTCCTTTTTTGCCGGCCATCACCATATTTACCAATAATGGACTTGGCGCATATTTAGGATTGCCAAAACCTTCGTACAATACATTAAGAATAGACAAACACACATCTAAACCAATAAAATCAGCCAATTGCAATGGACCCATCGGATGAGCCATTCCTAGTTTCATCACGGTGTCAATTTCTTCAACTCCAGCTACACCTTCATGCAAGGTGATAATAGCTTCGTTGATCATTGGCATTAAAATTCGGTTAGCAACAAATCCAGGATAATCATTCACTTCAACTGGTGTTTTACCTAATTTTTTAGATAAATCCATAATCAAGTTAGTGACTTCATTTGAAGTAGCATATCCTCTAATGATTTCCACCAATTTCATAATTGGCACCGGATTCATAAAGTGCATCCCGATAACTTTATCAGGTCGATTCGTTGAAGCACCAATCTTAGTAATGGAGATAGAAGAGGTATTAGATGCTAAAATAACATGGTCTTCAGTGATTTCGCTTAAGTTTTTAAAAATTTGTAGCTTGATATCAACATTTTCAGTTGCTGCTTCTACTACTAAATCAACTCCTTTAACTCCTTCTTCAATTTTCGTAAAAGTAGAAATTTTACCTAAAGTCGTTTGTTTATCATTTTCAGTGATTCTTTCTTTAGCCACCATTCGGTCTAAATTTTTAGCGATGGTAGCCAATCCTTTATCTAATGAATCTTGAGAAAGATCAATTAATGCAACTTCGTATCCGCTTTGAGCAAACGTGTGAGCAATTCCATTACCCATCGTTCCTGCGCCAATTACTGCAACTTTTTTCATGAAAATTTGTTTTTTTTATGTGGGACAAAAATACGCTGTTGAGTGCTGAAATAAAAGTGGATGTTCGATTATTTTCCACTTCCTTTCAATACAATCATTACAGTGTAAATTAAAATCTTGAAATCAACTAGCAAGGACATATTTTCGATGTAAATGATATCGAATTTCAATCGTTCTACCATTTGGTCTACATTCTCGGCATAGCCATATTTAACTTGACCCCATGAGGTAATCCCTGGTCGCACTTTCAATAAATGATTGTAATGAGTTGCTTTTTCTACTATTTTATCAATGAAAAATTGACGTTCGGGGCGAGGTCCTACCAAACTCATGTCACCTATCAATACATTATAAAATTGAGGAATTTCATCCATCCGAGTTTTTCGCATGAAGATCCCAAACTTTGTAATCCGTGGGTCGTTGGTGCTAGAAAGGGCAGGTCCTGCTTTTTCAGCATCAGTATACATCGATCTAAACTTAATGATGTTGAATGGTTTTCCATGTAATCCAATTCGCTCTTGTCTAAAAAACGCGGGTCCTTTTGAAGTAGAAATCACAATAAGTGCCACCACAAAGTAGAGCGGAGAAAATAGGACTAAAACGAAAAGAGAAACAAAAATATCAATTAGTCGCTTTAGGGTCTGCTGCCAAGGCGGCATTATTTCTCTGTTGATAATAATCAGTGGAGCACCAAAAATAGAAGTCATTTTAACTGAACCGGAAAGTATGTCGTACATATCGGGAATAACTTTCACCAGGACATTTTGGCCTTCTAATTCACTGATGATTTTCTCTAATCCTTGATGTTCAGAAGATTCAATTGCTATAATGGCTTCTTCAATTTTATGTTCAGCAATAATTGATTTTAAATTCTCAGAATTTCCTAAAAATGGGAGATGGTCTTCCAATAAATATTTTTCATTTTTCTTAACTCGAACAAATCCTACAAACTTATTACCATAGGACTTCTTATTTCCTTCCATTTCTTGGTATAGGTTTATTGCTCTAGTATTGGCACCAATAATAATGGTATTAAATCCCATCTTCCTGGTTTGGATCCGATGAACAATATTTGTAGTAATAATTGTTCTAAAAAGAGAAGTCAAAAAGGTATGGAGAGAGAAAAAGTACAATAACGATAAGTAGTAATCTTTATAGGTATTTATTTCATCATCCAAAATAAATACAAAGAAAAGTAAGATGCAGCCTATGATAGAGATCAAAATAGTTTGCATTAAATCTTTCAAACGCGCTTTTCGAAAAACATCAAAATAATAGCCGGTGGCGGCATAAAGAATCAGCCAAAAAAGTGGAATAAAAAGTAGCCCAAGAAAAAAGTTTGAGTCGTAATCAAAAGGTTGCTGACCATATTTTAAGGGTTCTAGATAGATTTTACGAAATCTAAAGAAGAGACCCCAAGCGAGCAGTGCAGCAACAAAATCGGCAATTAAATATTTAAAAATTTGTAAACGTCTATTCATCAATAGTGTATTATTTTTACATTATCGATATAAAACTCTGCTTTCCCGGTAAATGAAGTTGAAGACTTACTGTAGGCGAATAAGAAATTATAGTTACTTGCACTACCTTTGGTTCCTGTTATATTACTTAAGTTGATATATATTTTTGTCCATTCATCTTTGGGAGGTAGAGTATATTCTATTACATAGTCAAATTGATCATTGTATAAAGCGCCCACATTGACAAAAATATTTCCTTTGAAATCGAGTTCCATATATACTGGAGAAGTATTGTTTCTTGGAATATCAGAAATATCAGGAGTATAAAAATCAAATCGCTGTTGTCCATCGCCATCCAGAATTATTCCACCGCAAGGACCTTCAAAGGTGATTAGGGAATCTGTAATTCTCATAATGGGAGCATCAGAATTATTTCCATTCTCGAAAGAGATGGAGTTGTCAAAATTCTCTAAGAAAGTTGTAAATTTTGTAGCTGTTGTGTATTCAAGTACAGGGCTTATGGTATCAAACTCCCCCCTAACAAGGTTTACGTCTGTTTCATACCGGGTATAGAAAGGGTACTCTAATCGGGTAGAATAAATTCCATTTTGCTTAATTCCCCCTCCAACTTTTACACGAACTTTTCCTTCATTTAGAACAGGAATTATTGCTGGAAGATCATAAATACCAATTAAAATATCATTTACAAAAACATAAGCATCACTAATTGCATGGCTTGCTGAGCCTTGGTTAATTTCTGTAATATTTAAATCAATGTCGTTAATTACAATATAGGAAGGGATTTCTGCCTCCTTGTCTTTACAACTAAATAAAAATAAGGTGATTGTAGAGAAAAATAGGATCTGTTTCAACATTCGTTGTCCGTACAAAAATGATTAAAAAAGGCAAAAGTAACTGAATCAAACGCAATAAGTAACTAATTATTGCATCAAATTACAATTGACTCATTGGTCATTTTTAATTTGTCTATTATTTTGTGTGCAACATCCAATGCATAATAGCCATCGTGGATACTTACTGGAGGAACTGTGTTGGTATTAATGGCATGAGCAAAAGCCGTTAATTCATCTTTTATTGCATTATTAGGCTCTACAGAAGGCTTTTCAAAATAGATTTGTTTACTTCCTTTTCCTTCACCTAATTCGATGATTACTGCTAATGGATCTGGTTCTCCAACCACGTTACTCAATCTTACAATTTCGGCTTCTTTTTCCAAGAAATCAATTGAAATGTATGCATCTCGCTGAAAAACTCGTGTTTTTCTCATGTTTTTTAATGAGATTCTACTAGCAGTTAAATTGGCTACGCAACCATTGTCAAACTCAATTCTAGTATTGGTAATGTCAGGTGTATCACTAACTACTGCTACACCACTAGCACTAATTTTTTTGATGTTGCTTTTTACTAAACTTAAAATAATATCGATGTCGTGAATCATTAAATCCAAAACGACAGATACATCTGTACCTCGAGGATTAAATTGTGCCAAGCGATGACATTCAATAAACATAGGCTTGTCGCAATAAGGCTGAGCCGCGGTGAAAGCAGGATTGAAACGTTCAACATGTCCAACTTGTACTTGAACTCTAGCTTCTTCGGCTAAACCAATCAAGTCTTTAGCTTCTTCCACTGTTGAAGTGATTGGTTTTTCAATAAAAACATGTTTCGATTTCTTTAAAGCTTTAACTGCACAGTCATAATGTGATAATGTTGGTGTCACTATGTCAATGGCATCACATGCATCTATTAAATCATCTAAGTTTTCAAAGAAAGGAACACCAATTTCTTCTGAAACTTTTTGGGACACCTCTTTATTTAAATCATAAAAACCTACCAATTCAAAGGCTTCTATTTCTTTTAATAATCTTAAATGAATTTTTCCCAGATGTCCTGTTCCTAATACTCCAATCTTCAACATATCCTGTAATTATTTTGTACAAAAATACTCCTAGTCTTTCTACCATATACCGAATGACCTTTTGGGTTTTCAACAATGAATATTTAATAATAACAATAGTGGTGTTGCCATTTTTGCGGGGTAAGTTTATGTAATTTGGTAAAATTAAATGGCCACACTTTTTGACAATTAATGGATACTTATCGACACAAAGGATTACGAAAAAAATTAGTAGAACAACTTCGAGAGAAGGGGATTACGGATGAAGAAGTGCTGGATGCAATCAATTCTATTCCAAGACATTTATTTTTAGACAATGCATTTGTCAACTTTGCATATCAAGATACGGCGTTTCCAATTGGTGCTGGTCAAACGATATCTCAACCCTATACTGTTGCTTTTCAAACACAGTTATTAGAATTGGAGAAGGGTGATAAAGTATTGGAAATAGGAACTGGTTCGGCATATCAAACGTGTGTATTGGTAGAAATGAAAGCAAAGGTCTTTTCTATAGAGCGACAAAAGTTATTGTTTCAGCGAGCTAAGGTAATTTTACCTAAGATGGGATATTCGGCGAAATTATTCTTTGGTGATGGCTATAAAGGTCAACCTGCATTTGCACCATTTGATAAAATAATTATCACTGCGGGTGCTCCTTATATCCCAGAGGATTTAAAGACGCAACTTAAAGTGGGTGGCCTGATGGTTATACCTGTAGGAGAAGGTGAATCTCAGATTATGCAACGATTGAGGAAAATAAGTGAGACTGAATTTGAATACGAGGAGTATGGCGATTTTAAATTTGTTCCATTATTACAGCATAAATCTTTCACCAATTAGCACAATAAATTTGTAAATCATAGGTTTAATAGTTTTTTAAAAGATAATTATATGAAAAAAGTAGCTTTCGTTTTATTTGCATTAATGGTTTCAATTCCAATGCTTCGTGCACAAGAAGAAGAAACCTTTAAACCTGTTGAAGGGGATTGGGGTATTTTGTTAAACATTAATGGTTTGATTAATAACATTAAATTGTCAAATACAACTTCACCAATAAATACCAGCCTAATAACTGGAAAATATTATTTGTCGGATACTAAAGTTTTGCGAGTGGATTTTGGACCATCCATTAAAACGGTAAAAAACTCGAGAGAAGATAGTATTGGAGCTAATCTGAGAGGGATTGATTCTACTTATAAAAAGTCATCTATATATTTAGCAATGGGACTAGAAAAGCACTTTTCAGGAACCAAAAGACTGGATCCTTATATTGCAGGTCAGATCGGGCTAGGCTTTATTGGAAAAACCAAAATAGAGCAAGAAACAAGAGAAGTGAGTTCATTGGGAACAGATCGTGAAACCATAACTTATGAAAAAGATGGCGGTTTTGCTTTGGGTTTAATTGCGACGGCTGGATTTAATTATTTTGTTGCTAAGAATTTTGCTTTAGGTGCTGAATATTCTTTTGGATACAATTACTTGAAAGATGGCGGAAATTTTAGTCGAGTAACCCGAACGGAACCTATCAGTGGTTCTCCTTCTTCAATAGTAGAGAAGGGAAAAAACCAGGTAAATACGAATTCATTTGTTGCAGAAGGAAATGCTAGAATTCTTTTATCCTATTATTTTTAAGATAATACAATCTTTAATATTTTAGTCAAAGGCGGTATTTTTACCGCCTTTTTTTTGATCTAAATGAACAAAGAATAGATTTTTGGTAGAAATATTATTCCACCAACTATTGCAGCACAAATGGCAGCAATAAGCACCGCAGCTGCTGCTAAATCTTTTATATTTTTAATAGCTAAATGTATTTCAGGTGAAATGAAATTCGCAATTCCTTCTATAGCAGTATTAATTACCTCAGTGCATAGAACAAAAGCAATTGCGAATAAAATTCCAATCCATTCCAATTTAGATATTCCAAGTAGCAAGCCAAGTAGAATTGCAAAAAGAGCAGCCAAGAAATGAATCCTTGCGTTGTGCTCCTGTATGAAAAAGGTTTTCAGCCCTTCAATGGCAAAAGAGAAACTCTTTAATCTTGCTTGTATTGAAAATTTACTTGATTCTTGCATGGAGATTTATTTTTATGAAAAAAGGGCTAGCAGTTTTAAAACTGCTAGCCCTTTTTTATATTGTAAAAATTAATTATTTAATGCTATTTTTTTGTTTTTAGAAGTCCAATTCGATTCCAGTACAAGATTTACCTGATACAACTATGTCGCCACTCCAATAGATACTATCATTGTCTGCAATGACTCTATATTCGTATGAAGCAGATGGCAAATAACCCAAATCTTTCTTAGTGAATATCGTCCCTGGAGTATTGCATTCTGGCTGAGATAAATAAGATTGTGTAACTGGAGTAGTGCCTAAAAAGGTGCTATCTAAATAATAAGATAATACGGAAATTCTATCCTTAATTAGTGAATCTGTTGTTAATGAATCAAACCAGAAAACAACATCACCCTGGTAAATACAAGAACCATCATCTGAATCTGCATCAGGGTTAAAACGGCTACTGTTGGGATCTGTACAACCATATTGTTCTGAACAGCTACTAAGTGCTATTATGGTAGAAAGAAAAAGTGTGGCAAGGGTAAATTTTAAAATTTTCATTATTTATTTCTAGTTTTCAGTTAATTACTAATTTTTACCATCTTTTTTATAGGATGGAAACGTTTCAAACTTACTCATATTTATTATTTATTTTGTCATATGAAGACTGGAAGCGTTTCTTTTTTAAAATTAGAATAATAATATAATCCTTGAAGTCTAAAAACCTTTGTTGTTATTCTTTGTTTTTTTTGAGATAACTTTTTGGGTATTAGCATAGAGCTGCTATCTACTATTATTGTGTGTTTTACCTATTCATTTTATAAAATATTACCATCTAGATTAGTGCGCAAAATGAAAATTGAACCAATCTTATTCACAACTTAATGATTAATGTATTGTTTGTTAGTTGTTTGTTTTTATCAAAACTTACTTGATAGGGAGATTTATTCAAGTAAATAATGACATTTATTATTTTATATTTAACATCGAAAAAAACACTTTTACTACACTACACTTATTTTCAATGAACAGATTAGTTAAAATTCTCTTATTATTTTTCGTTTTACTTCTTTCTCAACATACTATAGCTCAAAATCGATATTGGGTTGCTGGTGCAGCTGCTACTTGGAGTGGTAACAATTGGTCGAGTACATCTGGAGGTGCCGCCGATGGTATAGGGCCGCCAACAGCAGTTCAAAATGCACGTTTTGATGCCAATGGTTTAGGGAATTGCACAATAAATGTAGTGAATCCGTCTATTACTGATTTAACAATCAGCGGATATACAAGCTCAATTGTTTTAAATGGAAATGTGTTTAATGTAACTGGGACTTCTAGTTTAGTTAGTGGGACGATTAGTGGTACTGCGGGGGTAGATTCATTAAAAATTAATTCTAGTTCCAATACGACTTTTGGTGGAACAGTTATGGGAGCCGTGGCTCATGTTCAATCGTCGAATATTTATTTGAATGGATCTATATTTAATTCTCGTTCCACTTTTATAAAAAACGGTGCAGGAGGTGTTACAAATACCGGTGGAAATACTTTTAATGGTGTCACAATTCTAACACATAGTGGAGCTGGTGGCAACTGGGTTTTTGCAAATACTACAGCCGACGATTTTAACGGTAAGGTAACGATTACCAACTCTGGCAGTGGATCTATTTATATGGCTCACAATAGTGTTGGAAATACATTTGATGGAAATGTTATCTTAAATTCTACAGGTGGAAATATATTTTTCGGCAATAATGGAGGAACGTCCACTTTAGCGGCTACCTTTTCAATATCTATAGGTGGGTTAGGTTATAATAACGCCCTATTGAGGTTAAGAAACTTCACACAAACAGGAGCTACTGCACAGTCAATGACTTTAACAGGAACTTCTAATCTTGACTTTAATAATGCAAATTGGGGAGGAAATGTATTATTCATTACACCAAGTATTCAATTATTAAACTCTACGTTTTCCGGAACCTCTACTTTTACAAAAAATGGCACTAGTAATGACTTGACAACGGGAGGGAATACATTCGTTGGAAATGCCATTTTTAATTGCACGGGCGCAGGTTATTTTGGTTTTGGTAATTCATTTCCTGATGTTTACAATGCAAATGTAACGCTGAATAATAGTGGTTCAAGTAATATGTATTTAGCTCATGGAAGTATTGGGAATACTGTTGCAGGTAATTTAACCATCAATAATATAGCAACTGGTACCACTGAAATAATTTATGTTGCCAGCCAAGTTGCTACTTCCCTAAGTGTGACAGGTGATGTAGTACTAAACAATACTGGTACCGGCGATAATTGCCAAATAAATTTTGCGGACGATGGTGATGTGACGATTGGCGGTAATTTAACGGTGTTGAATGCTTCCACTGGAAATACAGGCCAAGTTCAACTTTCGGTAAATGTTAATTCCTCTCTTGAGGTTTCTGGGAATACATTGATTACAAATAATGGGAGTGGTACTACAAAACGAATCTACATTGGGAATGATGGAGATTTAGATTTTACAGGTACTTTAACTGTAAATAACAACAGTACGGCTACAAATTCTCAAGTCTATATTAATCACGCATCTAATTCAACTATTGTCTATCAAGATAACATAATTGTAACCTCCACTCAATTAACAAATGATGGAGTGTTTTTCGGTAATGCTGGCGGTAGTGGAGTATTGGCAACTACAAAAACAATCACAATCGGAGGTGGCGGATTTATTGGAGAACAACTTTTTTTTAGAAATTTTACCCAAACAGGAGCTACTGCTCACACATTAAACCCCTCCAACACAAATACGAATTTTGAAATAATAGATTGTCAATGGGGTGGCAATATAAATTTTCAAGCCGCTAGAATTTCAACTCGAGGGACTACCTATTCAGGAACGGCTATATTGACTAAAAAGGGAGCCGGTGATGATCGATCAGTAGGAGGAAATACTTTTGTTGGTAATGTGATTTTTAATAATGATGCTGTCAATTACTTTATGATGGGTAATGGGAGTCCTGATATCCTAAATGCAAATTTGACGATTAATAATACTGGTTCTAGTAATGTCTATTTTGCGTACAATAGTGCAGGAAATTCAATTGGAGGAAGTCTTACTGTAAACAACACTAACACAGGGACAAGTAGTATCCTTATTTCAGATGTTGTTGGATCAACCTTAACCATTGGCGGTGCCACCACGATTAACAACAATGGAACAGGAGATAATTCAAGAGTATATTTTGGCGATCAAGGGACTATAACTCAGAATGGCGATGTCATCATAAACAATACAGCTATTGGAACCGGTAGCATTGTTTCCATTGCAAATAATACTAATTCTGTAGCGGTAATAAATGGGAATGTAACAGTTAATAATACCTCGTTAAGCACCAATAGCGATATCTATATAGGAAATAATGGACTAGTGACTTTAAATGGAAATTTAACTGTTACTCAAGCTACGGCAGCTACTAATTCTAATTTATACATTGCCAATTCAAGTGCTTCAGCAGTATCAATTTCAGGGAATACGTTGTATAACTTGTCCGGTAGTGGAATCACTACAAGAGGTTATATAGGGAATAATGGTAATGTAACTTTTACTGGAACAGTTGAAGTCAATAATTCAAGTACCGCAAACAATTCTGAGGTGTATTTTAACCTTGGATCAACATCTTCGAATATTTATAATGATAACATAATCATTACCGCAACCGATTTAACAACGGATGGGTTTTATTTTGGCACTTCTGGAGGTATGGGCACATTGGCGAATACCAAAACAGTGAGTATTGGTGGCGCAGGATTTATTGGAAACAACCTTTATTTTAGAAACTTTACCCAAGTAGGTGCTACTCCACAAACCTTGTTGACTACAGGAAGTGCCTGTACTTTTAATATCTACGATTGCAATTGGGGAGGAAACGTAAATTTTCAAGCTGCCAATGTTTACACGAGAGGAACAGTTTATTCTGGTACCGTAACTTTATCTAAAACCGGGAGTTTAAATGATGCTTCAGTAGGTGGAAATACCTTTACAGGAAATACCATTTTGAATAACTCAGGAACCGGGTATTTTTTAATGGGTAATGGCAGTCCCGATGTGTTTTCTGGGAACGTTGTTCTCAACAATACAGGAACAAATAGTATGTATTTGGCTCACAACAGTGCAGGAAATACAATTGCCGGAAATCTTGTCGCTAATAATACTGGGAATGGAAATAATGTCATTTATTTAAGCAACAGCAATGGTTCGGATTTAATTATTAATGGTAAAACAAGGCTAATTAACTCAGGTACTGGAACGTCGAGCACTGTTTATTTAGGTAATAATGGTGCCGTTGTATTGAACGATAGTTTGATTGTGATCAATTCAGTGACTGCAACCAATGGAGATATTTATCTAGCTAGTACTAGTAATTCGTCTTTAATAGTAAATGGAGCAACAACGATTTTCAATGGTGAGGCAGGAAATTCAAAACGAATTTATTGTGGGAATTCAGGCGACGTGACTTTTAATGGGAAACTAAGTGTGTTGAATGAGAGTTCTGCAAACAATTCTCAAATATATTTTAACCATACAAGTGATAGCGAAAACCAATACAATGATGACATTATAGTTGAGTCTACTCATGCGGATTGTGATGGAATTTTTTTCGGCGCCGCTTCAGGAATTGGAACACTAGCTGCCACTAAAACAATTACAATTGGTGCGGGAGGATTTATAGCAGGAAGCCTAGTCTTTGATAATTTCACACAAGTGGGACCAACAGCCCAAACCTTGACAACTACTGGAACGTCAAATTTAGATATAGATGGAAGCAGTTGGGGAGGGAACATTGATTTCACTGCACCCGGAATGTCTACACAAAATTCAAGTTATGCAGGAACTGCTGATTTCGAAAAAACAGGAGCAAGTAGCGAAGTTTCGAATGGAGGAAACACTTTTGCTAGTGATGCTACCATTACAAATAGTGGAAGTGGATATTGGAGGTTTGGAAATTCAACTTTAGACGTATTTTCAGGAAATGTAACATTGAGTAATACAGGAACCAGTTTATTGTACTTTGCTTACAATGGACTAGGACATTCCGTAGCGGGAAACTTAGACATTACAAATTCACCTACTGATGTGGGACATGTGTATGTAAATACAGGAGGAACATCGTCATTAACTGTTGGTGGAAATGTAACAATTTTAAACAATCCTACCGGCCCAAACTGCGATATCCTATTTGCAGAGAATGGGCAGATAACCGTTGCCGGAAACTTAACGGCAACCAATTCGCCAATTGGTGATGTGGGTGAAATCTTTTTAGCAAACGGAACTGGTTCTTCATTAAGCATTGGAGGAACAACTACTTTAGTCAATTCAGGAACGACTGTTACCAATCGAATTTATGCAGGTTCATCTGGTGATGTAACTTTTACCGGTGACTTATCCATTTCAAATACTAGTTCAGCCACCAATTCTCAGGTGCATTTAAATTATCAATCAAACAGCTCCAATATCTATAACGGAAATATTACAATAGAATCAACTCATTTAGATGGTGATGGAATTTTGTTTGGAAATAATGGAGGGGAAGGAACATTGGCGGCTACTAAAACCATTACTATTTCCGGAGGTGGATTTATAGGAGGTGATTTGTACTTTAGAAATTTCACGCAAGTGGGAGCAACGCCTCAATCATTGATCGCAACGGGAGTAGCCAACTTTACAAATTATGGTTCCAATTGGGGAGGAGATGTCATTTTTACAGCGCCTCGCATGTCGACTAGAGAAACGAACTATTCTGGAACCACTACTTTAACAAAAACTGGAGCAACGGATGATCAGTCTGCAGGTGGAAATACATTTGTAGGAAATACCATTTTGAACGTAACTGGTACCGATTACATATTGATGGGGAATGGAAATCCTGATACATTTGGAGGTGATTTAACGATGAATAACTCAAGTACAGACAATATGTATTTGGCCTACAATAGTGCAGGTAATTCTATTGCTGGAAATTTGGTGGTGAACTGCACAGGGAATGGTAACAATTACAATTATCTCAGTACTACTAGCACTAGCACTCTATCAGTAGGTGGAAACATTACATTGAATAATTCAGGAACTGGAAATGTTTCGAATATTTATTTGGGTAGTTCGGGTTCAGTTAGCTTGACTGGCAACTTAACTATTCTAAACAACCCGACAGGAAACAACGGTTACATTTATATGGCTGATGGAGGAACTTCGGTAATTACCATTGGTGGAACTACAACAGTTACAAACTCAGGGACGGCTCCTAATACAAGAGCCTATCTAGGAGACAATGGGGACGTTACATTTGGTAACGATTTGACCATCATAAATAGTAGCAATGCAACTAATTCTCAAGTGTATTTGAATCAGAATGGAGGAAGCAATAATGTTTACAACGGGAATATTGTAGTTTCGGCCACGCATGCCAATAATGATGGTGTTTATTTTGGCAATAATGGTGGAACGGGTGTTTTGGCAGCAACAAAGACCATTACAATAGGTGGAGGCGGTTTTATTGCCGGTGATTTATTCTTTAGAAATTTCACACAAACAGGAGCCACTGCCCAAACTTTAAATTTAACTGGAACAGCCAACTTTACCAACTACGCTTCTAATTGGGGAGGGAATGTGATTTTTACAGCACCTCGCATGTCAACAAGAGAAACGGTATACTCAGGGACAACTACCTTAACCAAAAATGGGGCAACTGACGATGCGTCTACAGGGGGGAATACTTTTGTAGGAAATACCATTTTGAACAACAGTGGAAGTGGTTATTTCTTAATGGGAAATGGATTGTCTGATCAGTTTTCTGCAAATCTTACAATGAACAATACCGGCTCTAGGCATATGTATTTGGCACACAATAGCGCTGGGAACACTATTGCAGGAGATTTTACAGTCACCAATAATGGAACAGCTTCAAGTTATATTTATCTCAGTACGAATAGTGTCTCTACTCTAACCATTGGAGGGAATGCCACTATAAACAATAACGGCCCCGGAGCAGATGTAAGGTCTTATTTAGGCTCTTCAGGATCGGTAGTTGTAAATGGAACTACCAATTTAATGAACCAAGCTTCAGGTAATGTCGGCTACTTTTATGTAGCAGATAACACGAACTCTACAGTTACATTTAACGGCGCTGTGACGTTAAGTAATGCAGGTGCTGGTTCAGTAAAACGCGTTTATTTTGGAAACAATGGAGACGTAGTTTGCAATGGAAATCTAGCTATCACTAATTCTAGTTCTTCTAGCAATTCAGAAATTTATTTAAACAATAGTGGCAACAGTAGTAATGCATACAATGGCAACGTCACAGTGGCTTCTACAAATGCGAGCAGCGATGGAGTTTATTTTGGAAGTGCAGCCGGAGTTGGAGTGCTTGCTGCCACAAGAACTATAACCATTGGAGCAGGAGGTTTTAGCGCAGGAGATTTATACTTTAGAAACTTTACTCAAACAGGAGCCACAGCGCAATCATTGACTTTAACTGGAACCACAAATACAACCCTTTATGCAAGCAGTTGGGGTGGAAATTTAACGATTTCAAGTCCTCGAATAACAACTAGAGAGACAGTGTATAATGGAGCCACGACCATTACAAAAACTGCTAATGGAAATGATGACTCTTATGGTAGTAATGTCTTCAATCAGTCAGTAACTTTTAACCACAACGGGATTGATCGGATGAGACTTTCTAATAATTTTCCCGATGATTTTAACGGAAATGTGACTTACACTACATCGAGTACGGGAACTTTGGAACCATCTTATAATGGAGTTTCTACCTATGCACAAAACATTACATTCAACACCATAAATCCAATTACTTTAGGGGTGAGCACTGGAGTGGTGGAAATGAATGGAACCACTGCACAAAGCATCAATAGAGTAGGAGCTTCTGCTATTCCAGTTTTTAGACGATTTGCATTGAATAATGCGGTGGAAGAGGTGACATTAAATACACCAATTACTGGAAGCGTGCAATTGCAATTCAATCAAGGTAATTTAATTTCAACACCAACCAACTTTATGACTTTGTTGGACAATGTGACCACTACAGGTGCATCCAACAATTCATACGTATATGGACCAATTGAGAAAATAGGAAACGATGCCTTCACTTTTCCTGTTGGAGATAGTGGATTTTATAGACCAATTATTATTTCTGCTCCTTCCAGTACGTCATCGGCTTTTAAAGCTGCATATGCCGAGGTAAATCCTGAAACTGCTGGATATTCAAGAAGCTCCAAGGGAGTCGGGATAGAACATGTAAGCCTGAGTGAATATTGGTTATTGGAAAGAACAGTTGGAACCAATAACGTTTTTGTAACCTTAACTTGGGGAGCTAACAGTGGAGGAGTGGATAATTTGAGTGAACTCAGAGTAGGTCATTTTAGCGGTGGGGTTTGGGCCAATGAAGGAAATGGTGGAACTTCAGGAGGATTTGCAACTGGTTCTATTGTTTCGGGTGCTGCAATTACTTCTTTCAGTCCATTTACTTTGGCGTCAACTACTGTCAACAACCCATTGCCAATTGTGTTGAATTCTTTTGACGTTACTTTGTTTAATTCAGATGTATCCATTGTTTGGGAAACTCAAAGTGAGATTAACAACGATTATTTTACGGTAGAAAAATCAACTGATGGTATTCATTATGAATTCTTAACTCGAGTAGATGGAGCAGGAAATAGTGTGGAATCCATTCAATATTCTACCATAGATCCGAATCCTTATAGAGGAGTAAGTTATTACCGACTAAGACAAACGGACTTCAATGGCAAAGTGGAGGTGTTTGAACCGAAATCAGTGCAATATGGCGTTTCTAATTCAATCACTCAATCGAAAGTATATCCGAATCCAGTCAATCAAGGAGAAGCTATTAACATTGAGTTTTTGAGTGCAACTGCCGCGCCTTTGGAACTCTATTTATACAATGTGAATGGGGCTTTGTTGAGTTTCGAAAAAATGAATGTGGAAACGGGAGAAACGAACATTTCTTATTCCATTCCTTCTAATTTGGCAAAAGGACGATACACCTTGGAGTTGATTCAGAATGGCATTAGAATCGATACCCAAACAATATTGATTAAATAAAAAAAGATAGAATTAAGGATTCAGCACTCTTTTCATAAAGTTGTGAATCATAGTGGTAAATACGGAGTCGGATTCTAATCCGGCTCCACTTTCTATAGAACCTGTAGAAAGTATCATATTCTGTTCATTTTCTGTGATGACGAAGTCAGCTCCAGATTGCTGAATGCAGTCTTCCAAGGCCTTTCCGGATAAGCTTTCAGCACAGTTTTGACCTTTGGCCAATACCGTCATGTTACTTTTTAGTGAAAACACCTTGTCGGTTTCGTCACCTGAAATCCCTCGATTTGTGATTCCTGTGCTTCCGAAGAGGATTCCATTTTGAACAGCTAGGTTATTATACATCCAATGGTCGGCTGCGGTTACAGCATAAGGAGCAAAGGTGTGAATGCCACTTTCGGTGTAACGAACTCCCAATAAATGATGCTCCGATTTACCGAAGTGATGCCGCCACATGCCGCCATAATCCAAGATGTTGTCATCGAAAGAAGTGAGGTCTTTGTGGCATTCTAAAATGGTATAATCACTGTTCCATTTGGTTTTCCAATACACTTGATTTCCACCGAGCGAAATCAATGATTTTTTATCTTCGTTCACCAATTTTAGCAAATTGGAATACATCTGCTCCGTAAAGTATTCGGCATGATAAGCCAACACAATCACATCGTACTTTCGAAGTTCATCGAGGTTGTTTTCTAAATAATAATCGGGTGCTAATGCGGCGTTATAATGGGTGCCAAAGAAATTAGCGATTTGAGCCTCTACGATTAAATTTTCAGGTTTGAATGGTCGTTGGGTACTCGAATAATAAACAGTTTTAGCCTCGTAGTTGTTGTCGTAAAACGATTTGCCACCCCAATCATTGTAGGCCACCCAAGTAGAAATAGGAGCGAGTACGATCACTTTTGATGGGGTGTGATCTTCTATGATAAAATTGATGGAGCTGCTTTCCTCACCATCCAGTAAATCGATCTGGTAATAACCAGATTGAAAGTTACTGTTGAGGTGAAACCGATTGGTGGTTTTCCAATCGCATCCAAACTCCGATTGAGTAGAATCAATGAGTTGATCTTGTATCGTGATTTCAAAGGTATCTAACGCCAACTTTTCTCCGTTACTCAATAACCGATTGACAATTCCAATTCCGTTGGACAACGCCCGTATTTTTAATGCGACAGTATCGCCCAATTGATAACTGAGTTGGTCGGAATACCCTTCTGTATTTTTATAGTGGATGTGAATAGCATTTCCAACTTTTACGAGCGGAATAAAGCGATAGCGGAAGTAGTAACCACCTAGAAAAAGGAGGGTTGTCAATATTAAAATGGACGTCCACTTAAAAATGGTTTTCATAGAAACAGGTAATCTAAAAATGGGAATTCTAAGACTATAAAACTACTAAATAAAGAAAGGGGAAAAGACGGGAACAGAACTGTTAAAATGAAGTTGTAAATAGTGTGGAATTAAATGATGAAGTATTAGTTATGAAATGGTTTGATAAAATCAAGCTGATGTTTGGAAATGGTAAGAAGGATTGTGAGATGAGGTATTGGGTTTGTTTAAATTGAACTCCCTCTATTTTAGTCGGAGCAATCTTCTCGATATCGAACTAACTTTATTTGAAGTAAAAGTCAAGTCCATTTACAGGGTTTATTTTAAAATATTGTTTGTCTTCGTGTATCTCGTTTACGAAGTTGAAAATTTGTTTTGCTCTTTCAAGCTCTACTTGTTTTGGTGTTGAAAATAATCTCACAGCTCTTGCTCTCCAATTTTGTAAATATCCTAAAGCCAATATTCTTATGTTTTCGTTTTCATCAATTGTTCCAATCATTAAATCTGGAATTGCTGTCCAACCACCCACTTTGTTAAAGAATTTTAGCATTGTTTTTTTTAGGTCATAATTTCCTGTATTATAAATGTCTCTTGCCTTAGATAAAACTTCTTGTCTTGGAATATGTGATAAATAATTAATAAATACGTTTCTAAGTCCAACATAGGAAATGTCAAGATTTGCAAAAGCAAATTCGTACGAACTTTCTTCATCAAGTTTTGCTAAAGCCAAAAATGCAGTCTTTCTAATTTTTATCTTCTTGTCGCATAGATACTGTTTAATTGATTCTGAATATTGGTGCGCTTCGATTTCTGCGAGGCCGCCTAAAGAACCAATTACTTGATGTTTTTTCTGTAAGTTTTCATTGTAAAAGTCAGCAAGGTTAATCTTGGATTGTTTCAGCGTGAATCTTGAAAAATGTCTGATTGTTGGCGAATTATCTGCTAAAAACCTTTCAGCGATTGACTTAAATTCACTTGTGTCTTTGAGACAATAAAGTGTTTGTAACCGAAGTTTTGCCGACTTGTCATTAAGTAATTGGTCGATTTCAGTTTCTCGAAGCATTTCAAAATGCTCAATAGCCAAGTTTCTAATTAAGTAATTTTTATCGTTTAGTAAAAGCTTTAAATCTGTTGAGTTTTGGGATAGAGAACTTGAAATATGTTTTGCCAAATGCAATCTTAGTTTGTCAGGATATTTTCTAAAATTTTCAATCACATAATTTCTGTTTGTCGAAGCTATGAACTCAATTATATCTTGATAAACACTACTAAGGTCTGTCCTTTCAACTTTTTGAAGCCATTCGAAAATCGGTAAATTTTCAATTAAGCTATCAATATAGTCTGTGGTTTTATAGTTTTCTATTCCTTTTAGCGCAATTAGTCGAACTGGCAAAACCCAATCAGCTAACCGATAAATTAAAAATTGTATTGCTCTTGGATTATTTACCTGTGATAGCTTTTCAACTGCTTTTTCTCTGACGTAACCATTTCCGTTAAATGAACTTATTGCCAATAATTCTATAAATTGTTCTTTTGGAAAACTAGTTTCGTAAAAGTCAATATCACTTTTTGAAATGCTGCAATGTTTAAGAGTGTCATAATACCCATTCTTGCTATCAATCTTTTTGAAAAGGTGAGTGATTGTATTGCAAGTGGCTTCTCTTATTTCTTTTTTTCCATCTTTTAGAAATTCTGTTAAATTGTAAATAAGACTTGGATAACCGTCATTGGCAATTATAATCAAGGCGTTAATTTTCTCTTCGGTATTATCCTTTGAGAAAAACCAATTCTTACTTGGCTGTCTTAAAACCTTCATGTATTTCCAAATTTCCATTTGTTATTGTGTCTTCTTTTAGGCGTGCTTTTAACGGTTAAATATGGGGCGTTTGTCTTTTCATCTATAGACGCCAAAATTTATATTTAGCGGACTTTGTTATTACTCACATTACTTTCGATTTAGCACAAACGCCCTATGTTTTTTTACACTATTAGCAGCTGGCTTTTTTAACTTGAATATACTTTCAACTCAACATTTCCGACAGTATGAAGATAATGATGAGTATTTCCTAAAAGTAACATTATGTTTTCTGAACCACTTCCTTTTACAAGACTTGGTTGAACAATATAAATATGAAATTTCATTTCTTTTGTCCATTTAGCAGCGTTCAGTAACAATTCTAAATCTGCCTCACTACCTTTAATAATTCTACTACATGAAGCACCATTTTTAGTTTTGATTTTTCTTCTTAAAAGGTGGTCAAAAAAGTCTTTCCCATTACGATACTTCCAATTTAAGGATTTTTGTGCCTGACCACATACTTCATAAAAGTTACCTATATCATTTCCGGTATGACCATTTTTAGCATATTTTAAATGAAATAAATGTATGTCGATTTTTTTATCTTCATCATTTATGCCTATAACATCTGCTATTTCTCCCGAACCATCATCATCATATATTATTTGGAAATCGTCTTTTATTTCATTAATAAAATGATACTGTATCGAGTCCGTTTCGTATGGATGAATTCCCTGAGCTTCCTTGTTAATTGCAACTCCAGTCCAATCGTGCGGGATAATGTTATCTAACGAAATTCCATCAACCTTTTCTTTTGGGACTACATGACTATTTTGAAATAATTGACCTCCATCAGCAAACCAAATAGTTGGAGTAAAAACTTGAAGAAAATTAGTTAAACTTTCTGTAGTTTTTCCGTAAGTAATTGTAGGTTCTTCAATAGAGTCTTTTTTAATTTCATGAAATGCTACTTCTTCTCCATCAACTATTTTTGTGTCTAATATCAATTCATACTCAATATTATAATCTTCACATTTAAAAGAAAAACGTAAAGGAGTATTATTAGGGCTGTCTGCTATATTCAATTCAGAATTAGATAGGTCATAAACACTTCCATTAATATTGATAACAAACTTATTTTCTGCGTACTCATACATCTCATGATGCCATTCAATAGCAATTGGAATAGCGTCTGGCCTTTCAATGATTATAACAGGAACAAGTGTGTTTTCTAATACAGTATTTGGATTAATATTTGGATTTTCTAGTACATCTCCTATTTCCTGACACCATTGAGTTAATTCATTTAGATTACCCCTTAAATATGACCAAACCTTTCCTTTTACAGAACACCCTAATGAGACTTTCTCACCATCTTTAAAACCAACTCCAAAAACATTATTTTTTATTAAAGTTCCTTGTTCTAAAAGTTTTAATCCGTCTTGAACTCCCTTTCCGAAAAATGATTGAAAACTAATATCACGTCCTGTGCCTTTTCTTGCTCCAACGTTGTAAAGTGTCAGTCTTTTAACGTCATGAAATATCTTAAACATATCCATTCCCTTAATCATACTAAATTCATCACCGAAAATTGCCTGAACTAATTTGTCAACAGATAAATTCTTTAAAGAAGAGTGTATGAATACTAAATTCTTATTAGGTCTAAAATCCCAATGAATTACAACCATACTCCATTCCATATTTTGAACAACATCAAAATCTCCCCACTCTACTTTATTTACTTTTCCTAAAATAATAACTAACGTATTTTTTTCAGGATTGTGATTGCTAAATTGATGTTCGTACGTCCCTATATTATTAATCCCTTCTCTCCAATTATTTGGATTCCATTCTTTTCCACTATTACGATAAACAACAGAACTCAATGCTGGATTAATGTTTTGAAAAGGAATGTTAGAATTCTCAAGATTATGGAAGCCTTCCAAAAATTCCTGAAAATCAATTTCCTTATCAGTAGCTCCTTCACTCATATTAGGAAGTAATAAGTTCCAATCTGCATTTTTTGCATAAAGATGATTTAACTCTTGTTGAATAGGTGGATAAGCAATGTTTGTTATAAAACTTGCAGTACCAAGACTGTTAAAAGATGTCCTGGTGAATCGGCCAACAAATTGAAGAGTAATTGGTAAACTTTGCCTCTCATCATGAATTGCTGCAATTTTCAATTCAGGAAGGTCAAATCCTTCTCCTAACATATTTACACAAACAATAATACTATGCTCTTTTGCTTTTATTGCATTAACTTTATCTTTTAATCCTGCTACTCCTGTATATACCATTACAGGGTTTAAATCTTCATATCCCTTATAATACTCAAAAACTTCAATAGCTCTATTTTTCGAAACACACCTAGCCATTATTATATGCTGATAACCATTTGCAATATCTTCTCGAAGTTTAGCTACAGCTTTTATTGCAATCTTTTTATCAGCTTCTGCTTTATCATATTCTCTAATTGGCAAAAAATTAATTTTTTTATAATACTCTTGTTTTTGGGCTTCTTTTAGCGAGAAGTTGAATATGAATTTACCTTCTAAATTTTTGCCGTCATTTCTAAAAGGCGTTGCCGTAAATAAGAATACTTTTTCATTGTCAAAAAGCTTTATAAACTTTTTCCATGTACTTGCTTCAGAATGATGTGCTTCATCAACAAATAAATGGCTGAATACTTCAGATATAGCTAACTGTTGACCATGAGAACTTCCTGCCAGAATACTCATTGTCGTAACAATAACATTAGTTTTAGAAATGAAATCTAAAAGCTCTTCTTCATTTTCAAACTTTTGATTTATAACACCTACAATTGGATTATGACAAGTGTCATCGACTATCCCAAACTCCCTTAATAATCCAAGAGTAATAAACTTATTTGATAATTGGGTGCGTAAAGAGTCAGAAGGAACAGCTACTAATAATTTACTACATTCATTTGCAATTAATGTAGATAACATAGTTTCGGTTTTCCCTGTTCCAGTTGGCATAATAACAATTCCTTTTTCATCTGGATTTTGGACATGAGCTAATATTGAATATAAAGCTCCAATTTGAGGAGGACGTAATCCTTTAATGTTGTTTTCTACATCCTCTTTTATAAATTTAAATTTGTTTTTCCAAGTATTTCGAACTTCTAAAGGTGTTAACTCTTCGAAAGAAGGATGCTTTAGCCATCTGCTAATTTTTAAAGAACCTGATTCAAAATCTCTTTTAGTCGGTTTCTTAGTTGTTAATATAGCATAATTACATTTTTCTGGTATATTGTCATTTAAGTTACTTGTAATAAAATAGAACTCTTCGTTTCTAGATACAATAAAAGGTGTGTTTTGAACAAATTCAAAATCTTTAACTTCTGAATGATAATAAAATTTTTTAATAAAATTAGACCCATCCGAAAATAATAGTTCTTCTATATTTGGTAGTATAATTTCCATTTAATCAGATTTTGAATTGATCGTTGTGAATGCTTGCTGCTAACAATCGATATAACACACTCAGTATATCATATCCATATTGTAAGTTGCTATTGTTTGTATATCAACATTTAATAATAAAAAGCCAGCCATCAATTAAATCAATAATCACCAACCACCTTTTAATCAGTCGCCAAGGTAACTTCTTTTTTTTAATAAAACTATAGTCTGTTGAAAAATAAAGTGTTGACAATGGGGATTCTTTTTAGAAAGTATGAGATAGCTATAAACGGTTTAGAGCAATTGTCATGATGGTTACTGAATTTGCTGTAGTTTGAACTCCGGCTATTTTAGTAGGAGCTATCTAAATGATTAGTTGTTTGGTTTTCCTTTTCTAATTACTTCGGTTTAGGATTTTTTCAATTTCTGTAAATAAGCATTCAAATTCAGTTAATTTATGGTCGCAATTGACATATTTAAATTCTACTAAATCTTTATATTTTTCTTTCACTGGTTTTGGACTTACAATCGTGTCATTTTTGGATAGAATGATGGCCATTTCTGATTTTACAGTTTCTATTAAAATAAATTTTCTGTAACAGTCTAATTCTTCTAAAGTTAAATTATATTTCTTTAGTGATTCAGATGGGTTTAAACTCGGATTGATAAGAATAAGTTTAAAACCATATTTATGGGCAAAATATTCAGCCCAAAAACCACCTAAACTTTGACCAATTATTAGGCAATTTTTTGAAGCCTTATTTTCTATCTGATCTTCGATTTGTATAAAAGCGTTCTCCGCATTTCTGTTGTCATAATTTATAAAAACAGTTTCTACATCAGCATACTTTATAGAAATATTCTTAAAAGTTTCTGAATTTGTATTTCCGCCGAAACCTGGAATGTAAATTAGTTTCATTTTTTAATTGTTATGCTGCTTTTCTTTATTTTTCTTAAATATTTTTTTGTCTTCTTCTTTTTTTAGAAGTATTAATATATCATCAGTCAGCTCGATAATTTTGTCCGAAATTAAGTCAAAATAGTCACCATTTTCGTCCAGTTTTGCGTGTTCCTTATCAATTAAATACTGAGCGCTGAAACTGTATGGTTTTGGATATACTATTACTTGATTAATAGCTTTTTGCTTCTTATCATTGTACCATTTCCCTGTATCTATATTTTTAGGGGTGAATTGCTTTGAATAAGTTCCGTCAAAATTATAAGTGGTTCTTCTGGAATTTCATGACCTCGCATTTTTAGTCCTGGAACATCGTGCCATAGCGTATCAATTTTAACTCCTTTATGGTCTATTATTTCAACAACTTCCCTAGTTCCGATCAGTTCAGACTTCAATTCTTGGATTTTATCAGATTGTCCAAAAGCAAAAGTTGAAATGAAAATACTTGTTATGAGAAAGAGTTTAATAGTTGTCATGAGGGTTTTTAATGTTCGTTGAAATACTTGGTTTATAAAGTTAAAGATTGTCGACTAATAAATTGTAGCCTTTTAAGAAAGTATGAGATAGCGATAAACGGTTTAGAGCAATTGTCATGATGGTTACTGAATTTGTTGGAGTATGAACTCCAGCTATTTTAGTCGGAGCTATCTACTCGATTGTGTGTAGTTTTTTTATTTCATATTCAAATTTGAGAACTTTCAAATTCCACAAAGTCAAAGTTTGTATAGCTGTAATTCTATTATTTTCGCTACTTACGACTAATTTGTCTTTAAATGACTTGATAAATTTAGTCCATAATTGACCTTTTGAATCCCTTAGCAAAAAGTAAAATCCGCTATCACCAATTTTTTGTCCCGATGAATCCAAGATGAGTTCACCTTTTTCACCAACTTTAGGAGATAAAATTACTGTGGCATTTCCATTTGGTAAAGGAAAAATAGCCTTGATGCAAGTTTCTTTATTCGGTAAAGAACAAGTTTCATAAACTCCTGAATAAACTACTTGACCTGTCGATTTAAAAGCCCTAAGCCAAATAGTCCTTTTGACTTCATTTGTTTTGGAATCGAGTAGTTTAATTATTTCGTTAGTTAGACCTGATCCATCTTCTAAGTTTTGAATTGGAACATTCAGTTGTTCAATTCTATTGCTGAAAATCATTCTGACTAACGAGCCAAAAACTTTGAATATTGGATTCCATTTTGCTTTTAGCAGTAGGTCATAATTTGAAGTGTTTTCATAGAAGTCTATTACGTTTGGAGATAGTCTTTGAAAGTCAGTATCGGATAGACTTAAATGTTTAATTGAATCTAGTAATCCCTTATCCTTTTTTTGACTGTCAATTACCAAGTTTTCATCTTTAGCCAATTGCTCAACAAATTTTATCCCGATTCCATGAGTTTCACCAAATGGACCTATAAGCCACTTGTATTTCGAGTTATCAATTTTTTCTCCAAAAAGGATAACCCATTGTTGAGTAATCCAATCTTGTATGCTTTGATTTTTCTTGGCTATTCCCATTGTCACTAATATATTCTAAATGTTGGGAATAAAGTTGGAATGACCTTTCCACTTTCCAAACTCCGATAAAGGTTTAAATCTAAGAGTGGTAAACTCAAAATGAAAATCCTTTCTTTTTCTTTCTTCCATTGCGTCCGAGTGCCTTTTCGGTTTTTCAACTTCACTATGACCACGAACCATATCGGTCATTTCTTTTTCAGAATTCCAAATTGAAAAGGTTGATACTGTGTTGGGAAACTTAACTGAAGCCAACGAGAGAGTTGTTCCTGGATGATCTCTAACAAGCTTTTCAACCGGTCTGCCCCAATGTATAAATCTAGGAACTGCATAAGGTTTCATTCTTGCTATTGTAACAGCAACTACAGGAGAATTTGGACTTTCTAATTGGTCTTTATCTTCTGGTATTTTGAATCCACTAAACTTTCCCCATTCTCTAATAAAAGATAAACGCACATGCCAACCTTTTGCTAGAATTCTTCCAAAACTGTTTTGTTTCAAATAGTTTTCAAGTGCAGTTTCATTTTCCCATTGCATAAAGACTGCTACTTTTCCTATTAAAACTCTAGAGGGAGAAAAAATTGGTGAACCTAGAGTCATTGCCGTCATGTATTCGGAATGAATCAGTCCTTTTGTGTTTTTAGAAATTGGATTCGAGAATATTCTTTTTGCCGCAACAAAAAAGGGAAGTTCAACTAAATGATAAGAGAATATGCTCACTTTGATTTTGATTGAATTATTAGTTCTATGCGGTTCTTTTAATTACACACAACACCCAAATAAAGTAAAAGATTCATTTATTTACCTTTTACGAGGGTGTTTATTTGGTTAACAATTTATTGATGGTTTAAGTTTATTTATTTTAAAACTCTCCAAACTCGAAGATAAGGGAATAATGAAACAATTCAGAAGTCTGTTGAAAAATAAAGTGTTGTCGATGGGAATTATTTTATATAGAAACTACGAAGCAGGTTTTGTACATCCTGTCTGCCGCAGGCATGGTTTCTTTTCTACAAAATTCGCTTGCGAATTTTACGGAGTATTAAAGATAAAATAAATACTCTTAACCTATTGATTAGATAGTTGCTATATTTAATATTGCCGGGTCTTTTTTATTTTATGAGCCTTGTTCGAAGTCCGTCTATTTGGGGTCTTGTAATCAGTCAAACCGATAAATCGAAGTAGAAAAGCGATAAGTTTACTGAGATAGAATACTGGAACTGTCGTCAAATCGATAATTCATTAGAGATTGAAAGAACTTAGTTTTAGAATTGGTTTAACTTTACAATTATGAAAAACTTCATAATCATAATTTTAATTTTTTCATTCAAACCTATCTTTGGTCAGGTTGATACAATTAATATTAATCAATACGATAACAAAAACAAAAAGCACGGATATTGGATTGAATATACTGATCAAAACTTAAAGGAGGTTTCCCAAGACAATGCTGTTTTCAAATATTATGCTCTATATTTTCACGGGAAAAAATTTATCGGAGCGATGTACAATGATTCGATTAATGCACCTAATTGGAAGGTCAAAATAGTTGGGAAAGAACCAAAAAAGACTGAAATTCAAATGCTTGATGGGGTTTATGTTTTCGAAGGTCAGGATAATAATTTGAAAGGTGACAAAAAGGGGTTTAAAAATAGAGTTTATACTCAAATATTTAAAGAAGGTGAGCTTATTTTTAGAAAGACTAATTGGGATACAACTGGATTTTATTATGAAGAATTATATTTTGACAAAAAAAACCACGAAACAGAGTTTTCCTACTTAGTTAAAGTTCAAGTTTATAATAATAGTTATAAAACTATCAAGTATTGGATTAAAAAGGGAAGGAAACGAATGAGTTTAAAACGTGAGAAAGAGAAAGTATATATAAATAAATAGTTAACATTTTTAACTTCGATTAGCTCTTAGTTCTCAATTCCCGCTATCACCCGAACAAAGCGAAATGTACGTCTATCTACCTTTTAATCAGACGTTAATATAATGTCTTTTTCTCAATAAAGCTATAGTCTGTTGAAAAATAATGGGTTGTAAACGGGATATATTTTAGCAAAGCCTTGCAACTGCTAGGCGAGGAGGATTTACTGCAACACTATTTTTTCAGAAAAGTGAGCCTGTCCGTTTGTGATGATAAGAAAGTAAATTCCTTTTGGAAGATGGCTGAGGTCGATTGTTGAAGATGGCGTTTTAGCTTTTAGCACTAATTCACCAAGCGTGTTATAAAGGGTAATTGCTGATTTTGGATCCAACACTCCGGTTAGAGTTACCATTCCATTTGTTGGATTAGGCGCAATACTTAATGTTTTGAATGTGTTGGTTAGCAGTTGAGTTGAAGGGCTGATGGTAACCACAATCGTATCGCTATTTACACAACCCAACGAATCATCAGCCGTTAAAATAATCGTGTGGGTGCCTATTCCAAAAGTGTTAGTACTTACAAGAAGTTGATTGGTGGTGTCGCCATTGCTCCAATGGTAATTGGTAAATCCAAAAGGAGAAAGGTAAATACTGTCTATAGAAAAAAGTATGGTGTCATTTCCCAAATCCAAATACGGATTGCTTTGAATGGCTGAAACTTTAATTCGTGGAGATTGACAATCGCCTTTGGCGTTAAACCCGTGATGGTAATGAATTCGGCCTGCAAAATTCCTCGGACTGTAAACCGCATTGAATGTATTGGAGATTCCGGATCCACTGGGAACGGATAGCAGTTGATCGGTAAAGACCACTGCAGCTGATGTATTTTGATAGGATAAATTGGCACTTGGATTTAATACATGCAAGTAAATTGAAAAGGTATCATTTTGGGGCAATTGGACATCGGAATAGTTGAAAGAAGCAATTTCTCCCGCGGCAGTAATCAATGCACTATCCATTCCCCAATACGTCCATTTAGATGGATCGCTCTCATTTTTTTTATGACTTCCAAAACGGTAATAAGCCACTACTTTTTGATTGCCCAATGAATTGATGGGCACCTCTAAACTGTCTAAAACAATGGTGTCATTTGGGATAATGTCAAACATTTGTCCATTGAAGTTGATATTTGTACTTCTCGTCAAATCAAAGGTTTCTTTAAAATGCAAGGGTCCTGAAACGGCTTCCACAAATACATTGGTTGGATTAGCCACAGGAAAAAATGAATACGATGGGCCAATGTGAAACGGAATAGCACTAGAAATGGAATCGTACCAAAGAAGTGTGTTATTTGAAGTAGCCGTTAGCCGAGCACTGTCAGTGGGGCAATAATAACTGTCGCTTGCAGAAATGGACGGATGACCTTTTCTTGTTATGGTCACTAAATTAGAGGTGTCGTTTGCAATGATGCTATCTGCAGCATCAAGAAAAGCTCGAAGCTGAAAGGTGCCTCCAGAAGAGGTATTGACCGTTATGAAAACGGTATCGGAAGTGCAACCTTGTAATCCGCTCGAAATACTCAGGGAGTTCAACGTTGTTTGGTTGTTGTGAGTGACTGCTATTTTTAGGTTGCGGGCCAATAAATTAGGGATTCCCAAATTAGAAACGATTGCTGAGACCCTTTCAGCACTGTCGCCACATGGATTTTCTTCGATCATCAAGTCGATGGTGAAATCTGCATAGCTCAACGTATCTGATAAATAATTTGGAATCAATTTATTGATGACTCTTTGGTTCAATTCACGATGAGCAAGATTATTTAAGTGAGTGCCATCACCAGAGTTATAAATGGACTTAATGTCGAAGTTGGTATCGGCAATGCCGCTCCAAAAGTCGATGGCTTGACTGCCGTATTGCAATAAAATAGAATCTTTTACATCTATTTGAATTTGTTTGCTTGCGCTAGAAGAAAAGTTCTTTGGTTGGGTGGTGCAGACCCACAATTTGATGTTGAAACTGTCTGCAACCTGTTTGATGGTTCTAAAATTGAACAATTGTTCAGTAGGGCCAAATCCATTCGAAGCATCGTTAGAAGGCATATTGACGATTACGGCATCAGCTCCCAATCTCACTGCTTCAGAGATATTTTTGGTGGTCGTTCTTGTCGGACGGTTGGGCGCAGAAAACCAATCTGGCATAATGTGGTAAGTGGTGGTTCCGCCTACACCCAAATTGGTCACTTGATTTAGTGGATTGATGGATTGAATGTGTCTGCGGTACCGATTTACCCAAGCACTGTCAATGGAAGTTGGTCCTGTTCCTGCAGCAGTTGAACTTCCCAAAACAACGATGTGAAAAGGGGTGTTTTTGACACACGCATTGTAGTTCTGTGCAACCAAACTGATTGGCAATAGGATAATCAGTATTATTCCAAGAAATATAGTTCGACTCATGCAATTTTTGAATTGAAGTGGAGTCGAAATATATAACAATATGGCAGAACTACAGCAACTATTTTTAGTTGATACTTCTTAGGTAAGCTAAGCTACTATCGGTGAGCGCTCAATGTGTTTTTAGTTGCATTGATTAGCGCATCTATCTTTTGAGCGTTCAAACTATCCGGATGAGTAGGAGAGAAAAATCCATTTCCCAATCATTTGCTAGGGTAGCTATAAATTCTTTGGCGGTCATAATGCAGTTTTCATTAATTAAACCAATAAACTTTTACATTAAAGTTTGATACCAATACCAATACGTCCACTAAAGAATTTAGGAAATTGTTGAAAGTTGAACGTGCTAATGGTTCTCTCTTCCGAAGGAATGGTGACATCATTATTTTTATCTATTTCCATTCCTGTATCAGTAATACAAACAGGAATATTGGCATCGATAAAAAGCCTTGAAGTTAGAAAGTAGGTTAACCTCGGAGTGATAAATGTTTTTAAACCGAAACTACTTTTAGATGTAGGTAATGAAGTGGAAACTGCTGGAGTATAACTGTTTTGATAATAATATGGAGCAATCCCAAGCCCCACGGAAGGAAGTAGTTTGCGTTCTTTAGATTTATTAAAATTGATAATGTATTCATATCGAATAGATATGGCTGTTGTTACATTATCGTTTCCCATCGTCACTTCACGGGTGCCGGAGGTGTCATTAATACTTTCAACCTGCGATGTAGTTTTGCCCAATTGTAAAGTAGTTAATTCTAATTCATGAAAATTATTCTTACTTGATTTCCATTGAAAGGCCACTGTAGGTTTAAGAATTTGAAAGTTTGAATTCGTAAATTCATAACTAATAGGGGACGAATTACTAAACCTCTGTGTGGTGGTTTCCTCTTGAAATGTAGTAAGGTTATAAATCTTTACAGCAAATTTATAGTCCAAGTTTGTATTCTGTGTACAACCTATTTTGGCAACACCTAATAATAGTATAAGTAACGGTAGTTTTTTCATAATTATATTTTGAGGTTAACGATGATATTCGGTTAGATATTATCTTCTATAAGAGCGTAACTATGAAAAAGATTAATTTGGTCAGCAACGACTAGTTTAGCTAGTTATAACTACAGCAACTATTTTTTAGGTAATACTCATTAGGTAAGCTAAGCTACTATTGGTTAGTACTTAATGTGTTTTCTGTAGTTTGGTTCTCACAAGAAGGGTCAGAAAGGATCGTTTAAAATAGTTGCTGTATTGATTTAGAGCACGAATTAGCTATTTAAAAGCAGTGATTTATGTAACTCTTTTATTTTATTATATAACACATTCAACGAATGATATGCGAAACTTTGTGCTGTTGTAGAAAGTCATTTACAACGTTAATGTACAAGAAATGAAATATATTCTGATTGCAACAAGTTTATCGTTATTGTCTTATTTTAATCCGTTAATGGCTCAAAATGATTACAATGATTTGAGAGAAGATTTGACTATCGGCTTTAAAGCCGGAATCAATTATTCCAATGTATGGGATGAAGATGGTCAGGACTTTAAAGCTGATCCGAGAGTAGGATTTGCAGGTGGGGCTTTCATCAGTATTCCAATCGGAAAGTATTTAGGAATTCAGCCCGAGGTATTAATTTCTCAAAAAGGATATGAAGCCAAAGGCACCCTGTTGGGAACTTCTTATTCGTCTTCAAGAACAACGACTCATTTGGATGTTCCTTTACAACTTCAATTTAAACCAAGTGAGTTCATCTCTATCGTTGCAGGTCCTCAGTTTTCGTATTTATTCAACCAAAAAGACAGTTACACTTTTGGAGCTAACAGTACAGAGCAAGAAAAGGAATTTAAAAATGAAAACCTGAGAAAGAACACATTGGGCTTCTTAACAGGTGTGGACATTATGCTAAAACACATCGTGCTATCAGGTAGAGCTGGATGGGACCTTCAAACCAACAATGGTGACGGATCATCCACAACTCCACGCTATAAAAATCAATGGTTACAGTTCACTGTAGGATACGTTCTATAGTTTATTTCAAAATTACACTGATTATTGAAGCACTTCTAATTCATTGATTCCTTCAATGGGTTAGGAGTGTTTTTTTGTAATCTAAACTGTGCTACTGATTGATCTAGAATCTAATTGTATGCTGGAGTATCTATTCATGTTACCATCTTAATATGAGCAAAATTCAGATGTAATTCTTAGGTGACTGTTTCAAAATAATATAATTAAGTCTTTAAGCTGATAATAATCAGCTTCTGTAATGAGAGTATTCATGGTTAAAGTAATAAAGGAAGCCCAACTTTGAAATGTAATAGGATTACAATTTATAAGAGATATAACTCATTAAAAATTAAAAATATGGAGTCCACAAATAAGGCCGACGATTTAGTAGAAGGTGCAAAAAATAAAAGTTCAATGAAAGGCTTAGTATACAACGGCCCAGGAAAAATTGAATGGAAAGAAGTACCGATGCCTGTCATTGAAAAACCAACCGATGCGGTGGTTAAAATTGTAAAGACTACTATTTGTGGAACAGATTTAGGGATTTTGCATGGTAAAACACCTTCTGTGCAACTAGGAACTACATTGGGTCATGAAGGAATTGGTGTGGTTGAAGAAGTGGGTTCATCAGTGACTAATTTTAAGAAAGGAGATCAAGTGATTATTTCTTGTATCACTGCAGATGGCTCATGCGAGTATTGCAAAAAACAAATGTATGGCCACTGCGAAGATGGCGGATGGATACTAGGAAACTTGATTAATGGTACACAAGCCGAATACGTGAGAATTCCTCATGCGAACAACAGTTTATATGCCGTTCCAAAGGGAGTTGATGAGGAAGCATTGGTGATGTTGAGCGATATTCTTCCAACGGGACATGAAATTGGAGTGATCAATGGAAATGTAAAGCCCGGCGATACTATAGCCATCGTTGGCGCAGGTCCAATAGGTATGTCTGCTTTATTGACTGCTCTGTTTTACTCTCCTGCTAAAATTTATATGATTGATTTAGATGAAAATCGATTAAAGTTGGCTAAAAAATTAGGTGCAACGCACACCATTAATTCAGCTGATGAAGATGCGGTAAAAAAAATAATGTCGGAGACCAAAGATGGAGTGGATGTAGCCATAGAAGCTGTTGGAGCTCCTGCTACTTTTGATATCTGTCAACGCATAGTTCGCCCAGGCGGTCATTTGGCCAACATTGGGGTTCACGGTCATGCGGTTGATTTGCAAATTCAAGATTTGTGGATTCAGAACATCACTATTACGATGGGATTAGTGAATACGAATACCACACCCATGCTGCTAAAAACAGTGGAATCTGGAAAAATTAAGCCAGAAGAATTAATCACACACCGGTTCAAATTGGAAGAAATCATCAAAGCTTATGAAGTGTTTGGAAATGCTTCTAAAGAAAAGGCATTGAAAATTATACTGACCAATTAAAGGCACATTTTATAAAGAGTTGAATTAAAATTAAATAAATGAAAAATCAACTGCAAATGTTTGCATTATTGCTGATAAGTAGTATAGTGACAAATGTTGGAATAGCTCAATCAGTATATAGCATCAATAATAATGTGGATAATACTGTAAAATTATTAGGCACTTCTACTTTTCACGATTGGGAAATGGATGCCAAGTACACAAATGGAGAAGCTAAATTTGAATTTAATCAGGCTCAAGGCAATGACCTTACTGGGATAAAGTCGCTCTGGTTTTCGTTGAATGTAAAAGATTTAAAAAGCGACAACAATGCATTGAATGACAATGCCTATAAAGCGTTAAAATCGGACGAGTATAAAGACATTCGGTATCAATTAACTTCTTCCACAGTAACTCCGGAAGTTGGAGGGAAACTAATCAACTCTAAAGGGAATCTGACTATAGCGGGAGTAACAAAAGAGATAAAAATGGAGGTGCATTGCATCATTAATGCTGACGGCTCTGTTACCTCTAAAGGATCTTATCAACTTAAAATGACTGATTTTGATGTAGAACCCCCCATTTTTATGTGGGGAGCTATGAAAACAGGAGATGCACTGATGCTAAATTTTGAAATCAACTATAAAAAATAATAAAGAGCTTATTGCTCAATCAAACCTCTAACTAAAAAATCATGAAAAGAATTTTATTTTTATCTGTTTTTATTATTTCTATTGGCCTTAAAGCCCAACAGCCCAACCTTCAGTATTACAGAGCCAACGACAAGAATGGACTCAATGTATATGAAAGTTCGAAGATCGATTCCTCTAAATTTGATGGAGTGAAAGTACGTGTTGGTGGCGATTTTGCTATGCAATTTCAAAGCATCAACCAAAGCAATGATGCCAATAATCTAGTAGAATTAGGATCCAATTTTAATTTACCAACTGCAAACCTAAACCTAGATGTGCAATTATTAGATGGGGTTCGCATGCATTTGCGTACATATCTTTCTTCTCAGCATCACGAAGAATCGTGGGTGAAAGGAGGCCACATTCAGATAGACAAATTAAACTTTATTAAAGATGGATTTCTTGATGGTATCATGGAATACACGACCATTAGAGTAGGTCTGGATGAGTTTAACTATGGTGATGCCCACTTTAGAAGAACGGACAATGCGAGAGCGATATTCAATCCTTTTGTTGGAAATTACATCATGGATGCTTTTTCTACAGAAGCTTTTGGTGAAGTTACGGTTCAGCATAGTGGGTTTCTTGCTGTAGCAGGTTTGACCAATGGGAAGTTGAATCAAAATGTAGTAGTCAATGATAAAACAGACAACAAAGTTTCCATTTATGGGAAATTGGGTTTTGACAAACAATTGAATGAAGACCTGAGAGTAAGATTGACAGCTTCCATTTACACCAACCAAGGTAAATCGACTGGAGCTTGGTTATATGGCGGCGATAGAACTGGAAGCAGGTATTATGAGGTATTGCACACTGTAGCGGACTCTTCTGGAAATACTCAAGGTGGAGAATTTGAAGGCAGATACAATGCACGTTTTGTGAAACTAACAGCCATTCAGGTTAATCCTTTCATAAAATATAAAGGACTTGAGCTTTTTGGAATTTATGAATTGGCTTCTGGAAGTAATGAAGTAAGCACACCAGTAGCTTATAAAGAAGGGGCTTTTACACAGATGGCAGCTGAATTGGTTTACCGATTTGGACAAGACGAAAAGTTCTATGTTGCCGGAAGATACAATACCGTGCAAGGAAAAACCACAGAAGGGGCAAGTGAGGATTTAAAAATCAACCGATTTAATGTTGGTGGAGGCTGGTTCCTTTCTAAGAATATTGTGACCAAAATAGAATACGTGAATCAGCAATACACTGGCGATGCTTGGACCGGACGATTTGCTGGTGCAGAATTTAATGGGATAAACGTAGAAGCTGCAATAAGTTTTTAAGTAAGAAATATATTCAGCAGAAAAAAAACAACTATATAATCCATTTAAACCAAATAGCAGATGACATCAAAATTGGAACTAGAAGAAAAAATCATCCAAGTTACTTCTACAATTAATAAAGAATATCCTGAGCTATCAAAATACATTACTGAAATACCTTTTAATAGTTCAGGACAGGATGAGATAACTATAGAGAACCTTAAAGACTATTTTAATTCTTTAGTAGATATTTTAAATGAATATTCTAAAACTCATACACACAAAAAGTTTATGAGAAGTTAAATCAATCAAAAACACTAAAAATGCAAATACAATTTAATACAGACAAAACCATTGATGGGAAAGAAGCAGATCAGCTTTATTTTACTTCAATGATATCAGAAGGACTAAAGAAATATGAATCTTATATTACTAGAATAGAAGTTCATTTGTCGGATGAGAATGGCAAAAAGGAGGGCCACAATGACATTCGTTGCCTACTAGAAACTAGGATTGAAGGCAGACAGCCATTGGCAGTTTCTTGTCAGACCGAAACAGTTGAATTAGCAGTTTCGGGAGCCATCGATAAACTGAATGCGACTTTAGAAACAATTTATGGACGATTAAAAAATCACTAAACTAACAGAAAATGAAAACTCAAAAACAGATAGGCATTTGGATGGACCACTCGGTTGCTAATTTAATAGACACGAGTTTAAATACGAATAAACATAACATTACCTCAAAATTCACGGATGAGGTCAAAGAAGAAGCATTGGAAAAAAGTGAAAGTTTGATGCACAATAAGCGGCAGCAAATGAATGAGGCATTCTATAAAGAAATATCCGAAGAGATATTGAAATACGATGCTGTACTCTTATTTGGTCCAACCGATGCAAAAACAGAACTGCGCAATTACTTAAATAAAGATCAGCATTTTAAGAATATTAAAATTGATGTGGCATCAGCTGATAAAATGACTGATAATGAGAAAGACGCTTTTGTGAAAAAGCACTTTAATCATTAACTCTAAAACATATGTGTTTCTCAGCAGGTGCAAGTTTTAGTGCAGGTGTGGTGCTTACAGTAATTGGTGTTGCGTCTATTAAAAAGGCGCAACACCCTTCTCAAGTGCTATTTGCTAGTATACCTTTAATTTTTGGGGTGCAACAATTTGCCGAAGGTGTTTTATGGCTAACACTTGCTGATGGAGAATACGTTACTACTCAAAAAGTAGCCACTTATATTTATCTGCTGTTTGCACAAATTGTATGGCCCATCTGGACGCCAATTGCTATTTTGTTGTTGGAGAAAAACGCTACCAGAAAAATTATACAAAAGGGATTTGTAGTGACAGGAGTGCTAGTTGGGGCATACCTAGCCTACTGCCTACTAATGTTTCATGTAGAAGCCAAAATTGAAGGAAAACACATTCTTTACATACAAGATTATCCGACCTATTTCAAAAACTTTGGCATGGTGTTTTATGGTTTAGCCACCATTGCTCCGTCTTTCTTTTCGCACATTAAACGCATGTGGATGCTTGGAACCACCATTCTAATTTCATACATTATTACCACCATTTTCTATGAGCATTACATACTGTCTGTATGGTGTTTCTTTTCTTCCATTATTAGTCTATCCATTTATGCGATAATGATGGAGATTTCAAATGCTAAACAAAAAGAATGAGCCATAACTTTCGACTAAATTGTTTGCAATAAATAATCAATAAAGTGACTGAAATACAGCTCATATTAATGTACTCTTTGCTTTCAGGTTCCACAGTGTTTATTGGTGGAGTTTTGTCACATTACTTTGGTCATTACGTAAAAAATGGGCTACTCAAAGATGAGGTCATTCACAGCTCCACCGCTTTTGGTGGAGGTATTTTAATGGCCGCTGTAGCTTTGGTTTTGATTCCTGAAGGGATGAAAGTTTTTTCAATCTTTCCAATGGTCTTTTTCTTTCTAGCGGGTGCAGCAGTTTTCCTTCTCTTGGACCGATACATCAGTAATAAAGGAGGAACCATGGCACAACTTCTTAGCATGCTCTTAGACTTTGTACCTGAATCCATAGCGATGGGAGCAGTGTTCACAAAGAACATCAAATTAGGCACCTTGTTGGCTATTATTATTGGGATTCAAAACTTACCTGAAGCGTTTAACTCCTACTTGGATTTGAAGACAAAATACTCCAGTGGGAAATGTTTGGCAATATTATTTTTACTCAGTTTCTCCGGAGTAGGTTCAGCATTCTTAGGATATTATTTTTTGTCCGATATGCCTGGAGCTGTTGGAGCGCTTATGCTGTTTTCTTCAGGCGGAATTGTTTACCTCATTTTTCAGGACATTGCACCCATGTCGAGCTTAAAAAAGAATTGGATTCCTGCACTGGGAGCGTGTTTAGGGTTTTTAGTTGGAATGGTCGGTGTGAAATTTTTAGCCTAATTTAATGCCGATTTAAATCAATAATTATGAACGAGAGTTTAAACGAATACATCGGCAATCATTACATCAACCGAAGCAATTGGTTGAGAGCAGCAGTTTTGGGTGCCAATGATGGGATCCTTTCCACCGCTAGTTTAGCAATAGGAGTAGCAGCTGCAAGCGAATTGAGAGAGCCAGTGGTATTGGCCACTTTGGCGGGCTTAGTCGCCGGAGCATTGTCTATGGCCGCTGGAGAATACGTTTCTGTTAGTTCACAAACCGACATAGAGAAAGCTGATATAGAACGGGAGAAAATTGAATTGAGTGAGACTCCTGAACTAGAATTGTTGCGGCTAACTGAAATTTATGAAAGTAGGGGATTGAAAAAAGAAACAGCAACACTAGTCGCTAAGGAACTAACGGAATTAGATGCACTAGCAGCTCACGTAAGAGACGAGTTAGGAATTAATGAGATGAGCAAAGCTAATCCTATACAAGCGGCTCTAGCTTCAGGAATGGCATTTACGGTAGGAGGTATTTTACCACTGATTGTGACTATTTTTTTACCACTTCAATACATGGAATATTGGTTGTATGGTTTTGCTACTTTATTTCTGATTCTATTAGGAAGTTTGGCTGCAAAAACTGGTGGATCCAACGTTTTCAAAGCCATTGTTCGGATTACCTTTTGGGGAACTGTAGCTATGGGGTTAACCGCATTTGTGGGGTATTTGTTTGGGGTGAATTTGAGTTAGAAAGGTAAAATGGATTGACCTATTTTTTATTTCATGAATATTAATTTTTACTAAACGGATATGTCATTCTAAGCTATAGATGGGTGAAGTAATCCAAACCTACTTATCGTGTTGCCGGATTACTGTTATAAATGGATGTATCCATTTACGCTACACGATTATAGTGTGCAATCAGTACTTTATTGGATTTCTCCACATGTCGGTGAACTTCGAAGTTCATGTGTCTTCGGTGAAGCTTCTCTTTCAGAACAGTTAAATCAGTTTTGGGATCGCACAATGTGTTGAAAATAATATCCCCGCCCTCGGCCAAGAGGTCTAAAACGTTCTTCCAAAATTCGAGCGTCAAAAATTGACTAGGTATTTTATTGTCAAGGAAGAGGTCTACAATGATGAGGTCGTATTTGTTTGCATCATTCGTTACAAAATTCAGTGCGTCCTCACAAATAATTGCAACTTGGTCGTCAGAAATTATGTTGAATTCATTGGCCGCAATATCGATGATCACTTGATCAATATCCACAGCAGTAATTTTACCCGTGAAGCCTTTTTCTTCTTTAAGCGTTTGTATAACAGATCCGCCACCTAATCCTAAAATTAAAGCGTTTTTAGTCTGCTCCAGATTTATTTGATCCAACGAATACTTCAACACGCGTTGCAGTGATCCATAGGAATAATTGGTATTCAATGTGTCCAGTACTTTTCTGCCATTGATTAGGGTCACCTCTAACATTCCGCTAAACTTCGACTGTACTTCTTTGGTAAATGGGTAAATGTAACTGATGATTTTCTTTAACATACGCCTCATTTTAGATAGTGAATGTATTTATTTTCGAATTCAAAATCAACACTCAAAGGTAAGTATAGAGAATAATTATTGAACAATAGCATTTGCACTCTATTTGATCTCATCGAGTAATAGTATCATTGGTCCTAATCAAATGGGTGCGAAAAGTTTTTAACTGATACCTCTTCATTTGCCTTTTTTACTACCTCTTGAAACTCATCAAAATATTCAAAATAACGTGGTAGAATCCTGATCGATTTGGAGAGATTGTTTGCATCGTAGTAGGCAATCTGCCACATGCTTCTATTATTTATACGGATTGTAGTAATATTTATTCTTTGGACTTTTTCTAGCGGAATCTTTTCTTCTCCTTTCTTTCTGATCACGTACATAAAGTGCTGGTCGTATTCTACTTTTACCGCTCGGTCTATCAGGTAATAAATCAAACTGCAAATTCCTGTAATGAGCAATGCTACCAGTATTATTTCAACGTTGATGTTTTTCGGTTCTACCGCAGTAAGAATTACGTAGGGAAGGTATAAACCAAGCACAACAAATATAAATCTGTTCCATCGCAAATTAGTAGATATTCGTTGCCTCATATTTTTATAAGTTCTAGGAGAAACTTAATTATAATTTTAATTGAGTGCTATTACACTTCAAAGGAAACAATAAGCCTTTGAGATTATACTAATTTGAAACCACGCAATACTTTTTGATAAGCAGAATTAAGTATCACCCTCACTTCATGATACTTCTTCAATCCCTTTACCCAATTAGAAGTAGCAGGACTTAAGGGCTTTTTAGAGAAATCAACAGGTAAAATCTCACCGTCTTTCCCATATCCCATCCACTTCATTTGCTTGCCATGAAACAGCCAAAATAAATCATGTTGTTTGGCACTAAAGGCTTCTTTCCATTGCCCAATTTGTCCTTTATTAAAAAACTTTTTAGAATGTACATTGTCTTCATTTTTTTGGCCACCACTGCCATACCGTGGGGCGCCAAACTTCAATTGAGAAAATGTTTTTATCTTGGAATAATCGGCTTCTGGTAAGTCAACTTTAGCTTCTATTTGCTTTAAGAAATGCAAGGGATCTTTTATTAATTCCTCAAAACGAATAATGAGGTCTGCTCGATCTACCCAACTGTTTACATTTTTGGACCAACCTCCAAAATGAGCATTTAGCGGGCCAACAATACCATGGTCAAGGTTGTCTTTCAGGTTTGATCGCGGTTCTATGAAGTTCTTTCGGTATTTCGCATTGGAAGTGATCGCATCTCTGCCATCCCTCACCAAGCAAATAACAAAGTCATCCTCTTTTAACCCTTTTGCATTTTCAAAACTCACGTGAGTTTTAAGAACGCGGTATTTTTTTGATTTATTTGAATTCCCTTCAATCGGAAAGGAGGTGGATTCCAATCCATAAACATCAAAAAATAAATTCCGACAGAAGGTGTTTCCAGACCTTGGAAAAGAAGCTAACCAAATCATTAATTTCAAATTTCAGTTTCAAATATACTCTAACACATCAATACAAACAAAAGATCATAATATGGAATAGAAGTAGCTTCATCTATTTACTTTAACTTGATGTTTCAAATGACATGAGCATAAATGATAACGGGTATGTGCTTGCATGTATTTGATTTATCTACTCTGTTCAATCAACACTTTTAATTCTTCTTTACTTGGTAACACTGTTTTGTATTTACTCGCAAAAATTTGTTCGTTGTTTTCAGGCAGGGTATATTCTACAACGGCTTGACTTTTGTTTTGACATAATACAATCCCGATGGTTTTATTTTCGTCTTCTAATCGAATTTCACGATCGTAGTAGTTTACATACATCTGCATTTGTCCGATGTCTTGATGTTTCAATTCTCCTATTTTTAAGTCTACTAAAACGAAGCAGCGCAACATACGGTTGTAGAAAACAAGATCTATTCTAAAGTGCTTGTCGTCAAAAGAAATGCGTTTTTGGCGGGCAACAAATGTGAAGCCTGTTCCTAATTCTAGTAAGAAATGCTCCAACTTGTCGATAATGCCTTGTTCTAAATCACTTTCAGAATAAGCTGCTTTTTCTGGTAAACCTATAAATTCTAATACATATGGGTCTTTAATGGCATCTTTTGGATTCTCTATTACTAATCCTTTCTCAGATAATTCTTTTACTTGTTCTTTATCTCGGCTCAAAACCAGTCGAGTGTAGAGTGCAGTGTTGCACTGACGGTCTAATTCCCTTACACTCCAATTGTTTTTAGCCGCTTCTATTTCGTAAAACTTGCGCTCGTTTTCATCTTCTAGTCGCATTAGTTTTATATAGTGAGACCAGCTCAATTGGAATTCCGCAGACAGTGTTTGCGCTATTTGATTTTCTTTGTTTTCGAATTCCGCAGACAGTGTCTGCGATTTTGAATACGTCAAATAAAACTGTCTCATATTCTCGATATTCCGAACTGAAAAACCTTTCCCAAATTCAATAGTTAACATTTCAGATAAGCCCTTTAGTATATGCTTACCATATTCGGCGCGTTCTTTACCGCCTTGTTCTTCTTCTACTATCATACGCCCAATTTCAAAATAAGTATGTACCATAGTATGATTTATGGTACGGACTATTTGCGCACGGGCTTCTTGCAGTATGTTAACAACTCGTTTAAATAAGGCGGTGTTTTGAGGAGTATTAGACATATTATGAAAAGTAATTGTATTTAATTTCGGCTAAAATGCTATCATGGTTGATTTGCGACTCTAAATCAAAGGCTTTATTAAAGCACGTTGTATTTTTTTGATTCATTTGAATTCCCTTCAATCGGAAAGGAGGTGGATTCCAATCCATACACATCAAAAAATAAATTCCGACAGAAAGTGTTTCCAGACCTTGGAAAAGAAGCTAACCAAATCATTAATGTAAAATTTCAAATTCAAATATACTGCAACACATCAATGGAAACAATAGTTACAATAAGTGAAATATAAAGAGATATGCGATAGCTAGAGCTTAACTCGTTAATATTCGTTGTCTCCTGTTTTAAATCTTCAACCTCTTTGTTAACGCTTTGGCTTCAGTTTATTCGACATTGTATTTTTCCATCAACTCAAAAAGTTCGGCAGTGTGGATGGAATCTGTATACAATTCATAAATGGTTTGAAAGGACTGAGTAGAAGTGTCGACTAATTCAAATTCTTTATTATCTATAAATACACGAATGTAATCGGAAGTAGTGAAAACCATAGGAACTTGCAAACTATCCAAATGAGAGGTCAACTGTGCCGTGTACCACATCAGATCATCCGCTGCGGTATAAAAGCTTTCTTCGTCGGTCTTTGCTAAGTTTTCCATTTCTATAGAATCCAAACTATGAATAATCAGTGAACTTGATGTGAGTCTTAAGGTATCCCATGATGGAGTAGGTGATTCTTTTTGTGGTTGAATATAGTTTACCTTAAATGATCGTCCTAAAAAATAGGATTCATTTTCTTGTAGGATGATTGTTACATTCTTTGGGATGGTAACCAAAAGTAGAGAGTCGGACTCCCAATTAAATTGAATCTGTTCTTCATTCTCTGAAATGAAAGCAAATATTCCTGCGCCACCTTCACTACCATTTTGCTTGCACCATGAGGTTAACGCAATTTGATACTGACCGTCATTTTGGGTTACACTTTGATAAACTACCACCTTTTTATCAGGAGACAATTCATGATGATTGTTTTTCTGAATTTCCTCAAATGTGCTGACACAAGCGGAGAGAAGTGCGACTGTAAATAGGAGGGAAGCGAGTTTTACGATGCTAGTTATGTTCATTATCTGATATTATAAATTAGGCGATTACTTGGCTGCTATTTCCATTTTGGAAAGGTGACTTTCAAGAAAATGCAGTTTCTGCAGCACATTCTTCCGAACCTTTTTAGAAACGATACTTGAAAAGATACGGTAAGGGAATCTTAAATTGAATTCATACGTAATTTCTAAAGTGGTTGTATTGCTTGCGGTTGGATGGTACTTCCATGTGCCTATAAAATCCTTGAAAATGGAGGAATGATTCATCATTCGAATGGATATTTCTATTGGAGTTTCAAAAGTCAGGTACTCCGTATCCATTCTTATGCCTTCTCTAGATTTTGTATACACTCTAGCTCCTTTTTGAAGCACGGCATCACCTTCTAAAAAACCGATTTCTAAGGTCTGTTTGTCCCATATTTGGCGTTGAGTGATATCTTGAGTAAACTCAAACAACCAAACTCGTTCTCTATTCAGAGTGATTTTTTCAGATATGGAATGCTTTAGTTTCAATTGTTACTTCTTAAAAATTATGTCAATGCTACCACATTCATAAAGGACAACCAAGGTTAGGGTGGTGGCGCTTAAATTCTTTATTTCAAATTCAGCCATTCCTGCTTGATTAACTCCATTTTCAATCAAGTTTGTTAATCGGATTGCACTATTTACTACCTTGTAATCAGCGTTAGCAATTCCTTCTTCGGATTTAAATTCTGCTTTACCATCCTTTTTAAAATGAAAGGAATTTATAGGAAAATAACTGACATCTTTGCAATTTGAATTAGTGCTAGAAACATCCGAAAATTTCCATAAACCAATTAGGTCAGAAGTATTTTGTGCGAAACAGCAATTCATTATAAAAACTGCAAATGTAAATGAGATTAATTTTTTCATGATAGTTTTTGAGAACGGTTTGGCTATAAGCTGCAGTGTTTATTAGGGCGCAATTGCTTATAGGATTTGTGTTTAGCCAGTTTTCATTTTTCCTTTATTCAAAATCAGTGGAGTTAAAACAAAACTCAATATTCCTGCTGAAATTACTGTCACTATTACGTTTCCATATTGTTTTAATTCAAGTCCGAATAAAAGTCTTAATACAATAATTGTCAATATTATTCCCGTAATAACTGTCCAGTATCTAAAATTAAATTTTTCTTTTTCAATCTTATTTGTCGGTAGTTTATAAATAGTAAAAGCAATTATAAGTCCACCGAATAATGTCGAACTGTGTTGCAATATCTTTAAGATTGGTATTTGTCCGCCTAAAAAGTCAACCGAGTCCTGTAATACAGGAATTGTCTGAACGAAATAGCCATTGTGGTGCGTAAAACTGTCCCAAAAAATGTGTGAAGCTGCTCCGATTAAAATTGAAATTGTTACTACAAGCCAATTTCTTTTAAAATATCCATCCCAAGCAAAATCTTTAAATGCTGATAATCTGGATTTTAAAATTGTTGGCAGGTTTCTTAATAAAGAGTCTCGAACAATATTGTGAAAGATAAAAGCAAGCAAAAGGCCTAATGGCAAATCGAACCAAAAAAGACCGTCAATCGTGTGACTATAATTGCTTTTAATTCTCATTCTTAAGAAATATTCAAAGTCAGGAGTTAAACTGCCGATCACAAGTCCAGTCAATGAAAACCATTTATATGATAAACAGGTTAGAGGTAAAACAATTGCTGGATGTGAAAATGTAAATGGCATTTAATCTATTGTCGTTTTTTTAGGCTACAACAAATGGATATAACTCTTTCAATGTGTCATATCATATTGTAAGTTACTATTGCCTTGTATTACAATTTTTAATGATAAAAGTACCACTACCAATTAAAACAATAATTACCAACCGCCTTTTATTCAACCAACAAGATAATGGCTTTATTTCAATAAAACTTAGTCTGTTGAAAAATAAAGTGTTAAAAAGAAAAATTAATTTATTGAATAAAACTCGTCCCATTGTAGAATCTCATAGCCTTTACCTTCCATAAAAAGGTTTTTTGCCATGGCCTGTCCCAATACCTTCACCGGAATTCCACGGTATTTTCGCATGTCTCCCATTAAGAGAGGTTTTAACAGCGGCCAAACTTTCAAAGTAATGGCTTGCGCAATGCCGTATCGGTTGGTGGGCGTTAAAATCATGGAAGGTTGAAAAATACTCAATCGCTCAAAGTTTAACGCTTTTAGGTCTTCCACTAATTCTCCTTTTGTTCTTAAATAAAAGGAGTTTGATTTTGCATTGATGCCTACCGAAGCCAATAGTTCAAAATGCTTGATGCCAGCTTTTTTACATGCTACAGCAAAATCCAATACGGCTGTTTTGTCAATTTTAATAAAATCCTCTTTGCTGATTTTGGAAGGTTCCCCAACTCCTAAAGTACAAATGGCGCCCGTGTGACTAGGTAAATATTCTTGGTAAGAACCGGGATCGGTGACGCTAATTTTATGCTGTTTTACAATAGCATCATTTAGATTTGGAATGGGAGTTCTCCCAAGTAAAGTCAATTGCTGAACGTTCTTTAGTTGCAGTAATGCGTGTAAGGCTTCAGTGCCAACAGCGCCACTTGAGCCCAACATTACTATCGATATTGGATTGGATTTTAAAGTCATCGTTGTATTTTATTCACTTGGATATAGATTCTCAAGTCTTTGACTGTTGATGGTAGTTTATTTTTTTCGTTTGTAGTGATGTTGCGTGATTTGGTTCAAATGTATTTTTGTTCCAATCAGTTCAAATTTTAATTCATTTGGAAGGTTCAGAAATAAAGAAGAACCTCCTCCCAATAAAACAGGAATTGTTGTCAGCACCATTTCATCAATCAGATCCTCCTTTAGAAAGTTTCTGATGGTAGTTCCACCGTCCACATAAAGCTGATAGTAGCCTTTTTCGTGAATTTGTTTTAGAATTTCAGTCAATGTTCCCTTGATTAAAAATACCTTTCCTTGAAGACTTTCAGGAATCGTTTCTAATTGATGACTCAACACAAAGACTGGTTTGTCATAGGGCCAATCCATATCAAATCCGAGGACCGTTTCAAATGTGATACGTCCCATAACAAGGGCGTCAATATCCTTGTTGAATGCGACATATCCCATATCGTCATTATCTGGATTTGGTATAGAATACAACCAATCAATTCCGCCATTCTTGTCGGCAATATAACCATCTAAACTTGTGGCTATAAATACGCTATTTCTTGTATTCATCATTTTTCTAGGATTTATGCTAAAAAATTAACTTTCAATTAGAAATGAATAGAATCATTTTTCTTTTGTACGTGTTTGTTAATGATATTGATTAAAATTTCGATAGAAATAGGTTTGGATATATAATCATTAAACCCTGCCTGCAGAATTTTTTCTTTATCACCTGACATGGCTAAACCTGTTTGAGCAATTATTGGAACTTCTTTGTTTATTTTTCTAATGGCTTTTAATGCATCATATCCGTTCACATGTGGCATGTTTAGGTCCATTAAAATGAGGTCAATAGTAGGGTCTTGTTTAAATTTATTAATCGCTTTTTCTCCATTCGAAGCATGTATGATAGTGCAATTAAAATCTGAAAGACATTCTCTTAAAAATAAGAAAATAATAAACTCATCTTCCGCAATTAAAATTTTAAAGTCATTTTTAATTATTTCTGAATTGTAATTCTTTTCCAATTCCTCCACAGGTTCAAAACATTCTTTTTTGTAAGGAATAGAAACATAAAATATGGAACCTTGGTTAATTTCTGATTCTACCCAAACATCACCACCTAATAGTTCTGCTAGTCCTTTTGAAATAGAAAGTCCTAAGCCTGATCCAGAATCATGTGTATTGTGCTGTTTACTCTGATTAAATCGTCCAAAAATATGTTCTTGATCTTCAATTTTAATACCTAATCCTGAATCTTTTACATAAAATATTATTTCATTGGAGCGAATGGAATAACCAAGTTCGATGATACCTTCTTTTGTAAACTTTAACGCATTTTCAATTAAATTTGAAAGTATCTGAACCAATCTATTTGAGTCCGTATTAATTACGCTGTCCTTATCTTCCAACCCTTTCACCACTTTAAATTCTATTTTGGGTGTTTTCCTCGAGACAGAGTACTTTAAATAGATTTCATCAAATAAAGAATTGAGGTTACAGGTAGAAATTTCAATGGTTACAAGTTTTGAATCAATTTTTGAGATATCTACAATATCATTAATAATATTTAAAAGACGTCTCCCTTCATGATCAATCAGTTCTAGATACTCCCCCCGCTTTTCTTTAGTGATATTCTTTCTTTTTAATAATTCTGAAAAACCAAGGATACCGTTCATTGGAGTACGTATTTCGTGTGACATATTGGCTAAAAAGGCTGACTTTAACCGATCACTTTCTTCTGCATTCAATAATTCAATTGCTCGCTTTTCTTTTAATGCAAATTGATATGCTAGCTCTTTATTTGCTACAATTAATTCCGAAGCACGTTTTTCTTTTTCATCATTCTGAAAAAGGAGTTCTTTATTCGCAATGATTAATTCTTCTGCCCTTTTTTCTTTTTCTTCATTTTGAAATAGGAGTTCTTTATTTGCAATGATTAATTCATTCGCTCTTTTTTCTTTTTCTTTATTTTGAAAAAGAAGTTCTTTATTTGCTACGATTAATTCATTTGATCGTTTTTCCTTTAAAACCTTTAAGGCTTTATTTTCTAATTTTAATTCCTCCAACTCAATTAAGCATTCTTCCCTAGTTTTTTCTTTTATCATATCAATTTGTTTGATAATTAAATGATTATAATAAATATTAGTTAAAATACTTAGTGATATCATTTCTATTTGGAGAGATTAAAGATATTGCTACTTCAAAAAGTAATAGCCTGTTTCAACATCTAAATGTTGAGTATCATATTCTCTCAAAGTTCTGTAAACGTATTGTTTAATTAAATACTGAGAAGGAATAAAAATAACCCGATAAGGTTTGTTTATATGAGGTGAAAGTGAGAATAAGACTTGGTCATTTTATTTATTTTATGAATTTAAATGGGAGCATTATTCTGAATCAAGTGTTCTTTTCTTTTTAATCTGTTTTAAATAGTCTTTTGGCAGAACTCCATAGCGAGATCTAAATTGTTTAGAAAAGTGGCTTTGATTAGAATAACCTACAAATTCTGATATTTCTTTAATGCTTTTGTTATCTTTTAAAAGTAACAATTGAGCATTCTCTAATCTCTTATGTCTTAGCCATGTAATTATTGGTATATCAAAAATACTTTTGAAACCAATTTTTAGTTTGGTTTGATTAACGCCAATTTTTTTTGACAATGATTCAATAGTAGGAGTATCCTGTAAGTTTTTAAGGAGTATTTCTTTTACCTCTAAAATCTTTGCTATATCATCATTACTTAATAGGGTTTGTTTTCTAAGATTGTTAGCTATGCTATTTTTAAATTGGTTTATTTGACTTGAAAGCAATTCCAGGGTAATTCCTTCTAAATAAACACTTCTAGTAAAGTCCATAATTTCATTATCAATAACCTCTTGAAGGTGTATGGAGCTAGACATGCTATAATTCGTCTGGTAAAAAAAAGGCTTTTCGGAATTTGTATCTAAGAATATAGATTTTACTTTTTCAGAAATGTTGCCAAATCCTGCATCAATTTTTTTCTTAAATTTTTGTCTATCAATAACAATACAGGAAAAAACTACCTTTTCATTGGGTGGAAATATAAATACATTCGAACTTCCTAATGGGTTAGCTGAAATGGTGCTTTGAAATGGACTAAGCAAAGAGTGATTATTTCCATAATTACTGATATGTGTTAAACTGCCTAAAGAAGTAAAGCTGAAAAGTAATGGAGATAAAAGGGATTCGTCAAACTCAAACTTAATTTTTTGTTTGAATGTACAATCAATCAATAAAAGACCAACTCCATCGCTAAATTTAAAACCCAATATTCTACCTTCTCCGACATCGTTTGGTAGATGAATGACTTCTTCTATATATCCCTTTTTTGTTTTAGTATTTAATGCTTTTCCTATTTCTTCAACAATTAAATTTGGATTGTACGTTTTTACTTTTAATTCCACCGGTCAACTTATAAATTGAGGCAAAACATTCACCTGATTTAAAATTACTTCTATTTTAATTAGCATGTTAAATTATTTCATTTCTAATATCTCAGTTTATATGGTCCCTAGAATTTTAATTAATATTTTTCTATGTGGCAGTCAGGATTGCTTTATTCATACCAAATGGCAGACATTGATTTAGTGTGAATTCCTTTCTGTGTTGACAGTACTTTTGGAATGATTATTTCAAAAGTGTTTTAATTTTTATTAACGTGGTCTGCTAGTAAGGCTTCTTTGTCTTTTATCTTTAACTCAATTAGGGATGTAATCTTTACAATCCAATTGCAAGGCTTCAGCAGCACGTGGATGATTTAATTGGTAGGCTCGATAGAATTCGGCACACCCCCCGATGTGCATTCTAACTTTAGTAACCCCTTGATTAAAATACCCAACTGCTTTGTTTGGCTCTAACAGAACGTATGATTTAAAGTCATTTAATGCTTCTTGATACAATTCCATTTTAAAATAGCAATTACCTCTTTGTAAATAAGGATTACCGTTATCTGAATTGGATTTTATTGATTGTGTAAAGTTTACAATAGCGCTATCGTATTGTTGTAATTTCAAGTAATTCAGGCCTATATTATAGTAGCCGGTGTAATCTATGGGATTTTGCTCCATGTTAGCCTTATAAACCACAATAGCCTCTTCATATCTCTTTTGCTCAAATAATAAATTTCCATAATTTGAAATAACATATAGATCTGAAGGGTTAAGTGAAATAGCTTCCTTGAAAAACTTTTCTGCTTCGGCCACTTTTCCAAAATTGTAAAGTCGCTGTGCTTTAGAGGCCAAAGGTTCGCTACTGTTTGGGTAAAAGGCAATTAAACGTTCATTTGCAGAAAGAGAAGAAAGGTCCTTTCCGTTCTTAATCTTTTGATATATTCTTACGTTAAACGTTAATTTATCTGACCAAAGGTTAACCAATTCTATATATTCAGGTTTATCGTTAAAGTATGTTTCCGGTACATTACCAGCTAATCTATCTGAGTAGTGACTATCCCAAATAACAATTGAGGAATCTGCTGCTTTTTCTAAATTTTCAATTGTAGTTAATTGAAATTTTGACTGATCAATTCCAGAGATCCATGACACCCAATAGTGATTATTGTAGGTTGGATAATTAGTTAAGTAACTGTTCGAATAAATTCTTGCCAATTTAGACATCACTCTTCTTTCATGAGAATCATGAGTGTTTGGAGGCTCTGTTATCAATGTAAAACCAATAATGGTTGCCAATACAAGTCCAATGTATGAATTTCTTAAGGAGCTTAATTGACCCAATTTTGGAATATACAGTAGTAAAATGACAATGAGGGAGAATCCGCTTACAATGTAAAAATTAGTATAATCTTTAACTTCTAACAGGTTATGATGATATTCGATTTTGTTGGACAAGAAAAAGAAGGTAATAAGAGGAATTATAATGGACAATGCAGTGATAACAATTCGATTAGAAGAACCCGAATCTTTTTTAGCTATAGGTTGATTTACTTCCTCCTGATTAAGGAGTTTAATTTTGCTATTTAATTCATTAATAAGATATTTCGCTTGCCTATTCTTGATTTTACCTGAATCTCGTTGAGACTCAATTTCTTCTATTTTTTTTAGTAAATCAGATTTTTCCTCTTCATCTTTTTTGTCTAGAATAGGTTCTGTATCTAGTTCTCCATCAGCAGTAGGTTTAAAAATAGCAAGTAGTGTATAATTGAATCCATTCAATGCTATAATGGCTACCAAAGGAGCTAGAACGATAAGATGCCTTAAGAAGCCTGCTGCCTGACCTAAACTTAATTTCCATGAAGATAAAACATAGATGAAAAAGCCTAATAGAAACTGAATATGAATGAATGGATTCATTTTCTTTTTAAAAAGATCTTGAAAAAAACCAATCAACATAAAATAGAAAATAACAGGACCAATGACAAAAATAAATCTTAAGAAATAGTGATTAAATTCAGTATTTCCATATCTATTTTCTCCATTATCTGTCCCAAAGGTTTCTGTATATAACCAAATTGGATCACCGTTTAAAAGTGTGCCACCGAGATTCCATAAAAGAGTTGGGAGTCCTAATAAAATGAGGAATTTCCATTGCTTATCTTTCAATAGAGCGAACAACCAAAGGATCAGTAAAGGCGATAATTCTAGTCGAGCTAAAGGCAATAAACCACCTACTAAAGCAAACCAAAGCCATTTTTTCTCCACCAAAAAGTAAAACCCAAAGCAGATTATAATTGCGGCGAGTGGCACAGCTAAAGAACTTCGAGTAGTGCCATAAAAATAAGCTTGAAACAAAACAAACGGTACCACCAACCAAGCATTCGATAATTTAATTTTTAGACAAGCTTGGTAAAGAAAATACACAGCTGTCGCCGTATAAATTGGCATTAGTAAAATGAAATGTTTACTAATCTGAAATGGAATAAAATAAAGGATTACAAATAGTGGTCGGTTCCATCTATTTATAAATGCTGAAGGATTGTTTATAGCATCTTTAGTAACGTAAAATCTTGTCACACAATCATCGTCTCATGGAGCATCGGTTAGCATATACCAAACAAACTCTGCAAATAAATAAATTCCAATAAAGAGAAAGGGGAGTTTGTTTTTGCTAAATAATTCTTTCATAGTAACGTTTATAACTTTTTCGCTTCTTTTTTTGAGAATCTTCCGAAGATAAGTGAAAAAAGGAAAAAATATTACAGTCAGTTGAAAAGTAGTGGGTTGGGCTTACTTTTTAATACTCAACGCACCTGATGGGCATTTGCCAACTTGGTCGATTAATTCAGCAGTTGTTGCATTCTCAGGTTGAATCCAAGGTTGTGCTTTTGGATGATAAACTTTCGGTAGTGTTTTAACACAAACACCGGCGTGGATACATTTCTCTGCTGTCCAATTGATTGTAATTTCTCCGTTTGAATATTCTTTTGTTTTCATAATTATGAGGTTTAATGGAATGACTATTAACCCTTACAAGTTCTGAATTTTACTTTAATACTCGTTTTTTATGTATAAAAATAGACGGATAGAATTCTTAAATACAGTATTGTTGATACTTGAGAATACTGGTGAATCAAGTTTTCTAATCCCAAACCGCGAATGGACCGTTGAATATTAGAAGCTGATGGAATTGAAAAGGTAAAATCCAATAATGGTAATCAATAGGGCGATAGTTAAACCCTTTTTTTGAAAAGCTGACTTTTTAAAATTGTGCCAATGTCGAGATGTAAAATCGTTAGGGTGTTTATCATAATAATCGTATAAATGCCTTTCGATGTATCTGTGTCGAATTTCACCACGAATTATCCCAACCAAGACTACATTGGAAAAAAGCAGTGCTGTAAAAAAGAAAATGTATTCTATCAAGTTGGAAAATAATTAAATTATTGCTGAAGGATCTGCCTGCTTATAATTAAGTTATTGAGCAATACGAATGATGTATTACTGAATTCCGAAAGAAGCAGTAGGAATAAATGAGCGGGATTGTAATTTAAGTAGACAAAGGTATTCAACTTATTCTAGAACGGAAAATTCCTCTTTTGGAAGTCGTATTTTTTGTAGCAATTGTTTTGAATAATTGCAATTGATTTTTTGGATCCAATTTCGTTAGCTAGATAACGTTTGTTATAATCGTAGAAAGAATAATCTATCCGATAATCAGTCAAGCATAGAAGTGAGAAACTAATAGAAGAAATTAAAATGCTTTAAATATAGAATTTTTGTAAAATTCATGAGCTTGAACAACCGTTACAATTCTTGCACTTTATGCTCTTTCTTTTTTTTATTCCGCTAAATCAATTAGCATTTTCCTACTACCAAAATTAATTTCTTGTTTAAGTATTTTTCTTGATGATTTCTCTAAATAATAAGTGTTTGTAGCAGAGTTGTTTGAAATGTCATCTGTCGTTTCAACTTTCCAAACTTTTTTTTCTTTTTCATTGAAATTGATTGTTGTCAACCTATTTTGGGTGATTTTATTTACCAGTTGGCAACATTCAACTTGCAAGAATTTCTAGAAGTAGGAGAGACCAAGTGATTAATAATAGCTATTTTCTAGCTAGCTTTTTAATTCCAAAGTTCATTAGATTCTGTTAAAATGATTGGATGGTTATCAGTTATAGGAACTGTGTGCTCGTGTTGAGTTAAAAACCCACCTTTATCAACACCGTGGCAAGCCAAATTTTTTAAGGACTTTAATTCCTGACTTTTTAGCTTTTGTTTATAATAGGGATACAATTTATTGTTTTGTACTTAAAGCCTAACAAGCCAAGAATTTCGATCCTTGACTTGTCAGACTAAGTTTAAAATTTTATCCCTAGGTAAATGTTCGGCTCAAAAAGAAAGACGTTTCCATATTTGTCGTCAAACTCCTTAAAACCTTTAGGAGAATTATTGTCAAACATCCACTGGTTGCAATGAACCTGAGGTTCAACAAATAATCGTTTTTTCTTCCCAAATGCAACATGGTAGCCCAAATGAAGCGAGTTGTAAAGCTTAAATCCATTTTTAATTTTATTACCATCTAAATCAGTGTAGGTTTGAAGTAGAGGAAGGACCTCAACAGAAGCAAATAACCCTTTCCAAAGCATGCGTTGGTAAGTGATACCTATTCCTGTTTCCCTTATAAACCCATCGTAATATTCAGTCCCAGACTCTATTTTATCGACTACGCCATCCCCCCATGTGATTCCCATGGGTTGAAATAATCGCCAAGTGGCAAACTTTACCCCAATAATGTTCTTATTATCCAGGTTGCGCTTTACATGTAATTCAACCATTTGAATACTTGTTCGATCGCCATAACCAGAGATAAGCTCATCTGGCACAATATAAGGTATACTTACTCTCCACTTATGGGCTACTTCAGTTTCATTACTATCCGAAGAGTTGGTTTGAGTAAAAGCACTAAGTGTGCAAGAAATTAAAAGAATTACAATTAAATTTTTCATGATACTATTATTTTTTGTTTTAAAATTCTGTTTTCTACAATGTGTCTCCCACTATAGTTAGTTCAAAGTGTAGAGAATCGTTTTTGTTTATGTTATAATCTATACCCTATTCGCAAGTGCATGTTTAATTCTAATCCACTTTCGTCTTTTGAATAACCAGCACGTTCAGCAAAGGTGTAACTATATCCTACTCCTAAACCTAATTCATAATTAAAATGATCTCCTATATTTCTTCTAATTCCCCAAGTAGGTATAATGGCGAAATCACTTACCACCGGAGCATCGTCAGTATTGAACAGCGCTAATTCTGGATGATAACTCGATTTTAAAGCAATAAAATTGCCGCTATTGCCATCAATTCTTTTTGAATTCTCAGAGCGTTTTTTGAGGTTGTAATAAAACCTTGGCTCAACAACTATAACTGGTGTGAGGATAAACGGAGAATCATAATCATCATAATAAGTAGTTTCCCAAATACCAAGATCAAATCCAAGCTCTGTTCTCAGGGCAACGCTATTTGAAAGTTTTACTTCATTATATGCCCAGATTCCTAAAACTCCGGTCTGTAACCCGAATGTTGATTTTTCTACGCTAGTATTTTGAGATTTGGCGATTAAAGTTAGTCCGCACAATGACAGGATTAATACTATTTTCTTCTTGTTTTCCATATTTTTATTTTTACAAAGTCCTTTTCCTTACAGTTAGTTTACTGTAAGGAAAAGAAGTATCAACCAATGGCTGTTTACACCTGATTGATTTGACGATGCAAATTTGGAGAGAAAAGAAAGGGGAAAGGTTCTGAAATGTAAATCCGAACTTAATCGTAGAAGTTGAAACCTTTTAAACAGTCTTAAATTTGATTAGACTTCAACCAAGCTTTAGGTGTCATCCCTTCGATTCTTTTAAAGAAGGTATTGAATACCGATTTTGAATTAAAGCCGCTTTCGTAAGCTAACCCTAAAAGGTTAAGGTGGCTATTGGAAGGATTTAGGGCATTCTCTTTGAAGTTCTCCACACGAAAACGATTGAGGTATTCATTGAAGTTTTGGCCAATTCGTTCATTCAGCAACCAGGAAAGCTTGTTGCTGCTAATATTCACGTTTTCGGCTAGTTCACGTAAAGATAAAGTTGGGTTTTGAAACCACTTTTCTTCCTTCATTCCTTTTTCAATCACTTCTAAAACCATGTCGATTTCAGCAATTGACATTAAGGCCTTAGGAGGGGCAATTCGTATTTGTCTCTCAGAATTAGATGGCAACAGTTCTTCACGGAAAGCAGCGTTTACTAAATCCTGAAATCGCTTATATTGGCGCAAAGGTTTAAGGAGCGGAATATTCATGAAGTTGATGATTTGACCGGTACGCATCTTGATGTTTTCTTCTAAAAAGTCCAATGCCATTTCGTGTTTCCCCAAATGGACCATCAAGAATAATGGCCAGGGAAATCGTGCTGATCCAATATCCTCTTTTATCATTAAGCTCACTCTGCTGATATCAATATCGATCTTTTCTTCTGCATTGACCAGCTTATACAATACTCTGCATTCTTCTGATCTCTCGGCTAAAGGTGTTTGACTTAAGAAGTCATTTAGATGTTCGTAATCTTTCGTAAGAATTAAGCAGATTTGTTTTAATGCGATAGAATGTGTGAAATCAGGATTGATGCTTAAGGAGATATCTACACAATCCAGAGCTTCGGTGTAATCCTCTTTTAAATAATGAATATTTGCTTTGGTAAAATAATGATTCGTAGCAAAAGGATTGATTTTTAAAATATTATCAGCATGCCGGAGTGCTTTTTCGAAATACCCCACTGCTGTATACAATTCGCACAATCCTTCTTCTGCTTCCGTATAGGATGGATTAAGTTCTATTGCTTTTTGAAAATATTTATGCCCATTAATGAAATCCCAATGACTCCAAAAAGACAATGTCGCTTTACTAAAATACCCTACAAAGGATTGTTTTTCTAGATTAAACCCTTTGCTGAGTTTCTCTTTTGTCATCTGCAATAAACCTTTATTATTTCTCCATGATATGGACATGGCATAACAATACGCCAAACCAAAGTAAGGCAAAGCAAATGAGGGGTCTTTCGCTAAGCTTTGTTCATAGAGTTCTGTTGCTTTTGCGATTCCTGGTCCATCCCACATTAAATGCTGATAACGACCTTTAAGATAAAGATTGTAAGCCTCTATATTTTTTGTAGGCTCTTTAATTAGATGTTCCTGAATATTGAAGTGACCAAAATTTTCACGGATCTGGTCAGCTATTCGCAAACTTATTTCATCTTGTAAGGCGAAAATATCCGCCATCTCCCGATCAAAATTTTTTGACCAGAAGTGAGTGCCGTCTTTAGTGCTGACAAGCTGCACTGTAATGCGAATCCTGTTTTTGGCTTTTCGAACGCTCCCCTCCAAAATAGTACTTACTCCTAACTGATCACCAATGGTTCGCACGTCTATATTTTTATTCTTAAATGCAAAAGAGGATGTACGGGCAATGACTTTCAATCCCTTCACGGTGGTTAGGGCGTTGATTATTTCTTCAGTAATGCCATCGCTGAAATATTCATTCTCTGGGTCGGCACTCATATTAACAAAAGGGAGAACAGCAATGGACTTATTGGATGATGATATGTGCAGATGTTCGCTCATTTTCTACTATACTTTATCAGGACTTCTAAGAACTGACATTGAATTTTTAATGGTTTTCTCTTAAGTCGGCTAAACGTGCTGTACATAATGTATTATATACGGTGTGCTTGCTTCTGCTCATGCGGAGCACAACTGTCGAAAGCTTTATAAAAAGTTTAAAAATGCAAAATTTAAGCGACATTTTCAAGCCATAGGCAGGTGTTGTTGTTTTTCTAGATGTTTAAAGTCCCTTATGCACAGGGGGCGTGTTTTGTAAGCATTAGTAAGTAAAGAGGTTACAAGGTGTGAACCTTGAACTGAAGAAATGCATTGCATTCATGAATACCATAAAAATAGACCGTAATAAAATGTGCTCAGGATAAACCAAGTAGGAATCGCATATGAGGCATAATAAAATGGGTAAGTAAGCACATAATTGTACGCCGCAAAAGAAAGGTTTTATTAAGTAGATGCGGGGATATCCGCCGATGACACCAAGGTTAGTTCTTGTTAACATCCAAGTTATAGCGACGTGATTTTCTTAAGGAATTGCCGAAGTTATTTCAAAATTCATATCTGTAAATGAGTTGAATGAATAATTCAATTGCGCTTTAAATTCAGAATGAGATAAAGTTTTTCCTTCCCAAGGATCAGTTGTATCAAGATGAATCGTATATTTTGGATGAACTTATTGTTCAACTTTATCAAAATTCTTTTTATTCCAAATTTCAGTCATAAATTCCCGAAGAAAAGATACTTTGTTCATCTTCTTTTTTTTAATTGGTGCTAACGGCAACGCTTTCTTAGGTGATTTTAGCGAATTGTTAATAGTGCAGAAAAAATAATGACATCTTGTAAAAAATGGATAAACCACGCCCAAAAAATACCTTTTGTTTCAATTATTGATTTCGTCAGCAACCATCCTAAAAATCCAGCGACTATGACACCCATAAATCCACCTGGGTCTCCCCAATAATGAACTATTCCAAATATAAGTGCTGAAACGAATGGAATTAGCTTGTCCGTTAGTTTACCTTTTAGAACCACCACAACACCTAATCGGGTAATACTTTCTTCGACAAAGGAATTGGACAATGCAAAAATAATGCTGAAAGGCAAAATTTTCGTTATACTCCCAATTGAGACTTCACTCTCTTTAACGAGCTGAAAATAAATAACAATGGCTGTTGCAGCTGAAATGATTATCGCAAAATCTCTTCCTACATGTGACCAATTCTCATTTGGTTTCGGTTTTATACCAACTAATTTTTCAGGCAACACCTCAGCAGAAATATTCCCTTTTCGAAAAAAATCTTGAAAATTTCTTCTTTTAGTCCACCATAAGATGAATAAGAAGATAGTTGTGCCAATCAGAGTAGTTGTTTGATATAAAATTTGCTTATTTATCGATTCAGACAAGTTGTCAAAAATCACCATTCCATTTGCCCAACTACTTACAAAGACTAATGCTATGGTTAAAGCAACTATTAATGTAAGTAATGTAAATTCTTTCAATTTAAACATATCACAGTCTAGGTTTTTAAATTTTTCTTTAGGATTCATTTTGTACATGATGTTATTCCGCTAATTCCATTAACATTTTTCTGCTACCAAAATCAATTTCTTGCTTAAGTATTTTTCTGGTTGATTGGTCTATATAATAAGTGTTGGTAGCAGAGTTATTTGAAATATCATCTGTCGTTTTAACTTTCCAAACTTGTATCGCTTTTCCGTTGAAATTGATAGTGGTCTCTTCGGTATTTTTAATGGTTGCTGTAATAACTCCAATCTTAGATTTAGGATTATAGTCAAAAATGGAAATGGCGGTTGAATAATTACTCTTTAAAGGAAGCAATCGGATTAATTGAGGATAGAAATTACTGTCAAAAAAAGGTTCCTCTGTTTTTTCTAAAATTTCTGTTTTGGTGTCGGTTTGTTTATCTAAATAAAAGCCGGTTATATTTTCTTCAAATTTCAAGATCATATCTCTCTGTTGGTTGTATGAAGAATGATAGATCGGTTTAAATGTTTGTGTTTCAACTATAGTACTATCAATCCATTTAGTTGGAGAGTTTTTCAAATTGATTGTTGTGATAAGGTATATTTTCTCTTTTTCTCTTTCTATTTGAGTGTGTATATTTCCTAGTTGTATTTTAAGAGAATCTTGAAGCATGAACCAAGTCATTTCAGAAGTTTCTGACTTAATCAAGTTTTTATAAGCGGTATTATTGGAAGGAGATAATATTTTTTTTTGGCTAAATAACGGATTAGATAGGCCAAAAATTACAAGTAAAGTGCAAATTGTATTTTTCATAGGATAAATTTTATTTATCGATTTGAGTGTTCTAATTTTTAGTCGGTTAGGTTTTCAAAATTATTTTCGGTCAAATTTTGAATGTTTTTGGTAATCTTCTCAATACCCCAATTCCACCATTTTAGTTTTAAAAGTGTTGAAATCATATCTTCTGAAAATCGTTTTTTGATTACGTGTGCGGGGTTTCCACCAACGATAGAATAAGGTTCAACATCTTTAATTACAGTTGCATTTGTGGCAATAATTGCTCCATCTCCAATTGTAACTCCTGCCATTATTGTTGCATTGTAACCTATCCAAACATCATTACCGATATTAATATCTCCTTTATGAGGGTAAGATTTTCCTTCCATTGCTTTTTCCCAACCATTCCCAAAAATTGCAAAAGGATAAGTCGTTAGTGAATTGGTCAAATGGTTTCCTCCATTCATAATAAATTTCACGTCTGAAGCAATCATACAAAACTTTCCGATAATGAGTTTGTCGTCAAGAAAGTCAAAATGATATTTTATATTTTTTTCAAAATTTTCTACATTTTCAAAATCGTCATAGTAGGTGTAGTCCCCAATAATAATGTTAGGGTTGGTAACAATATTCTTTAAGAAGCAGAGTCTGTTGTAATTGGCAATCGGAAATTTAGTGTTCTTATTTGGACCTGTCATATTTTTTTTCTTAATGGTTATTTTGATCTGTATATTTTAATTTCATTTATTCAATAAGTTTTCATTTGTTCTAATTGTGGGATGGGGTTTGTTACTGATTTGTTGTGCGTATTAGCAAATCTGATTGCAAATGTTTGACGGATAGAACATTTCGTAGCATCTTTTGTGAGCCTGAAGTGAACTAGCACCTGCATAAAGCAATTGTTAGTTACTCTTATTTTTTTCTTTAAGATTTTTAATTCTTTTCTTATAATATTCATCACCACTTATTTCAAAAGCTTTAGTCACATATTTTATAGCAGTATCATTTTCACCATTTCTTTCATAATAATCTGCCATTGAATCATAGGCATTTTTACTTAAGGGATAGTATTCAATGGCAAACTCAAAGTACATCTTCGCCTTCTCCATTTGATTCATATCCATGTTCATATAGCCAGACATGTTTAATAGTTCTTCTGGATAAGGTGGCACTGAGTATCCAAAATGGTCTTTAAGCTTTTGACTTCTATATTTTACAATCTCAGAAAGTTCTTCTTTTGAAGTTTCAAAAGAATTTATTTTATCGGTATTCTCCATTTGATACCATTCAAAAAGTGCGATTAACCCATCCATAATAGAAGGAAAAGATAATGTGCCATGTAGGTCATTTGGATAAAATTTCCAATCAAAAGCCAACCCGTTTTTATCGTTTTTCTTTACTATTTCTGAAAAGGCAATATTAGACCTTGCAAATAGTGTAAAGCCCGATTCATCTTGCATCACATTGTCTATTGTTATCTTCGAATTCTGCATATGTAATTGACCACTTAAAGACATAAACAAGGATTTTCCTTTGTATTGCTGACTAGAAAGTTTAACTCGTGATTCACTAATTAATTTCTGATCGTCCCAATCAAGACTTGGGTCAATGGCTAAATAATTTGAAAATAACTGTGGGTGATGAATGAGGGTGTAAATAGTAAAAAGGCCACCGTAGGAATGACCAATTAAAGTCCTAAAATTCGTGACTGGATATTTATTTTCTATAAAAGGAACTAGTTCTTTTTCAATGAACTTAATAAAATTAGTTGCTTCACCATTTTCTTGTTCAAAAGGCATTCCGTACATTTCAGTAACTTTTGAAGTTGTCAAATCACGCATTCTGTTATTATCGTTCGAAATACCAACAATCACCATTTCAGGCATAAATCCTCCACTGTAAAAACTGTGAACTTCATTGACGGTTGGTAGAAATACTTCTCCATCCAAAATATATACTACTGGGTATTTGTCGTTATTTATGGGGTTGTAATTTTTTGGTAATTGAACATATATTTTTCTATTTTCATTAAGTGTATTTGAATATAAACTATCCAGAATGCCAACTTGTTGCAAGAAGGGTCCTTGTTGATTGTCTTGACTAATAGTGATCTGTGGATATAAATAGCAAATTATGTGAATTGCTATTAATGTTAATTGGGTTTTCATCTGTTGATTTTTTTGTTTTAGAATTGGATTAATCGATCTTATATAGTTTTTAGTTTTCTGTCTGAGCGTCCATTTTCGTACTGGACTTCTAATTCTATCGTTTCTCCATCCTCAACGATAAATTTTATTCTAAATGAATTATTCCCTTGCAGCATAAATTCGTTTTTATTGATAGGGATCAATTCGTATTCGAGATTGGAATTTTTTTGATACAATAATTTATTGCCCGCGACACTTATTTTTATAGAACCATAAACTCCCGCATGAGACTCAATGCATTTTATATCAAGGGTAATGGGGTTGACTGTTGCCTTTAGACCTATTAAATTCCACTCATAAAAGTGTTTTAATTGGGTTTCTTCACAGTTCTCCAATAGGGTTTCTAGTGCCGCAATATGCGCAATTCCCAAAGCTTCTTGTGATGTTGTTTTTACATGGGGTGTAACACCTGTACCTTCCCAGTTTGTATTGGTTATTGGATTTATTGCTCTACCAGAAGGAATCCAAACAGTGAAGTTATCAGTTGCGGTAACAATACTGCCTGGATGGGCTCCGCCACCCGTCGTTTCACCAATGAGTATGGCTCTGTTTAAATTTTTTAAATTATAGCTAAATTCTTCTGCTGCTGAAAAAGTTCGATTACTTGTTAAAATGTAAACAGGAGTAGTAGGGGATCGGATTCCATCAACTTCAGGAAGTGTCCAGGATTGAGTAGTGCTATCCATTTGTCTCCAATAAAAATTATTTAAATGAACAGGGTTTTCACTAAATAAATAGCTAGAAATTAGTTGAATCATACTAGGCATTCCACCTCCATTCATTCTTAAATCAACTATAATTGCATCACTATTACTAAGAAAATTCATTGCAGCAACAGCTGTAGATTTTGCATAATCTACATTAGAGAAGCTTCTTAAATCCAGGTAGCCGATGTTACCATTTAGAATCTTTACTTCTTTAAAACCAAAATTTTCCCGTTTTAAGTTGTCAATGTATTGATTTAGATTATTCAAACTATCTTCTGCAGTAATTTTCTGATTATAATAGGCAATTTCTTCAGGGTTGTAATCTACTCGTATGTGTTTGTCTTGGCTAATAAAATATAAATCCTTGCTTAGTTCATCCGCAAAATCATCAGGATTATTGATTGACTCGTAATTGCCACTGGTAAAATTCTCTTGAATAGATTTAGCCATATTAATCGCTACATCAGGAAATACATAGATCTTCATCAACTTGTTACAAATCGAATCAATTGTTATTTGTTTTTCATGATTGCTCAACACAAGTTTATTGTTTTGGGCCAATAAAGTAGTAGTGCTATTGATCGAAACGATAAGTAATGCCAATAAAATGTGTTTTTTCTGCCTCATAGGTTTTGGATTGAATTTATATCTTTTCTATTGTAAAAGATGCCGTTAAGCCAACACTAAAATTTCGTGGAAGCTTTTCAACTCCTAGGATTGCTCTAGAGTGTTTTCCCTTGTCACCCAATACTTTTACAAATAAATCAGATGCTCCATTGACAACCATAGGTGAGTCGTCCCAATCTGTTCCCGACTGGAAATAGGCGTCAATATGGTTGAGTCCAATAATTTTGTCAAACCCAATTTTATTGTCAACTTGTGCTAAAACATTCAGAGCGCATAATTCCATTGCTTTATAACCATCTTCGGTCGAAATTTCATTTCCCAATCGTCCTTGAAATTTAAATTCTTCATTCAGAATTGGAAATTGAATAGCTATATAAGCTATATTTTCTCGAACATTTACTGAAATATAACTTCCACCGGGTGTTGAAACATTTGGCAATTTCAATCCGAGTATTTTTAAATTTTCTATTGGGCTCATGTTATTCAATTTGTTAGCACCTCCATTATTTGTAGACCTTCTCAAGATTCAACTCTTCAATTACCATATTTTGAAGGGCCTTCAGCTCGTTATTATAATTAACATTTTCGTCTTCACTTTTTTTAAGTTCGGATAAAACGTCAAACACAAATTTTTCTTCTCCATACTCATTCCAATCTTTTTGGAAACTTCTGATTCTGTGGTTTCCGAATTTGAGTTCCATTTTATGCCTGTTCCATTTTGATTCCATGTCAATACTATGGTCAATTAGAACTGTATTATTTTTAATATTTTTTATTTGAAATACTCCCATTGGAATTTTCAATTGTTTGTACTCTTCTTTAAGTTCTTTTTTTGTTTTCATTTTATCTAAATCCTAATTGATTCATAACAGTTACTCTGTCGAAAATTTGAGAGTGTCCATTAATCAAATTGTCCTTAAAATGATAAATAGTAAGGCCTTTTGTATTAATAGACTTCTTAGTTGGCGGATATTCTCCAATCATTCCAAGGTTTATCCCAGTTAAAATCCAAGTTATAGCAACGTGATTTTCTTTAGGGATTACAGATGTTATTTCAAAATTCATATCAGGAAATGAGTTGAATGAATAATTCAACCGTTCCTTGAATTGAGAGTAAGACAAGGTTTTTCCTTCCCAAGGGTCACCTGTGTCAAGATAAATGGTGTATTCTGGATGAACATATTGTTCAACTTTTTCAAAATTCTTTTTATTCCAAATTTCAGTCATAAAATCCCGAAGGAAAGATTCTTTGTTCATCGTTATTAAGTCTGTTTTTATTATTTAACGTTCTGTAAATTATATCGATTGATCAAGATATTCTAGTCCCTGATATAAAGCTATTCATGGAGTTGTTTAAAAGTTTCCTTTTCCCAAAAAGCCCTATCTTGACAGTTAGATTTCACTATAATTTAAAAACTCGTATTACTTTATTAGTTTTCTTCTTGCTGAGCCTTCTTTAGCTTGTTTTTAGATGAGCTTATAAGTAAAAATTCAACAAGGTAACCACCGATAAGTATTAGACTAATTTCCCTGTAAGACCCTCCCAAAACTAAGGCGGAAGCAATCATTATTGTAGCCCAAACAATACTGCTTATAAGTTGAATTCTTGTTAATAGTTGGATTAATTCAGTTTTGTTTTTCATTCGATTTTAAATTTTATTTTTTTGTATTTGATAAACACATAAAGTGTTCATTTCACGAATCCATGGATATAGTAGGAAGTTATTCTTTTATGAATTTAATTGTACCTCCATGTTCAAATTTTAAAATATAGGATCCGCTTTTAAGGTCTTTTACACTAGTTTTTTTATTGATAAAGATCTTTCCACTTTTTATTTTGGATCCCATCGTATTATAAATAACGTAATTCTCAGTTTTACTCAATCCGGCAAGCTCAAAGTGTTCTGATGTGGGATTAGGGAATAATTTAACAGTTTTGGATCCATCAAAATCATTGATAGTTAACGGCTCATTATTCCAAGTAAAAGCATCTAAACTTATATAATCTCCGTCATTTGTGGTGGTAAAGATTAACTCATCTATAAGTGTATTTGAATGATCTGAACCACTTTCAATAGAAAAATCAATAAAAGTGTACCCGTTATTAGGGCTAAAAGTTTCTGCATTTGAAAAGCCTGATTTTTTTGTTATCACATATGATGTAGTCCCATCTTTTTTTCCTTCTATCGTTAATGTTGAGCTTTTCGTGTTGGTGATAGAAGAAGTAGATAGAAAAAAATAGAGACTCTTTATAGTGATGTCTACTCCGTCTGTTGTAGATATTATAAATGAAGTTCCATCATTATCAGAATCAACTACAGTGTTATCTATGAATTTTTGGTCTATTGAATGACCATTCCATCCAGAATTAGGATAAGTCGATATTTTAAATGAGTCTCCTACAGTATTACTGGCGATTGTAAATGATTGCAGGTTGTTTGTAAATGTAGTAGAACTGAGGGGCTCACTCTCGAAATCTTCTACATTTTGAGCCTCAGCTTTTATTCCTATTAAGCATAGACTTATAAAGATTAGGAATAGGTATTTTTTTTTCATTGGGATAATAATTGTTTCTATTGTTTGATAGTTGATTGTTATTTAGAAAGTCTAAAGGGTTGATTGAGTGTAAGTATTGTTGTATTCGTTTTACTTCATGATTACTTTCTCAATAATTACATTTTATACTTTATTTTGGATCAGTTTTGAGTTTTCATGTCGCTTACTTTTTTTACGTGGGAATATTTTAGGTACTTCTGAATTCAACTTTCCTCCTTTAACAATTAACCATACTGCGAGGCCTAGTTCTCCAAATGCCATTGGAAATGCCAAAATCATTTCTAAGGTGCTGACCAATGTTAAATTTATTTCTGATAACATTAAGGAATGAACGACCATATAAGATGCCCCAGCGATAAGTGTCATAAGCCATAATATTTTGGGAATTCTTTTATGGAACTTCATTAAATAACCTATTAAACATAGGTGAAGTCCAAAAATCACCAGTCCGGCACTCCAAATGGATTGAAATGATTGAAAATTTTCATGTATCACTTGGTTGCTGACTTCATTCAAGTTTACAAATAGATAATAAATAGCAAGTCCGAAAATCAATGTGTAAGTAATTCTCGAAATGCCCGCGATTAAAGAAATTTTCTTGTTCTCATTTTCAAAGTATTTATAAAGTGTATAGCTTACTATTAAATCTAATAGAACTATGATTGAAAGCCCCATTAGCATGCTTTTGTATAGGCCTATTCTAGAAAGAATAAGATCACTTAAAGATGTTAGTTTTTCCGTTGGGTTAAACTGTAAGAATACGTAACCGAGTGAAATAATAGCAATGAATGCCATCAGAATTAAGGTCCATCCAGTAATGAATGCTAATTTTCTTTTATTCATCTTTTCCAAGATTTGATTGTATCAATTAAATAGGAGGCAAAGATGAGGGCATTATTTTCTTCAAAGGTTCTGATTTATAAATCTGAACATATTCGTAATTAATTAAGGATCGAATTTTACACTTTCTCTTTGTTAATTATTAAGGATGCTATTACTGCATTATCATTCTTGTTTTGGACATGCTTGGAGTTAATCAATAATAAAGTGTGTTTAAGCGAAGGGAAAATTTTCTTCGCACGTTTTATCATTTTTTGGCCCGGGAAAATAATGTCATTTTCAGCAGCAATCAATGTTATAGGCGTTTGAATTTTTTGTGCGTCACTCGATTTAATAACTGGTACAGGTGTAAAGTCCATCGTGAAATGGGTGAAGACCAACGCCAAACTTTGTTGTGCGAAATCATCTTTTTCCGTGAATGCGGCATCTAGAAAGCGTTTGAGGTATTTCGCCTTTTTTGTTTTCATGTAACGCTTCATTGGGATAAAGAATTGAATTAGCGCTTTGATTGGATTTCCATTTACGATATACGCAGGTGCTGAAAGAAAAACTTCACTTATTTTATGCTCATTAATAATTAATGTTTTGAGAATTACAAGTCCACCAAAAGAGAAGCCTGCTAGTATTACATCCTTCAATTCGAGCTTATCAATTAATTCATTCATCCATTGGCCGTATGAATCATCTTTCATACTCAGGCGTGTTTCTGCACTTTTATTTGGTTGAGCCAGTACATCAATTGCATATACAGAGAAAGAATCAATCAAGTCCTTGTATGTTTCAAGGGCAATTGATGCACAACCGTTTGAACCGTGAATAATAATAATTGGTGGATTTGAAGCTTCTCCTGCAACTATGATATTTGTATCTCCAAAACTGGTAGGTATGGTCCTATATTCATAATCAATGTTAAGGCTTTCTAGTTTTCTGTCATAGAGTTCAATTATTGCTTTCTTGCCTTGCTCGGACTTAAATAATGATTTCATTTTTACTTCTTTTAGTATTCGGGGGGTAGTGGCAATCTGGATAAAACAATAAAAATAGTATGCGCTTATTTATAATTTTCATAAATTAGGACAAATTTACTAAAATATTAGATTAGGACAAGTTTACTAATGAAAAATACCAAAGCAAAAATAATAGGGACAGCAAAATTACTCTTTAATGACTTAGGTTATAGTAATGTTACAATCAGAATGATAGCATTGGAATTGCAAATTAGTTCTGGAAATTTGAATTATCATTTCAAAACTAGAGAGGATATTTTAGAAGTTATTTATTTTGAAATGGTTGAAGAGTTTGATCATCGGATTAAACGATTGGGAGATCAAGAAATGACTCTTCAAACTATAAAACACGATATTGATCAGAGTTTAAAACGCATGATTGATTATCGATTTATCTGGACCGATTTATACAATCTACTTCGATTGAATAAAACAATTAAAAAGCATTTTGAGGATGTCTATGCTAAGCGGTTTGAAGGGTATGAATTTTTAATTCAATATTTAAATGATAAAGAGGTATTAAGAGATTTTGAATTTACTTCTGAACGTCAATTTTTAATTGAAAGAATGATTGGTTTTAGCGATACTTGGCTTTACAATTCTTTTATCTATGATATAGTTATAGATGATATTTATGTTAATCGACAGGCAAATAATTTATTAGCAATGTTTTATCCCTATTTTACTGATTCCGGAAGAGCAGAGTTTAAAAAATTAGAACCTAGCTTTTTCATTTAATGTACTATAATGGATAGTATAAGAATGCAGGGTGTTTAATTGTTAGTGTGTTAAGGTTTTGTGCCGCAGAAAAAAAAGGAAAAGAATTGCTTCCCATAATTTTAGAAATAGCACAATGGAGTGATTCTAATTTAAATGACCATTTGAAAGATGGAGCAAAACCATTTGTGAATAAATTCAAATCAGATAAAGAAGTGTTTGTTCAAAATATGTATACTCTATTTGAAAAGCGAGAAGTATAATTGTTGGTGATTATCTATCCAAACAAGAAACCAACTTTATGAATCTTTTAGTTCGTTTAAATTCTGTCGTAATAAAATTATATTATTTTAAGTCATTCATTATTAATACTCATTGTCTAAAAGGATTTGAAGAGTGGCAAAAAAAAACCGAATTGAAATCGCTTCCAATCCGGTTCTTAACACTAAACAATCTAACCTAAAATCGTTGTATTAATCGTTATCAATTATTGAAAAAAGCCCTTTCCAATCCTTGATTAAATTTAATGTCTTTCGAAATCTCTTCCACCCATACATCGTTGATTATGTTGGCATCCCAATCAGATTTTGTGTATTTACGGTAGGTGGTTAATAATACACCATCTATTTCTTCATACTTTACACGCATCAAAATTGGGTCTGTTACGCCTTTAGAAACCACGGTAAATAAAAACTGATCCACTAATTTGGTTTCTGGGTTGATGTACAACTGATAGGTATCAGAAGCAGGATCACTATCAGTACCAAAAGTAATTTTGACCACATCGTACAATTGATTCATTGCACTGTCTTGTCCCAAATACTCGTAGTTGATGCCCGGATCCAATAATTTGTGCATCATGGCAAACCAATAAAAGTTAGTCTTACGAGTAAAGGTTACACTTTCAATAGCTGCACTATCCGTTACTTCTTTGGCATCTAGTTTCAACCAAAAGTCAGTGCCATTGAACCCCTGTGTCATAGCACCTTCTAAATGAGGAAGCGTTCTTTCGTGCTTGATATAAGCTCCATGAGAAAGCTCACCATCAAAAATGTACGACTCTGTAGAAACATCTTCTTTTTGGTCTGGTGTACGGTAAGTATAATTAAAAGTAATGTCTTTCAACGCCAACAAGTCTTGGTAATCTCCAGTTACTTCTGCCATTTGATACACCAATTCATGGCCTTTGTTTTGAAATTCTGGCAATTGAACTTCTACAACTTCAGTTGAATCAGTGGTTTTTACTTCTTTGGTTCCACAAGTGGCTAACAAAGCACTTGCAATCGTTACGGTGACTATTTTTGAATAAGACATTTTTTCTTTTATTGATCTTTCTGCAACTGCAGAGAAGGGATTGGGTTAATTATTACTTTGTTCGAGTTTATCCTTTGCTACCCCAAATTTTGGACTTGTGTGGATTAGTGTTTTTAACCGAGGGTCAAAATTATCGTTAACCCTTGTATTGATTTCATTCACGCTTTGCAATAAAGTGCTAATGTCGCCTACCGACCAAAATTCAATTGGGCGGATTGGATTAAGCTTTTTTCCAAGCAAACTTTTTGGAAACTTCATCAACTGGAGTGTTGGCGATATGGTTCGTATAGTTACTAATCGTTTTTTGCGACAATCCTAAAATGATTTCCAATACTTGTCTTTCGCCATAACCTGCAGCAAAAAAAGCATCTAAATCTTCTTGTGATACATGTCCACGGTTGCGTACAATTGTTAATGTCATCCTGCGCAGCGCTTCCAATTTCGAACTTTCTAAAGGTGTTTCATTTCGCAATGCTTCTGTGATAGCGTCGTCTACTTTCATCATTTTAGCAATACTGGTGTGTGCAGGTACGCAATAGTGACAAGCATGCTCCACGTTGATTGTTTGCCAAACTACAGTTAATTCTTCCTCGTTAAACGATGAGTTAACAAATAATTGATGAATGGTTTGATACGCTTCTAAAATGCCAGGAGCACCGGCTAAAACTCCATGTAAACCTGGAATACTTCCGTATGCTTTTTGAGACTTTTCTAATAATGCTTTGCTCTCTTCTGGAGCTGTTTCGATGTTGTGTACTGTTAATGTTGTCAGGTTTTCTTAATTTATATGTTAATATATCTAAACGTTCGTTTAGTTTTCTATTAAAAAAAGCTAAATGCTTTTGAATGTCATTTCTATGTAATCTTCAATTTCTTGTTGGCTGTTGACTCTAGTCGCAGCAGCTAATCCATGTTTTGCCAAAACTAAAAAGTTGGCTTGCTTTAAAATGGTGGATTCGTCTTTCGAAGCATCCATTTTTAATTTTTCGATGAACAAGTTTTTCAAATCACCCATAAAAGCCTCCATTTGATTATAAACCAATTCGTCGTCATTTTTTGAGAATTCGTTGTAGGTATTGGTCACTAAACAACCTTTCTCGTTTCCGTTTATATTGCAAATGTTCACAGAGTCGTAAAAGAATTGTTTGATGGCCTCTGCACCATTTGTGGCAGCTTTGAATTTTTCAAATATGCTGTTCACGCGTGATTTGTAACATTTCAAACTTTCTAAGAACACACCATGCTTGTTGCCAAAACTAGAGTAGATCGAGAATTTATTGATTCCCATTTCTTTTTCTAGCATCTGCATAGAAGTAGACTCATACCCATTACGCCAAAATAGATTCATCGCTTTCTCGATGACTTCTGCTTCTACGTATTGTTTTCTTCTTGCCATGATTTCTAATTCTGCTGCAAAACTAAACAATCGTTTAGCAATAAAAAGAGTATTAACTTTTTTTATAATTTGAAAATCAATCGGAATCCATTTGACAAACGGTATTAGATAAATAATTACCAATTTACTTGGGAGTTATAGTATTCTATTTATACTTCATAAGTCGAGGTATTCTCTATTCTACTTGAAATTTTAATGAGATTTAAATTCTTATTATACTTGTAGTTAGCGTTGATACTGAGTAGCTATTTTTACTTTTTGATAACTTTTTGAGTACGGACTTTTCCATCTAATACCATTCTAACGAAATAGATCCCTGGTTCACCCGGAAGATTGATTTGAGAGAATTGATCATTTTGCTGCGTCGTTTTTAAGATGGATTGACCTAAAATATCGGTGACTTCTAATTCAATTTTGGAGTACTTCTTTTTAAAATCAATTGTGATTTGTTCGTTTGTTGGGTTGGGATAGATTGAAACAGGTAAATCTAATGTTTCATTGATTTCTCCGATAGAAACCAATTTGTGTTTATTGTATAAAGAGTCAATCTCTATTTGGGTTAACAGTCTATTGTATATCCGAAGTTCATCCAATGCTCCTTTAAAAACGTATTGACCCTGATTAGATTTTCCGATGTAAAGTTTGTTATTGGTAGATCCACTTCCTACCGATAAATTATCAGGTACAGTTCCTTCTAGGATGGCATCAACATATAGCAAAGTAACTGTTCCATTATTTTGCATTACAATGTGGTGCCATTGATTGTCATTTATGAGGTTAGCACTTTTTGCAGCACCAGAAGAAGACGCATCAAAAAATCCCATAAACTTTCCGGTGTTTCCTTCTATGTATGCACCAAACCCCATGCCCGCACCTTGTAAACAAATTTGGAAAATGGATGTACTATTGACGGTTTTAATCCAAAGAGAAACAGCGGATTGAGTATAAGAAGAATTATTGAATGGGGTTATAGATGTTATGGTAGATAATCCATCCAAAAAAAGAGAATAATTATTACTGTCTCTTAAATTATAAATAGGATTGCCGTTTAAATTGGTAAGATGCTCATTGTTTCCACTGATATCCAATAGGTTGTTTTCAAAATTAAAGTGGGCTTTTAAACCATTGGATAAATTTTGACTAAAAGAGTTGAATGAAATAAAGATTAAAAGAAATACTGGAATGGTAATTTTTAAGTTCATAGTTTTTTAAATCATAGTTGATAAGGAAGTTGGTTGCAAATATAGATTTTTGCTCGTTAACCTTCCTTTTTTTAATGAACTAACAAATAGTTACTCCTAAAATGCTGGAAACGGAGTTACTTCGAAATCCCAAATCAATGGTAAACAGAAATAAACGATTAGCGTTAAAATCACAATTGAAATGAGGTTTAACCAGATTCCAGTTTTAATCATGTCGTTCATTTTTACATAACCAGTTCCAAAAACCAAGGCATTGGGTGGCGTGGCTACTGGCAACATAAAAGCGCAAGAAGCGGCTACAGTTGCTGCTACCAAGAGCAAAAACGGGTGAATGTCCAATACTAAGGCTAAAGCGGCCAATATGGGCAATAAAATCGCTGTAGTAGCCAAGTTAGAGGTAATCTCGGTTAAGAAATTGACTGCTGCTTCAATAATCAACAACAGTAAAAAGATGGAAAGCCCTTGCAAGCTGGTCAGTTGACTGCCAATCCATTCGGCCAATCCACTGCTTTCAAAACCTATGGCCAAGGCTATACCACCGCCAAACAACAATAAAACGCCCCAAGGCAATTCTACCGCATCTTGCCAAGTCATCAGTTTTTCTCCTTTCTTGCTCGAAGGAATCAAGAATAAAATCACTGCAGCAATTAATGCAATGATCGTATCGTCCATGGCGGGCATGATTTTGTTCAATAAAAATCCCCGGCAGATCCACGCCATGGCAGTCAATATAAAAACCACTAAAATTGATTTCTCTTCTCTTGCCATCGGACCTAATTCTTTCAGCTGTTGGTCGATTAATGCTTTGCCACCAGGAAATTGTTTGCCTTTTAGGTTGAACGCGAATTTTCCCAAGTAAACCCAGCAAACGGCCAATAAGATTATCGAAATGGGTAATCCAAAAGAAAACCATTGCAAAAAGGATATTTCAATGCCATACAATTCAGTTATAACTCCTGCAAAAATTAAATTGGGCGGTGTGCCAATCAATGTGGCCATTCCACCAATAGAGGCACTGTATGCAATGGACAACATCAATGCTTTTCCAAAATTGCTACTAAGTTCTGAGGATTCGCTGTTCCGCATTTGAGCAATAACTGCCATTCCTATTGGCAGCATCATCACGGTAGTGGCAGTATTGGAAATCCACATGGAAAGTAGGGCAGTACTGAGCATAAAGCCCAACATAATATTGACCAAACTAGTCCCCACTATTTGAATGATATGTAAAGCAATACGTTTGTGGAGTTGCCATTTTTCGATGGCGATGGCCAAAATGAAACCGCCTACGAATAAGAAAATGAATTTATGCCCATAAGCTGAACCCGTTTCTGTTAGCCCCAAAGCTCCAGAGAGTGGAAATAAGATAATCGGGAGTAGGGCTGTCACTTCAATCGGAATGGATTCTGTAATCCACCAAAGAGCCACCCAAACAGTTGTGGCTAATACAGCAGTGGCTTGAGGAGATAATCCATCTGCTTGAAAGAAAAATTGAATCAATATAAACAGAAGTGGGCCTAATATTAATCCTAAATTCCTCTTGGTCATCATATTCTGCAGTTAATCTTATTTACTAAAAATGCGGTCAAAGGCATAAGTTGAAGTAGCTGCAAATTCATGAGCTACATTCGGAATGGATTGATATTGCCAGTTGAATGGGGTATTTTGTTCGTTAGCGATGGCGTTACTTTGATTGTAAAAATACTGTGCTCGTGCCAAACGATTGGTTCCTTGAGCATCGGCTTCTGCATTTCTCCGCAAGCCTCCCTCATTGGGATTGTTATCGTTTTCTCCGATCATTACGGTAATGTTTCTTCCAAAAGCGTTTTTAATTGCCGAAGCACTCACAGGGCTTTCTTTAATTCCATAAGGAAAATCCACTTGACTGTCTGGCATGGTAAACCATCCGGAAGAGGAGGAAACCAATTTATCAAAACGAGCATTGGGTTTAAAAAACGCAAAACGGTGGGCAAACTGGCCACCTGCTGAAAAGCCAAATACATCATAAGTCGCAGTATTATTACCGCTCAACTTTTTAATGTAATCAAATAAGGGTTCGATGAGTGAGAATGCCCATTGGTCTTCTGGATTTAATGTGCTAGATGAAGGATTATCTCCGTCGATAAAGACATTCCCTAAATTATAACCGTCTCCTCCTGGGAAATTTATTTCTGAGAAATCTGGTACAACTACGATGGTATTGTATTGGTTGGCTTTGTCGATGAGTGCATTTCTGTTCTCTAATGCATCTCTACTTGCTCCATGAAAAACGATGAGTATTTGAGATTCAGCGGTAGTATTGACAGGAATGTGGTAATAAACATTGGTGGGCTTGTTGCTCATCGGTGCAAAATCAGTGTATACAAAAGAGCCCGTTCCCTTCAAAGTGCCCACGATATCGGATGTTTCCGATGGGATAACTTCGTTTTTATCACAAGCATTGAAAAGCAAAATGGTCAGCACTGCAATTAAAAAACGGAAGGATTGATTTTGTTTCATAATGTTTTAATAAGACCTTAAAATTATTTTAAAATTAAATAATATCGAACATACCAAAAGAATACTATTTAGCATACCAATTAAATATTAGGGGTGTTGCCTGTAAATTTCAGCCATCTGCATGAGCCTTCTTTGGATCAATGTTTCTCTAACGGAGGAATAACCCAAGATAAAACCAGATTCTTTTTGGTGGCCTATAAAGCACTTGCTGTAAGCATGAACTATAATGTTCTTTTTAGCGAACTCCTTAATAATGGACTCATTTTCTTTCCCTTCTTTAAATACGGCCAATAGGTGTAAGCTATTGCTCGACTTATTCACCAATGTCATGGAGTCGGAGAACTGTTCTTCAAATAAGTTGACAAAGAGTTGTTTCCGAAGCTGAGCAGTTTTAATCAAGTTCTTTACATGGCTATAGAGCAATTTGTTTTCTATAAACTGATTCAAAACCACCTGAATAGAAGGAGGAACAAAACGATGCGAATGCTTGAGTAGTGCTTCAACTGGATCTAATAACGGAAACGGCAAAACCATATACCCAATACGAATGGAGGGATGCAGCAATCGATTGAAGGTTCCCATGTAAATGGTTCGCCCTTCTCGGTCTAGGCTAAACAAAGAAGGTAAAGCATCTTTATAATTACTGATCTCATGTTCGAAATCATTTTCAATAATATAGGAATTGTTTTCACTTACCCATTCCAATAATTCTGATCGTCGTTTTAAACTCATTCTGATTCCGGTGGGGTAGTGACCGGAAGGTGTAGTGTGAATGATTTTAGTGGCGGAAGATTGAATCTTGTCCACTTGGATTCCTTCTTCATCTATTGTGATTCCTTCAATTTTTGCTCGGAGACTCTTAAAAATAGAATGAACATTTGGGAAAGTAGGATTTTCCATCACTACAGTGTCATTGGGATTGAGCACCACGCTTCCTGCTAAATACAAAGATTGTAAAGAACCTGAGACAATAATGATTTGTCGACTGTCGCATTTTAACCCTCTGCTTAAGTTAAGGTAATTGGTAATGTTCTTTTTTAGCTGCTCATTTCCCGATGAAGGAGAATAGGTCAAAGCTGAGGATTTAATGTGTCGCCAATAGAGGTTGGAGAGGTTTTTCCATTGATTTACCGGGAAAATATCCAACGGTGGCACACCTGGGCGAAAGGCCACACTTTGGTCGTCTGTGCTGTTGATTAAACCTACGTTTTCTAAAAAGGACCTACCTAAATCAGAGAGTTCTGGATATGTGATGTTTGGGTCTATTGAACCTTCCGTTGTTGCATGTGCTTGTAAGGGTTTAATATAATACCCAGAGCCCAATCTAGATTCAATATAGCCTTCCAAAACCAATAAATCGTAGGCTTTTAGAATGGTACTTCTTGAAACACCAATCGATTTTACCATTGCCCTGCTAGGCGGTAAATTGGCACCTTGTGGAATTTCTGTTTCTATGATGGAATGCTTAATCGCTTCGTATAATAAAAAGTAGAGTCGGTTCTCATTTCTGTTTTTCTGTTGGAGTTTTTGGATGTATCTTTTATAAATGCGATAAATAATGGTTTCCAAATTGGTATTTTAATATATTAATAATTGGTATGCTAAAAGTACCCCTTTTACTGATTACTTTGGGAGTATAATAAATAAAACATTCAATTATGAAAAAATTATACACACTTTCAATTCTTATTCTAAGTTCAACTCTAATGTTTGGACAAATCCTTTTCAATGAGGTTTGTTACGATCCTTCCAATAACAATTTGGATGGAGACACCAACGGTGACGGGGTTTACGATCAAGGAGAAGATGAATTTATAGAGATTTACAACAACAGCAATACCAATTTTGACATTAGCAATTATGAGTTGTTTGACGATACTGCAGCAACAGTTGCAGAGTATATTTTCCCAGCAGGAACATTGATTCCACCAAGAGGTGTTTTGGTGCTTTTCGGAGGAGGAACACCAGTTGGAAACTTCGGTGGAGCAATTGTTTTGGTAGATACCAATGGAATCAGTTTAAATAACTCAGGCGAAGTGATTGCGTTGAAAGATGCCAATGGAGTAACTGTATTAACTTTTGATTCAGATGCATTGTCTAACAATCCAAATGAGTCGTATACTTTATATCCTGATGTTACAGGAATATTAACGCAGCATGGAGATAGCACTGCTATATTGTTCTCTCCAGGTACTCGAGTAGATGGTACTCCATTTGACACGAATATTGTGGTCACTTCATTAATGGTGCAAGGAATGGCTGGTGTTGATAGTATCAATACCTTAGCAGGAACTTTACAGATGATGGCAACAGCATTGCCAACTTCTGCAGCAGACACTACAGTAACTTGGTCGCTTTCTACAGGAAGTACTTTCGCTACTATAAGTGCAACAGGATTATTAACTGCAGTAGCAGATGGTGATGTTACCGTTATAGCAACTTCAAACGATACATTAGGGACTTCGGATTCTACTGTCATTTCAATCACCAATCAATCAACTGGAATAAATGAATTTGCGAATGATTTTGAGTTTAGTATTTATCCAAATCCAGCAACTGATCAGTTAAACATCAACTTGAAAGAAAGAGCAACTCAAATTGACGTTTATACATTGAGCGGTCAATTGGTAAAGTCGGTTCAACCAAAAACGAATACCATCAATATTCAAGAGGTAGAATCTGGAATATATTTAGTGAGAGTGATGGTGGGTTCAAAAGTGAGCACAAGTCGTTTAATCAAAAAGTAAGATTTTTAAAAAATAGTAAAACTAGGGTTGCAAGACCCTAGTTTTTTTATCTAAAATAGAATGTATGAAAAATAAATTTTCGTTTGGTTTCCTAGCAGCTGGACTTTTGCTAGCATTAAATGCTTGTGAAACGGATGATGTCAATCCAACACCATTGGTTTCTATTTCCACCAATCAAATTAATATTTCGGAGGATAATGGGATCACTACTGTGATTGCGACCTTAACGAATACGGCAACAACTAATGTAGTTGTGGATTTGTTTGCAGCTGGATCTGCTACCAATACCGTAGATTATATTTTGAGTGCATCGAGCATTACTATTCCAAGTGGAAGCTTATCTGGAAGCATTTCTTTGACTGCTATTCAGGATACCTTGAAAGAAGGGCTAGAAACAATAGATTTAACTATTTTGTCTTTAATAGGTGCTGAAGTAGGAGCAACCTCTGCTGTATCTATTACCATAGAAGACGATGATGTAGAGCCAACTGCTCGATTGATTATTAACGAGATTTTATACGACCCTTCAAACTCTGGTTTAGATGGAGATGCCAATGGAGATGGCAGTTATTCCCAGGCAGAAGATGAATTTGTTGAATTCATTAATTTGTCATCATTACCAATTGATTTAAGTGGATACAAAATTTATGATACAGAAGCATTTGCTACATTAACACCTAGACATGTGATTCCTGCGAATACGATAATTCCTGCGGGAGGCGTATTTGTTGTTTTTGGCGGTGGTACCCCAACGGGAACTTTTGGAGGAGCAGTGGTACAAACTTCAACTACTGGAAACATGAACTTGAATAACGCAGGAGATGAACTGATTTTAACCGATACTGCCAACGCAATATTGATATCCATTGATGTTACACCATTTTCCGATAATCCGAATGAGTCATACACTCGAAATCCAGATATTACTGGAGAATTTGAGCAGCACAGCGCCAATACGACTTTGTTGTTTTCTCCAGGAACTAAAATAGACGGCAGCTCATTTTAACAACTATGACATTGATTGGTCCTATATTATCCGTAGTATTTATAGTCATTGTGGCGAGTCTTCTGTTAAAGAAGTATTACCCACATGCAGTCTTGTTAATAGCAGGATTGTTGATGCTAATTGCAGCCGAAGCATTGAACTTCAAATTGCCAGTGCTCGACGAAGTTACTGGTTGGTCAGGGTTTGATTTATTCCGCTTAATGGAAGAATCATTTGCAAAAACCAATGCAGGAGTCGGTTTAATGATTATGGCCATTGGTGGGTTTGTAGCTTATATCGATAAGATTGGTGCTTCAGATGCACTGGTTAATCTAGCAATGAAGCCATTGTCTTTATTGAAAAAATATCCACATGTAACGACTGTAGCGGTGTTGCCCATCGGGCAATTGCTTTTCGTATGCATACCTTCAGCTGCCGGAATGAGTTTGTTATTGATGGCTTCTATCTTCCCAATTCTAATCAAATTAGGAGTGAGTCGTTTGTCGGCTGTTTCTGTGATCACAGCTTGTACTGCTTTCGGAATTGGTCCAGCTTCTGCTATTACAGCAAGCGCTACACAAATCGCACAAGAGGACTCCATCACTTACTTTTTGAAAGAACAGATTCCAGTCGTGATTCCATTGTGCTTGGTGCTAATGGTGACTTACTATTTCGTCAATCGTTATTACGATAAGAAGTTAGATGAGAAATCATTTACAGCAGTAGACGAGGATAAATCAGCAACCAAAGCACCTGCATTTTATGCCATTATTCCAGTAATGCCATTGATATTATTGATTGTATTCTCAGAAATTTTTCAATTTTTCGCCGTACCCATTGTCTTAAATACCACTACAGCCATGCTCATCAGTTTGTTTGTGGCCATTATTTTTGAGTTAATTAGGACTCGCAACGTCAAAGAGGTGTTGAAATCCTTAAGTGTGTTTTGGAATGGAATGGGTAATATTTTTAAAACAGTAGTGACCTTGATTATCGCTGCTGATATTTTCGCCAAAGGATTAATTGCTTTAGGTTTTATTGACGGATTGATTGCCTCTTCTCAAAGCATTGGACTAGGAGCTACAGGAGTGACTATCGTTATGGTAGTCATGATTTTCTTGGCGTCCATGCTTATGGGAAGCGGAAATGCAGCATTTTTTGCTTTTGCCCCATTGGTTCCTAAAATAGCCTTGAAGTTTGGAATTAAAACCACCACCATGATTTTACCCATGAATTTAGCGGCGTCAATGGGTCGAACTGTTTCACCAGTTGCAGGAGTCATTATTGCTACCTCTGAAATAGCCGGAGTGAGCACCATGGATATCGTAAAACGAAACTTTATCCCCTTAATAGTCGCATTAGTATTTCTTTTAATTTATCACCTTATTTAATATGCTTTTAATTCAAAACGCACACATATACAGTCCAGAAGATTTAGGAATTAACGATATTCTAGTTGGTGGAGGTAAAATTCTATCCATTGGAAAGGGCTTGACTTGCAATGCCCCTAATTTAGAAACATGGGATGCACAAGGCAAAATTCTATTGCCAGGATTCATCGATCAGCACTTGCATGTGATTGGAGCCGGTGGAAAGCATGGCTTTTCTTCAATGACGCCTGAGATAAAAATGACAGAGTTGGTTTCTACTGGAACGACTACCGTAGTTGGTTTGTTGGGTACTGATGGGTCAACAAGAAGCATCAAAACCTTGTATGCGAAAGTGAAGTCTTTAGACACAGAAGGCGTAACGGCTTATATGTATACTGGCTATTATGGATTGGAACCCACTCACATTTTAGAGAATGTGCAAGATGAAATGATATTTATCGATAAGGTATTGGGTTGTAAAATAGCCATTACGGATATCCGATCTTCTTATCCGACTGACTTGGAATTACTGCGCTTGTTGCGACAAGTTAGAGTGGGTGGTATGGTCGGAGAGAAGAAGGGAATTCTGCACCTTCATTTGGGTAATTTACCTGAAAAAATGGACATCCTTTTCCGATTGGTAGAAGAGCATCATTTTCCAATCGCCAATATTTCTCCAACACATGTGGGAAGAACCAAGGAATTATTTGATGAAGCCATTCGATTTGCCAAGATGGGTGGAATGATTGACATTACCACTGGCGCTTCAAAATATACAGAACCTTATCAATCGGTGAGCTATGCATTGGAGCAAGGCGTTTCTATTGAGAACATGACCTTCAGTAGCGATGGAAACGCAGGATTAGAAAAGTTGGATAAAAACGGAAAAATGATCGGATTTAGACGAGCACCCATTGATCAAAATTTTGCACAAGTGGTGCAATTGGTGCAAAAGAATAACGTGTCTATTTCAGATGCTTTTAAAATCATTACTTCTAATCCGGCTAAGAATTTAGGATTGAAGAATAAGGGCCACATCAAAGTAGGTTACGATGCAGATTTCTGTGGGTTGACAGAGGATTTAACTTTAACTGATGTTTTCGCGAAAGGAAAACACATGCTTTCCAATTCCAATTTACTTGTAAAAGATAACTTCTGATGAATAAAACCAACAACTTGAGTATTGGTCGGCATTTGGCGATGGGTGTGCTACTTTTTTTGTGTAGTAGCATCGTTGGTTATGCTCAAAATGGACCAAAACTGAACGAATATACCTTTGGAGAAGGATTGACTTTTTCAAATAAGGATGAATATTCCATCAATTTAAGGGGATACATTCAGCCAATGATGGAAGTGTTAAACTACAATGGCAATGATGAAAAGGATAACCTGACTCGTTTTCGAATGCGAAGAGCTCGATTGAGATTGACAGGAGACATCAAGAAATATAAGTTAGACTATCGGTTTCAATTCGATTTAAGCGGAAGTTCAGAAGTGGGAGATGATCAAGCCAGTTTATTATTGGATGCTTGGATCAGATATGGGTTAACCAAACAAATCAATATCTCCTTCGGTCAAAAAACCACACCGACTGATAATTTAGAATTATCAATGGGTTCACAAACCTTGCAATTGGTTGAAAGAAGCAGATTGACTTCTGCTTTCAGTAGTATTAGAGAGTTTGGAATATTTATCGATGGGTCTTTTAAAACAGGTGGAAGTTCTTATTTGCGCCCTTCTATTGCCATAACCAATGGAGATGGATTAAATGTTTATGGGGTTGATCATGGCGGTTTTAAATATGGCGCTAGAGTCGATTTCTTGCCATTTGGATTGTTCACGAGATATGGTCAATACCGTCAAGCAGACATGGCACGTGAGAATATACCAAAGTTATTGATAGGAGCTACCTACAGTTATAATGACGGGATGAGCAGCAGAAGAGGCCGAAACAGTGGAGCCATTTTATATTTGAACAATGATGGAGAAGAAACACTGCCAGATTACACCAAGTATGGAATTGATTTATTGTTCAAATACAGAGGATTTTCTATGATTGGAGAATTTGTAGGCACTGAATCTTATGTGCCAAAATCAATCACCCAACGAGTGAGAACGGATGGAAGCATCGCTACTACTTTTGATGTAGACGGAACGGAAGATGTGAAGAATTATGTGAGGGGTAGAATGATGTTGGGGAAAGGATACAACATTCAGATGGGATATCTTTTCAAGAGTTTATGGTCCATCGATGCACGATATACGCATTTGGAAGCCGATGACAATTCTTTCTTGAATAACGGTACATTTTACAATCGACCAAATCACTATACAATAGGCGCAACAAAATATTTGGACAGAAGTTATGGTGTTAAAATACAAGGAGACATTACTTATACTGATTTGGCAGCAGGTTCAAATGATATTTATGGAAACCCGATTAGTGGAAATGAGTGGTCCGTTCGATTAATGACATCAATCGCATTTTAAGATGAGGAATCTACTAACTATCGTTTTGATGATTTGTGTGATGGCTTGCAAAGCCCAACCCATTCCACAAACCAAAAAGATTACAGAAAAATATTATCCCGACCCAGAATTGACGATTAACACGCCTGCTTTTCAAAAGAAAAAGGGATTTACTTCTCACGAAGAATTGATTGTATTTTTGGAAAAACAGACTGCCGAGCATTCTGAAATAATCACTTTGAGCTATTTGGGAGAAAGCCAGAAAGGAAAGAAAGTGCCGATGGTGGTGCTAGAAAATAAGACGAGTAAGGAGCCAAAAGTGAAAGTTTGGATTCAAGGCGGTTTGCACGGCAATGAAATGGGCAGCTCTGAAAGTGTTTTGTATCTGATTGATCAAATACTCAACAATCAAGAATACGCTTATTTACTGAACAGAATCGTTTTGGGGATTGTCCCGATGGCCAATATTGATGGCTATGAAAAAGAAGATCGGTATGCTGCCAATGGATTGGATTTGAATCGAGACCAAACCAAATTGAATGTGCAAGAAAGTATATTCCTTAAACAAGCTTTTAGCGATTTTAAAGCTGAGGTAGCATTAGATTTTCACGAGTACAAACCGTACCGGAAAGATTTTTCTTCTTTCAGCACCTTTGGAATAGCTGGATATTATGACGTTATGTTTTTGTATTCAGGAAATTTAAATGTACCCGAAAGCCTTCGAAAATACACCAAAACGCGTTTTGTTTCTCAGGCACAAACAGCATTGGATGCGGCAGGTTTAAGCCACCACGATTACATTTCGACAACAAAGCATTTGGGTTCGATCCATTTCAATCAGGGATCAGAGAATTCGAGGTCCAGTGCTACTTCATACGCTTTAACCAATTGTGTTTCTAGTTTAATTGAGGTACGAGGAATAGATTTAGGGCGAACTTCTTTTAAACGGAGAATCAATACAGCGTTTATTATTGCTATTTCTTACATTAAAACAGCGTATGAAAATGGTGCTGAGGTGAAAGCTGAAATACAACAAGCAGAAGCCGCCAAAGGAGAAGCAGTGCTAAAAACCAAAAAACAAGTGTCGGAACAGTCCATTCAAGTCATTGATTTAGATAAATCAGAATTAATGAACTTGGAAGTAACCATTCGAGATGCCTTGCAGTTGACACCTGTTAATACCCGAGCAAGAGCAGCAGCCTATTTGATTCTGCCAGAGCAATCAGCCGCTATTGAAAAATTGAAAATCTTAGGTCTAGAGATCCAAGTATTGGAAAAGGCTACCGAAGTGGAAGTCGAGCAATACCGAATTGAAACCTATGAGCAAGAAGCGGAGAAATATGAAGGTGTGAACCGACAGACCGTGACTGCGAAATTAGAATTGATTAAAAAGACTTTTCCAATTGGTACGGCCATCGTTTATATGAATCAATCTAATGCCAATTTGGCGATGGAAGTATTGGAGCCGGAAGTGCAAAATAGCTTTGTGACTTTTGAAGTAATTGAGACCAAAGAGGGCGATACATTGCCCATTTATAGATATTTAAAGACAGAAGTTCTGTAACACTAAAATGATCAACACCATGTTTAATAAATTAATTTATTGCAGTTTACTTTTTTCAGCACTTCAGTTGAACGCTCAAGAAGCGACGCCAACGACCAATGTAGACTTCGAGTTGGGAAATGGCCTCAATTTTAGCTTTAATGAAGGCAACTATCAGTTTAAAATAAGTGGAATGGTTCAGCCATCCATCGCATTTGAAAAGATAGAAGACGCCGATGCCGATTACTTTATGAATGCCAAACGAACGTATTTCAACATTTCAGGAAACGCACTGAAAGAGAAAGTGAGTTTTTTCATTCAAACCGATTTTAGTTTGAGTACGCCTTTGCTAGATGCTTGGGTGGCATTTCATCCGACCAATAAGCTGAACATTACATTTGGACAAAAGCAAACCATTGGAAACAACAGAGAACTATTGATAATGGAAACCAAACTTCAATTTCCTGATCGTTCATTGTTGAGCACTTCGTTGAGCAATTCTGGTCGTGAATTTGGGTTATTTGTCGATTACACTTTTGGGTATGAGCAGTTTGCCATAGTTCCTCAAATTGCAGTAACTTCTGGAGATGGTAGAAATTCATTTGGAGCCGATTCTAGAGACGTGGATTATGGTGGATTCAAATATGCCGCTCGATTGGATGTTTATCCATTAGGAACGTTTACAAAAGGCAACGACGACTTGGTGGCAGACTTGGCACACGAACAACAACTGAAAATGGTGATTGGTGCTGCTGCGAGCTTTAACGATGGTGCTAGCAATGGAGTAGGAGAAGGACATGGCGATTTTCTATTGTACAATGCATTGGGGAATCAGCAACAACCAGATTACAGACAAGTGTATACCGACATTTTGGTGAAGTACAAAGGATTCTCATTGCTAGGGGAATATGTGGTAGCTTCAGCAACTAATTTAGACGGAACCTTCACCGATGTGGCAGGCGCTAATGAAATGGCTCCTACTCAAATTAGCGAGTTCTTATTATTAGGAGATGCACTAAATGTTCAATTGGGATATGTTACGAAAAGCGGATTTGGTGCCGATTTTAGATATTCTACCACCACTCCTGAGTTTGGAGACAATGCCAATTCTCAGTTGAGAGACCAAGATGCTGTAACATTGGGATTGTCAAAATACTTTAAAAACAACGATTTGAAATTGCAAGCAGCAGTTTCTTCCATCAATGATAATTCAGGAGTTTCTACTGTCAATACTTTAAGAGGAGAATTGGTGTTGCAGTTGATTTTTTAGAGGTTATTCACAGTATTAAATTTATCTCTTTTCAATTGAGGGGATTTTTGGTAATGTGTTGGATATTGTATAGTAAATGTTCTTGTTGTTAAATTTCATTTATTCTTTTAGAATATTTTATTTTAACTTCTATTAGATCTTCATTATTTTCTATACTCTCATTAAGAGATTTAAGATGTCTTATTATCTCACTTTTTGAAATAATATTAATGTTTTTTTGTTCAACAAGGCTAAAACTATAAGCGATAATAGTTTCTATTGTTGTTTGCTTTATCTCCTTATCAATTTTTTCTGTTAAAATATTCCTAGATATATCAAAATAGTCAATAATGCATGAATGAGTTAATTTATTTGCTGCAATCAGTTTTAATAAAAAATTAAAATAATGCAATAGCGATTCATGACCATAGCTTTTTTTGTTAATTATCCACTTTTGAATTTGAAGTGTCGAATAAAACTCGATATCATAATAAATTTCATTTTCAATTGCTAAGTCAGTAATTTGTCTTGCTTTATAAGAAAACATTTCAAATAAGTTACTTTCTTGTGAATCAGTTAGATTATTAGAGGTAGAAATTTTATCTAACAATTTTTGAGTAGTCCAAGTAAAATTAGAATATACATTCTTATTCTTTACAATAATTGAATGCTCAATCGATTTAAACAATAAATCAGAAAGTTCATGTTTAAGATATAACCAGTAATTCTTTAATAATTTATTTTGTTCATTGTCAATATGTTTAAAATCCTTATTATCTAATAGATAATTAGAGGTTGGGAGTTCTTCATTTGAATATTTAATAGTTTAGCCCCTTAATAGATCGGAGTGATATTTTAAATTTCAAAACTAATACATTTGAGATATGAAATACAAGAAATGGACTTTGGAACAGAAGCTAGAAATACTCTCTAAAGCAGAGGAGATAG